>Ga0307929_1001559_pt1 | contig 16862 bp, 32 predicted proteins | sample AceLakmetage1330_FD_203160 | JGI IMG/M metagenome (GOLD analysis project Ga0307929, IMG submission 203160) | Saline water microbial communities from Ace Lake, Antarctica - #1330 | ecosystem: Environmental > Aquatic > Non-marine Saline and Alkaline > Saline | place: Antarctica: Ace Lake...
CATTTAAACCTCTCATTGGTTGCGTGGATAAAATCATTTCCATCATATCCTCGTTCGCATTTGCATTATTCATATTTGCATACTCGATGCAGTTCTCTTTTATAACACCGTATATTTGCAACCATAGGTTTGTGCTTTGTTTCATGAAGTCTTGTGCTATTTTTACATACGGGCTTGAGATAGGTGCGCCTGTTGTTGGGTGCTTTGCTAAAAACCCAAAAGTATGAATAGCTTCTTCCGCTTGCATCCACCTTGCTACGCTCATAGCATACTGCTGAACTTGGTTAGGTGTAATGAGTACATCACAGCCTCTTTCTTGTAACCATGTCCAAGCCTTTGCATATATTTGCTTTGCATTGTTTTTGCTAGCACCCTTTGTTTGCATTAATAAATAACTACCAGGCTCAGGAACATCTTCACCTTTAAGTACCTTAGATTTGTTATTTAAAATTAAACTTTCATTAATTTTCTTTCTTCCTGCACCTACTCTATAACCACCTTGTCCGTTTGCCATCATTACTCCTTTTCAAAATATTTTGCATAATTTTGATTATTTTTAGATTGTTTTTTGATTTTTTTTGAATGTTTTTCAAAAATAAAAACCTACAAAATGCAAGTTTATTACTATTTATAAGCACTTTTTGCTTGTTTTCTTAACATAATTTTGATTTCCGCTAGGGGGTTAATACCCCTGTTTGATTTCGCCTTTTTGTGCGTGTCACTGCCCACCCGCTGTTCTAAGCAAATGATCTAGAGATTTTATACCCCCCTTCTAGCTGTTTTCAGGTACTTTTTGCCACTTATCCACATATTTAGGGTTTTTATACTGTACCCCTAAAAGTGGACACTTAGAAATCAAGAATCCCTAAAAGTAGACAGATAGCGATGTGTGGTATTCAAATCACTGTACACTTGTCAAATCGCTTTGCCCAGAATCTGGACACTTGAATTGTTTTGATTAAGCTTGTTTCCTTAGGGTATATAGCTAATCAAAACTTTTATGTTTTAATATTTATTTTCCCCATCGACTTCCTTCTTGTGCTGACTTCTTGCTATGACAGCTCCAACATAATGATTGCAGGTTGTTATAGTCTAGCTGGCTTCCACCTTGTTTGATTGGCACAATGTGGTCAACCATTGTTGCCTTTACTAACTTGCCTTGCCTTTGGCACTCTTCACACAAGGGGTTGAGCTGTAGTTTATTCTTCCTTGTAAACTTCCAAGTCCTGGTCTCGTAAAACACTTGTGACTCTTTATTTCTTTGGTATTTGTTATATTGCTTATCCTTTAACTTTTGATGCTCTTCACAGTACACGCCATCTGTTAGCTTTGGACAGCCTGGATAGCTACACGGTCTTTTCGGTTTTCTTGGCATAATACTTTCTCCTTAATGTTTGCAAACAAAAAGGGAAGCGAACACTTCCCTAAAATATTTATATCCTGTTATGTTTTGATTGTTTCTTCCCTTATTTGTTTACACCTCTATTATACACGGACTTTGCGTACTTTTTGATATACTTTTTGGACACGAAGTAGACAACTTTACCAATTTTAGCAATTCTAGGAGCTCTTCTATGGCTTTATCCCTTTTTCTAATGATAGTTTTATAACAAAAATGGCATTCCTTAGCACATTTTCTTATTGAGTATCCTTGAACATATAGCATTTTTATCACCATTTGCAACGACACTTCCATTTCGTTTATGTATTTATCAATTATCCTAAAGCTATCTATCACATCACGTTTATCTACTTCAACACCATTTTCATTACAAAATACCGACATTGCTTTGTATTTGCTGTAATTTTCTAATATGTTTCTTACATGTTGTTTTGTCATTTTAATCCTCCATCTCTTTTTGGTATTCTTCTTGCTGTTTATACCACATTCTTAATCTTTCAACCCAGTCTTCTTCATACTGCAAGTCTTCTACTTTGGTCTTCACCCAATTTCTAATTTCTCCATCTTCTTCTAAATCTTCATTCCAATCGCATGCTTTACACGCTCCACTTAATTTCCATATTTGCATTGACCCGAATGCTTGGCCTTTATATAAAAACAGCATCAGCATTACGTCATTGACTTCATCAAAGTATTTAACTCGGAAATATCTACAATTCAGTAACGTCCCATTTGTTTGTTTGATATCTATGTAATCTTCTATTAAATTTATAATGTCAGTCTTAGGTATTATTCCTAACTTCATTGAATCTTCATAATCAAACCTTGACTCAGATGTAATCACTACTTTATTGATATATTCTTCCGTTGCCATAATTTACTCCTTGCTTAGCCCTTGTATCACTGTCTTAACTTCTTCAACACTTACACCACATCCAAAACACTTGAAATAATTATTATTTTTATCAATAGAAAATGATGGAGTTTTTTCTTTATGGAAAGGGCAAAGACCTTTACCATTAGAGTTTATCTGGACTCCAAAATGTTCAACCACTGTTTGTATATCCACCTGCCCTTTTACTATCTCAAATATTTCCATTATCTATTATCCTCCTTTATTTTACACTCGATACAAATAAACACGCTACCTGTTCTGTTTCTGTAAACGAACATATTTTCTTCCTTGTAGCAAGTCTTACCGCATATCGAGCATTTACGAGAAACAAGCAGTTTAGTTATTGGCATTGGTGTTGGTTTATTCATTATTAGCCTCCTTTTTCCCAGATAATGCAAGTTTAAGTTCCTCAGTATATTTTATATGTTCTGTCGGTTTAGCCGTTAAATCAACATTATCGTATACCTTTGCCAAAACAATACTGTCAGGCACATTCACCATATTAGTATAGTTTTTATAAATCTCTCTTAGCACTTCGGTTTTAGCATAGAAAACGGTACTAGCAAAATCAGTTAATATAACAGTTTCTGCATTAATATTTGCATGCTTTTTACCGTATAAATCAAGCCAATCTTCACGACTATAAACCGAAATATAACCGTTAGCAGTTTTTAAATACTTCTCTAACTCATTCCGTTTATTAAGTATTATATCATATAATTTCCATTTAAAATCTTCTGCCACCTGTTTCTTGCTCTGGATTTTAATATTATTTGCTCTGCGTACTTGCTGTACAGGCGATAATTTGCCATCGGTTATGCCTAAACGGTCTGCAAGTAATATTTTAGATTCTCCGATAGTTATATTATCCATAAGAGAAACGAAAGTTATTACATCGCCGTGTTTAGCACAACTACCATTAAAACAAGTAAACGATTTGTTGTCCTTAATTGCTAGTGATGGGTTGTAGCCTTTGCTGTCGTGGAAAGGGCATATACAACGGTTATTGCGTGACTCGATACCGTACATCTCCAGAACATAATCCATACCTATAAGGTCTTTTATTTTGTACTGTAAGTCTTTGAAGTTAATCATAGGTCAGCCACATAGATGTAATTTGTAGGTGGGGTTTTTATAATATTATTGCACCTATTATTCTTAGCATATTTGCAAGTTTCTTGAAATCCGCCGAAACAAACATCACCTATTTTTATATGGTTATAACAATCTTTTACATAATGTCTATAATCACTAATCTCTTTAGGCTCTGCATACATTTTTAGGTCTGTTATTTTTATAAACTTCAATGGTTTTCCGTTTGCGTATTCTCGCACATATTTAGGATTTGAATAGCCACTTGCTTCTGTAAGCCTCCATAGTTTTAGATATAGTTCAGTATCAACTTGTCTTGCTTGAACATATTTAGCTTCTAGTTCTTCAACCTCATCAACAATAAACTCGCCTATGACTTTGCCGCAACTAAGCGAAATTCTAGACTTTATCTCGCTAATATAATATGACTCTGCTCTACCAGAAGCGAAGAAATTATCAATTTCTTTTATAAACTCATCTCTTTTTAGCGTTTCATACATAACCACCTTAAATGGTGGTTTAGGCGTGACTTTGCGGACTAATTTAGTCTGATTTCTACTTGCTATATTTTCGCACTCTCTAGGCTTAACTGCCATTATTATTGTTTTCATTTTGTGTCCTCCGTATTTTAGATATATAGCTATCACTCAAAATATTTATCATAGGATCGCTTTCTCTTGTTACTACAGGCACACAATCACCTCTGCAATCTGCGTTAAGTATAGCCCTAACTAAAGATATATCAGCCGTGTCGCTGTTAAGTGTTACCTCTAAATACTGATTGCCATAGGTGCGGTGACCTCTGAATTTAATTCGGCTAGTAGGTAAACCTTTAGCTTTTAGTAGGTCTTTGTAGTGTGAAATATCTTTCATTTTGCCTCCATTTAATTTAATATAAAGCTAGCTTGTCCGTTAGCTTGTAGGCCGGTAAGTCTATAAGTTGCTACATTATACCACTTAGGTTCTATTTCAATGCCTATGTAGTTTCTTTTAGTGTTCTCGCAAGCAATACCAGTAGTGCCAGAATCTATGAATGGATCAAGAACTAAGTCACCCACTTTGCTAGAATTTTTAATTATAGTTTCTATAATGTTTAATGGCTTAATAGTAGGGTGTTCAAACTTATTTTTGTCTAGTATGTTTATAGGCTGTTCATATATTGTTTTGGCATCTTCATAACAGTTAGGACAACAATAACCACCTTTCCTAAAATACAAACAGTATTCTTTGTCTGATAAATATTTGTTGTGATATGTAGGTGGTGCATTTGTTTTTCTCCATACTATTATATCAAAAGAACAATCACTAAAATAATTTAAGTACATTCTAATTTGTGCTTTATTACACCATAAATATATATTAATCTTTTTCATAACTCGCCTAAACTCATCTAGTATTTTAATTTCAATGCTGTTAGTTAAATTATTGCTTTCAAGTTCATTATTCATATTTTGTATGCTTTTTGCAAAATCACTCTTTCCACCAGCTTTTGTGTTTTTTATATCATAAGGTGGATCAGTAACTATTAAGTCAACACTATTATCATCAATTTCTTTAATTAGCTTATAACTGTCACCTAAATGCACTTTATTAATCTCTAACATATCTAACCTCCTTTATTATTCCCAAATTTGTCCCACTTGTCCCATATTAGCCCATTGACTTTTCCAACAACCGCAGCGCTTCATCAACACTACGCACTAAATTAGCCACAAACCCCATTCCACGCATTCCCTTAATAAATTGCACCTGTTCCTTGCTAGGCTTCCCCTTAGCGGTTTTGACTTCCATAAATATTGCCTTACCGCTTGGAGTAAAACATATTAAATCACTTACCCCACTTGGATTGCCACTACTTACTATGCGTTCGCTTTTTAAGGCTCTAAACCTACCGCCTTGCATACGCAATACGACACAACCCCTATCTGATAACGCAACCCTGATGTTGGTTTGTATGTCTGTTTCGGTTATAGGGTTATTTATATGCTTTAGGTCGTTATCGAATAGGTCAGCTTTTAGTGTTTCTGCTTCGTTTTCGAACCACGCAAGCCTATCATAAATATATGAATAGCCTAGTTCTTGTGATAAATCTAGCTCTCTACTGAACCCTTTTCTTTTCGTTAATCTATCCATTATCTCAACCCTCCTATTAAATCTCTAACCGATACACCTATTATATCGATACCGTTACGCCGTGCATAGTCTAATTCCAGTCTTGCACCCTTGCTAATGCTCCAACCCTCTAGCATATATATATTATCGCACATAGATAGCATAGCCATACAAACTGTCATATAATTAGCGTGTGTAGCTGATTTAGGCAATTTAATACTCGCTGGATTGACTACTTCGTGACCTTGTATAGCTAACTTGCGTTCTGCTCTTCTAAAATCTCGCTTGTAGTTTGGGTTGTCTGTTATTGCTCCTGATATGTAGGTCATAGTTTTACCCCTCTATCCTTGTTTACTTTCTTAACATACTCTGTAAGAATCATTGTGCATAGTGCGTTTCTTGTAAGCCCTACATCGTTTGCTAAATCTTGTAGGCTTTTAAGTAATTTCTCCTCAAACCTGAAACTTAGTTGCTTTTTCATTCTAATTATTCTCCTTTATAAATTTCCATTGATAATGCTTTCTATACATTCAGTAGTTTCTGAATCAAAGAATTCTTTTCTTTATTTGTCATATTTCACTCCTATTTTATTATTAATCTTTAATATCACTTGTTTTTGCCTCTTAGAAATTTTACTTCAGTTATAACCTCTGCTAATTCAATTGATATTTCCTTAAAATCTTTTATTAAGTTTTCTATTTTCATAATATACCTCCTTTATTTGTTTAGTCGTTCTGTTGCTTCATCATAAATCATTTGCAAATTACACCAAAATTGAGCATTAAAACTAAAAGCCTTTTCTAATTTAATTGCCGTTCTTGTAGTTATAGGTCTTTTGCCTTTTATGATTTCATTTATAATAGTTTTATTAATGCCAACGATTTTAGATAATTTCAATTGGCTAATCTTTTCATATTCAAGATATTCATTAAGAATCTCACCTGGATGAACTGCAAAATCAAACTTTGTCCAGTTCGTTTTAATCATAATACCCTCCTTTATTTGTTCCTCCAACTATTATTAAACTTATTCTTTGCCCACCAGCTTGCATTTTTATACCCACGAGCCTTGCCTAGTGCAATTAAATCTTCTAATGTCACTGCCTTGCTATCTTCTCGTTTCTTGTCCTTGCGTTTCTGCTCAACTATCCTCTCCAGTTCTGCGTTATTGTCTGCTTTAATCTGTTCCTTAGTCTTGCCGTTGTCGTGTCCGCAGTATTTACATATCGGCGAAGTACCGAAATAAGTCCTAAAACAGTTACCGCAAGTCCTAGCAACAGCTTCGTTCTGCTGACCTTTCTTGCCTTTCTCTGTACCATCAAGACTCCATTCGTGTTCGGTATCTGGCAAGCCGTGTCGCTCGAAATTACCAACCATATCTAGTATTATAGCTGTCTTGCCTTTAACATAACGCATACACCTCATACTAGACTGTATGAACAGTATCAGCGATTGTGTCGGTCTTATCAGTATACAGCATTCGCAATCATCAACGGAAATTCCCTCTGAGATAATTTCATAGTTACATAATATCATAGTGTCGCCCGAACGAAACCGTTGCATAATATCGTGTCTTAGCTTCTTATGTGTCTTTCCATCTATATGCTCTGCTGTAATGCCTACTGCTAGGAACGAACTTACTACGAGCTTGCTATGTTCAATACTGCTTGCGTAAACTATTGTTTTCTTATTATTGGCATACTTGCGATACTGCTCGATTACATCACCATATATTTTAGGTTTATTCAGTTGACTTATAACACCTTTCTGCTCATAGTCACCTCTAACGGTTTTTAAGGTTTCGGTATTTACAAGCGTTTTTGGAGCATAGTATTCGAACGGTGCTAGGTAACGGTTCTCAATAAGCCATGTAACTGATTCTGTTGTTATTATGATATCTGCAACATCACGCAAGCCTTGTCCGTTAGTCCGTTTTGGTGTAGCCGTAAGCCCTAATCGTGGTGCTTTTGGGTAGTGGTCGTATATCTGTGTGTAGGTCTTGCAAGTTCCGTGATGAATTTCATCCGTGATTATAAAGTTATATTCTGGCATTTTATCAAGCCTATGAACTGCCGATTGCACCATTTTAACATCGCACAAATCCATATTCACACCCCAATCAATGAAAGCTTCTGTAATCTGCTCTATCAGCTCAATCCTATGTGCTAGTATTAACAACCGATTACCCTTAGCGGTCGCAAGCTTAGCAATCTCACTAGCAACGCAAGTTTTGCCATACCCACAACCTGCCACTAAGACAGGTGCGGTATAGCCTTGCTTGTATGCTGTGCGGATATCTGATAGTGCCTTATTTTGGTGTAAGTAGAGTTGCATTACATCATATTTATTGCAAGAACTAATTTTGCTTTAGTTTCTTCAATAACAGGGTCAAGCAGTATCTTAATATCATCAGTTTTGCATTTGCATGCTACAATTATTACATTTTCTAAATCCTTTACTGTGTTTATTATCGTTTTAGTATCCATTATTTAACCTCCTTGTCCGCTTTCATTTTCACCATTGCCATTGCACAATCACTACATAACTGCATATTGTACTGCTGTTTAGTGTAAGTTGCTAGGGCTACAGCTGTCATAGTTGTGCCGTCAGGCTTATTAAATGCCACTATCTTATTGCCACAGCTACTGCATATTATGTCGGTTGTTACTGGGAAAGGTTTAACCCTAATGGCATCTGTTATTTTGCCGAACGCCTCTACCCCTTTTTCAACATATAAAGTTACTGACTTTCCTATCCAATTATTAACTACAATAGTTCCTACAGCTTTTTCAATGTTAGCTATTACTATTGCAGCCTTAAGAATATATGGCTTTATGGTTGGGTCAGTAAACCTTACTACTGATTTTTTGCTTTTCTTGTCTTTCTTGCCACTACGGACTTTTTCCATATCGGTTACATCTTCGCAAGTTATGCTTTTAAATGTCACCACTAAATTCTTATACTTAATTCCTCCGTTATCATCTATGCTATCTATTAAATCGCAAGATGATAAATATTCTGGGTTTTTAAGCATTTTACTTACTACTATATCCTTGCTTAAATCATATACTTTATCCATTATTTACTCCTCCATTTAGCCTAATAATATAGGCTCTTTACACTTCTTTATGCTCTTACAATAATCACACACCCCACAGCCTATCGCTGGATCTAAACCTAATTTGATGCGTTGAAACCTAGGTGCATAATATTGTACTATTTCTAATGCTGGTGTCAATATGTCATCACCTAATACTATTAAATCGTGGTCTGGTGATTTCTCTTTTGTTGCAGGTGCTAATAAAAACGGTAGCTTCTTGCCTAAATTAAGCAGTGTCACAAACTGATATATTGCACCTTGAATATCGTATTGCCAATGCCTAAACCATTCCTTGAACTCGCCATCACTGTACTTATCCTTAAAATCTGCCATTAACTTGCGGTCAACTATACAGTTTTCGCATAGGCTATCAATCATAATCTTGAACGGTACACCTACGATATTACCAGTATATATAACCTGTTGCCTACCCATATTATACTTCATAAATATTGGGTCAGTTTCAATGAGCTTGATTATGTCGTTTAGTTTTTCGTATGTGGATTTTAGGTTACCATCACGCTTAAATATCTGTGGGTAATCAGTCTTAAACTGCTCTAACTCGCCCTCGAAGTAAGCATCGAAATACTTTCCCATTAGCAACGCATCAGTCATAGGCATTACATAATCGCTGTTAATCTTTGCCATTGCCATTTTAGGGCAGTTCATAAAGTCCTTGAATTGGCTAAAGCCCATATATTTAAGACTGTTTTCTTTGCTGAAATAGTTTTCAATAGTTATCATAAATAAATTACCTCCAATTCTTCTGAATCTGATGGGCGTGTTGCTATAAATTGCAATCCGTTAGCTTTGCATTTGTCATAAATATGCTGTCTGCTTTCAGAATCTAATACACTTATTTCATCAATAAGTAATATTTTTAAATTGCCAGGTTTAGACAATGCAACATCAATACATAAATCAAGCTGTTCGCCAGTAGATAAGTTTGATATAGGCAATCCATCAATTAATGGCACACCGTTCTCTACAGTTAGATTATCAAGTGGAATTATAGCAGTTTTCAATATTTCAGATGGTAGTGTTCTTGCAAGCTCTATTTTTTCAGTTAGTTTATCAGCTTGTTCTCGCCATTCTTCGATTTCTGCTTGTTGGGTTTTCATTCGTGTATATTCATTAAGGTGTTTTGCCATTTCTTGAGCTAGATTAATTTCTTCTTCTAGTTCCAAAGTATCTACTACCGTTTTGCTTGAATATTCTTCAGCTATTTTATTATTGATTTTTATCTTTTCTATTGCTGAACTGTATTCCACTTCTGCTATTTTGGTTTTATCAAGAATCTTATCATCTAGTTTTAGTATTTTTTCTTCTGATGCTGTTATTTCAGCCTTTAATCGTGCTATTCTTTTTACTAGTTCGGTTTTTTCATCAGCTATAAGGTCTTTTTCAAGCTGTATAGCAGAATCTCTATTTGCCTTTGCTTCCGTAAGTCTAGCGTTATAAGCCGTTGCGTAAGTTTTAGCTCTTTCTATCTTGCTGTTCATATCCTTGTTATTATTAAGCAATTCGTATTTATCAGCAAAAGGGAAATTACCCCACTTATCAGCATTATATTTAGTTGGCAATGTTTGTGATATCTTTGAACAAGCGTCCATTTTATACCTAATTTCACGGTTTAGCTCTTGCCTTTTTTGATAGAACCCACCCTTGTCTGATTGTATTTCTTCAAGAACTTTTAGTATATGTTGGTCGTAATTTACGCCTATAGGTATTTCAGCGAACTTATCTTCTATATACTTCATATCCCAAGAGAATTCAATTAGATTTAATATAACCTTATTTTGTTCTTGTTTTGACATTTGTGTAAACTCTATAGGGTTTAATTGCAATGGTGTGAATATCTCTGATAAATACTTTTCTGGTGACATAACAACCTTATTATCTTGCTTTACACTCTTGTAGTCACTTTGATTGCTTCTTTTCTTTCTCAAAATTGACAAACTTGTATCAGTTTCGATAAGGACTTCGCCCTCTTCCTCGCCTTGTCTTACAATCAAATCACGATTGCTATTATTAGTTAAGGCTAATCGTATTGAGTCTATAATGCTTGATTTGCCTGTTCCGTTTTTGCCTAGAAACTCTACCGACCTACCATCAAGTTCTGTCTCCTTAATACCAAATAGATTTTTAATTTTAATTTTTGTTATCTTCATTCTTCTCTCCTTAATAATATTTATAACTATTTACTGCGTACCATATCAAAACGGTACACTATTATCGTGTGCTTGTTTTAAATCCTCGACCTTAGACTTTACTTCTGCACTTGTATTAGGTGAGCTAGACTCGCTTTTAGGTGTTAGGAAATCGACTTCATCAGCTATAATGTCAAAGGTATTAACCTTGTTACCATCTTTATTCTCATAGCTACCAGTCTGTATTCTTCCACTAATTCCAACCTTGCTACCTTTCTTTAGGTATTTGCCACAACTGTCTGCACAGCCTTTAAATGTTACGATATTTAGATAATCAACCTTTTGCTCATCATCTTTGCTAAACCTACGATTAACTGCTATTGCAAATTTACATAGTGACAAATCGTTTGCCGTTTTTATCAATTCAGGCTCTCGTACTAAATTGCCAATTAGTATAGTCTTATTTAATGCCATTTTATTCATTACCTCCAAAATATTTTTTGATGTCATCCCCGAACTTGGCGATGGTTTTTAGTGCTAATGCTTCGGTTTCGTAGTAGTTACCTGTATCGTATCTGTAATTATCATAATCGTCATTATCCCAATCGATATAATTGGTATCTCCATAACTGTCTACAAAATAATACTTGTCACCAATACTAGGCTTTCCACCAAACAACTCCTTGCGTTGCTCTTCGGTTAATTTTGCTTTACTCATTTTATTCTCCTTTCACTAATTCTGTTTGTTGTTCTGCTAATAATTCTTTAATACCTCTTAGTGCTAGTTCTGGACTGTTTTCTATTTCAGTTTGTATTGCTTCTAAACACTCGACATTCTCTGTTAAAATGTCTTTATGGTCTGCCTTATACTTATCATTAACATTAAAATACATATCGTCTAAGTGGTTTTTAAGATGACTATTAAACTTAGTTTCATAACTCAACCCCATTACACCCATAGCTGTATTCTTATCGTATCCTCTCATTTCACACCTCTACTACATTCATAACACACTTGCTCACCCTCTGGTATTACCTTACCACAGCACACGCAATGATTGGCGTTATTTGACTTCTTGCAATATTTACAAATCATCATCGTTCTTTACCTCCACTTATTTTGATTAGTTTACGCATATTGCTTGGTCTAGGCTTTGTTAATCCTTTTTCCCACCTACGCAATGTAAATGCACTAACTCCCAGCATATCGGCTAACTCTCCTTTTGTCAGAACTAGCCTTTCGCTTATTTTACTAATTTCTTTTGCTGTCATTATTTGCTCACCTCCTTAATTCTCTCTTATTATAGCACATCAATAACAACTTGTCAACAACTTTAACGAAACTAATTAATATTTTTTAAACAACAAAAAAGCACCCGCTCGAGTGCTAATTTGCCATAAGGAAGGAATACATGAATAAAATATAATTATTATACTATATATACCCTATTTTGTCAAGCTCTAAATTACATACATATAATATTTCAATGTCTTGCAACCAGTAACATCTTTATCTTCTATCCAGTCCTTTGCAAGCTGTACATAAGTAGCTGTATCGAACTTAGCGTTATAATAATCGCTATATACCATATTCAGTACGGCATACCAATCGTTACTAACTGCCTCGACATTTATATTATACTATATATTATAGGTATTGTAAATAGAAAAAACTTAGCAATAGTATAGCAAAAACTTAGCAAAAAGACTACACCTATTCGATGCAGTCAATTAGCTTTTTCTTCAATCGTGATTTTTTAGTGTTTACTGAATTTATTTCAATCTCATAAATCCCTGCTAGTTCTTTAGCACTTAACTTGTCGCAAAAAGCTAGCTTGCAGAACTCTTTTAGTTCCTTACACCTTGCCATATAATCTAGTTTAGTCACTCTAAACGGCTCTGCTTTGTCAGTCAGTGTTACTACCCAAACACATAGTGTATTGTTTATGCCATAGAACTGGTCTTTAATATCGTTGTAGTATAATCTCTTAATTTGTTTTCCACGAAATCCAATTTTTTCCCATTATTATATAAATCGTTTTCCATGAGTGTGCAGCAAAGATAAACTTTTTCAACAATATCATTATAAATGGCAACAGCACAACCATTATTTATTATAGGATCTTTAAAACCCATCATAAGGTCTCCCTCTCACCATCTAAAATAGTTGAAATAACCTCTGCTAGGTCCATTTTAGCATTTGCCTCATGCCAATTTTTTTTGTTGTTTGTTTTTAAGATAAAAAATGAATCCTTTTCAAAGTTTAAAATTTGATTATTTTCATAATAAAAATCATCTATTTTATTAATCAGGAATTTGTTCAAATACTTGTGTATAATATCCATTTTTTTAATAAATTCTATACTTGTTTTACATTTTTTTTCTGTAACTTTCATTTCAAAAATGCAATAGGTTGTTTGATTATTTAAATAAATATTTATTTTTGCACTATATTTATCTTTAAAAAGCTCGTTCCAATAAGAAAAAAATACATTAGAATATTTTATCATCTCTTCTTCTGAAACTAAACAATTTGAAAGTGTCCTTGTTAAAATAGGAATTTGGATTTCATTTGCGTATTTTACAAAAGGATCTTCTTCTAAATTAAACAATGATAGTATTTTATAGTCCAATTCTTTTCTCATCTCTTCTATTGGCTTATTCTCAAACGATGCATAATCTTTATACATTTTATCACATTCTTCTTTATTCATTACTCATTATCCTCCAAATATTTGCCACAGAATGGGCAATATTTTATTTCGACACCAGCGTTGTTATCTCCCCTAGCCGTTATATACGAATACTTCATAGTCAATCTTATATAATCATCACTAGCTAATATAACTTCACCACCCTCCATTGATTCATCACATATCTTACACATCACTTACTACCTCCTATTAATTCTAACCCACTTTTAATTACTCTATACACTCGCCTTTTAGCAACTTTATTTTTCTCTGCAATGTTTTTAACTCCAATTTTGAATCCTCAATATTAGAATTTCGCAAACCTCTAATAAACTTCCTTTCAGTGTCAGATTCGCAAGTACATTCTACAAAATCAGTTAATACTGAAATATCATAGCCACTACTAACAAAAATTTCGCAAAGTGGTCTACATTCACTGTTTCCTAGCTCTGAATATATTACTGTCATATCATTTTTTGTAAAATTAGTTCCTAAAAATTTATTTATGCCATTAAGTAGATTGTTTTGAAATTCAGTATTCTTAGGGTTATACTTGTATTCCATTCTATCATTATAGTCATCAATACCGTGCCAACCTATTCTATGTTGGATATAATTACTATATGGTTCAGCCTTGCAAGCACTTCTTGATATCCATTCTAAAACTTTATACCTTAATTGTAGTTCAGTTTCTACATCTTCTAATCTAAAATAGATATTAGTCTTTTTGTCTATTATTAATTCATTGTTGCTATTGATAAAACTACCTCTAAAACATTTCATTAATCTTAGCAATTCTTTGTTATTTTCCATTACTCACTCCTTATTATGCCCCACAGCATTTCTTATATTTCTTGCCACTACCACACGGACAAGGTTCGTTTCTTCCTGTCTTAGTATTAGTTCTTTGGTAAGGACTTTCAGGAGCTACAGGCTTCCTAACTCTCTTACCTGAGCGAACCTTAGCCTCGTGTTGTAACTTAGCTTTTTCTTCTTGTTCGGCTTTTTTTGTTTCTAGATATACATCTTTAATGCCTTTTTCCATTTCATCTAATAAAGCTGGGTTACTTTGTTTTTCTGCTTTGCTAAGCGGTGCAATGTCGTCACAGCCAAGAGAAAGAAAGTTTTTATGAGCAATTTTTTCTCCATCTTTTCTGTCTAAATTTAAAAAATCAATATAAGAATTCCACCTCTCGTTATAATCATTTCCCATTTTATCACATTCTTCTTTATTCATTACTACCTCCTATTAATTCTAACCCACTTTTAATTACTCTATACACTTGCCTTGCAGAAACTTTATATTTCTCTGAAATGTTTTTAATCTTAACACTGTTAATATAATCTTCCCAAATATCAGCATTCCTATTATTAGTATACTGCTCTTTAGTTAATTTATACTTAAAAATATACCATTTAACAGTACCCTCTTGGATATTTAGTTCACTAGCTACCACCTTGTAACTTTTACTAGTGTTGCAATACTCTTGTTTTATGTATTCTAGGTTCTTGTTGTTGTACATTTATATATCTGTCCTCCACTAGTTATAGTCATCTTCTTCACACGCACAATTTATAAACCCTTTTTCACTTTGTGGGTGAAACTTTGCTCTACACATTTGCCTGTTTAATTGCAGTAAATAATCGTCACTTTGTTTTATAAATTTTTGTCTTTCTTTAACTGCTTTCATTCCAGCCTCACCACCACTTGCATTTTTATAAACCTCAAATTCAATCTTTTTTAATAATTTTTGCTTTTCCATATTTCCTACCTCCTAATACATACATTATACACAACCATATACCCACTGTCAAGCCTTTTATGCAAATTAGCAATACTTTTAGGCAATATAAAAACCGCTATAATTAAATAACGGTTTTAGAGTGATTAATGCCTTTATACTATACTACTGGTGGTACTGGTGTTTTGGCTAGTTCAGCTTTTGCTAGGTTATCGATTACAGCTTGCTTGTCTAGTCTTTTTTGTTTAGCTGTAACTTTAACTGGTTTTTCTGTTTCTTGCAATTTTGTTTTAGCTTTTTCGATTTTCTTAGCTAAAGTTTGCTTATCAGTAACTTCTTTTCTCAAACTGAATGTCTTGCCAAACTCTAAGCCATTCTTAGCCATAGCATTAGCCACTAAGCCGATTAAAGGCATTAGCACTGCTGTTGCTAGGTAAGCACTGAAACCGTTCGCTATAAGGCTTGTATAAAGCCAATTGAAACTAGCTTCAAATATAAGGTACACGAAACTTACTAGCCCCAACCCAGTTTGCCAGTTCTCACGAACTAGTTTTAACAATGCTTTTTTTGCTACTTTGAATTTTTCCATTTTGGTCGCTCCTCCTTTTTTTAAAATTGTTTTTGTTATAAATTTGATTATTAGTTTTACAAATACTGTTAATGTAACTGCAAAAACTGCCTTAATAGTGTTAGCAGCCCTTTCGGCTACCTGATTTGCTATCCAGTCGCTTGTAAGTTCTTGTATGAACCCATAAACAAGCAATATAATACCAACTAATAACGGACTAATTTTCCAGTCTTTAATCCTTTCTAGCATTATACTACCTCTGCGGTATCTGTTTCAGCAACTAACTCTGCGTTTGTGCAGTCTGCTAGTTCAGGTTCTGGAATTTCGACTATCTCAGCTTCTAGTTGTGCTATAAGGCTATCAATAGCATTAATTTCTATAGTCTTTTTGTCGATTTGCTCTTGTTGTGTTGCTAACAACTCTGCCTTGTAAACTTCTAATTTTGCTTCTAGCTGTGCATCAAAATTGCTATCCTTAACATCTTCTAAATCTTGTGCAAGTCTACTGCGATATTCTGTAATTTTATCGTTCATTTTTGTTACCTCCTTTTTAGATTTTTTATATTATTAATCCGCTTGATGTTGCTATTTGTAACAGTTTATATGCCACATAAACCGCTCCAACTGTTATGCCTGCCTTAAACATAAACTTAACCGTTGTGCTTATGGCTTTTTGTAAGTTATCGCTCAAGCCTTTGTACCAATTATTAATTTCCTTGAACCTATTAATTGACTTGCTTTGTGTGAAATCTTTATACTTTCCGTTAACCTCTGTATATAAATAACCATACCTTTTCTCTGCAATTAACCGTTTCTTTTCGTTTATGTCGGCTTTAACTTCTTGTTTCATCAAGTCTTTACCTAATTTTGCTTCTAAATCTAGCTTCTCTTTTTTCTTTTTCAATATATATTCTTCAAGTTCTCTGTTTAATTCTTCGTTTTGTATGTCATTAGACTTAGCCCTTAATGTATTAGCAACATCTCTAGCATTAACTTCCTTGCTTGCGGACAGAAACCCCTCATCTTTACTAATATCTTGTAAGTCTTTCTTCCGCTGTGTTTCTATAATCTCGCTGTTATCCTTAGCTATAATATCTTTAATTTCCATAA
>Ga0307929_1001560_pt1 | contig 16845 bp, 1 predicted proteins | sample AceLakmetage1330_FD_203160 | JGI IMG/M metagenome (GOLD analysis project Ga0307929, IMG submission 203160) | Saline water microbial communities from Ace Lake, Antarctica - #1330 | ecosystem: Environmental > Aquatic > Non-marine Saline and Alkaline > Saline | place: Antarctica: Ace Lake...
TCCCAAAATGATCCCCAGCAGCGCCTCCGCTTCCGCTACCTCAATATCCGCGGTTGCCTCATGACCCTGATAATTTACCGTTACCACCGTACTCCCGTCCGAAAGCCCCGTCACCAATCCATCAGCCGATATCGTCGCGACCCCGGGAGCCGACAAGACGTAACTTATTCCCGTCTCACTGCCCGTAATATCTATCTTCCCTCCGCCCGAGATCAGTCCATAGACCGTCAGCTGCACCACATCACCGAAACCGGTCAGTATCGCCGATCCCGGTATTACCTCCAGGCTCTCTACCTCTGGAGAGACCTCCTCGTCCACGCCGTAAAATATCCCGGTCGCCATGGACCGGTTACCGCTCAGGTCCGCCGCCTTCGCCTCAACCACCAGAACCCCGTCGGTGGGCACTGCTGTACCTTCTCCCACCGTTACCGTTGCCGAAAAATCCGTCTGCCCGGAAAAATCCGTCTCTTTAAATACGGTGTCGCTGACAAAGTCCGCCGCCGACTCCAGGATCGAGTCCACGTCCATTACTCCCTCCGCCGAATATCCCCGCACCGTGAATGAAACACCCGCCAGATCGGGCGATTCGGCAAAAACCGCACTCATCAGCAGATGCGTTGCGCCCCCGATCTTTAAGACGCTCAAGGACGCCTCACCGCCGGACGGTTCCTCCCCTTCCATTACCAGAAGGGCCTTCTTCTCCAGGGACGTCTCGCCGTTTCCATCCTTCGCGACTGCTCCGACCACGAAGATCGCGTCCGCCGGCACTCCTCCGGCGACCTCCACCAAAACTCGGTACTCTCCAGCCTCACCGGTCAGAGTGCCCAAAACTGTCGCTTTCACGAACTCGTCCCCGGCCAAAAGCACCGCCACTACCGCGTCTTCCAGAGCGGCCGCCGTGAGAGGCAGCTTGGTCCCTCCGTACTCTTCCATCAGGACCGCCGCGCTTACACCAACCACGCTGAAATCCATCTCCACAACTTCTGTCTCCCCATCACAAGAGGCCAGGCCATACAACTCCACCCCTCCCGCTCCAGCTTCCGTCTGGGTATAGAATCCGATCCGCTCCACAACCGGGGGCAGGCCATAGGCTGAGGGCGCCAGGATAATGGCGAGAATCGCCGTTACTATTAATTTGTAACCAAACTTTTTCACTATGGATATATATGTAATTCCGTACTTCCCGCTAAATTTTGGTAGCCGCACCCTTTAGGGGGCGCAATCTACGCCCCGCAAAATGCGGGACGGCTACCATAGTCTTATAGCCGGACTATCACTCCATCTCCCGTTTCTTCCGCCATTCTTTCTGTTTTGACCGGTAAACCCGGTACATCTGCTCCATCTTTTTCGTCTCATCCACTACTTTCACAACGACGGGGATGGGCGATTTGAAGACTTTCTCATCAATCTCTATATTCGGTTCCCAATCTTTGAAATTCTGGATGATCTCCTGCTCCATCCGGACCTTCTCGCCGCCGGGATAGCCAAACTCCATGGTACTGGCCATCAGCATCCGGGCCGGGAGATAGCTTTTCTTATCAATCCAGAGCTTTACCCGATCGAATGTCTGCGCTCCCATGGTGATCAGCTCCTGGGACTGTAACGTGTAATATTCTTTTTCCCCGATCATACCGGTTCCGAGTTCGAATTCAAAATCGGCCAGAGGGCCCAGTTGCGTCAGGTCATTCTGGCCCTGCAGCTCCTCCCGTATCTCTTTAGTTACCTTGTTCAGGTCGGCTTTGCGCGCCACATTCCGGATCCGGTCATAATCCCAGTTGATTGTCCCGTCGAAGATCTGGATCCGGTCTATCGGCTGCCCGGCGGCATCGGTACCGGTCGTCTCACGGTATTGTTTTCTATCCTTAACCATTAATATCGTCTCGGTCTCCGCTTCCCGGACCTCTTTAGCTCCCCGAACCAGCGCTTCCGTCTTGAGCGTAACCCGGTAGCTCTCCAGACCGTCCATATTCTGCCGCATCCGCTCCAGAACCTCACCGGCCTCCCGCGCCCAAATCGACGACGCGGGCAGGATTAAACAGATTGTCAATACAATGCTTTTCATTAACTTAATTTCAATAACTGTTGTAACAAAGGCAGCCGTCCCGCATTTCGCGGGGCGTTTATTGCGCACCTTAAAAGGCGCGGCGACCTACAAATTAGCTCGATGCATTCGCAATCTCGTAGCGGCGACCTTCAGGTCGCCACCAGAGGCAGCCTGAAGGCTGCCTCTACGATCGTTTTCGACCTGTTTATGCCGGTGTCGGCGTTGCCATTCCGGGGTACGACAGCCGATCTTGCGGATCGGTTCCCGCCTGGTACTCCTCCAGATTGGAGAAACCATCTTCATCCGGATCCTGACCGGCATCATCTATCCGGGGATCGAGGCCATTGCTTGCTTCCCATCCGTTCGGCATAATATCACCATCATTATCCTCATCACCGTCAACAGTGGTATCCTCGTCGGTATCCGCGACGGTAGGATCGAGCTTAAGGCGATACTCCCAGAGATCGGTCAGACCGTCACCGTCATCATCTCCATCTCCGGGATGGGAGAGATCTCCGAAATACTTCTCCTCCCATCTGTCCGCCATCCCGTCAAAATCGTCATCGGTGAAGATGAATTCGAGATAGCTATATGCTTCCGTCAGAAGAACATCGCCCGAGACAATCCCGGAATAGAGACGTTCATCCGGTTCCGGGTCGTCCGGATCGGATGACGGAATTTCGACCACCTCATCGAAACTAATATTCTCAATGCTGTACGGCCCATCTTCCAGGCAGTCCCCGATCGGCCGGCCGTTGAATGATAACTCCAGAACCCGGGGACCCGAAGACAGGGAAACTTCGGTGGCGGCTGTCCCCAGGCGCTTCCCCTCGGGAGAATAGATATCCGCGGCAATTAAGAACGTTCCGCCTCTAACAACATTTAGATCAACATCAAAAACCAGGGAACTGTATAATTCACGCGGCTCGCCTTCGGCCCGCGGTAGTTTCCGGTCATGGTCGGTGGACGCCCGTGATCCTCCAGCTCCCGAAAACGAGAGCGCGGCGGATCCCACCTCAAAGTCCTCCGCCCACATCCTCCAGAATACCTCGCCCTGATCACTGACGCCGGACGCCTTGTATCCGATAACGTAGTCGGTAATCGGTTTCGCGCAGACAAACGGAGCGGCAAAGATGCCATCCCCGGCAGCGCTGTCAGAGTGGAGGCCATCGTCATAAAGAGCTATCACCGTCGCACCTCCATCGACCTCGATTAATTCCGCTTTGATGGTGATCCGGTCGGTTAACCGGGTGAAGGAAAAATCATCATTGTTCCTCGATACTTCAGCTCCAATAACTATAGTCCCCCCGGCGGCGATATCCCGGCCGGCAACGATAGGATTTAAAACGAGCGTGGAATAAACCGCGGCATCCAGGGAGAAGCTCGCAGAAGCTCCAGGGGAGAGTGATCCGGCGACTACCCGGAGCGTCCAGAATCCGGGTTCCGGATCGCTGACTGAAAATATCGATATTGACCCAAAATAACGGCTGATCTCTTCCTCGTATTCCACGGAAGGATTTGATGGGGCACTTTCGGGGGTAATAAGCATTCCGGAAGGCGAGAGAAGATTCAGCGCTAAGGGGCTATCATCTTCCCAGACCATACAGACAGAGAGTTTTGAAGATTCATCGACGGGAACCCGGTATTCCTTATGTGAGCCGGGAGAAATGTCTGCCTGGTCCGAGAATACGAAATTGAACTCCTCTCCGTCTTCGTCGGCCCCGCCTCGAAGAATAGGCGGTTCAGAACTGGAATCAACCGTACGGATACCTTTATCTCCGGGAGAAGGTCCCGAAATGGTAGTCCTGGGCATGTTATAAGGGTCGGGCCACCGGGCAAAGTCGGTGGCAGTTTTATAGGCCGGCGCGATGCCCGGATCCGGGCCCATTTCCAACCAATCCGCCTGCGAACGGCTGGAGTGGGGATTGGTAAAGACCGCGCCATGAGTGCCGCTGTTTATCTCATCCGGATAATTCGGCGACGTAAAAGCAGTCGGCTCGGGTGCCCCATCAACGGGGAGCGGCTGAGGGCACTCGAGCGGTTTTATTTTAAAGTCAACATATCCCATCCTGCCGGGATCCTTTTGAGCGAATACCGCTTTCCCAAACTTGGTAGCCCGCATATCGATATCGCGATCAAGGTGCCATTTAAACTGCCCCAGTTCATAAGCGCCGGTCTTCTTATTTTTCGTAAGATACGGGCCATTCTGACAGGCGGCGGTGGGAGAGCTATTCTCCCCGTCATTAGGGTATCCCTCGATCGCAAAGTATTTTATCGATTTGTCGGGAATATTGGTAACTTTTTCACCCGGAAGACCCCATTTAGCCGGAGCCCCTTTCCCCATGCCCCCATATCCATCGATTCCCCAGGCAAAGTACCATTTCCCATCAGGGTTATTATAGAATTTGTCATACTTCAAAATATTCGCCACACCGCAGTCAAAGGCCGCGTTACCAGTGAGTAGTCTCGCCCCCCCCCAGGGAAGTAGAGCTCCGCTCAAAACGCCCCAGGGTCCGAAGGGGACACCAAGAAGGGCCGTTTTCCCCCATAACTTCCAGCTCTTGAGCCGGGGCGCGTTCGAGGCCATGAGATTTCCGCCATGGATAGCGGAGCAGCTGATGTAGTTGATTACACCACCGTGCAGGTGGGACCCAACATTCTCCATACCCTTCTCATCCACGTCGCAAAGCCAGATTCTTGATATCGGCCCCCCCATACTATGAGCTATTACATTATTCTGGGGCTGCTTGCCTTTGGGAGTAATCGCGTTAATCCCCGTGTCATAATATTCCTTCATATATTCTTCGATCTTTTTCGCGTTCGATTTACAACCTTTATACGCCGTGTTCATAGTGCTGACATTATAGGAGAGCGCGCAATCGACAACACTGCGTGAAGATGGGTCGGGATGGGAGAAGAAGGTGATCGCTTCATAATTCCCGGATGGGTGTCCCCCGGTACCACCCAGGTTAACCCCGTGAATCCAGATCATGGGATAGGGGAAGATTATGTCGGCTTGGTGAATACCGGTCCCGGCCGGGGCCTTCACCGCTCCCGCGCTGACCTCGTAATCATCGGAATTAGCTTTCTTGGATATGGTAATATCCGGCGTTGCAAAAGGATCGTGATAGGTTTTCCAATCATGCTCCTTGTCCGGTTTCTGGCCGGACAGGCCATCGGTATAGAAGTTAGCCGCCTCGCCGTCATTCCATGGCTTTGGTCGGAACTTAAGTTTGACTAATTTTTTCTCTTTAGCCGTTGCGGGGCGCTGGCGGCTGGCGTTGCTGCCGCGGGTTTGGGCAACAAGGTAGTAATCAACCGGACCGTCAGATGCATACCTTTCCCCAATAGCCTTGACATCAAAATAATAGGTTCCTTCCGGATTAGGCTTTTTTCTGCGGAGGGGAGGTATATTCTTCACCCAATTAGTAAGAACATCAGCTCCATCTTCGGTAGCGTTATAATCGGTCCAATAGGTCGCGGAAGACCATTCGGATTTCTCGATCAAACAGACATCAGCATTGACGATGGGGACCCGGGCTGGTTTTTTCGGCAACAACGGTCCTTGATCCTGTATATTTTCCGGAACACTTGAATTATTGGGCCGGAATAAAATCCGACCTGAAATATGATTTTTGGGAACGGCCTGTATAACAGGGGCACTCTCGTTATTGAGCGGAACAACCGGTGCCTCAGCGGTGGCATACCGGATAGAGCCATCCGGGCCGTCCTTGAACCGGACGGTAAAGTTGATATTCGAGGCTTTGACGGCTTCGCCGGGGAGTGTGTCAAACGGCGCTTTGGTAACGTCTCTGACCACCAACTCCCAGTAACGGTCTCCTTGCTGAGTCCAGACCACGTTTGGCCCCAACTCGACATCGATGTCAATACTGTCTATCGGGTTGCGGCTGAAGATCATGTAACTCACTCCCTCCTCCCCCGCAACTTCAACCGATTGCCCCGTCAGGGGCCAGACAATATATACCAGGGGCTGAAAATCCACGCCCACCGGATTGTTAATCCCATCAAAATTAATCCCCTCGGTAAAGACCCGCTCCACACGGGGGAGATTGTCGATTGCTTCCCTGCTAAAATCATGTAACCCTTCCTTACCCAATGCCTTGAAGATATTCTTTCCCACCCCATAGCTGACACTGTCCTTTCCATAGTGGATACCGGCCACATCCCCCACCTGGGAGACGGCAATCTTGTTTAACGGGCTATACGATTGGCCGAGCTCAAGAAACCCCAGCTGGTTGGTTGTGGCGGCGTACATTTCGTCGCTCCCCTGCTTATGAAAACCTATATTGCCCGACATATCAAAACCGAGAAAAGTAACCGGACCCACCGAGGGATAGATAGCTGACGGCACCCCGCAGTCGGTCCCCTCGTAGGTGCCCACCGGGTTTACCGAATAGGTAACAACGAACATACAGGGGGTTGCTCCGATTACCGGGAAGAGGAACATAAATCCTGGCGATACGCAGGCGAGATTCCAGCGATCATAGGGCGACGTGTCAGAGATATCCATACTGAGATATGGCGGCGTGTAAATACTGCTTAAAATATTGAGTATATAGGGCGAGACCATTAGGTAACTGGAGTAGACTTCCTGGCGGATTATCCAGCTGTATCGCTCCGACACGGAAGATGAATCCGGGATATAGGTCTGGATGTTGCTTACCGTTCCGCTTTTCAGGTCAACTGTCCACATCGGGTCCTTGTATTGGTGGTGTCTCCCGGTTCCCGTGCCGGCAGTCGCGACATAGGCCTTCCCCCCGTCCGGCTTGAGGCCGACTCCCCGGATACTTCCTTCAAGAATATAGCTTGCGGTGTTACTGTTGACGGATAAAGGCGGATCATACTGCATCGGATCGATCAAGGCGGCATTGTAAACTTCCAACTGTCCCCAGCCGGCATCAGGAAGAGGATCCGGACAACTGACACAGAGTGTGTATCCCTTGAGGGACATGTCTATGTCCCAGGCGGGATACGGCATGGAGAGAGGGTTATTAGGATCGGCGGACAGGTACTCCCGGCGTTTCAGGTCATAAATATTGATATTGCTTCCGCGGCAGGCATATAGGCGTGAACTGTCCGGGGTGACAATCAGCGGGCCGCCGCTCCCCTCTTCCCCGTTCTCCTCTTCACTCAGCGCGTCAGTCACGGGGAGGCGAAGTTTATCATTGGGAGTCATATCAACCCATCGAGGAGGACCGGTCTTCATTGAGACGTAAGCAAAGCGGCCGGTGGGCCCGGAAGCTACTTCCGCTGTCACCGCGCCCAGGTTAATCGGGCTGCCATCGCTGATTCTGTCTCCCAGAACTTCAACCGGGCTCATACTCATTCCATCACCATTAGCGACAAAGAAATAGTATGATCCCGGATTAATCTGGCCGGTCAGGTCCGGCAGTTCGCAGGGGATAATCTCCGGATCGCACAACTTTCCCGTATATAGATCAAGATTCTGAATCCGGGTATCTCGAACACTGATCTTGGAGAGGAGATCATCTTCCAGGTAGGGGACTGTCCTGATGAAGAGTTCCGCGACTTCGTCGGCGGCCATCTCTAAAGCCAGTAAATAGTCGGAACTAAAGTGGTAATAATAAACCCCGTCAACATATCCAATGTCGGCCATAGACTTATTAAAACCATCATGGAGCTGATCCGAATCCGGAAATACCGTCAGGTGGGCCACATCACCGGCCTTTAACCGGTAATCCGACTGGTGAGCAAAGGCCACATCTTCGGTAAACTGTTTAATAATGGCGGATGCCCCCACTAAACCGGGGACGGATGTGATCTCCCAGAGATAATCGTAAGTATCCTCAATGATCTCTATCTCGGAATCGTAGAGCTCACGGATCTGGTAATAATCAAGGTCGTCTATCAATTCGGATGAGCTATTCCAAGCGGTGGCGCCCGCTCCGTAAAATACCTCCTTGATCATCCAGGACTTAACCCACCTGTGACGGAGCATATTTATCGCTACGGCGGCGGTGGAAATACTCCCGGTCTCCGTCCCATGATAATAATCGAAGTCGGCAACCTGCTCTCCTCCCACCCGGTAAACTCCACCCGCGAAACCCTGGACTACAGGATTAATGTGCTTGTCTACAACATAATGAGCAAGGCAGCCATACCCGAAAGAGGTATCCTCCGGATTAACCGCGCCCAACGCGTCCTGTTTTCCCGCGAAAGCAAGAACGCTGCTGTAAAAGAGGCCGGTATGGGCATAGTGTGGATACTCGCCCTCCACCCTCCCGTCAGCCTCGGCAACAACTCGATCAAGCATCTCGGGGACCGCCACTCCGACAGCAAGTGCCTCTACGTTGGCGGTGATAGCAGTGCCATCACCGGGGGAGAAAAAGAGGTCTCTGATCTTCTCTATATCACCGATCTCACCGGCATCACAACGCCGCTTAATCTGGTCGAGAGCCCTCAGGCAAACGTATATATAGCTCTGTACATCAGCAGTATCTTTAAAAGTAGTGGTCTCCTCCCGGGGAGTGGGAGTGGGTATCGGTGTAGTAGTTATTTCGCCGGGGACCAGCTCCGGCCATAAAATAGGCTGAGGCCATTCGTTGTAAAGGGGCCTGTTTCCGGGGGCAGGGAAAACGCCCACCGGATTACCATCGCCATCAAATATCGAGATTCCGGTGTTGGGACTGACTGTTACCGTCTCCACTCCCCGGGCAAGCCCGGTCAGAATTATAGTAATCATGTAATGGGAATTATCTATTCCGAAAAGATTAAAATCGACAAGGGAATTTCCCCCATTGGGAGTTACGACAAAATCGATATCCGACTTATTCAGGCCAACCTGGATAGATTGGTCACTGGAGACATCTTCATTGAAAATCACCAGGATATCGTTATTTGGCTGGACTATGACGCTGACAATATACGGAATCCCCGTCGGCGGGGTAGCCGAGGGAACGGGGGTAAGAGTGGGCTTCGGAATAGCGGTCGGTGTAGATTGAGGTGTCGGAGTATAGTATCCAACCGGCGTGCTGGAAGGCGCCGGCGTCGCCGTCGGAGCAATCGTCGGTGGAGGAGATACGGTAGAGAATGGAGTCGGGGTTTTAAATCCGACAGGAGTGGCGGTCGGGACTGGCGGCGGAGTTCGATTGGGGGCCGGGGTTGTCATCATAATATCAAGATGATACGGCCCCTCCGCGGAGTCGTATCCATCAACCACCAGGTAAAGCTGAGTACCGGCCGGGGTGTCTCCGGTCCCGGCTTCAGAAATCGGCTGGATTATCTCCTCATCAATGATCGCCCCGTTGGTGCTTGCCCGCACCAAGTCATACCCGCTGGGCGAGTTACAGAGAAATAGGTCCAGATCTGAGGTAATCCCCGTGAGGGAAGCCGTGATAGTCCCCGCGGTATCAGGGGTAAAAATATATACAACATCGGGTCCGAATTCAGCACTGTTATCATAGCCATAGTAAATATAGTCATTAATATAACCTGTCGTGCTTCCATCGCTGCTGTGGTTAAGCGTGACTACTATCGGATTGTCAAATCTTTCGCCCGGACGCGGCGAAGGGGTCGGAGACGGTGTCTGGTATCCGAACGGGGTGGTGGTCGGGGTAGAGGTCGGAGACGGGGTCTTGTATCCGAACGGGGTGGCAGTCGGGGGCGGCGGGGGAGTCCGGCTGGGGGTTGGGGGTTGTGTCGCCGTAGGCGGGGGGGTGACGGACGATGTCGCGGTGGGCGACGGAGTGTGATAACCTTCGGGTGTGGGAGTAGCGCTCGGTCCCGGAATCGCTGTCGGGGAGGGTGTGGGGGTGGGGGTCGGGATGGCGTAAAAGACGGAATTACTCCAGATTTGATCAACCGCTACCTGGAGATAACCACCGGTAAAACCGGGAGGTATCCGGGCGTCTATGGTTGTAGTCGTCGCGTCGACCAGCACGGCTAAACGCCCGTCAAAATACACCCGGTTCTCGACCAGGTTGGGACGATAATAGTCGCCGTGGAGCTGAACCAGGCCGGGTCCCAGATTCTTGATCCAGTCGATCACCGGCGGAGCGGTGTTGATAATATTAAATCCCCGGTCATAATAAAGGACCTGATCATCGGTAGTAACGCTTACTTCCTGAAGGCCGAGCAGGGCTGATGAGCTGATAGTAATCCCGGTTGTGAGCGCGGTATCACTATCCCACTGGACGGAATTAACTATTATATAAGGACCAAAGGAGACCGCACTTCCGGAATCGAAGTGGGTATATTCAGCCTCGACGAATATACTGGCCGATTCCCCTGCGACACCGGTGTCGGGAGTCAGCCTGATAACCTTCGGGGTGGTAACGGTGAAAAGATCCCCGTTGCTGGTCTCTCCTCCAACGGTTACCGTCACCAGCCCGGTCACGGCTTCTTCCGGGACGGTAACGGTAAGCGAGGTGGTTGAGGCGGAAGTCACTTCGGCCAAAGCATTGTACACATACGGCGTGGAAAAACGAACCTCGTTCTCCCCGGGAACGGCGCTGAAGTACCTCCCCTCTATCACCACCGTCTCTTCATTGTTGGCGTGGGACGGTGTGATTGAATCAATTCCCGGTATGGCAATAATCTCGAGGTAGATGGGATCCGACCGATTACCGCTTTCATCTTCGGAGATAATCTCCAGGATGTCCCCGATATCGCCGGGGATGATCGCCGTAAACGAACCATTTTCTTCCGCAGTAACCGAGACCGTTACATCAGTATCGAGATTGGTAATAATTACAATTGCTCCCGCCTCGACCACCCCCGTGATGCCAGTTACCAGGCAGTCTCCGTTCTCATCGGGAGGATCCACAATGATTCCGTACATGTTTATCTGGCCAATCTCGGTATCGGAACTGACCCGGAACTGAAACATCTTGATCCCCAGGTCAAGATACCCGGCGGGGCCGAGGGTTATGAGCGGAAGTATCCGTTCTTCCCGAAAACTCCTCTCCGGCGAGATCTCCACCGATTCATTCCCCGAAACCGATACTGTTTCAAGGACCACCTGGCTGTCAGAGAAGGTCCCCCTTATCTCCAGCACCCGGAGGCTTTCTCCGGGGGGGATAGTAAACCGGAGGTCTTTTTCATTGCCGAAGACCGCGTCGGTAAATATACGCCCGTAAAGAACCGCGCCCGGGATATCCGGCACTATCCAGTTGGTGTAAATCAATATGAGCTGGTCGCTGAGAAGGGCAACCCCGCCATGCGGAATGTTCCGGCGGCGGCGAAGATCATTGGCGTAAAAAATCTTTTCCGCCCGGATTCTCACCCGGGGCGGATGGAGAAGAATATCCGCTTCCAGCTCGGCCCCGCCACTGCTGAAATCGGGGATCCGGGCTTCCACCAGACCGACGTACCCGATCTCCGGGCTGTAGGCGATAATTCGGAGAAGCTCTCCCGGCTCAAACCGGACCGGAGAGCGCTCGCCCGGGGGAAGATCAATCTCAGGACCGTTGAAGATCCGCTCATCGAACCGGGCATGGTTGCCGGAACGGAGCGGAGCGGATTTCGGGGTGGTCGTCAGGAGGGGGATGGGGGAGAATATACCGGGGCTCTCTTCCCGGTAAACAGATATCTTAATCTTGCTTAACGTGTCGGAGGAGACCGCGAGCAGACGGCCGTTACCGCCAAAGGTATCCTCCTCCCAGGTTCCCAGAGTTTCGCCGTCAGTATCCACCAGGCGTATATCTCCCAGAAGCTGGAAAGAATCCACCACGATATCCGGGACCTCGGTTACCGTACCGGGCGCGGGATCAACCGGTGATGAGGTATAAACCAGAGAAACATTCCCCCGAGTATCTCCCGAGAGCGAACCGGGAACGGTCGCGAATACCACCACGTCACTAAGGTCGCCGGAGGGCAGCGGGATCTCATAATAGCCGGCGGCGGCGGTCAGGATCTCCTCCCCGACCGAGAGCGCGTTAACCGGGATACCAACCAGGCCAATCCCTCCGTTATCAACCACCCGTCCATGGAGGTACCGAGGGCCCTGCCCCTCCAGCGCGGTCGGAAAGAATCCAATATAACCCAATCCGGTCAGACCGGCAACATCTATGGAGACAAAGTCACCACTCGCGTCAACCGTCCCACTGCCGATCTCCCCGTAATTGTGAGGCCCCTCGACAAAGGAGAAGATGGTAATTTCTTCGCCGGCGGCAAGACCGGTCGGATTGGGCATTGTGATCGTAGCCGCGGGAGAGATTGTCAAGTCTTCCGGCTCGATACGAACCAGAAATGACGGAACACTGTTATCTGGAAGACGGCCGGGAAGATTATTGGAACCGATAACCGTGGCGGAGACATCCCCGCTAAGGGATCCGTCCGGGAATACAACCGCGCCGGCGTTGAAAGAGAGCGTAAGGTGAGGGATGCAATCGGTAAAATCGATCGCGTTAACATTTCCTGTGACTGTCCGGGTACAGTTAGTATCGGACGGGACAACAATGATGCCGGGAACGATATTGTCCCGGCTCTCTACTATAGTGGTCCGGACAACCATCGTCGAAAATGACCCGTCAACACCGGTCGTGGACCCATCAACCACCAACTCCTGGATTCCCGGAGGCACATCGTCAATAAAGATAAAACCTCCCAGGGAGGTGACTGTCGTCTCCAGGGGGGTACCGCGGATCCGGACGGTCGCTCCGACCAGGGGAAGCAGGTCCGGAGTGAGAACGGTGCCGCTCAGGGAGGTCGGCGCCTGCTCTGTGGTAAAGGAGGAGACAAACTCATACATCAAATTCATCCCGTCGAGACTGAGGATATCCGAGGATATAACTATCGAAATATCGGAGTTGCCGGGGAGGATTTCATACGGGGTGAACGTAGCTATCCTCCCGCCGGACGTCAGGCTAATGTTTCCCTGGATGGTCTGATTCTCCGCCCGGATGCTCAGATTGCCCGGGGTTACGAGGGAATCCTCATCCACCGCCCGGGAGAAAGTGATCCGGATCATCGATTCCAGTAGAACGGACGAGGCCTGAAAGGGGGGATTAATATCCTCAACGTAGAAAGGTTGATCATCATGGGTAACTTCCAGGTTAACCGGATCGCTCCGGTTCCCAACGCCGTCGGACGCGGTTACCCTGAGGAAGTTGAGAACGTTCTCACTGAGAGTCACCTCTATGTTGAAACTGCCGTCCGGGCCGGCGATCTCGGAGAAGGTGCCGGTCCCGTTGGTAATCTCCACCGCGGCACCGGCCTCGGTAGCGCCGGTCACCTCAATGGTCACAAAAGCGGTGGTGAAGGGTGTGGGCGGATAATCAATCTCAAGCGTGGGAGGGGTGGCATCGACGGTGACAGTCACGCTATCCGTACCTTCCAGACCTTCGGCGTCCACCGCCGTTACCGTTAAGGTGTGAGTGCCGTCCTCCAGCAGAACTGTCGTTCCAAACCGGCCGAAGTCGTCCGGCAAGATTCCGATCTGGTCTATCTTTAAATCGGTGATCGGGCTCTCATCAACCACGGTGCCCGCTATCCGGCACTGGGCCAGCACTAACTCGCCCTCCCGGGGATCGGTAATCGTCACTATCGGCGCTGTGACATCGCCCATCCCGGGCGCGAAGGTAACGTCAACACTCGCTTCCGCCTCGTTCCCCAGGGTGTCGGAGGCCGTGGCGGTGATGGTATTGCTCTCTTTCGAGAGTGTGAATTCCGTGATGGCAAAAGTCTCTCCCGCCAGTATCACGGCATCACCGTTGACATCCACCTCATTCCCCTCGATCCCGCTCAGATCGACTACTGTCCCCACCACCGGGATCGGGGAGGCTGGAAATTCCGTCCCCGCTTCCGGGGAGAGAATCAGGATGGTGGGGCCGAGAGTATCGTGTCGAACTGATAGGGTCGCGGCCGGCGAAGGACCGTGCTGGTTGGAAGAAGTTACCGAGAGAGTGTTGATCCGGTTCTGGGTGAGGGCGACCGTGAGACTGAAGTTTCCATCTCCGTCTACCGTGGTCTGGGCTGCGGACGCCCCTCCGGTTACATCGATAGTGGTATCCGGCTCCGCCGTCCCGGTGATGGTAATCAGGTTGCTGGTGGTCGGTGATTGAACCTGATCAAGGACCGGCGTTCCCGGAACCAGGATGGGCGGGTTACCTTCTGTCGTGAAGGTGCTGACAAAAGGAGCGGCCTGAGTGTTACCGGCCGGATCCTCGATCTGGGTGGAGATGGTCAGGGTGTGAAGCGTCCCCTCCCCCAGGTCCGAGTAAGCCGTAAAGGTGATCGTCGAATTCTCCCCGGCCAGAATCATCTCCCCCGTCACCTCCTCACCAAACTCCGGAGCAAGAGTGAGGGCGCCCGTCGCCGTGGTCGGGTTGATCGGCTCGGAGAAACTGATCACCACCGAGCCATCTATTGCCGCGCCGGTAGAGCCGTCGGCCGGAACCACGCCCGAAACCTGGGGCAGGGTGCTGTCCTGCACCACCTGGATCTCGGCCGCGACACTCTTATTATTCGACGCGTCAGTCGCGGTGACCAGCAGAAGATTGGTGTCATCCGGGTTCAAGCCGACCGTAACGCTAAACGCGCCGTTCGTTCCGTCGGCTACCGTCTCTCCCGCTGCGGTTCCCCCTTCCACCCGGACCGTGCTCCCCTCCTCCGCCGTTCCCGTCAAGGTCACCAATACCGCGTTGGTCGGGGATTCCGGATTCAGACCGGTCACCACCGGCGCGTCGGGAGGAGTATTGTCCACTATCGCGAAGGACGCCGACGTTTCGGTCTGAAGCGGGTTCCCCGCCAGGTCCGTCACCCCATCCGTCACCGTCACCGTCACCTGGGAGCTGTCGGAAAACGCGCCGGTCACGACAAAGTTCACCGTCGTCTTCGCCCCATTGAGGATGAAATTCCCCGGGACTATCCCGCTCCCGTCGTTTACTGTAATATTCGCGGCGGACGCGTTCGTCACCGGCACCGTCGCCGCCGACAGCGGATCGTCAAAGATGATCGTCACCGTCTGATCATATGGTATCTCCGACGTTCCATCGGACGGATAGAACGTCTCCACCTCCGGGCCGATATTATCGTGGATGATCGTCGGCGCCACCGCGGGGCCGACATTCCCGGCCGGGGCCGTGTCCGTCGCGAAGATCGAGAGCGAGTTGGACTGGTTTTGCACCAGCGACACGGTTATCGTAAAATGGCCGGTGCCGTCCGCTATCCCGCTCCAGACACTCACATCTTCACCCTCAATCGTCACCGTCGCGCCCGGTTCGGTGTACCCGCTGATATCCACGATGTCCAGATTGGTCAGTGTCGGCGGGGCGGGACTCAAGACCACCGCTCCGGGTGGTGTCAGGTCCACCGTCGTGAATGTTCCCGAATAAACCGGAGAGAGACCATTCCCGGCCACGTCGGTCGCCTGGACCGCGACCCGGACCGTCACTTCGATGCTGTCGTCCAGGTCCGCGTCCGGCGTTATGGTCACCGTCTCGTTTGACGGGCCGATCGTGAGCGAAGCCGCGATCCGCGCGCCGGAGGCTTCCAGCCGGATATTCTCGTCTACCAAGGTACCGGCGGCCATCTCTTCCGTGAAGGTCATCGTCACCGCCTGGTCCAGCGGGACTTCCGTCGCGCCTTCCGCCGGATTCATCGTCTCCACCGACGGCGCGATTAAATCCTGGATCACCGTCACGTCGGTAGAGGTCAGCGATATGTTCCCCGCCCGGTCCAGCCCCCAGGCATAGAGGAGGTTCTCCGTATTCTCTGCCAGAGAGACAACCACGCTGTACATCCCCGCTCCCGAAACCACCGCCTCGGCAACCGCTGTACCCCCGGTTATCCGCACCGTATATCCAGGCTCGTACATCCCCATCAGCGACACCTGCATGTAGTTGGTCGGAGAGGAAGGATTGACCAAATTTATGGCAGGGGGTTCCGGAGGGGTTGTGATCAGAGTCACGACAACCGTATCGCTCCCCTCTGGGTTCCCCAACTCATCCTCGGCGTAGACTACGATGGTATTCTCCCCCTCCACCGTAAGCACGGCCGACGCGCTGAAACTCGCGCCGGTCGAGAGAGAGAACGAACCGGCCCCATTCACCTCGTAGTGGGACGATACGATCGCGCTGGCGTCGCTCAGTGTCCCCGCCAGGCTTATAGTGGATTGATTGGAGAAAGATCCTTCCGCCGGTTCCGTGATCGTCACCACCGGCGGCGAGTTGTCCGTCCAGACCAGTTCCACCTCCACGCCACGGTTCACCGTGGTGGTGTTCCCCGCGTTATCGGTCGCGATCACCTCGATCGTCTGGGAGAGGAATCCCAGCGCCCCGGGTACCGTCAGCTCAACCGTGGTCTCAAAGCTCCCCTCCGTCACTGTCACCTCTGTTCCGTTCACCGTCACCCCGGAGATTCCATGGAGGTCAGACGTCGTCCCACTTACACTTACCGTGATCGTGGTCGGGGGATCGCTGTCCACCACCGGGAAGATCGCCCCCTCCTCCGGCGCCGTTACTGACAGCGCCGGATCGATGCCGTCATGGATAATCAAGACGGGGGCGGGATCGCTGACGTTGCCCACCGCGTCTGTCGCCGTCGCCGAGAGATCATTCTCCGCGTTCGGGGTCAGCAAGAGCGTCACGCTGAAAGTTCCCGGGACTTCAGCTTCTGCCATCGATGAAGCTGGCGCCTGCACGCCCGTTATCCTTACCAGCGTACCCTGCTCTGACGTCCCCGTCACCACCAGTCGGGTTTTTTTCGTCAGGGTCGGAACTGCGTCCAGTATCGGCGCCGGCGGCTCCTGGTTATCCAGCGTCCCCGTTACACTTACCGTGGAACCGTTGCCGATTACGTCGGTCGCCGTTACGAAGATG
>Ga0307929_1001561_pt1 | contig 16839 bp, 6 predicted proteins | sample AceLakmetage1330_FD_203160 | JGI IMG/M metagenome (GOLD analysis project Ga0307929, IMG submission 203160) | Saline water microbial communities from Ace Lake, Antarctica - #1330 | ecosystem: Environmental > Aquatic > Non-marine Saline and Alkaline > Saline | place: Antarctica: Ace Lake...
TTATGGTAAAGGAACCCCTCAGGACTATGAAAAGGCCTATGCATGGTTCAGTTTAGCTTCTGATAGCGGTAATGAAAAAGCAGGGGATTTGAGAAATAAAGCTTCAAAAAAATTATCATCCGAACAGCTTGTTGAAGCTCAACAACTTTCAATAGAAATTCAAAAGAGAATTGAGGAACCCTTCATATGAACCCAAAAGTACTTTACTTGCTTTTGGGGGGAATAATCTCCGAAACATGGGGTTATTGCCCTAACAAATGCAAACTGGAAAATGAGGGATGCCCAGTCAAATACATGCAATTCTTTGATGATTCCCGAATATATATAAAATACTAATATAATTCTATTTTTTAGAAACTGCTGTAAATATTCGGCTTGGTACTGTAAATGTTTGGCCAGTGCCCCATATTCGCTTAGTTGGGACTGCGTAGCATACTATTGCTATGTGAGCAGGCCCAAATGAGTGAAGATGGGGTGCTGGCCGAATATTTACAAACTGCTTACATGGCAGCATCATACCGCAGCATTTTTTTTAAAAGGTATATTCAATTTTACCGAAATATTTGCACAGCACTATTTTAAACGAAGATTTATGGTATCCTATTCAAATTTCGGGGTAAAATTATGTAATGTTAATGAGTGATTTTATAACCTACTGTATTTATTGGTCCTAAAAACTAATTCTTGGAGTTAAACGGCGTTTACCCCGAAATTTGAATAGGATACGATTTATGTTCTTTTTAAAAAGACGATGCCATATGCTGCTCGCCTTTTGGCAATAACAACGGGACTTTTTGAATAGTCAAAAATTGTCTTCCCCATTAATGACCCTGTTGATTTAGTACAGATCTTTGGATTGTAGGTACAATATACTGAATATCAAATCACCCAATATCAACATGTTGTGTACTCATTTTGCAAAAAGCGGCTTAATCAACAGGCTCATTAATTAATGTGCAAGGGAGCAAAATTGGGTTTTACGGCCTAAAGGCCGATAGTATAAGAAGAAAGGTTAAACATGCCACACCCTCAGCAGTTAACGATCCAACAAGCTATATCACGAGCGGAAAAGGCAACTAAGCAGGGGAACACTGCTCTTGCATTTAAACTTTACAATGCTGTATTGCTGCACCAGCCAAACCACCGTGTTGCAAAAGAAAATATAAGCAAGTTACAAAAGGAATTGCCACACGATAGGTCTGTACAAGTAGAGGCAGAAACGCCTTCGCAAGATCAGATTAACGCATTGGTGAATCTATATCACTCAGGGCAGATGATAAAGACAGAGCAAGCTTGTAGAGAATTACTACATGCCTACTCGGAATCATTAATTGTTTTCAATATATTAGGATCAGCACTCCAAGGGCAAGGCAAATTACAGGAAGCTGTGGAGAGCTATAACAGTGCGATCCAACTCAAACCCGATTTTGCAGAGACATACAATAACCGCGGCATTGCACTAAAAAAAATAGGACAGATGGAGCGAGCTGTAAAAAGCTATGAGAAGGCAATCCAGCTCAAACCCGATTATGCAGAGGCTTACAATAACCGTGGTAATGCACTAAAAGAGATAGGACAAAATGAGCGGGCTGTGAAAAGCTATGAGAAGGCAATCCAACTCAAGCCCGATTTTGCAGAGGCTTACAGTAACCGTGGCAATGCACTTGAAGCGATAGGTCAACTGGAGCAGGCTGTGGAGAGCTATAACAGTGCAATCCAGCTCAAGCCCGATTATGCAGATGCTTACAATAACCGTGGCGCTGCACTTCAAGCGATAGGTCAACTGGAGCAGGCTGTGGAGAGCTATGGGAAGGCAATCCAATTCAAGCCCAATTATTCAGAGGCTTACTATAACCGTGGCAATGCACTAAAAGCGATAGGACAGATGGAGCGGGCTGTAAAAAGCTATGAGCAGGCAATCCAGCTCAAGCCCGATTATGCAAAGGCTTACAATAACCGCGGCATTGCACTAAAAGAGATAGGACAGATGGAGCAGGCTGTGAAAAGCTATGAGAAGGCAATCCAGCTCAATCCTAATTTATTTGAGGCGCATAGCAACTACCTGCTCACCTTAAACTATCTGGCCGATCAGTCTTCCACAAAGATGATGGAAGAGGCTCGACACTTTGGCGATTTAACCGCTCGGCAAGCACTCCCTTACAGGGACTGGCGCAAAGCTCCCGAGTCTGACCAACGCTTACATGTTGGCTTGGTGTCAGGGGATTTGCGTACTCACCCGGTTGGTTTCTTTGTTGAAGGTATACTGGCCGCGCTGGCATCCAATAACTCAAGTCAGTTGAAAATCATAGTCTACCAAAGTAATTTACGCACCGATGCGTTGACCGAACGTGTTAAAACCTATTGCCATGGGTGGCATTCGGTAGTCGGTGTTTCTGACGAAAACCTTGCCCGCCAGATACACGATGATGGTATTAATATATTGATTGACCTTTCAGGCCACACTGCGTTAAACCGCCTGCCCATGTTTGCCTGGAAGCCTGCACCAGTGCAGGTAAGCTGGCTGGGTTACTTCGCCACCACTGGTGTGGCGGAGATGGATTACCTGATAGCCGATGAGGTCGGCGTCCTTCCTGAACATCGAGGAGATTTTACCGAAGAAATATGGTACTTGCCGGATAGCCGTTTGTGTTTCACGCCACCAGAAAATGCCCCGGATGTTGCCTCGTTGCCCGCGTTATCTAATGGCCATGTCACTTTTGGTTGTTTTCAGCATCTGGCCAAAATCACTGACAAAGTACTGGATGTTTGGAGCCTTGTACTGAAATCCTTGCCGGATGCCCGCTTGCGCTTACAGAATAAACCGCTGGGTGATGCGGCAGTGCGCGACCGATTTCAGGAACGTCTGCAGCAGCACGGAATTGATCCGGTCAAGGTTCTGATGTCGGGTCAAGTATCCCGGAGTGAGTATCTGGCAGTGCACGCCGAAGTGGATGCTCTGCTCGACACCTTTCCCTACCCCGGCGGCACCACGACCTGTGAAGCTTTGTGGATGGGTGTGCCGACGGTGACGCTTGCGGGTGCCACACTTCTTGCACGACAGGGTGCAAGCCTGCTGACAGCGGCAGGATTGCCAGGCTGGGTAGCCAATTGCGAAGACGAATACGTGACCAAGGCAGTGACGTTAGCCAGCGACCTTCCCCGATTGGCTATGTTGAGATCAAGATTGCGTGAGCAGATGCGGCAGTCGCCTTTGTTTGACGCTAAGCGCTTCGCACAAAACCTTGAAATGACTCTACAGGCCATGTGGCAATTAAAGCAAGCAGAACAAAAACCCGAAATGAAGGATATAAGAAAAAAGGAAAAACATGCCGCAACCTCAGCCGTTAACGATTAAACAAGCTATCTCACGAGCAAAAAAGGCGACTAAGCAGGGGAACACTGCTGTTGCACTTGAACTCTATAATGCTGTATTGCTGCACCAGCCAAACCACCGTTTTGCAAAAGAAAATATAAGCAAGTTACAAAAGGGATTGCCACAAGATAGGTCTGTACAAGTAGAGACAGAAACGCCTTCGCAAGATCAGATTAACGCATTGGTGAATTTATATCACTCAGGGCAGATGATAAAGACAGAGCAAGCTTGTAGAGAATTACTGCAGACCTACTCGGAATCATTAATTGTTTTTAATATATTAGGAGCAGCACTCCAAGGGCAAGGCAAATTACATGAAGCTGTGGAGAGCTATGACAGTGCAATCCAGCTCAAGCCCGATTTTGCAGAGGCTTACAATAACCGTGGCGCTGCACTGCAAACGATAGGACAGAATGAGCGGGCTTTGAAAAACTATGAGAAGGCAATCCAACTCAAGCCGGATTATGCAGAGGCTTACAATAACCGTGGCGCTGCATTAAAAGAGATAGGTCAACTGGAGCAAGCTGTGGAGAGTTATGAGAAGGCAATCCAACTCAAGCCCGATTATGCAGAGGCTTACAATAACTGTGGCGCTGCACTAAAAGAGATAGGACAGATGGAGCGGGCTTTGAAAAACTATGAGGAGACAATCCAACTCAAGCCCGATTATGCAGAGGCTTACTGTAACCGTGGCGCTGCACTTCAAGAGATCGGTCAACTGGAGCAGGCTGTGGAGAGTTATGAGAAGGCAATCCAGCTCAAGCCCGATTATGCAGAGGCTTACAATAACCGTGGCGCTGCACTAAAAGAGATAGGACAGATGGAACGGGCTTTGAAAAGCTATGAGGAGGCAATCCAACTCAAGCCCGATTATGCAGAGGCTTACAATAACCGTGGCAATGCACTAAAAGAGTTAAGACAGAAAGAGCGGGCTGTGGAAAGCTATGAGAAGGCAATCCAACTCAAGCCCGATTATGTAGAGGCTTACAATAACCGTGGCAATGCACTAAAAGAGTTAGGACAGAATGAACTTGCTGTGAAAAGCTATGACAGTGCAATCCAGCTCAAGCCCGATTGTGCAGAGGCTTACAATAACCGTGGCGCTGCACTTCAAGCGATAGGACAGATGGAGCAATCTTTTGAGAACTATGAGAAGGCAATCCAGCTCAAACCCGATTATGCAGAGGCTTACAATAACCGTGGCAATGCACTAAAAGAGATAGGACAGGTGGAGCGAGCTGTGAAAAGCTATGAGAAGGCAATCCAACTCAAGCCTAATTACCTTGAGGCGCATAGCAACTTGCTGCTCACCTTAAACTATCTGGCCGATCAGCCTTCCACAAAGATGTTGGAAGAGGCTCGACACTTTGGCGATTTAGCCGCTCAGCAAGCACTCCCTTACAGTGACTGGCGCAAATACCTCGAGTCTGACCAACACTTACGTGTTGGCTTGGTGTCAGGGGATTTGCGCATGCACTCGGTTGCTTTCTTTGTTGAAGGTATACTGGCCGCGCTGGCTTCCAATAACTCAAGTCAGTTGAAAATCATAGTTTACCAAAGTAATTCTTTCACCGATGCGTTGACCGAACGTGTTAAAACTTACTGCCATGGTTGGCATTCGGTAGTCGGTGTTTCCGATGAAAACCTTGCCCGGCAAATACGCGATGATGGTATTGATATCTTGATTGATCTTTCAGGCTACACTAATTTCAACCGCCTGCCCATGTTTGCCTGGAAGCCTGCGCCAGTGCAGGTAAGCTGCATAGGTTATCCCAATACAACCGGTCTTTCAGCCATTGACTACCGCTTTGTGGACAGTGTCACTGACCCGCCCGGGGAGGCGGACAGATATCATACAGAAAAACTGATTCGCCTGCCTCACTGTTTTTTGTGTTATCGGCCCCCCCTGGCGACACCGGCCATAAAGCCTCCCCCCTGTGTAGGTAGTAAAATAGTCACTTTTGGCTCTTTCAATAACCCGGCCAAGATCAGCCCACAGACAATATCCGCCTGGGCAGCTTTGTTAAAAAAGGTGCCGGACGCCGCACTCATATTGAAAAGCCTTTTCATCGCCGAAGAAAAATCCTGGAAAAAGCTGATCCAGGAGTTTGCAGAACAGGGGATCGACCCTGACAGAATCAAGACTTTTCCTAAAACCAACAGACAGTTCGACCATCTCGACCTTTACAACAAAGTTGACATCGCCCTGGATACATTTCCATACAATGGCACGACCACAACCTGCGAAGCACTGTGGATGGGGGTGCCGGTTATTGCGCTGCTTGGCAACAGACATGCGGCAAGGGTCAGCGCCAGTTTGCTGAAAACGATAGGCCTTTCTGAGCTTGTGGCACACTCCTCAGAAGATTTTGTTAAAATAGGCGCTGACCTGGCGCAGGATGAGGAAAGATTGAAAACACTTCGCTACACCATGCGCACCCGGATGAATAAAAGTCCCCTTCAGGATGAGAAGCATTTTGCCAGTATACTGGAACAGGCCCTGCTAAAAATGTGGGAAATCTGGTGCAACGGGGAAGCACCCAGGGTTTTTGAAGTGACTTCGGACAAGACTTATGATCTATCCAATATAGGTGGTGAAACTGATCCAGCAATTCAAATAGTTTGATTTTTTAATTGTTACACTGTATTTTTTTGCCTAAAAATTAGAAAGATATAAGAAAAAAGGGAAAACATGCCACAACCTCAGCAGTTGACGATTAAACAAGCTATCTCACGGGCTAAAAAGGCGACTAAGCGGGGGAACACTGCTGTTGCACTTGAACTTTACAATGCTGTATTGCTGCACCAGCCAAACCACCGTGTTGCAAAAGAAAATATAAGTAAGTTACAAAAGAAATTTCCACAGGATAGATCTTTACAAGTAGAGACAAAAACGCCTTCGCAAGATCAGATTAACGCATTGGTGACTCTATATCACTCAGGGCAGATGATAAAGACAGAGCAAGCTTGTAGAGAGTTACTGCAGACCTACACGCAATCATTAGTTGTAGTTAATATATTAGGAGCAGCACTCCAAGGGCAAGGCAAATTTCATGAAGCTGTGGAGAGCTATGACAGTGCAATCCAGCTCAAGCCCGATTTTGCAGAGGCTTACAATAACCGTGGCGCTGCACTAAAAGAGATAGGACAGATGGAGCGGGCTGTAAAAAGTTATGAAAAGGCAATCCAGCTCAAGCCCGATTATGCAGAGGCTTACCATAACCGTGGCAATGCACTAAAAGAGATAGGACAAATGGAGCGGGCTGTAAAAAGTTATGAGAAGGCAATTCAGCTCAAGCCCGGTTATGCAGAGGCTTACCATAACCGTGGCAATGCACTAAAAGAGATAGGACAGATGGAGCGGGCTGTAAAAAGTTATGAGAAGGTAATCCAGCTCAAGCCCGATTATGCAGAGGCTTACCATAACTGCGGCATTGTACTAAAAGAGATAGGACAGAATGAACGTGCTGTGAAAAGCTATGAGAAGGCAATCCAGCTAAAACCCGATTATGCAGAGGCTTACCATAACCGCGGCATTGCACTAAAAGGGATAGGACAGATGGAGTGGGCTGTGGAGAGCTATGAAAAGGCAATCCAACTCAAGCCCGATTTTGCAGAGGCTTACAATAACCGGGGCAATGTACTAAAAGAGTTAGGACAGATGGAGCGTGCTATGGAAAGCTATGAGAAGGCAATCCATCTCAAGTCCGATTATGCAGAGGCTTACAATAACCGGGGCAATGCACTAAAAGAGTTAGGACAGAATGAGCGTGCTGTGAAAAGTTATGAGAAGGCAATCCATCTCAAGCCCGATTTTGCAGAGGCTTACAATAACCGGGGCGCTGCACTTCAAGCGATAGGACAGATGGAGCAATCTTTTGAGAGCTATGAGAAGGCAATCCATCTCAAGTCCGATTATGCAGAGGCTTACAATAACCGGGGCAATGCACTAAAAGAGATAGGACAGAATGAGCGTGCTGTGAAAAGTTATGAGAAGGCAATCCATCTCAAGCCTAATTTTTTAGAGGCGCATAGCAACTTGCTGTTCATCTTAAATTATCTGGCCGATCAGCCTTCCACAAAGATGTTGGAAGAGGCTCGACACTTTGGCGATTTAGCCGCTCGGCAAGCACTCCCTTACAGTGACTGGCGCAATGCTCCCGAGTCTGACCAAGGCTTACGTGTTGGCTTGGTGTCAGGGGATTTGCGAATTCACTCGGTTGGTTTCTTTGTTGAAGGTATACTGGCCGCGCTGGCATCCAATAATTCAAGTCAGTTGAAAATCATAGTTTACCAAAGTAATTTTCTCACCGATGCGTTGACCGAACGTGTTAAAACCTACTGCCATGGGTGGCATTCGGTAGTAGGTGTTTCCGACGAAAACCTTGCCTGGCAGATACGCGATGATGGTATTGATATCTTGATTGATCTTTCAGGTCACACTGCTTTCAACCGCCTGCCCATGTTTGCCTGGAAGCCTGCGCCAGTGCAGGTAAGCTGCATAGGTTATCCCAATACAACTGGCCTTTCAGCCATTGACTACCGCTTTGTGGACGGTGTCACTGACCCGCCCGGGGACGCGGACAGATATAATACAGAAAAACTGATTCGCCTGCCTCACTGTTTTTTGTGTTATCGGCCCCCCCTGGAGACACCAGCCATAAAGCCTCCCCCCTGTGTAGACACTAAAATGGTCACCTTTGGCTCTCTCAATAACCTGGCCAAGATCAGCCCACAGACAATATCCGCTTGGGCAGCTTTGTTAAAAAAGGTGCCGGACGCCTCACTCATATTGAAAAGCCTTTTCATCGCCGAAGAAAAATCTTGGAAAAAGCTGATCCAGGAATTTGCAGAACAGGGCATCGACCCTGACAGAATCAAGACTTTTCCTAAAACCAGCAGACAATTCGACCATCTCGACCTTTACAACAAAGTTGACATCGCCCTGGATACATTTCCATACAATGGCACGACCACAACCTGCGAAGCGCTGTGGATGGGGGTGCCGGTCATTGCGCTGCTTGGCGACAGACATGCGGCAAGGGTCAGCGCCAGTTTGCTGAAAACGATAGGCCTTTCTGAGCTTGTGGCACAATCCTCAGAAGACTTTGTTAAAATAGGCACTGACCTGGCGCAGGATGTGGAAAGATTGAAAACACTTCGCTACACCATGCGCACCCGGATGCATAAAAGTCCCCTTCAGGATGAGAAGCACTTTGCCAGTATAATGGAACAGGCCCTGCGAAAAATGTGGGAAATCTGGTGCAACGGGGAAGCACCCAGGGTTTTTGAAGTGACTTCGGACAAGACTTATGATCTATCCAATATAGGTGTTGAAACTGATCCAGCAACTCAAAACCTTTCCGGGGAAGATGAGCCGGTAATTACCTCATATCTCTCATCACCTGCAGACAGCGCCATTGAGCTGAACATCCGGGGGGAAGAATTATTCGCTCAGAGAAAACTGCAGGAGGCTGAAGAAAACCATCCCATTGCAAAAAAAGGCCTGCGTAAGCTGGTAAAAAATTTACCACGCAAACAATCTGTTCAGACACAAATATCAAACCCTACCCCGGAGCAGATTAATGCCCTGACTAATCTATATTATTCAGGGCAAATTACAAAAGCAGAGCAAGTTTGTAAAGAGTTGCTACAAACCTTTACACAGTCATTAATTGTTATCAATGTATTGGGGGCAGCACTCAAAGGACAAGGCAAATTACAGGAAGCAGTACAAGCATTTGACAAGGCCATACAACTTAAACCTGAGTATGCGGAGGCTTACTCTAACCGAGGTGTTGCACTCAAGGAGCTTGGACAGCTGAAAGAGGCAGTAGATAGCTATAATAAAGCCATACAACTTAAGCCTGAGTATGCGGAGGCTTACTCTAACCGTGGTGTTGCACTCAAAGAGCTTGGACAGCTGAAAGAGGCAGTAGATAGCTATAATAAAGCCATCCGGATAAAGCCTGATCATGCGGAGGCTTACTCTAACCGTGGAAATGCACTCAAGGAGCTTGGACAGCTGAAAAAGGCAGTAGATAGCTATAATAAAGCAATCCAGATAAAGCCTGAGTATGCGGAGGCTTACTATAACCGAGGAGTTGCACTCAAAAAACTTGGGCAGCTGAAAAAGGCAGTGAATAGCTATAATAAAGCAATCCAGATAAAGCCTGATCATGCGGAGGATTATTATAACCGTGGAAATGCACTCAAGGAGCTTAAACAGCTGAAAGAGGCAGTAGATAGCTATAATAAAGCAATCCAGATAAAGCCTGATTATGCGGAGGCTTACTCTAACCGTGGTGTTGCACTCAAGGAGCTTGGACAGCTGAAAGAGGCAGTAGATAGCTATAATAAAGCAATCCAGATAAAGCCTGATTATGCGGAGGCTTACTCTAACCGAGGTGTTGCACTCAATGAGCTTGGACAGCTAAAAGAGGCAGTAGATAGCTGTAATAAAGCAATCCAGATAAAGCCGGATTATGCAGAGGCTTACACTAACCGAGGTGTTGCACTTAATGAGCTTGGACAGCTGAAAGAGGCAGTAGATAGCTATAATAAAGCAATCCAGATAAAGCCTGATCATGCAGAGGCTTACTATAACCGTGGAAATGCACTCAAGGAACTTGGACAGCTGAAAGAGGCAGTAGATAGCTGTAATAAAGCAATCCAGATAAAGCCTGATTATGCGGAGGCTTATTCTAACCGAGGGGTTGCACTCAAGGAGCTTGGACAGCTGAAAGAGGCAGTAAATAGCTATAATAAAGCAATCCAGATAAAGCCGGATTATGCGGAGGCTTACTATAACCGTGGAAATGCACACAAAGAGCTTGGACAGCTAAAAGAGGCAGTAGATAGCTGTAATAAAGCAATCCAGATAAAGCCGGATTATGCGGAGGCTTACTATAACCGTGGAAATGCACACAAAGAGTTTGGACAGCTGAAAGAGGCAGTAGATAGCTATAATAAAGCAATCCAGATAAAGCCGGATTATGCAGAAGCTTACTCTAACTGTGGAAACGCACTCAATGAGCTTGGACAGCTGAAAGAGGCAGTAGATAGCTATAATAAAGCAATCCAGATAAAGCCGGATTATGCGGAGGTTTACTATAACCGTGGAAATGCACTTAATGAATTTGGACAGCTAAAAGAGGCAGTAGATAGCTATAATAAAGCAATCCAGATAAAGCCGGATTATGCGGATGCTTACTGTAACCGTGGTGTTGCACTTAGAGCCCTTGGTCAGTTGAAAGAGGCTGTAAGAAGCTGTGACAAAGCCATACAACTCAAGCCTGATTATGCAGAGGCTTACAATAACTGTGGCAACGCACTAAAAGAGATAGGACAGATGGAGCGGGCTTTGAAAAGCTATGAGAAGGCAATCCAACTCAAGCCTGATTTTGCAGAGGCTTACAATAACCGTGGCAATGCACTAAAAGAGATAGATCAACTGGAGCAGGCTGTGGAGAGCTATGAGAAGGCCGTCCAGCTCAAGCCTGATTACCATGAGGGGCATAGCAACTTGCTGCTCACCTTAAACTATCTGGCCGATCAGCCTTCCACAAAGATGTTGGAAGAGGCTCGACACTTTGGCGATTTAGCTGCTCGTCAAGCACTCCCGTACAGGGATTGGCACAAAGCTCCCGAGTCTGACCAACGCTTACGTGTTGGCTTGGTGTCCGGGGATTTGCGCATTCACTCGGTTGGTTTTTTTGTTGAAGGTATACTGGCCGCGCTGGCATCCAATAACTCAAGTCAGTTGAAAATCATAGTTTACCAAAGTCATTCGCTCACCGATGCGTTGACCGAACGTGTTAAAACCTACTGCCATGGGTGGCATTCGGTAGTAGGTGTTTCCGACGAAAACCTTGCCCGGCAGATACGCCATGATGGTATTGATATCTTGATTGATCTTTCAGGCCACACTGCTTTCAACCGCCTGCCCATGTTTGCCTGGAAGCCTGCGCCAGTGCAGGTAAGCTGGATAGGTTATCCCAATACAACCGGTCTTTCAGCCATTGACTACCGCTTTGTGGACAGTGTCACTGACCCGCCCGGGGACGCGGACAGATATCATACAAAAAAACTTATCCGCCTGCCTCACTGTTTTCTGTGTTATCGGCCCCCCCTGGCAATACCGGCCATAAAGCCTCCCCCCTGTGTAGATAATAAAATAGTCACCTTTGGCTCTTTCAATAACCCGGCCAAGATCAGCCCACAGACAATATCCGCCTGGGCAGCTTTGTTAAAAAAGGTGCCGGATGCCACACTCATATTGAAAAGCCTTTTCATCGCCGAAGAAAAATCCTGGAAAAAGCTGATCCAGGAGTTTGCAGAACAGGGGATCGACCCTGACAGAATCAAGATTTTTCCTAAAACCAGCAGACAGTTCGACCATCTCGACCTTTACAACAAAGTTGACATCGCTCTGGATACATTTCCATACAATGGCACGACCACAACCTGCGAAGCGCTGTGGATGGGGGTGCCGGTCATTGCGCTGCTTGGCAACAGACATGCGGCAAGGGTCAGCGCCAGTTTACTGAAAACGATAGGCCTTTCTGAGCTTGTGGCACAATCCTCAGAAGACTTTGTTAAAATAGGTGCTGACCTGGCGCAGGATGTGGAAAGATTGAAAACACTTCGCTACACCTTGCGCACCCGGATGCATAGAAGTCCCCTTCAAGATGAGAAGCACTTTGCCAGTATACTGAAACAGGCCCTGCGAAAAATGTGGGAAATCTGGTACAACGGGGAAGCACCCAGGGTTTTTGAAGTGACTTCGGACAAGACTTATGATCTTATGATCTATCCAATATAGGTGTTCAAACAGATCTATCAACTCAAAATTTTTCGAGCCACTTCTCAAAGCACACAACAAAGAAAATGTGGCGGTCTATTGTTATTCAAATGTGATGGTGCCAGACAATGTAACCGAACGTCTAAAGAAAGAATCGGACAATTGGCTTTTTATCGTCGGGAAGAACGATGAAGATGTTGCCGAACAAATCCAAAGGGATGGAATTAATACCTCCTTTACACTTTGGCCCATGCTGAGAGTTTCTCCATAACCATATCATGAGTCTCATTGGAAATATCCGGAAGGCTTCCTCCCAGGGCGCTGGTTGCCATCTCAAAGCCTTTTTCAATGCCTGCCATTATATCCTCCAATCTGGCGGGATCATTCCCCCCAAGGGAAATGGCCATTTCAACGATGCGATCCGACGTTTGTTCCACGCCCAAAAAACCATCTTCGGCAATTAACTCCTGGGCTTTTTTCGGTGTGAGATCTTTTAAATCTATGGTGGTGTCACCCACTGCGATTTGGGTTGTCAGTCCCTGTTCTGTGAATGTGTTGACGATCAGTTGCCGTAAATCTACAGGGGCCGATGTCACACCGGTTGATGTGTTGCTGACACCATAGGTATTTGTTTCTGTTGGCTGTTGATTTAAAGAAACGGTATCCCCGGTAAACGATGGCGCTTGCTCTGGAGACGTTGCCGTTTTTGTCTTTGGGGATAGTTTCTGGGCCTGGTTCTGGTAAAGTCTGTGTTGATTGGGGGTGCTTATCGTGTTGATCATGGCATTCTCCTTTCTCCACATTAAATTTTCGGAAAATCAAAAACCCCGCCACCGATTCAACGGAGACGGGGCTTGATGTGAAATGGGTTGAAATTCAGAATCTTCAGCGTTCAGGAACCCTTATCTTGACTTATTGGAGCAGGCTCAAAACGGCCTGGGGCAACTGGTTGGCCTGGGCCAGCATGGCAGTACCAGCTTGCTGCAGAATCTGGGCCTTGGTCATTTCGGCGGTTTCTGAGGCAAAGTCGGCATCCACGATCCGGCTCCGGGCAGCGGAAATATTTTCAGAAGTACTGCCAAGATTGTTGATGGTGGATTCAAACCGACTCTGAAGCGCACCCAGGGAGCCTCGACTTTCATTGATCTGCTGAAGGGCGGCATCCACACTGGTGATGGCTGTGGAGGCACCATCACTGGTTGAGATATCAATTTTGTCTATAGTCGTAGTGGCGTTGCCAGCGGTATTCAAGCCTGCTTTCGCCAATGCACCTTCGGTCACTTCCTCAATTTCGATAGCCGAAGTGCTACTCAGAGAGACCTGACCGGTGTAGGTGGTTATAGTACTACCAATGGCCTCCAAACCTGATAGAGTACCCACAGGAGCATCGGTGCCGGTGGTACCGCTGGTGGGGCCGTCCAAGTCAATATCTTCTTTCAAGGTGAACTCTGAACCATCATCCTTGGTGATCTCAACCTTATCATCATCGTTCACTTTTGCAGTGAAGCCAGTTTCACTACTAATCGCATCAGCCAGCTCTTGCGCCGTTACTTTAGCACCGGCTGTTTCAGCAACATCAATTGCAGTGCCACTATCAAGGGTTAAGGTGTAAGTACCCTGTGGGGTACCGCTTTTGGTGAGGCCACTATCATCTGTTATAGTATCTATTACTGAAAATTTTTCAGCAGCCGAAGGCGTTGCATCTGAAGAAGTGATGGTCAATTGGCCACCACCAGTAGTAGCCCATGATGCCGAGTCGATATCGGCAGATTTTGTAAGCTCAGTAGCCAGCGTAGCACCATCTGTCGCGTTGTCAAAATTAACACCAGTCAAGTCAATCGTTTCAGAGTCGGTGCCAATACCAAACTGCAGGGTCGTACCATCAACCAGTGCAGCATCAGCGGAAGATATGTTGATTGTTGCTTTAGCTGCGTCGCCTTCGGTACCAGCGAATTCGACTGCAGTAGCTGTAGTACCAGTAACTTTAGTATCAGTACCACCGACAATAGAAATAGTTAAATCACTATTTGCTGAAGTAATTTCAGAACTAAGGTCATTAAGAGTAGAATCTATCTCATTAGTACCTGTTCCATCCCAGTCACCGGTTAGCGTGAGAGTGCTCCCAGCCCAACTAGCCGTTACATCGGTAACGCCATCACTATCTGTATATGCGATACTGAAATTACCAGCAGTTCCTCCTGCATCGGAAGTAATGGTTAAACCATTAGTTGTACTACCTCCAACTCCAGTAGCGTTAGCTGTTGTAGCTATTGCATCTGTACCGGCGAAAGTATCACCAATTTTGTCGACCTCTGCCTCGAGATTTACCGTAGTAAAATCAAGCGTCTGCACATTCTGAGCTGTTGCAATAGTGGTCGTCCTACCATCGTTAGCCGTCGTAGCGGCATCATTGATGGCTGCGGCAAATTCGGCGTTAGTGGAACCAGCAGCAACTGCATCAATAGCGGTACCGTTGATCTTCAGAGAACCAGCAGCAATACCCTCTGTTGATACATCGCCACCCGCTGAAGTCGCACCAGCATAAACCGTGGTACCGACCTGACTTAGCGCATCGGTCTGGGCACTCTTGATAGTAAAGTCGATGGACTGATTGCCACCGGCATTGGCACCTACCTGGAAGGTGGCATCTTCAAGAGTACCATCCAGCAAATTTTGACCATTGAACTGGGTGGTTTCAGACATACGCTGGAGTTCTTTCGTTAGCTGCGTTACCTCAGCCTGCATGGAAGTTCTATCACTGTCGGTGTTGGTATCATTGACCGACTGAACAGCCAGTTCCCGGATACGCTGGAGTATATTGGTACTCTCCTGGAGTGCACCTTCTGCTGTTTGGGCAAGAGAAATACCATCGTTGGCATTTCGGGATGCCTGGTCAAGGCCTCTAATTTGAGAACTCATGCGGGTGGAAACAGCAAGCCCTGCGGCATCATCCTTGGCACTGTTGATGCGAAGACCCGAAGAAAGCTTATTTAGAGAACTGTTCAGCTTATTTTGAGAGGCTAACAGGTTTCTCTGGCCATTCAAGGATGCTATGTTGGTGTTGATTGTCATTGTCATGGTAAATTCCTCCGTGAATTATTTAATCATTTTTGCCAGCTTCCCTGCCAGCAAAATTTTTATCAAAGTAATATCGGGTGGGGCGATGGTTTTCGTTCACCTCCTGATGTGCCCTGATTTCCTTTGCGCTGTTAAAAGCCCTATCGGATCCTGTTCACAAAAACTTTAATGCTTTTAAAAAAATATTTAAAATCCCATCCAGCCCTCTTCAATCATAAAGTCTCTGTGCCCTGAATAAATATTTGAAACACTCAAGTTTCTTGAATTTATGTCGATAGTGTTTTATATAATTTGGTGTCTCATAAGAACCGTAAATTTAACCATGGCACCCAGCGCCCATCAAAATTGAGGAGGCAGTTATGTCCATTTCCGTGGGAGGTCTGATATCCGGCCTTGATACCAACAGTATGATTGATCAGATGCTGGAGATACAACAGCAACCCATTGAAACACTGAAGCTGCAGAATTCAGCATATGAGGTGGATTTGTCCACCTACGGCAGCTTGCAGAGTTCGCTGAGTACCCTCAGTGCCGCCATGGATGGTCTGAATTCTGAGGCCGCTCTCACCAGTTTTTCCGCCACCTCTGGCGATACGGATCTCTTCACCGTATCCGCCGAAGACAACGCCAAAACAGGCAACTACAGTATTTCCGTCACCCAGATGGCCGAAGCCCAAAAACTGAGAAGCCACGCATTTACAGAAGATGAATCCGTGGGAGAAGGGACCTTGCACCTCCAGATTGGTGAGGGCAATGTAACGGACATTTCCGTGGACGCCACCGATTCCCTGGAAGATGTGGCTCGATCCATCAATGCCGCCGATGCTGGCGTGCAGGCAGCTGTCGTTTTTGACGGCACCAGTTATTTTCTCACTTTGGCTGCCGAGGATACCGGATCGAAAAATACCATCAGCCTCACCGCCACGGACACTGGGGATGGCGATGACAGTGATACCAGTGGACTGTCCCGCCTGGCATACACCAACATGGTCAACACCCAGGATGCCGCAGATGCCATCATCACCGTGGACGGGGTGGCCAACATTCACCGTCAAACCAATGAAATTGATGATGTGATCCAGGGGGTAACCATCAACTTGAAGTCGGCTCCTGAGTCCACGGACACCACCTCCTCCCTGGACAACACCACCTTCCTGAAAGTGGCACGTAACCGGGCAGATGTGGTGTCAAACATCAATGCCTTTGTCAATGCTTACAATGACGTCATGAATTTTATTGACGAGCAGCAGGCCTTTGATGTCTCCACAGAAGTCGGCGGGGTCCTCCAGGGGGATGCCACCACCAATAGCATCCGCAACCGTCTGAAAGATATGATTTCAGGCACGGTGTCCGGCGCTGGAACCTATGAAAAACTGGCCGATATGGGCATTGAACTTAATGGTGATGGGGACCTGGAAGTAGACTCTTCCGCCCTCAATAATGCCCTGGATGAAAACTTTGATGATGTGATCAGTTTTTTCACCCAATCCGCTGGCACCCAGGGATTTGCTGTAAACATGTCCGCCTCCCTGGATTCCTTCCTGGATACCACCAGTGGCTCCTTGGCTACCAGAACCAGCGGCAT
>Ga0307929_1001564_pt1 | contig 16817 bp, 13 predicted proteins | sample AceLakmetage1330_FD_203160 | JGI IMG/M metagenome (GOLD analysis project Ga0307929, IMG submission 203160) | Saline water microbial communities from Ace Lake, Antarctica - #1330 | ecosystem: Environmental > Aquatic > Non-marine Saline and Alkaline > Saline | place: Antarctica: Ace Lake...
ATTATACTAATTATACAATTACAAATTCAACAGGTGGAATAGTATTAGCTAACGAGTCAACTCATCCAGGAATTGTACAATTATATTCAACATCAGATCAATTAGAAATTACAACATTACCAGATGGAAATTATACAATTACAACATTTGTTTTAGACCAAGCAAATAATACTAATATAGACGCGACATGGTTTATTGTTGACAATACAGAACCAATTGTAACATTATTCATCAACGATACTTCATTAGAATTTGGAACAGGATTTAATTATGTTGATTGGAACGTTACTGAAAATAACTTGAATTCACAAGTAATCAATATAACATATCCAGATGGAAGTGTTGTAACAACATCAACAAATGACCAATTAGACATACTATTTGGACCAAGTAACTTGACTCAAACAGGAACATATACAGTTAAAGTAACTGTAACAGACTTAGCAGGAAATGTTAATGTAACTCAACAAATATTTACAGTTACTGACACAATTAATCCAACATTACAATTTGTAGAACCAACTCCAATAGATTATACAATTACTAATGTTGCAACTCAAACTATTAACGTAACTCACAATGAAACTAACCCAGAAACATTAACATTAATTATTGACGGAACAATTAATTCAACACAATCGTATTTAGGAACTTATTCAAATATTACTTTAACTTTTGCAGAAGGAAATCATACTTACAACATTACTATAAATGACACAACTGGGAATTCATTATCAACAGAAACAAGAACAATTACAATTGATTTAACAGAACCGCAAGTAGAATTATATATCAACGATACAACAATAGAATACGGTACTGAGTTTGCATTAATTGATTGGAACGTGACTGAATTGTATATAGATACTGCTTACATTAATGTAAGTTATCCTAATGGAACAATAATTACAACATCAACAAATAATAGTTTAGATTTAATACTCGGACCAAACAATCTAACAATAACTGGAACATATAATGTAATCGTATGGAGTAATGATTCAGCAGGAAATATTAACATTACAACTACAACATTTAATGTATTTTCATCTACCATTCCAATTGTTAATTTAATAACTCCACATAATAATTCAGAAGATTCAAATGGAGATATTAATTTTAGATATAATGTAACTCACGATATTGACATAAATAATTGTTCATTAATACTCAACGGAAGTATAAATAAAACAACAACAAACGGAATAACTAATATTACCTCATTAATTACTCAAACAGGATTAAAAGAAGGTCAATATAAATGGAGTGTGAATTGTACAGACCAATTTGGAATCATTGGTTCATCCGAAACATGGATTGTAAACGTAAATTACCCCGAAAATGTAACTAATGAATCAATAATAATTAATGAAATTATTCAAGACTCAGATGGAAATAATATTACTGCAACAATTGAATTAATAGATTTAGGATCTGGAGAAATTGATATTAATGTTTCAACAGGTGAAGAACAAAATATTTCTGCAGGATTTTATAATATTAAAATAACACCAATTGGAACAAATGTTAATGAATTAGTAATTCACAATTATTCAGTTATTAAAAATTTAACAGACATAATAGATATTGATACATTTAATGTTACAGATTATGACTTTTTAAGTACTATGGGAATAGACTCCAAAATTAAAGGATATAAATATATTAATATCTCAAAAACAGCAGAAACAGGAGACTTATTCGTTTGTGAAAACTGGAACTTTACATCAAGAAACTGCATTGATGATTTATGGAAAAAAATTGGTAACTATAATCCTGGAGACAATATTTCAATAACTTTCAATGGTACAACTGCAGCATTTGTAGAAAGCAACTATACAATTAACTTAATTAATTTGGGAAATTATTTAATCGCAAATAACCAAACAAGAATAAACGAAGCAGGAAGTATTGTTGATGTATTATTAATACCTAAAAATAATTCAATCATAAAAAATATAACAGTAGTTAGTCACAACGAAATTAACATTAGTAATGATATTAAATTAGATGAAGTTAAAAACATAACAGGATGGGTTTATAACTTATTAATTGATCCATCAGGATTAAATTTCATAAATGCAACATTACATAAAAATGCAACAGCAATTGGAACTTCATTATGGAAGTGTTTAAATTATAGTTATGATGAAGAAATATGTTTAGAAGACATAATTCTCATACAAAATATTACTCCAAAAGAGATTTATAAAATATTCTTTGATTCAATAGACCCAGTATTCTTTGAACAACCAAATGACATTAATGGAACTGATACATACATAGATGAACAAACATCTAATACAAATTATGGTGTCTCTACAGAAATGCGAATTGATGATAGAAATGGAAAAACAAAAAGAACAATGATAAACTGGAATTTATCAAACATTCCTAATGGAGTAAAAATTGAAAATGCTATAATGGGATTATATAGATACACTGGAACAGGTAGTTCTATTATTACTGATGTAGTAAGAATAAATGAAGCTTGGAATGAATCTACAATAACTTGGAATTCACTACCAAACTATGATTTAAATATTTATAATAAAACAGAACTTGGTTCAACTAATGGATGGTACTTATGGAACATAACTCAATTAGTAGACGAATGGGTTAACGAAACACACCCTAATTTAGGATTATATGTTAAACCATCAACTGAGAATTTAGGAAATAATAATAATCTAGAAAGAGTTTATAGTTCAGATTATCTTGGAGATATAACTTTAAGACCTTTTATTAACATAACTTGGACAGATATATCAATTCCAAATGTAACATTAATAGAACCATCAATAAATTATTACAATGATGTTTTTGAACCAATTAATGTAACTTTCAGTTGTAATGCAACAGACAACTATAATTTAACAAACATAAGTTTATTCATAACTAATAATATTAATACCTCATTTGAATTAAATCAATCATCATCAATTACTGGAATTGAAGGAACTAGTGAATGGAACTTATCATTAATCAATGGAGATTATACATGGAATTGTTTAGCTTATGATTCAGAAGGAAACTCAAATTGGGATGCCGCTAATAGAACTGTATTAATTAATTTCTCTGCTCAATTAGATAATTATCCATACTGGTCAAATAATCAAACTAGTATTTTAGAAACTTATAGTTCAACTGAATCAATATTCAACGTAACATGGCAAGATGATAATGGTGTCGATACAGTTTACTTTGAATCAAATTATTCTGGAACAACAATTAATTATTCAATGAATAATATTATTGGAAACGTATACAACTATTCAATTGAATTACCTGCAGGAACATATTATTGGAAATCATACGCTAATGATACAATAAATCAATGGAATGATACAGACACATGGTCATTTACAATTAACCAAGCAACAACTACATTATCATTAATTGCAACACCAAGTTGGACAATCATAAACGGTACTGAATCAAATGTAAGTTGTAATGCTAATAATAATGAAGTTAACATTAGCTTATACAGAAACAACACAATAATAGGAAGCTCAGTTGGAAACTCAGTTAACGATGTGCAAAATTTAAGTATTGGAGATTATAGCTATGTATGTAATACAACTGGAAGTCAAAATTATACAAATGCAACAGAAGCAAATACATTAACAGTAACAACTAAAACAATACCTAATTGTGAATTAAACATTTTACCATCATCAGGACAAACATATCCAGTTAATGTAAATGCGACATGCTCATGTAACAACCTTGAAGCACCAGCAACATTATACAGAAATAACACATTAATTAATTCTGAAAACAACACACTAATTGAATTAGCAGCAGGAAATTACGATTATGTATGTAATGTATCAGAAACACAAAATTATACTTATTATGAAAATTCAACAACTTATGTAATTAACAAAGCAGATACAAGTACAACATTATTAATTAATGGATCTTTAGTAGATTATACACAAGATATTACATTTGATGCAAACATATCATGTTCTTTAAACATTACAGATAATGTAAACATGACAGAAAACAAAACACAAATAGAATATGGAATTACTCCAATACAAAACATTTCAACTTATTTATTAGTACAAGATTATTTGATTGAATGTTCATACCCAGGAAATGAAAATTACACATCATCTACAGATTCAAGTATTATATCTGCAACAGATGGAACATTCCCAACATTACAATTTGTAAACACGACACCACGAAATAATACAATAACTAATGTTGCAACTCAAATTATTAACGTTACACATACTGAAAATAATCCAGAAACATTAGTATTAGTAATTGATGGAGTAGTAAATGAATCAATTCCTTATACTACTGGATTTACAAACTTCACAAGAATATTTAGCGAAGGTATACACACTTACAACGTAACAATAAATGATACAACTGGAAATACTATTTCAACTGAAACTAGAACAATTACAATTGACACAACAAAACCACAGGTTAACTTGTTTATCAATGATACAACAGTAGAATTTGGAACTGAGTTTACATTGATTGATTGGAATGTAACAGACTCGTATTTAGATACAACTTATATTAATGTAAGCTATCCAAATGGAACTATAATTACAACATCAATAAATGATAACTTAGACCTATTATTTGGACCTAGAAATTTAACAACAATTGGAACTTATGATGTAATTGTTTGGAGTAATGACACAGCTGGAAATGTTAACATTACAACTGCAACATTTAATGTAATAGATACTAACTTACCTCAAATTGCATTTGTAAATCCTACACCTGGAAATGAATCATATCTTAATAATCCAAACGTAATAATTAATACAACACATTCAGACAATGGACCAGATACATTAGTTTTCTACATAGATGGAAGTGTAAATGAAACATTTAGCTATTCAAATGGATTTACTAACTGGACAAAAACATTAACAGAAGGAAACCATACGATACAAGTATGGATTAATGATACTGCAGGAAACAATGCATCAACAGAAGAAAGATTGATTATTATTGACACAACAGAACCACAGGTTAACTTGTTTATCAATGATACAACAGTAGAATTTGGAACTGAGTTTACATTGATTGATTGGAATGTAACAGAATTATATCTAGATACGGCTTATATTAACATTACTTATCCAAATGGATCAATATTAACAACTTCAGTGGATGATTTAGTAAACATTACCCTAGGACCCAATAACCTAACCCAATTAGGTAATTATAGTGTAATAGTATTTACTAATGATTCCGCTGGAAATGTTAATATAACAACAGGATTATTTGAAGTATTTAACTTAACAAATCTGATTTTAAATTATACAAATCCAACATTAGAAAATGGTACTATAACAAATAACCCAATACAAACAATAAATGTAACACATACAGAAAATAATCCAGATACATTAGTACTAATAATAGATGGAATAATTAATCAAACCACATCATATAATGGAAGTTTTAGTAACTTTACATTAACTTTCAGCGAAGGTACACACACATTTAACGTATCAATAAATGATACAACTGGAAATGATGCAACAGTTGAATCTAGAACAATAATTGTAGACTTAACAAAACCAAATGTAACATTAATCAAACCAAGAAATAATTATTATAATGATACTTCAAATCCAAGTACTATCACATTAAAATGTAATGCTACAGATAATAATGGATTAAATAACTTAAGTCTTTACATAACTGACAGCAACAACGCAACATTTAGTCTAAGTCAATTCTCAAATGTGAGTGGAGTATTTGCACAAGCAGAATGGAATTTAAGCTTAAGTAATGGAGATTATACTTGGAATTGTTTAGCAAAAGATGTTGCAGGAAATAATCAGTGGGCAATTAACAGAACAATTAAAATTAACTTTACTAGTCCAGTAACTCCGCCATCTCCAAGTTCTTGTTTTCCTGCAGGAACTAAAATCCTAATGGATAATGGAAATTATAAAAATATTGAAGATGTAAAAATTAATGATTTAATACTCAGTTTTGATGAAATTAATACAATAAATAAACCTGCAAAAGTTCTAGAACTTGAAAACCCAATTAGAGATCACATGTGTACAATAGAATTTAATGACAATACTAAATTACAATTAACAAATGAACATCCATTATACACTACAGAAGGATGGAAATCTATTAACCCAGAAGAAACAGATAAAGAAAACTCTGCACTAAAAGTAAAACCATTAAAACAAGATGACAAAGTTAAATTAATAGAAGGTTTCAAAACAGTTTCAAACATTTATTGTCAAAATGAATTAATTCAAACATATAACTTGAAAACAATTGAAAACTATAATAATTTCTATGCAAGTAATGTTCTAGTTCACAATAAAGGACCTTCACCAGATCCTAAACCAGAAGACCCAGAATGTAATCCAGATTGGAGTTGTATGCCATGGGATGAATGTATAGAGGGTATACAAAAAAGAGATTGCTTTGACATCAAAGGTTGTGACACTACAAAAAATAAACCATTAACTGAAAAAGAATGTTTATTAGATGAAGTAAAAAGTATGAACATTAGTATAGATCATGAAAAATTAAGTTTTGCAGAGGATATAGTAATTAAAGTTACAATTCAGAATACAGGACAAATTAAATTAAAAGACATTAAATTAAATGTTGATTCAAATAATAAATGGAAATATGAAGAAATAATAAATGTTGGAGATATTGAAGTAGGAGAATCAAAAACATTAGATGTTGGATTTAGAAGTACTATTTGTTCCTTATTAACATTTGAAATTGATCCAACTCTTAAAGTTAAATTTGAAACTATAGAAAAAGAAATTGAAGAATCAAACAGCGTATCAATTGAAATTGAGATACCAGATTTAACAGTATTAACAGACAAAGAAAAATACTTTGAAGGAGAAATACTAAGAACTTGCATATTATATAATAACTTAAATGATACTAACAAAGACAAATTAGAATTTGAATTTAACATAAGAGAAGTCGAAGGAGAATACTATACAATAGATTATTTATCCCCTTTTAATGTAAAAGAAAATAAATTATTATTTGTAGTTGTAAATTCTGTACTTAATAAAATACCTAAAACAAAAGATTATAGCGTTGAAGTAATGTTATATGAAAAAGGAGAATTGTTTTCATCAAAATATGAATTAGGAAGAGATAATGAAATTGTTTCATTTAATGGTTTTATCGAAGAAGATTCATCAATAGGATATAATGATAATTTCACATTTGAATACAAACATGAACAAAAAATAATTACATTAGATTATGTTGATGAAAATATTGCTAAATTCAAAATTGATTCATATCCACAAATAATACAAATACAATTATTAGAAATGGCGTATATTGATTTAGACGGTGATGGAATTAAAGATGTAAGCATTCTTTATACGGGACAAAATAAAAAAGAAAAAGCAACCTTTAGATTAAGATTACTTCCAAGACAACTAATAAATCCATCAGATAAAACTGAATCATATCAAATGGCACTCGAAGAAGAAATAAATATAAAAGAACTTGATATTGAATTTAGAGCTCCAGTTTACATTGAATTTAAATCAAAAATGGTTAGTGGTGGATTATGGTTTATTAAAAATGCGGCCATAGGATTTTTAGTAATAATGTCGTTAATGATTTTTATCGAACTAATTCCAAAAAAAATAAAATTGAAATTAAGAAGTAAAAAACGATAAATATTTAAATAAGAAATTCATAGAAATAAAAAAGAGGTGAATAAGTGGTATTTGTATTCGGAGTAGATATTCCATTGGTAGAGTTAATATTTGTGTTAACACTAATTTTAATATTACTATTTATGCTAATTGTTTACTTATTAATTAAACAACATAAATTCAATAAAAGATTAAAGGAAGTAATTTCTAAAGAAACAAGCGAATTATCTAGCCTTAAAGAAATTACATCTGAAGAAAAAAGAGAATCATCATTACTTAATGATATGAAATGCCAGTTAGATAAATTATTAAATGGTTCTTCAATAAAGAAAAATAAAAAAATATCTTCTAAAAAAATTAAAAATAGAAAAAAAAAGAGTAATAATAACAAAAAAAGTAAAATAAAAATATTAGTTGAAGATAAAAATATAAAGAAAAAAAATAACACTCCTAAAAAAGCATGGAAAGAAATTGTTGAACTTAGTCAGGACGAAGTATCAAAACAAAAAACTAAAAAAATACATAAAGCATGGAGTAAACTTACAGGAGAAAAAAAGAATAAATCAAAAATTAAAAAAAGTAAACCTAAAAGTAAGAATAAAAAGACAGTCAATTTTAAGTTAAATCTATCGCAATTTAAAAAAATATCAGGTAAAAAATGAAAAAGGGAAAAACGACAAAAAAAACTAGTAAAAAAATAGTAACAAAAACTAATAATAAAATTAAAAAAATATCTGAACCTGCTCTTGATTCATATAAAGAAATTGAAAAATTATATTCAAATGAAAAAAATAAGATAGATTCTGCTCTAACTCAATTAGAAAAAGCAAGATTAAAAAGTTATATTGATTTAACAATTAAAAGAAAAACTGTAATTGAAGGAAAAAAGAATCAATTAGAAAAATTAGAAAATAAAATAAAAGGTCATATAGGTTTAATTAGAAAAAAAATAACAATTTCTAGAAATAAAAAAGATTTACAAAATCAAATATTGGATAAGTTTAATTATCTTAAAGAACATCTTAAAAACATGGAATTGCAAGAGAAAAAAATAATCTCTTCAAGAAAAGAATTACTTAATAAAGAAAAAAGTTTACTCATAGATATAAATTCATTCTTTAAAGAAAATGAAACCTTATTAAACAAATCAGATAAAAATAAAACTAGAAAAATTAGCCAAATAGTAAATCACAAAGCTAAATTGATCTCTGATGCAGTACATCTTGCTAATGAAGATATTTCTATTTTATTTCAAGATAAAAATATAATTGATAACATTTCTAAAGGTCAAATAAAAAAATTAGAAAAATTTAAGACTAATCTTAACAAATTATATGACAAAAGACATGAGATTCTAAATAAAAAGATATTAGTTGTAAATGATAAAACAAAAATTGAAGGCCTATTAAATAAGATTAAATTAAAAGAAAATAAATTAGGTAATAGACTTAGAAAAATAGGGAAAAAATAATCTTATTAAAATAAAAATATGGTCTTCGAAAGGATAATTAATCCAGATAAAGTTGAAGGTAAACCTTGGGAAATGTTTTTCTTAGGAATAGTATTTGCAACACTAGCAATAGTTCTATCATTATGGATATTTAAAAATCAAGCAAGTATAATTATGGTTACTTTAACTACCATTGCATCAATTCCTATAGTAAGTAATTTAATTAAAAGAGAAGAAACAAAGGATTTAACTACAAGAAGTGAAAGAAAATTATTAACAGAACACAATAAAGCAATCATGGCATTATTGTTCTTATTCTTAGGTTTTACTGTTACTTTTTTAGCATTTCATACATTTATGCCGCAAGAAACATCAGAAAAAGTTTTTAATGTTCAACATGCAACAATAAACGAAAGAGTAGAAGGATCTACTGAAAATCTTATTGGAGATGTAGGATTAGTTACTGGAATTGTTGCCAACAATATGAAAATACTTCTATTATGTATTATTTTCTCGTTTTTTTATGGTGCTGGAGCAATATTTATTTTAACATGGAATGCTTCTGTGATGGGAGTTGTAATTGGAAATGCAATAAAAACTTGCTGCATTAATAATGGAGTTGTTTCTTCATCATTAATAGGCCTTGGAAGATATTTATTACATGGAATACCAGAAATAGGTGCTTATTTTGTTGGTGCATTAGCCGCAGGAATGATTTCATTTGCAATAATAAAGCACGATTATGACGATGATAACTTTCCAATCATTATGAAAGATTCTTTAGATTTGATATTGATTTCAATATTATTAATTGTTGTATCTGCTTTAATAGAAGTTTATTTAACGCCAGTATTTTTTTAGAAATTAAATAACAAAAATGAATCATTATAAATTTTTAATAAAAAAAGATTAAATTTGAATTATTTCTTACTTATTAATTAAAATAATTTAAATCAAATATAAAGAAATTAAATTTTAAAAAAATTAGAAATTTTTGGTCATAAAAAATTTACAACTTTTCCATGTAACCACATTTACCGCAAGTTCTTCGGTCTTTATGAGCAGCTAAAAAGATTCCAGGTCCACATTTTGGACAAAATGGTTGTTTAGCTTTTCCATTTACATATTTATCGTATCTTTTACTATGAACTTTCTTTTTTTCAGGTGGTGGTGCTTTTTTATCTGCTGCCATTATTGTTCACCTTCCTTTTTTTCTTCTTTAGCAGGTTCTTTTTCTGCAACAGCTTCTTTTTCTTCTGCTTTTTTTGCAGCATCAGCTTCATCTGCTTTTTTTATTTTTTCTTCAATCTTTTTATGCATTAAATAGCTTTCAATTCTATCTAATTCTTCTTTTTTAGAATATACAAACAATTCAATTTTTGCAGTATTTGATCTAAAACCAGTATAAATTCCTCTAATAACTGTTAAGGATTCATCTACACTTAATGATTTACATAATACTTTTTTAGCTTTTTCTTTAGTAGGTGCAGAACCTTCAAATTCTACTTCAACTTTAAATTCCTTTCTTGACAATAGTTCATTACTTTTTTCTTGTTTATTTAATAATTTCATCTAATTCACCTTAATTGCATAATCCCCTTTAGCTTCAATTCCAATCTTTTTAGCGATTTCAGAATTAACAGGGTCTAAAACAGTTATTTTACCTTTCCAGCTAGTTGTAAAATTTGTACCTTTGCAAATTGGACATTGTCCTCCATGCACAAATAGTCTACATTTTTTACACGCTTTTAATTTCACTTTGCTTCCTCTTTAGATTTTTGTTTTTTATTTAAATCTTCATCCAACCATTCAAGTTTTCCAAGACCTTGTTGTCTCATTGTTAAACCAATTTTTGGATTAGTAATATCTTTATAACTTACAGCAATAATTCTTGCTCTACATTTTTCGCCTAATTTTAAACTCCTATTACTTTCTTTACCCATTAATACTTTGTCTTTTCCAAAACTTACAAAGTCATCCATTGTTTGAGAAATGTGAATCATTCCTTCAATTGGACCTAATGTTATAAAAGCACCGAAATCAGCTAAATCTTTTAACTTTCCGTTAATAGTTTCTTGTAATTCAGGTTTAAATGTTATAATCTTAAAAGTTGTGTCAAAATAACTTGCACCATCTCCTGGAACAATTATTCCTTCTCCAATTTCATTAACGTCTAAAACATCAATAACTATACCAAGTTCTGACGAAATAAATCCATCGTACTTTTTCTTTATTCTTTTGATAAGAGCTTGCTTTGTAGGTTCTCCAAACAAATTAGGAGGAACTCGAATATGATCCTTTAATTGCATTTCATAATACATTGTATAAACCTCAAGACTTAGAGATTGTAAACTGTTTTTAAAGGTTTCGCTTATTCTTGTGGATAAGCTTCCTTAATTAAGTCTTCTTTCCCTTTCATCGCTTCTCTAATTGGTTCAAGCATTTTATTTATTTCACTAGCTACTGCTTGCTTTAAATCGCCAGGGTGAAGCTTTTTTTCACTAAAATCCTTTTCTAAAGCTTCATAAGTAGTATATTCTAGATTTCCACCCCATTTTTCAGGACGTTCAATAACAAATTTTTCACCTTTATCATGCTTTCTTTGCATGACAACTGCTTTTGCAAACGCAAGAACACCATTACCCTCTATTTGTCCTTCCGGACAGAATGCTTTATTTAATTTCTTCTTAATAACTGCTTCTTCATCTAAAAAATCAATTTTAGAATGTTCCACTGAAGAACTCATTTTTCCACCTTCTGCTAATCCTGGAACTAAAGGCATCATCATTTCAATTCTTGCTTTGTAACCTAATTTTGGAAGGTATTCACGAGCAAACATTTGAATCTTTCTTTGATCATTTCCAGCTAATTGCATATCCACATCAAGATATTGTTCATCTAAAGATTGTAAAATGGGATAGATTGTTCCTCCTAACTTAGGATTATCACTTTGTCTTACAACATCGCTAGTAGCTTTATTACAATCATGAAGAGTTGCCATAGAAGCCATTCTAAAAACATCTAAACAAAAATCTTTTTTTAATTGAAAATCAGTACCTTTAATGAACTTTAATTTTGAAACATCTGCACCTGCACTTCTTAGTGCTGCCTTGAATACTTCTGAATAAAATTCAGCTCTTTTAGCTAATAATTCAAAAGGAGATTTCATATCATTTAAATGAGCATGTAAATCTGCTAAAAGAATTTTAACTTCAGCTCCTGAATTTAATAAATCAGCAACTTTCATCATCCAAACAAAATAACCTATATGGGGTCTTCCTGAAGTCTCACTACCAATATAAACTTTTAAGTCTCTTTTACTAAGAATTTCTTTTAATTCTTTTTCTCCAACAATTTCTTGAGTGTTCCTTTTGATTAAATCAAATTTTTCTTCTGAATTCATATTAATTAAGAATTGGCTTAAAGTATTTAAATGTTTTTGGATTATTTATATCAAATCAAATTCAATAGAATTTGAACTATCCTATTATTATCTAAACATATAGCCAAAATCAGCCAAGGGTTGACCATAATACATTACTCTAGGTTTAGCTTTCTTATAAACATCGTATGTTGCTAGAACAGGAATCAGAGCACATCCTACTGCTAATGCACCAACAAAAATTACTTTATCTGTTAATGAACTATCTTTAAAGAAATTTACTACATCCTTTTCTAAACCTTCAACATCTATTCCCACAGAATAATGTAACATATCTAAATATATAAAGTTTTAGCAAAAAAAACATTTAAATATTTTAATATATTCTGAGATATACTAAATTTTAAATAATCAAGACCCTTCTTCAATTATAAAATGAACGAAGTTAATATTCTAAGCAAAGATAAAGTTGAAAAAGGAAGTAGATGGATTTATTCAGCAGACTTTAATGTGACTCAACCTTTAAGGCATAATCAAAGAGTGGACCGTGAGGTTGACGACATAAAAACAATATCAGAGGCAGGAGGAATTGTGCTAATTCTTCCCCATCAAGGAAGATACGGTAAAACTAAAAGTTTACAATTTGTCGCAGATCATCTAGGAGCGAAATATTTTGATGGAAATGTTGGAAAAGAAGCAGTTGATTTTGCCAGTAGTTTAAAGGCAGGACAAATAGCAATAATGGGTAACACTAGATATAATGAAGGAGAAGAGCAGAATTCTGTCGAACTTGCTAAAGAATTTACTAAACTTGGAGAGCAAGTTGTCATTGGTGGATTTGGAAAAGCACATAGAGTAAATGCTTCAAATCATGAAATCTTAAATCACTTACCAGGATATATTGCACAAAATCATTTAGATGAAATGCTTATGCTTGAACCTTGGACTGGAAGAAAAGATTGTTCTATTGCAGTTTTAGGCGGAATAAAAAAAGAAAAAATAACAGTAGGATTAGCTGGTTTTGGAAAATTGTATACAGACATAATCCCTGGAGGAATAGTTGTAAATAATATTTTGAAATTAATACATGGAGAAGTTGGAAGTTCTATTTTAGAAGACGGCGGATCTCTTGAAGAAAAATGTAGAAAAGCTTTACAACAATCTACTGCTATAATACACATCCCAGATGAAGTTCTTGTTGCTGAAGCAACAGAAACGGGCTATAAAAACTTTGGTCTAGTCGATTTAAGAAAGAAAAAAATTCAAAAAAATCAAATGATTGTTAGTTATATCGTACCAGATTCTGCCAAACGAGCACTTGATAGATGTGTTTATAAAAATGGTAGAATGTTAATAGCAGGAACTCCTGATTTATACAATTGGGGGATGGGTTTAGCAACAAACGAAGTTGTTCAAAGGTTAAGAAATTGCAATGGGTTAGTTTTAGGAGGAGATACTGCACAAGAACTGGATTATGATGGAACTGTATCCACAGGAGGAGGCTCAGCTTTACATTATCTTGTTAACGGTAGCACTCCAATTTATGAAAAATTAAAAGAGAAATTTAGAGAGTCAACAAAAACTTAGATACTTTTTTTGCTTCATTATAATTAATTTAGCACCTTTTTTTTGAACTCTTTTTTTAAGTTCTTTATCTTGAGTTGCAACAATTGTGTCTTTATCAGCTAATGAAACAATCAAATCATCAACATAATCTTCACCCTCAGTCATTAAAATATCTGCCCTAGTTTCTACAAGTTGTAAAGCCATTTTAGCAGCAGACTTATCTTTACCTTTTTGTTCTCTGACTATTTTATTTAATTCATCAATAGATTTATCTAAAACAAATATTTGAATAGGTTCAGTTTTAATTCTTTCAAATTCTGAAAAAATGTCAAAACTAAACTGAAAAGGAATTAGTAAAAAGTTAGTATCGATAATTAATTTTTTCATTTTAATAAAAAAATAATAAAAGAGTTTATAAAATTATTGATGTCTAACAGCTTCAAGCAGGGTTTGTTCAAGAGTTAAGACCAGACAATCTATTTGTTTTGCTTCTGCTTGGTTTTTTTCTGCTCTTTTAACAGTACACCAATTTGACAAAGCTTCAGAAAACTTACAAACATTACCAATCATATACTCAGATGATTTGAGAGCTCCATCATCTTCTTTAGAAGTAGTAGCTTCTATAGTTACACCAGCATCAGCTTCACTTAGTCTTATGCCAAGTTTATTTGCTCCTCTTCTTGCAGCCATAAGATAATTAGTTTCTTTCATTAAATTATCGAAAATTTGAATTTCAAAAGATTTTTCACTAAAATTAAAAGCATCATAACTAAATTCACGTCCATTAGCATCACCAAGAATAACAGACATCTGAACCGTCTGTTTGTATCCTGAAATTTCTTTTACTTTTTCAAGCGGAATCATCCCAATTAATCCTTTTTTATTAAAAGTCACAGAATCAAAATAAGGTAATTCAGCATCTAGATCTGCAAACAAATCAGAATCATCTTGTTTTAATCTTTCTTGCATAGCAATAATACTTTTTTTAAGATAATCATGCTTTTCATAAGCTCCCTTTGGGTCCCAATGTTGTAATATTGATTTTAAACCACTAACAAATCCAGCATAAGAAAAACTTTCAGAAGTAAATAATCCCCCATTGTACTGTTGTGCAACCAATCTTGCTTGTGAATTGTCCCACTGAGACGGTCCTTTTTTAAAATCAGCTTGTAGTAAATGTCCAGAATCTTGCATTACCACACATGGAAGATGATGACCACTAACTAAATTACGATATAAGTTTGATGGTTCAGGATTTGTGTCTCTTTCATAGAATATTTCAACCGTTTTTGATTCAATTACAGTTTTGGGTATTTTATCAGCCATTTTATTATAAAATAACTTTTTATTTTAAAAGCTTTTATTTACTTAAAAACCATCTCAACTACTTTTTTTGCATCCCTTTTTACTCTTGCTTCAAATTCGTAAACCTTCTCACCTTCATTTTTTTCTTGAGAAAGAGTTTTAATTAATTCCTTAGTAAAATATTCTTCATTTTCTAAATTTAAATTTAATTCTTTATTTTGTCCAATGTGTTCTTTAATTAACTTAGATTCTAATTCATCAACGCTAGAATCTTCAATTTTGATTTCTTCAAACTCTTTACTTTCAAGCTTGTTAGTATTTTTCATAACAAAATGAGCAGATTTTTCATACATTGAAAAAACAATTTCTTTTAAATTAACATCGGAAGGTTTTCCAGTTTTTAGTATTCCTTTCAATCTTATTAAAACAATTGTATCACTAAAATTTTTATCACTAATTTCATTTTTAAGTTCAGCTTCAATTTCTTCAGGAGTCAAATTAGAACAATCCTTATCAATCAGATACAAATCAATCACCTTAATATCTTCATGCCTGATATTCCCATCTTCATAAATATAAAAGCCACCTTTTTTTAACTTTTCAAGTTCAGTAAAACTGTTTGGAAATAACGGTCCTGGGTAGACCACATTTTTATAATCATCAAAATTAACATTTTTAACGATATGAACATGCCCACCAGCATAATAATTAAAATTCTTAGGCAATAAAGAAATCGGTGAAGAATCAATTTTTTCCATTTCTTTTGTTTTTAATTCAGAGATTGCAGTATGAAACATAAAAATTTTGAAACCTTCTTCATTTTCTAAGTTTGTTTTATCCAAATTTTCATAATATGTTTTTTCCAACATTCCCCTTTTACCAATCATGCCGGAAATTTTAGCACCTGTCTTTTCATCAATAATGAAATTTAATTTTAATTTTCCTTCAACAATATTACCCTTAACAGCATTTTTTACTAAATCGGCTTCTTCTAAAACATCAAGCATTGTTTTTCCAGAAGGACTAAAGTCATGACTTCCAGCAATTATGTATACAGGAATGTTGTTTATTTTTAATCTTCTTAATTGCTTTACAGACTCTTTTAGTTTATCAATTCCAGGTAAAGAAGTATTGTATAAATCTCCACTTATTAAAATAAAATCTACCTTTTCTTCTATACATTTATCAATAGTTTTAATAAAAGCTAGAAGATTAAGATCTTTTAATTTCTCTTCTCTCCATCCACCAATGTGACAGTCTGCTAAATGCGCGAATTTCATTACAATATAACCTTGAAATTCAGGTTTATAAAGATTTATTTTCTAAGGGTTAATATGAAACCCTTGTGATTCTGATGAATATCAGAATTACTTGTTTTCCTAATCTTATCAATCTGTCTATATTGAATGCCACTACTCTCAACATTATTTCAGATTTTTGTGTTTTCCATGTT
>Ga0307929_1001566_pt1 | contig 16812 bp, 16 predicted proteins | sample AceLakmetage1330_FD_203160 | JGI IMG/M metagenome (GOLD analysis project Ga0307929, IMG submission 203160) | Saline water microbial communities from Ace Lake, Antarctica - #1330 | ecosystem: Environmental > Aquatic > Non-marine Saline and Alkaline > Saline | place: Antarctica: Ace Lake...
TGCAATCATCTAATATACTGATATTTAACAAATTTGGGTAATAAAATAACACTATTGATAATCAGCACATTACAATTTTAGTGCTGAATGTCAGGTTGTTATAAAATGCAAGTTGGGTTAAGCTGATACTTGCCATTTTCGTCCAATACAAAAACATTGACGTTTTCGTCGTTGGGATAAACAACCCAGTATTCACGCACGCCGTGTTGCTGGTATATTTCAAACTTATCTTTGATATCGCGTTTTGAACTTTCGGGCGAAACAATCTCGATAATAAAATCCGGTGCTCCAAGGCAGCCCTTTTCATCCATTTTAGATAAGTCGCAAATCACGTAAATATCGGGTTGCACTACAGTGTAGATGGTTTCGTTGTCTTTGTCCTTATTTTGCGGAAGGCGCACATCCGAGGGGGCATGATAAACTTCGCATTGCTTGTGTTCTAAAAAAATACTAAGATATTTTATAAAGTTGACTGAAATTTTTTGGTGACTTCTCGAGGGTGCCGGGGTCATCAATTTCACAATCCCATCATATAGCTCCCGCCGTTTGCCGTCCATCCAGGTGAGGTAGTCGGCGTAGGAGTATCGTTTATTTGTATCCAAATTGAATGTTGTCATCATTTTATATTTTTAAGATTACGCAAAAACTTCCTTCAGGTCAATCTCCAAATCGCCATCAAAAATATGTACCGGGATTTTATCATCTTCGGCAAACATACCTTTTAAATGATACTTTCCATTTTCATCGAGTACAAAAACATTGACGTTTTCATCGTTGGGGTTTACGATCCAATATTCGTGCACGCCGTGTTGCTGGTATATTTCAAACTTATCTTTGACATCACGCTTTGAACTGCCGGGCGAAACAATCTCGATAATAAAATCCGGTGCTCCGAGGCAGCCCTTTTCATCCATTTTAGATAAATCGCAAACCACGTAAATATCCGGTTGCAAAACAGTATAAATAGTTTCATCCTTTTTATTTTTACCCTTAGGCAAACGCACATCTGATGGGGCATGATAAACTTCACAGTTTTTTTTGTCCAGATAAACATCCAAAAACCTTGAGAACTTGATTGAAATTTTTTGGTGACTTCTCGAGGGTGCCGGGGTCATCAGTTTTACAATCCCATCATACAGCTCCCGCCGCTTGCCGTCCATCCAGGTGAGGTAGTCGGCGTAGGAGTATCGTTTATTTGTATCCAAATTGAATGTTGTCATCATTTTATATTTTTAAGATTACGCAAAAACTTCCTTCAGGTCAATCTCCAAATCGCCATCAAAAATATGTACCGGGATTTTATCATCTTCAGCATACATACCTTTTAGCTGATACTTTCCATTTTCATCGAGTACAAATACGTTAACGTTTTCATCGTTGGGATTTACGATCCAATACTCGCGAACGCCATGTTGCTGGTATATTTCAAACTTATCTTTGACATCACGCTTTGAACTTCCGGGCGAAACGATCTCAATAATGAAATCCGGTGCACCAAGGCAGCCCTTTTCATCCATTTTAGACAAATCACAAATCACATAAAGATCGGGTTGCAAAACTGTATAAATAGTTTCATCCTTTTTATTTTTCCCCTTAGGCAAGCGCACATCTGATGGGGCATTGTAAACTTCACAGTTTTTGTCGCGCAGGTAATTCCAGCAAATACTTAAAAGACTTGCAGAAATTTTTTGATGACCTCGAGAAGGTGCAGGAGTCATCAACTTCACAATCCCGTCATAAAGCTCCCGCCGCTTGTCGTCCATCCAGGTGAGGTAGTCGGCGTAGGAGTATCGTTTGTTAGTATCCAGATTAAATGTTGTCATCATTTTATAATTTTAAGATTACGCAAAAACTTCCTTCAGGTCAATCTCCAAATCGCCATCAAAAATATGTACCGGGATTTTATCATCATCGGCAAACATGCCTTTTAGCTGATACTTTCCATTTTCATCGAGTACAAATACGTTAACGTTTTCATCGTTGGGATTTACAATCCAGTATTCGCGTACGCCGTGTTGCTGGTATATTTCAAACTTATCCCTGACATCCCGCTTTGAACTTCCGGCCGAAACAATCTCGATAATAAAATCAGGGGCACCGAGGCAGCCTTTTTCATCCAGCTTCGATAAATCGCAAACTACGTACAGATCGGGCTGAACCACAGTGTAAACAGTTTCGTTGGCTTTGTTTTTATTCTGGGGCAGGCGCACATCCGATGGGGCATGGTAAACCTTGCACTCCTTGCTAACTAAGAAGTTGCTAAATACTCTGGTTAAATTTACTGATAAGTCCTGATGTTTTCTATTTGGTGCCGGGGTTATCAGTTTTACGATCCCATCATAAAGCTCCCGCTGCTTGTCGTCCATCCAGGTGAGGTAGTCAGCGTAGCTGTATCGTTTGTTTGTATCCAAATTGAGTGTATCCATGGCCTGTCGATTTAATTATTACAAATACAAAGGTAATTATTTTGAAGTAAAGGATTCTTGCAAGGATTTGTAAAAAAAGACTTTATCGAACATTTTTTTACAAACATTAAAAATCTACTTTTGCACGGTTCAAATACATTTTATAAAATTTTACTAAAACAAGGGAAAAATAATTATGAAGAAAAATGTAATTATTATTGGTGCTGCGGGAAGAGATTTCCACAACTTTAACACCTATTATCGTGGAAATGAATCGTACAACGTAGTGGCATATACTGCCGCTCAGATCCCCGATATCGACGGAAGGAAGTATCCGGCCGAGCTGGCTGGTGATTTATACCCGGACGGTATCCCAATTTACGCAGAAGAAGACCTCCCTAAACTGATCAAAGATTTGAAAGTGGACGATTGCGTGTTTTCGTATAGCGATGTGCCTTACCCGCGCGTCATGGCCGTAAGTGCTATCGTAAACGCTGCCGGAGCCAACTTTATCTTGTTGGGGCCAAAAGACACCATGGTAAAAAGCACCAAGCCGCTTATCGCCGTTGGAGCTGTTCGCACAGGTTGTGGCAAAAGCCAGACTTCACGCCGCATTATCGAGCTGCTGATGGCAAAAGGCCTGAAAGTAGTAGCTGTTCGCCACCCCATGCCTTATGGCGATTTGGTGATTCAAAAAGTGCAGCGCTTTGCTACAGTCGCAGACCTTGCCAAACACAAGTGTACCGTTGAGGAAATGGAAGAGTATGAGCCACATGTTGTTCGCGGAAACGTGATTTATGCAGGGGTTGATTACGAAGCCATCCTCCGCGCCGCCGAGCAGGATCCCGATGGATGCGATGTAGTACTTTGGGACGGTGGAAACAACGACTTCCCATTCTACACCCCCGACCTCAACATTACCGTGGTCGACCCACATCGTCCCGGAAATGAATTGAGCTACTACCCCGGCGAGGTAACCCTCAGGTTATCCGATGTTGTTGTTATCAACAAAATGGATACCGCCGGCCCCGAAGGCATTCAAACAGTGCGCGAAAGCATTGCCAAAGTTGCCCCCAAAGCTGTGGTTGTGGATGCTGCTTCTCCAATTAAAGTTGACGATGCTTCATTAATCAAAGGCAAAAGAGTTTTGGTGATCGAAGACGGCCCAACACTTACCCACGGCGAAATGAAGCTGGGTGCAGGTACTGTTGCTGCCATGAAATTTGGTGCTGCCGAACTCATCGACCCGCGTCCTTATACCGTTGGTAAACTCAGCGAAACATTCGCCATTTATCCTAACATTGGCACACTGTTGCCAGCTATGGGATATAGCGATCAGCAGCTCAAAGACCTCGAAACTACCATCAACAACACCGATTGCGATTCAGTAGTAATTGGTACCCCGATCGACCTGAACCGCCTGATCAAAATCGAAAAGCCAAACACACGTGTTTACTACGATCTCCAGGAAATTGGCGATCCAAACCTGACACAAGTTGTGGATGAGTTTGTAGAAAAATTCAATTTGAAAAAGTAATTCCCAAAAGGAGTTTAAGATAAAAAGGCAGCTTCGCGAGGGGCTGTCTTTTTTTTTATGTTTCCATGATAAATTCCTCAAAATTTTCGCGATTGATTACTTTGAAATGGTTGTCCGGATAAGCATTTGAAAATGTCTTTGGTATTCTTGCTTTTTGTTTTGGATTCCATTTAAACTCGTAAGCAAATAGTTTCCCTTCTCTTTCTTCAATGTAATCAATTTCCTGTTGGTCATAGGTTCTCCAGAAAAAACTATTTGCCCAAATATCATTGTAATGCAAGAGTTTGAATCTTTCACTAATCAAAAAATTTTCCCACAATGCACCGATATCTTGTCTGAGTTCAGGGAGATTAAAATTTGCAATCACAGCATTTCTTATCCCATTATCTACAAAGTATATTTTTCGGCTCTTTGCAATTTCCTTTCTTGCGTTGCGCGAAAATGCACTTAATCTGAAAATAATGTATGCCTTTTCCAGGATGTCAATATACTTTTCAACGGTTTGATTGTCCAGCCCTACAGTTTTTGAAAGCTCATGGTATGACACCTCATTGCCAACTTGAAATGCCAATGCCTGCAAAAGTTTAATTATTTTTTCGGGCTTCTTTATCTGATCAAACCTTAAAATATCTTTGTACAAATAGCTGTTATATATTTCCTTTAGAGTCCTTTTTTCATGGCCGGTACTTTCTACTACTTCCGGGTAATATCCATAAACCATGCGATGTGGGATCATACGCATTTCTTCCAAAAAGCCATGATGATTGACCATTTCGCTGTATGAAACCGGGAAAAGCTGGTACTCCCATTTTCGGCCTGTAAGGGGTTCGTTAATTTGGTTAGCAAGTTCAAATGATGAAGATCCGGTTGCAACTAATTGAACACCTTCAATTTGGTCGCTTATTAGTTTTAATTTAATGCCGATATCTTTGATCCGCTGAGCCTCATCAATCACCAAAACTTTGTTGCTATTAATTATTGTCCTTAATCTGGTAGATGTTGTATTCTCAAATAATATTTGTGTGTCAGGGTCATCGGCATTTAGCCATAAAACATGATCCATATTTTTGCAAATCTCTTTTATCATTGTGGTTTTACCTACTTGCCGAGCACCCATCAGAATGATGGCCTTCCCCTTGAAAAAGTAATTTTCGATTTTTGATTCTAAATGTCGTTTTATCATAGCCGTAAAATTTTAGATTGTAATCGCAAAATTAACGTTAATTTTGCGATTACAATCGCAATATTACCATTTTTCGATAAGTGCCGGGGAGGTAAACCGATAAGGGTCTTTTATAGTTAATTGAATTTTTAAGTAATTTTGTTGTCCAGTGTTGCAAAATGATATTGGAATTATGGATAAGATAGAAATATTAGAAAAGCTAAAAGAAAGCAAGGAAATCTTGGAAAAGAATTTCAGCATTACCAAAATTGGTTTGTTTGGTAGTTATGCCACAGGACAAGAAACTGCGGACAGTGATATTGATATTTTTTATGAACTTGCGGCAGGGAAGCGTGAAGGGATTATAGATGCTTACAACATCGAGAACTATTTTAAGCAATTGTTATTTGGGAAAGAGGTTGACCTGGTAAATGCAAAGTACGTTAATCCCATCATAGAAAATGAAATCGTAAATTCAATAATTTATGTATTCCAAACGGAACTTAACTTACATCCCTAAAAGCTGAAATATTTGCTCTTAAAACTTGATAATCCTTCCCGCATTTCGTATCTTTGTCAGCATTATTCACCAAATCCTGAATTGCTATGAAAAATTTTATTCTTATCGCAGCCCTTTTGTTTTGGTCAGCTTTTAGTGTTGCCAACCCTATAATACTTCCCTTCTTAACCATCAATGAGCTTTGGTTTACTGATGATGACGAATGGGGTATGGAAATCGCCTACTACGAAGTAAATGAAACTGATTTTCCGATTATCAACATCGTTATTTCAAGTACCGATGGTGAGGCCGAATTATTAACGTTCGAGTTTAACGGAGAGAGCGGATTGATACTGGTGGAAAGCCCATCCAACCTTTCGGGGCCTTGCATGATAAGTCCTGATCAGGATGAGGTAAGCCTTAGTTGGAGTGTGGGTGATGGTGGTGAATTGATGTGGCAGGAAACCACCTTGATCTTTGGCGACCATCCTGATGCCATAGTTACGAGTCCCACTGCCGGCCAGTCGATTGCATTATTGTCCACTTCTGGTTTTTTTTACACCAAAGACCAAAGCCCTACGCCTGGACAATGGAACGATACAACCGGAACAATGGGAACCTTGTATGGTACAATTTTCGATATTAACATGGAACCGATTCGGGAAGAAATATTTAAACTTGTGGTTCTTCCCATAGCTCTTAATCAGTCTTTTACTACCAGCAGCGAAGGTGCTTATTCACTCAGGGTTCCATCCAATATTCTGTACCGCAATGGAATTATTCATTATATCAGCCCGCAGAATCCCGAATATCTTACAGTTGACATCCATTACATTATGGAACCCGATTCCATCGTAAATCTTGATATTTATTTACTCGACAGCCTAACGGTGGGCATCTTCGATCGTGAAACAAATTCTGCAGAAGGTTTTTACTTTTACCCCAATCCGCTGTCCAACAGCTTAGACCTCCGATATACAATCGATTTCCCGATTCAGCAAAAAGAAGTACTTATCGCTATCACCTCTTTAAGCTCATCCCAAGTTGAGAGCTATCCGGTACGGCAGCAACAGGGTTTACTCAAACTATCTGACCAAACTATGCCGGGCGTTTATCTTGTCAGGCTCCTGGTGGATAACATGGTTGTAAGCTCAAATAAATTGGTCATCAGTAGATAATGATTTTCTATAAATGCTCCTTTATTAACTTTTCAAGTTTTTCTTCCGAGGCCTCACCATAGCCCACCTGGCTGTGAATGATTTTTCCCTGTTTGTCGATTAGATACATGGTAGGATATCCCGATACGGTATCCTTATCACTCATGTATTTCATGTAATGCTCCATTTCGTAATATCCATTTTCGATAGATTGACATTTTTTGAAGGACTGCTGCAAAATTTTTTCGGCGTTGGGTTGGCACGCAGTAGCTAAAACTATTAATACAATTGCCGGGAGAATAAGCTTGTTTTTCATTGTATTAATTATTTTTGATAAGTAATTCAAGCGTATTACAAATTCAATATCAAATTAAGATAGAAACTCCTGCCAGGCTCGTAAAGTGCAGCATTCGATCCGATAATCCGGCGGTTGAGATGCTCGTAATAAGCCCGATCAAAAATGTTATTCACACCGGCGGCCAGGGAAAGATTTTTGCTGTAACGAAAGTTCAAATTAAAACCGGCGGTAAAAAATCCGGCGGTTTCCATCTCATCGTAAGCTGCCGAAATATGGTTTTGCTTTGCCACAGCGCGAATGTGCAACTGAGGAACCAGACGGCCATCCATAAACGAATAATCCAAACGCAGGTTGGCCTCCAGCGGAGGAAGCTCGGGAAGCGGATCGTTTTTTACAGTTTCCTGCCCTACCACCTGACTATTTTCGATAATATATCGGGTAGCCTCGGGAGCAAAGCCAGCGGTGTAAGCTGTGGATAAGTTAACGTGCCAATCGAATCGTAACGGCGAAATCCACACGAACTCAAAACCGTACATTTGCGCCACATCGATGTTTTGAAACTGCTTTACGCCAAGTACGCCCTGTGTTTGTGGCATCACCAGCGAGGGCGGTAGCTTAACGCCGCTGATGTATTGCGTGATGTAACTGTAAAAACCGTTGAGGCGAAAACTACCCGAGCGATCGCAGATATATTTCAGGGTAAGATCGGCCTGGTGATTGTTTTCGGGTTTCAGCGAAGGATTGCCCAAATAATCGTAATCATCGTAGCCAACGGGGAGCAAAATAATGAAACGTTCCACCATATCGGGGCTCCGTACGCCACGCCCCAGGGCAAAGTCCACCGAAAGTTCGCTGCTTATCTGATAACTCAATCCGCCACTCAAACTCACATTGGCAAAATCGGAATCCACCGTGTCGTTATGATAAGTCTCCATGCCCATCATATTTTTCAATGATAAGGGATCAGAAGTGGCGGTGTTATAATCTGCGCGAGCTGCAAATATCCATTCCAAAAAGGGATTAGCCTGCTGAACAAACTCAGCGAAAAATCCCAGGTTTTGTATGATGGCATTGCCCCACAGTTGTTCGGTTTTAACCGGAAGGCCGGGCTGCATAATCAAGCTCTTTTGCCTCTGACCGTCTTTATCGATATTTTCATAGTCGAGACCCAGGTGCAATCGTGCCTCGCCAAAGGCAAAACCAAAGTCGGCTTTTCCGCCGGTATTTATCGCCTGGATTGTGGAAACCGCCACCACGGTATCCGAAAACGGCCGCCATTTGTTATCCATTTCGTGGTTTACCTCCGAGCGATACACCTTGGCCGTAATACTTTGAAGTTTTGTAGCTGCGTTGGCGTAGCGATAGGTGGCAGAATAAAGTTGCGTTTCATCGCTGCGTTCGTCCATGGGCAGCGTGGGAAAACGGATGTCGCGACCGTTTGAATTTTTATAATCCAGACGTAGCTCGTGGTTCTTCCAGGGAGCAAGACCCAGCTCCGCCGAGAAGTTGTATTTGCGAAACGATGATTTCACCTCCGCACTGTTGCCGGCGGTATAATTTCCATAATCCTGATGGTTGCCTGAAAGGGCAAAATAAATACGCTTGCTGCCACCCAGAACTTGCAGGTGCTCTTTGTTCCCATTCCAGTTGCTTTCCCATCCTTTGATGGCTTTTACCTGCATAGTGAAACGCTCGAAGGGTCGTGCTTTTTGAGTAACCAGATTTAGCACTGCGCCAAAATTTGGCCCGTATCGCAGCGTGTATGGTCCTTTGAGTATTTCGATGCGACTGATGTCATTGATGTCGATGTGCGAAGCGGCAGGATCCATGCGGTTGGGACAGCCGCCTTCAATTTTCTGACCGGTGTTTGTTTGCACGTTCAACTGCCCAAACTTCAATCCTCGGATTACCGGGTCGAGGTTGCCGCCACCTTTGCGAATGCCATTCACGTTGGGCTCGGAGCGCAGAAAGTCGCCAATATCGCGGGCAGGAAGTTTTTCTATTTCCGTTTGCTTAATAAGGCTTCCCGGGAAGCAGCGATTTTGAAAGGCGTTCTCTGTAATCTCCACGCCTTCCAGCAATCTGACATCGGACTGCAATTCAACATCAAGTATCTTCTGCTGTCCCGCTTCGAGTATTATTTTTTGATTAAAATCAAAATAGCCCAAATTATGCACGGTGATAGAATAAGTGCCCGGTGCAAGATTTATAAAATTGAATTTCCCCAGTGCATCCGAAACCGTGCTTTGGTTTCCCGGGCTAAGCAAAGCATCGGCTTGTGTCAGCGGCTCACCTGTGGCGGCTGATTTTACGGTACCTGACAGGCTTGCCTGGTTCTGCGCCAAAGCGTCTGGCGCAAAAGCCATTATTAAAAAAAAGAAAAGAAAAAGAGGCGGTGTGGCACGACGAGTATTTAACATGACTTCATTTTTTCGTGCTACAAAACTACAGTTTTTGGATGTGTTTTCGGAAAAGAAGATTGATGTCTATGATTTTGGAAAATATTAACCCTGTCTGACTGGCCAGGCAGGTTTATCATCACCAAAAACCTTCATCGAAAATCCAAGCGCAACGTACTACACAACCTTACCCAATTATAAATTCCAATATAAAAATAAGGTAACCTTCGACAAGCTCTGGTCTGAGAAGGGTTGATTTTTTTCTAAGAGGTTTTTCTATTAAGGAAGGGATAAAAAATATTGAATATTGAACCGCTGAATATCGAATATTGAAAATCTTGACGCTTCGAGGTTCTAAGGACACATGAAGGTCATGCTTAATCCCACCAATCAAAATTGTCCGCTATTATGATTTCATTTTTTTTAATATGATGTGTGGTTTTCATTGGAATCGTCCGAAAACCAAGATTGTATTTTTTAGCTAACTCTCGTATTTCTTCGGTGTCATCATAAGTCAGCATAAACTTCCCCTTAAGCTGAGAAGTTAATGCAAATAAAGCATCATGGTCAATTTCGAAATGAGTGTAAAGTCTTTTGCCCGCTACGGTGTATGGAGGGTCGATAAAAGAATACGCGTTCTTATCATTTTTGATTTTATCTAATTCCTCAAACGCATCCCCTGAAACGAATTTTATTTTATGCTTAACATAACCAATGGCTATAATTCTGTCGCGCAAAGTTTTTGGGTACCAGCGCGACTTAATTCCTTTCCCGTTTTCACCATTTTTAATTAGCCCTGAGCCTTTGGCGATAATACCCCCATGAAAAATTCTGTTTTTCAAAATTGTACTAAATGCTTGTTCTCTAATTGTTTTATTTTCTTTTGTAAGAATAAGATTTGCATTTTCCGGGCTTAGATCGAAAGAATAGATTTTATTGGCCAGCCAATTATTGTCTCCATTAATAATTTCCTCCCAAACGGATGCTACCTCATGATCAAGTTCGACCATCACAATTTTGTCGGCCAAATTTTCAAATGCAGCGGTAAGGCTTACAATTCCGCCACCCGCAAATGGTTCAATAAGTGTTCCTGCTTGTCCGGCAGGATGATTGGCATCTTTTGATTGTTTAAGCCATTTTCTAACGACAGGAATCAGCCATGTTTTCCCACCTGGATACCTAAAAGGACTTCTTTGAGGAACTGAAGCAACATTTACTACTTTTAAGAATTTTGCCTCAGGTTTCGTTTCTAATATTGATAATTGTTCGCCCATGATTAACTACTGATTATATCTGTTAACGTTGGGGTATCTGGTGGGTTCTTGTCTAAATGTTCGTCTAAACGATTTTGCAAAATATTGATAAATTCCGTAAAGTCCCCTGGTTCAGGTGTGGTTACCCTTAAAAGAGCCGGTTCAAATGCTGTGTAAACGACTTCTTTTAGGATTAGATTGTTTTGGTTTTGTTCTTCATTCAATTCAAGGTCATAAAGAAACCATGCAATATCGGCTTTTGATTTAGTGGTAGTGGGCAGAGAAGGAAGAGTTTCAAAAAATGATTTTTGTAAAGCCACAGATTGTTTCTTTCTCCACGAATGAAAAATCCCACCCTTGTATAACATTTGGGGGATAAGTCGCTTTCGTGAAGATGATAAATAATCAGGTTTTGGATAGTTATATCCTGGCGGCCACTTAAAAGCCCTTGTCGGCATTTTCATGTATTCTTCATAAGGATTTCTAAGATTACCTGAAATGTAAACTCCTTGCACCTCAAGAGAAGAAAAGTCAACCAATTGACCTTTTTCGTTGTAGCGAACCAAAACAAAATCTATACTACCAGCTGATTGACCGTTTTTATCAACAAGCTTGATTTCAGATAATGATGTCCAGGACGCTTTTGAGCCAAAGGCAAATTCAGCAGCATTTTCTATAATGACCCAGTCTTCTCTAAATCTTGTTGGGCATGTTATTACTGATGTTCCTTTGTGCCAAACGCTACAAACCCCAAGTGGGTTATTCGCTTTGTCTTTGGTGCAGTTTGGTACATTATTATTAAAAGGGCAAAGTTTCTGCTTTCTGTAACGCTGAGCTTTTGTGCCTTCATTCTCAATTGGAAAGCCAAAAACTTCACTCAGTGGACTTTTGTTTTCTTCTCTATTTGCCATGCTACAAAAATAATATAATCCAGGTTGGTAAAATTTTGAAGATGTTTTTTGCCTTCGCAAATAAAAAAAGAAAATTATAAATTTAAAGAAAGCCAGGGTTTCACTTAAAGTGAAGCCCTGGCTAATGAAACGATTAAAACACTTCCCGCTTGATATGGCAATAGGGCGTGCCGCCACCTTTGTGATAATAATCCTGGTGGTATTTTTCGGCATCATAAAAGGTACCTGCCTTTTCGATGGTTGTTGCCACTGTGTAACCTTTTTCGCTTAGGGTTTTTACTAACTTTTCGGCAATGGCTTTTTGCTCATCATTGGTATAAAAAACTACCGAGCGGTACTGTTCGCCAATGTCGGGTCCCTGACGGTTAAGCTGGGTAAAGTCGTGGGTCTCAAAAAAGAGTTTTAATAATTTCTCGTAGCTGACGCGGGTGGGGTCAAACACCACTTTTACAGCCTCGGCATGGCCGGTGCGTCCGGTGCAAACCTGCTCGTAGCTGGGATTGCCAACATGTCCACCGGTATAACCCACCGTGGTAGATTTAACGCCTTCGGGTTTTTTAAGATAATATTCGGTACCCCAAAAGCAGCCCGAAGCAAGGATGGCGGTTTCGGTTTTCGCTTGTTCCTTTTGCCCGGGTACAAAATCCATCGAAATGGAGTTTACACAATGCCGCGTATCTTTTGCCGTCAGCCTTTCGCCCTCGAAAACATGCCCGAGGTGGCCGCCACAATTAGCGCAAACTATCTCGGTGCGCCGCCCATCAGCATCGAGCACCCGCTTCACGGCTCCCTCAATTTCGTCATCGAAACTGGGCCATCCGCAGCCCGAATCAAATTTGTCGTCCGAAAGATAAAGTGCGGCACCGCATTGGCGGCAGGTGTAGGTGCCTTTTTCGCTGTGCTTGTAAAATTCTCCTGTAAAGGGCATTTCGGTGCCTTTATTAATTATTACACGCTCCTCTTGGGGAGAAAGTTTGTTATAATCCATATTTTGCTGTGCTTTAAGTTGGTGAATAATTAGGATGATTAAAAAAATGAAAACGGTTTTTAAAATTGGATTTTGCATAGTCTGTAAGTTTGTGATATAACCCCTGCGCAGGATTTTTGTTTGATAATAAAAGTCAAATTTTTCTAACGTTTTTATCCCATTGTTAATAACTCCCCAAAAAAAGACTTGTCCGTGAATGGATTCCTTTTTTAAATTTGCACCCCAAAAACAATATGTTTATAATTCCGATTCAGGGTTCAATACGATGTAGAAAAAGAAGTACTTTCTCGAAAGGTACTTCTTTTTTTTTACCCTGGCAGGTGGGATTAAAAAATTAATTTAAAAACAGATACATGAATAACAGGAACTTAATTTCGATCAACGATTTTTCAAAGGAGGAACAAATCAAAATTCTGGACATCGCCGAAGGCTTCGAGAAGAACCCCAGCCAGAACATTTTGAGCCAGGCTGTGGTGGCCACCTTATTTTTTGAACCATCCACGCGTACACGCCTCAGTTTCGAGAGTGCCGCCAGCCGGCTTGGGGCCAAGGTTATCGGCTTTTCGTCGTCGGCCTCATCCAGTGTTTCCAAGGGCGAATCGCTCAAGGACACCATTCTTACAGTAAGCAATTACAGCGACATCATCGTGATGCGCCACCCCATTGATGGCAGTGCCCGCTATGCCAGCGAGGTTTCGCCTGTGCCCGTCATTAATGCCGGCGATGGCTCAAACCAGCATCCCACGCAAACGCTGCTCGACATGTACTCGATTCGCAAAACCCAGGGGCGGCTCGACAAGCTGAACATTGCCTTTGTGGGCGACCTTAAATACGGGCGCACCGTACACTCGCTCACCATGGCGCTTACGCAATACGAAACCACCTTCCATCTGGTTTCGCCCCTCGAACTCAAACTACCCAGCTATGTAAAACGGCACATCAAACAGAAAGACCTGGAATACCACCAATACACCGACCTGATGGAAGTAATACCCAAAGCCGACATCATTTACATGACCCGCATTCAGCGCGAGCGCTTCTCGGATCCCATGGAATACGAAAAAGTGAAAAATGCCTACAACCTCGACAACGCCATGCTGGCCAATGCCAAGGACAATATGCGTGTGTTGCACCCCCTGCCCCGCGTCAACGAAATATCCGAAGATGTGGATACCAACCCCAAGGCCTACTATTTTCAGCAGGCACTCAACGGGGTATATGTGCGTCAGGCTCTGCTGGCAAGTATTCTGGGTGTTAAATAATTTGTTAAATCTTAAAATGAAATTACTACAATGAATAATAAAGAGACAATAAAAGAAATGCAGGTATCGGCCATCGAGAATGGCTCGGTCATCGATCATATTCCTGTGCAAGGGGTTTTTCAGGTTATCAAAATCTTGAACCTCGACCAGATCGAAGACATGGTACTCTTTGGCAATAATCTGCCCAGTGGCAAATATGGCAAAAAGGGAATCATCAAGGTGAGAAACAAATTCTTTAAAAGAGAAGACATCAACAAGATTGCGCTGGTAGCTCCCTCGGCCACCCTTATCGTGATTAAGGATTATAAAGTTGTGGATAAAACCGTGGTTGAAATCCCCGACAGGGTCGAAAAAATTGTGAAATGTTTCAACCCCAACTGCATCACCAACAACGAACGCATCACCACAAAGTTCGATGTTATCAAAGATGAAGATGCCCTGAAGCTGCGCTGCCATTATTGCGAAAAGACTACCTCGAAGGAAAATCTGGTGTTTTTTTAATTTATCCTCACTGCGTTCGGATGTAATTTGCCTCACTTCGTTCGGTGTAATTTGCGCTTCGCGCGTAATTTATCCTCGCTTCGCTCGGATGTAATTTACCTCACTTCGTTCGGTGTAATTTGGCTTCGCCGTAATTTATCCTCGCTGCGCTCGGATGGAATCCCGAAAATTAGAAAATTTTCAATTTTCGTAAATTTTCGAGGATGCTCGAAAAACTATGAAATCAGAGATTTCTGGTTTTTCGGCACTGCCGACTTTTTCATTTCAATCGCATTATTTTGTACTTTTGTCATTCATCAAAACAAAAACTATCATGTATCTTGATGTAAACGAAATATTCGATGAGGCTAAAAAATCACCCAACGCGATGATTTTATACAATCTTTTAAAATCTCATTTGGATGAGGAAAATCGAAAACGCGAGGCTTTTTACGAAATGGTGAGCGAAGATCAGAAGGCCGAATTTATCAACGGTGAAATCATCATCCATTCTCCGGTAAAATTGCGGCATTCGATGGCATCAGATGCGCTGTTTGTATTGCTTCACACCTATATTTCAAAGCATGACCTTGGCTTTTGCAGCCACGAAAAACTAATGATCCGGCTCACCCGCAACGATTATGAGCCTGACTTGTGTTTTTTCCTTAAAGAAACCGCTAAAGATTTTAAGCAGGATCAGATGCTTTTTCCGGCTCCCGACTTCGTTGCTGAAGTGCTTTCGCCCTCAACCGAGAATACCGACCGCACAATAAAAATGTTAGATTATGCGCAGCACGGCATCAAAGAATACTGGATAGTAGATGCCGGGGCAGGCATTGTTGAGCAATATTTGTTAGAGGATGAAAAATACATCCTTCATCAAAAATCGGCCACAGGAAATATTAAAAGTGTGGTGATTGATGGTTTGGATATTCCCGTGCAGGCTATTTTTGATAAGGCCGTGCATAGCGAGACCATCCGGAAAATTATAACACAAGATTAGAGGAAAATGAGCTACGGAATGATATTTTGTACTTTTGCCATTCATCAAAATAAAAACTATCATGTATCTTGATGTAAACGAAATATTCGATGAGGCTAAAAACTCGCCCAACGCGATGATTTTATACAACCTTTTAAAATCCCATTTGGTTGAGGAAAATCAAAAACGCGAAGCCTTTTACCAAATGGTGAAGGAGGATCAGAAAGCTGAATTTATCAATGGCGAAATTATCATCCATTCGCCGGTAAAATTGCGACACGCGGAAGCATCGCTGAATTTAGCAACGCTGATTAATGTTTTGATTGGCAAAAACCAAGGTGGAGTATTGGGACACGAAAAACTAATGATCCGGCTTACCCGCAACGACTATGAGCCTGACTTGTGCTTTTTTATGAAAGAAACCGCGAAAGATTTTAAACAAGATCAGATGCTTTTTCCGGCTCCCGACTTTGTTGCTGAAGTGCTTTCGCCCTCTACCGAAAATACCGACCGCACGATAAAAATGACAGATTATGCGCAGCATGGCATCCGGGAGTATTGGATAGTGGATGCAGAGGCCGGCATTGTAGAGCAATATTTGCTAAAGGATGAAAAGTACATCTTACAGCAAAAATCAGCATCGGGAAATATTAAAAGTGTGGTGATTGATGGTTTGGATATTCCCGTGCAGGCTGTTTTTGATAAGACCGTGCATAGTGAGGCCATCCGAAAAATCATAGCTATAGATTAGAAAACATAAATTGAGTGGCAGATTTTAGTATTTTTGAAACCGAAATTAATGAACTATGGAAATTGTAGAAACCGGAATTAAGGATTTGGTAATAATTAAGCCCCGCGTATTTGAAGACGATCGGGGTTATTTTTTTGAATCCTACAATAAGATTCACTTCCTGGAAAAAGGCATCGATGTAAACTTTGTGCAGGACAACGAATCGATGTCGATGAAAAACGTTTTACGGGGACTGCATTTCCAAAAACCGCCCTTTACCCAGGGAAAGCTGGTGCGGGTTATGCGTGGCTCGGTGCTGGATGTGGCGGTGGATTTGCGAAAAAACTCGCCCACTTACGGCAAGTGGGCATCCATCGTTTTGTCAGACAAAAACAAATGGATGTACTGGGTGCCTGCCGGTTTTGCCCACGGCTTCCTGACGCTGGAAGATTATACCGTATTTTTTTACAAATGCACCAATGTGTATAACAAGGATTCGGAGGCCAGCCTGCTATGGAAGGATTCACACCTGAGCATCGACTGGGGCAGGGATATAAATCCCATCCTATCCGACAAAGATAAAATAGCTCCCCGCTTCGAGGACTTCGACAGCCCTTTTTAGATCTGTGGTCTTTTGTTTACCTTGCATGCAAATTATTCCGATTGCTTGAAAGAGAGCAGTGTCGCCTGATCGGAGGCGAAGACAATGCGAAGCCAAGTGCGTTGCTGGCAACGGCAGGGTGTGAAGG
>Ga0307929_1001567_pt1 | contig 16810 bp, 4 predicted proteins | sample AceLakmetage1330_FD_203160 | JGI IMG/M metagenome (GOLD analysis project Ga0307929, IMG submission 203160) | Saline water microbial communities from Ace Lake, Antarctica - #1330 | ecosystem: Environmental > Aquatic > Non-marine Saline and Alkaline > Saline | place: Antarctica: Ace Lake...
GAAGGGTTTGAATCAGTTCAGCAAAGCGACCCTTGCGGCTTACCTTGTGATATTCAATGCCAAAGGCCCGGCTGTGGTCGTACAAAATTTCATCACAGGTCTCCTGAAGCTCTTCTACACTTCTGGCTACCCCGGCTCCGAAACTGATATGCACCACGGGATTGCTCTGGCTCCAGTCCCAGTTATCATACAGAAAAAGGCCCTGGAAAAGTTCCCGGCGACCTTCAAAAGCAGCCCTCAATGTACTCAGAAAAAGGCTTTTGCCAAACCGACGGGGACGGGACAGAAAATAGTAAGTGCCCTCATTGAACAACTGCTGCACAAAATGCGTCTTGTCCACATAGCAATAGTTGTCCTGGGCAATTTTTTTAAAAGTTTGAATGCCAATGGGGAGTTTTTTGTTTTTTTGCACGGGAAACCTCCGAGGGGGGTATTATGACGGCCACTTCTCCATTATTCTGGGGTCTCCTGGTTCTCCTGGGGTCTGACCCCGATAAGTATTTGCTATTAAAGTTTAATCGCTTTAACAACACCTTCGCCAAATTTCAAATCGGTTAAAGTTCTTACAATTTGACTACCATATATCGTATCAACATAGCTTAAAATAGCTATATATTGATTGTTGTTTGGGTTAAAATAAAATTGGCGAAGGTATTGTTTAAAAAAGCTCTATTTTATCTCTTAAACCCCACTTTTCAGGGTCAAAAAAAGCATTTTAAAGCTCTCACTCGATGTTCAAGTTTTTGTGCAACCATTGTAAACACTATGGTTGTGGATGATGTTTTTTTGTGACCTAAAATTATCAATAAATCATAAGTATTTGATATTACTACAAATTAAAAATCATGCCAATAAGGTATTTATTTAAGAGCTAAGATAATATTATGTAATTATATTAGAGTGTTAAAAAAAACTTGAACATCGAGTCTCAGCAATTTTCATCAAACTTTTTCAGATTCCACCTCAAAGTTCACCACATTGCGTTTTTTGCTGGAAAATTCCACCCCGATCAGGTGGATTGTCGCCCCATCGGTACGGTACTTGTCGGCATAACCTTTATCTTTGATTTGCTGTAAGGCCCGATCCTCGGCAAGAAGTTCCACAACTTTAAATTCGAAAATGTAGATATGCGCTCCCAATTTCACCGTCATGTCAATGCGGCCATGGCTGGTGGCATCTTCAACGCACACGTCCAGGCCCAGGGCAGCAAAATAACAATAGACAATGGAGGCGTAATAGCCCTCGTAGTTGGCCACTTGATTTTTGCGATACCAGTCATGGGGGATGGAGGAAAAAAATGCCTGTAGGGTCTGCTTGATGGCATCAAAATTATGGGCCATCAGGGCCTCATATAGATTGAACTTGTTGTTTTCCTGGGCAACGGTGCTATCAGTGAGAAAGGAAAGAATATAGTCGGTCAGGCTTTGCCGGACTTCTTGGTTGGGATACCCAAGCTGAAACCAGCGCATGCCTCCCATATTTTGAACCTGCCTTATGGTCAAATAACCTGTCTGGAACAAAAGGGTTTCGATTTCCAGCCCATCCACATCAAAGCTGCCCAGAATCTTCTCACTGGCCCTTAAATCATGCAATGCTGGAATATAATATTTTTTTTCCTGTAGCAGTCGGATCAGAAAAGTAGGGGTAGCGGTTTCGAACCAGAAATTGCGGAATTCACCCTGCTTGAGATAAAGCAAAATATCAAAGGGATTGTAAACCTCCTGGCCCAGCCAATTGTACCCATTATACCATGTTTTAATTTTAGTTAGATCCATATCATGGTCTATCCAGTCTGAAAATACGTCCTCCAGCTCGTCTTGGGTATAGCCGCATATTGAGGAACAATCCGGGCTGAGGGTTATGTCTTCCAAATTGTTCAGGCCGCTGAAAAGGGAGACCTTGCTGAATTTTGAGACCCCGGTGATGAACACAAACTCAATGTAGGGGTCCGCATCCTTGATAACGGAATAGAAATTTTTGAGTTCCTCGCGAAGGGCAATGGCCATTTGTGTGTTTTCAATGTTATCCAGAATCGGCTTATCGTACTCATCCACCAGCACCACCACCCGGCGTCCGGTTTTCTCATAAAGGGTCTGAATCAGCTCTGCAAAACGTTCCCGAAGGTCCTCTTGACATAATGTTACATCATGCAAGCGGACATGGTTATCAAGAATCGCGCTGAAACGGATCTCTATATCGCGCACCGAGCGCATCACCCCGGAGCCAAAACTGATATGCACCACGGGATTGCTCTGGCTCCAGTCCCAATTATCGTAGAGGAAAAGGCCCTGGAAAAGTTCCCTGCGGCCTTCGAAAGCTGCTTTTAGAGTACTCAGAAACAGACTTTTGCCAAATCTACGGGGACGGGACAGAAAATAGTACGTGCCCTCATTTAACAACTGCTGCACAAAATGAGTCTTGTCCACATAACAATAATTGTCCTGTGCAATTTTTTCAAAGGTTTGAATGCCAATGGGAAGTTTTTTATTTTTTTGCACGGGACACCTCCGAGGGGGTTATGATGACGGCCACTTCCCCATGATTATCATAAAATTCTCCGTACTTCTATTTAAAACTTGACGTCATGGTGGAATATATTATTCTATGAAAAAGGAGAGTACACAAAAGTTCGAGCTGTGCGGGTAGGTCATCGCTGAGCTTATTTGGATCGGAACTTCAGTGCTATTTACAAGATATAGATACAGCTTGAAGGCTGAAACATCCCTAATTTATTACATTTATATTGTTAATGCGCTGCAAACAATTGCTACCCGCACAGCTAGCAAAAGTTTGATTTTTACGGGAAACTCTTTAAAAAGTCGGCCTGGTTCAAAAGAGCATATATCCGGGTAACACTTTTGCCCGCTCTTTCAATCAAGTTGTGCTGTTAGACCCGGCAAGAGCTACTGAAAGGTATTAAGTACCCGAGCATATATTCTTCAAAAGGTCTTTATCAGCTCAGACTCAGTGTATCCGCACAAAGACCCCATTTCAGGCAACAAGGAGAGCTTATTCCAGACCTTTTTGCAAAAGAAAATCCAATGCTGTCTGCCGCTGGCTAACGTCTTGGTTTCGTACAGCCATGGACATGGCCTTGCGTGTCCCCACAAACACGGCCAGTTTTTTCGCCCGGGTGAGGCCCGTGTACAAAAGATTTCGGAACAGCATTTTATAATGCTGGGTGAGTACCGGAATAATCACCACCTCAAACTCACTGCCCTGGGATTTATGGATGGTGATGGCCCAGGCCAGATCCAACTCCATGATGTCATCTCGCTGGTAAAACACCTGGCGCTGATCCGGATAAAAGGCAACGGTGAGGGTGGGCTCTGAGTTATCAATGGCAACGATCTTACCGATATCACCGTTGAAAACCCCCAGATCATAGTTGTTTCTGCGGTGGATCACCCGATCCCCCAATCTAAAGATGCGCTCGCCCACCTTGAGCTGGGGCTTTCCTTCCATGAACGGGTTAGCGGCATTTTGGATAACCAGATTCAAATTGGCCGTACCAAGGGTACCCCGGGTCATGGGAGAAAGTATCTGTATCTCCCGGTCAGCGCCAAAGTATTTGGGAATCCATTCAAGGTAAAGTTTTTTCACCACATCCAGGGCCGCAAATCCATAGTTCAGGGAAGACCAGGGGTGTACTTTTTTTAGCACCGCAGTCAGTTCTTCCACCTGGTTACCTGCCTTGGCAAGCGCATCCAGGTTCACATGCTGAAACTTTGCAGGGATGGTGATTTCTGTCTCATAGGGCCTGACGGTTTCATTGATTCGAAATTCATACAGCGAGGCGTTTTTTCCGGCATTTTTTTTGCCATTTGGGTGTGATACATTGCAATGATCCACAACTGATGGGCCTTCATGATCTGACACCATGCCATTATTTCCAGCTTGTTTTTTTATATTTTTTGAGTCATGTAAGCTGACAAGGGCAGGGGAGGTATTGTTCTGGGAATCGTTGGAGGATGTCTGGAAACTATCAACGGAACCCCTGGAAGTATTGGGGGAGGATTGAGGTGTGTCAGCGGAAGTCTTGGGAATATCGGGATTGTTGGTATTATTTGGATTGTTAGTATTGTTGAGATCGTTGGGAGTATTGGGAGTATTGGGATCGATCCGAGACCCATGGCAAAGCCGTTTAACCCGGCCAATAAAACGAAGCTGTTCCCCGGTGGCCTCATCGGAATCCACAAAAAGACAGTCCGATCCATCCTGCCACACCGATGGCTTTTTAAAGGGGGATACCACCCAGGGCATTTCTCCCCGGTTGATCTGGTGGGCATACTGGATGATTTTAGATTCCCGGGCTTGGCGAAATATCTGGGTGAGGCGAAAGCAGGGCACAGTGTCAGCAAAAATAATATCCCTTAACACATTGCCGGCCCCCACCGATGGTAGCTGATCTGCATCGCCGATGAACAGCACCCGGCTCTCCTGGGGCACGGCCTTTAAAAGGGAGGCTGTCAGGCTGATATCCAACATGGAGCACTCATCCACAATGAGAAATTCGGTGTCCAGGGGCTGGGATTCATTTTTTTTAAATTTCCCCCCCTTCCATTCCAGAAGTCGGTGGATGGTTTTAGATTCCCGTCCGATGACCTCGCCCATGCGCTGGGCGGCCCGGCCCGTGGGGGCGGCCAGAAGTACCTTAAGTCCCATGGCCTCGGCAAGTTTTACAATGACTTGGGTGGTGGTGGTTTTTCCGCACCCGGGTCCCCCCGTTAAAATCGAAAATTTTTCACCCACCACCCGGCCCACGGCCAGGGCCTGCTCCTCACTGAGATCTATTTTTCGGGTTTTACAGAACAGCTCAATCCAGCGCTGGATTCGCTGTCTGTCCACCTGGGGTGAGAGCCCCATACCTGCCACCCGTTTTGCCACATAGCGTTCATCAAAATAGAGGCTCCTGACATAGTAACAGCGGGTGAAGATCCCAGCTTCAGTGGGCAACTCCCGAACCATGAGCTGCCTTTCTTTTACCATGTGATCCAGCAGAGAGGATAATTGATCCTGGAGATCAAGCTCCAGTAAGGCTTTGACCTTTTCATCAATCTGGGAATAGGTGAGATAACAATGACCGTCATTTCTCCCCGCTGCCACCACATGGCGAATACCGGCCATGACTCTCTGGGGGCTTTGTCTGTCAAGACCGATGCTTAACGCCACCTTGTCTGCGGAAAAAAATCCAATGCCATAAAAATCATTGGCCAGACGATAGGGATCTTCGGTGACATTGGCAATGGCTTTGTCCCCATAGGTTTTGTAAATCCGTACGGCAAACAAGGTGCTGATACCATGGGTCTGCAAAAACATCATCACCTCCCGGATGGATTTGTGCTGGGTCCAGGCGTGGCGGATCATTTCAAGTTTTTTAAGGGCAATTCCCGGGACTTCGGTGAGGCGCTCCATATTAGTTTCAAATATGGTGAGCGTTTCTTTTTGGAAGTGTTTAACGATTTTGAGTGCGGTTTTGGGCCCCACCCCTTTGATAAGGCCAGAGCCAAGGTATTTTTCCAGGGCCGCCTGGGTGGCCGGTTTTTTTTCCGTGGCCACCACGGCCTGGAACTGACGTCCAAATTTGGGATGGACAGTCCAGGCTCCTTGAAACAGCATGGTGGCACCGGCAAACACCCGGGTCTGGTGAACCACCACCGTCTCTTGTCCCATGGCATTAAAAGGGGTAACCCTTAAAATAGACCATCCATTGTCTGGATTATGGTAGGTGACCCGGTCAACAATACCCTCCAGGCGTTCTTGGATTACACCATGCTGGGGAACGGCGGTTACCATGCCTCGGCATAGGCGGTTTCGGTGTAGGCGGATTCCATTTTGAATTTGTGGCCTTTTTCCATGGTGGCAAGGTCTTCAAATACCTTACGAGCTTCTGTTGAATCGCAGTCCGTTGCCAGTTTCAGATACATGTTCATGGCCTCTTCTTCATTTTTCATGGCAAGGGCAAAGGCATCTGCCAGGGTCATACCCCCGGATACATCTGGTTTTTCAACAGTTTTGGATATGCCGTAATCACTGGATGCCTTAAAATTGGCTCCAATGGTTTTGTTTTCCAGAATGTTCTTCAGCATGATTTCGTGTTTTTTCTCTTCATCGGCAAAGGTAGTGAACATCTCCTTAATAAAGGTTTCTGTGGTTTTTGCCGCCACATCTTTGTAAAAATTTTGGGCTTCTATCTCTTTTCCAATGGCGTAATTAATAATCTCTTCATAGGTATTCATGGGACAGATCCTCCTGACAAAAAACAAGTGATGCAAGTCTGGGGTGTGCTGCACAGTTATCAGCGCTGCGATGAATGGCCGTTTTTTCTTTATCCAGTATATCTGATTCCGCCCGGTGAAACAACTTTAATTTCTTATAATTGCCACGGGCAGACCGTATTTTGGCCTCGGCCTGTCCACAACGAAGCATGAAAGAATGTTAGTCATATCTACTCTTTCATATAAAACCCACATGGCTGTAACCACCAGACACAACGAATATTGGGTCGTAGACGCGGAGCCAAATAGCACTATGCCGCCCCCCCCGACGGGCAATGGGCCCGGCCGGAACCGTAGACGGCACAATTGGCCGGTTCCTATTACCCATCGGGGGGGGCTCTGCTGAGGTTGCCCGGAAGTTTTATTTTCTAATAAAACCCACATGTCATAATAACATGGCTTTACTTGCCAATAATCCCCTTACTGATGGTATGCTCCGGGCTCAGCTTATGCAGCTTGACCATCTCAAAATCCCTGAGTTTCATCAAGAAATTTCCTGCTTCATCTACCAGATCCATGTCATAGGTGTCTGTTTCATCGTTGGATGCTGTGCGGGTGGTGAAACACAGATAATTGGTATTTCTTAACCCCCGGGCCATGAACTCAAGGCTGCCGATCTTGTAAGGCAGAACCACACAGGAGTCGGTGAAGAACTCAAAGGCTCCGCCGGTCTGGAACATGCCGTCCAGGAGCACCACGTCCGTTAAAAATTCAGGTTCAGCCCCATAATTGAAAAAGGGTTCATCACTGGTGTAGGACAAAAGGCTCACCAGGGTCTTACCGTCAAAGCTTACAATATCATGGATGGAACGGAACAGATCATCCATGAAAAGGCGTTGGGGATGATAGATTTGGTTGGCCAACTCCTTGGAATTTTTCACTGGGGTGAATCCAGGGATGGATCGTTTTTCCCCGGGCAAAGGGGTATCCTTGATCATGAACCGAGCCTGGTAATGCAGCTTGGGATCTCCCATGACAACCCCGGCGGGATTGATGAACTGCGAAGTGATGGTGCAGTCCCAAGCATGGGGATCATCCATCACAGCCTCCGTTGACACAAGGATGGCCTTGGGTCGATTCTGGAGTAATTTGATGCCATAGGGAATGGAAAAATTGGTGACCTTTGTGAGGTATCCGGGGATCTTCCGATTGGCCATAGCCGCTTCAGCCATTGTTTCTACCCCGGTGGCCCCCAGAAAGATGGGGGTGCCTTCCATGGCGTGATCCAGGAGAAAACGATCCCTTTCAATGGAAAGATGTCGTGAAAATACGGTTTTCCCTTCTTGTGTTTTTGTCAGTTTGTCCAGAAATGGTGCCACTCTTAGAAGACAATCCCGGTCAAAGCTCTCATCAAGACCTGTTATCACCACCTCGGTGGTGACGGTGTCTGTCATTTCATCCATGAAAAAACCAATGCCCTCTTCCAGGGGCAGGAATTTTAGTCCCCGTTCGGTGAGTACTTTTTTAACGGTGTCCCGGGTGGCCATGCCAGCACCGCTCCAGGCGGTCCAGTCCATGATTTTGCAGGTGATGTTTTCATTGTCATACTGGGCTTTGAACAGTATTTTGGCCATCATATCATTGGCTGCGGTATAGTCAGCCTGTCCCTCGTTGCCAAATTTTGCCGTCACCGAAGAGAAACCGATGCAGTACCGAACCTGCATTCCCTGAACCTGTATTTCCGCAAGGGCAGCCATGACGTTTTCACAGCCTTGAACTTTGGTATCAAATACCCGGGCAAATGAATCATAGGCTTTCTTTTCAAAGGGCATGCTCTCTTCAAGTCCAGCTGCATGAATCAATCCGTCCACGCGGTCAATGCCTGAGAGGGCTTTTTTAACCGCTTCTTTATCTGCCACATCACAGGCAAGATAGGTCACGGACACCCCTTGGGATCTCAGGATATCAAGATTCTCCCGGGAGGTTCGGATGGCCATGATGCGGTCGGTCTCATTTTTTAATGCCACGGGTTTGGCGCCGGCCATGGTTTCCCTGAGACCTGCCATGATGGTGGCAGGTGTGGCGGCGGGATCAAGAAATTTTGCTTCCAGTGTGTCAATGGGGCTTCTGGCCAGGATGACCAGATTGGTTTTATACCGTGCCACCACCTGTTTCAAGATTTCAAAGGTGATGCCCCGGGCTCCCCCTGTTACCACCAGGGTATCGCCCTCTTTGATGACGGTCTCTCCGGTGTCATTGGGGGCCTGTTCTTCCAGCTTCAAAATATATTTTTCACCCTCTCGATAGCCTGTTTCCACCCGGGTATCCCCGGAGGTGATCTCATTGAGAAACTGCCCAATGATCTCATCCTGGGATGCCAGAAAATCAGGGCAGGAGAAATCCACCATCTTCACCCGGGTGTGGGGCATCTCCTTGGCAAGGCTTTTCATCATGCCGGAGATACCGGCAAAGCAGGGTTCAATATTAGCCTGCCGGGTGCCATCACCATGGGGAAAAATAACCGATTCCAGGGAAAGCACCCCAAGAAATCGATCTTTCTGGTTCAGCTGGCTGAAAAGCGCCTTCATGAGATGATAAAACGCGTGAACATGGGCCACGCCGGAAAGGGTGTTCTGGGATTTTTCAGGGAAACACAGATTAAGGGGGGCCAGGTGGATAAACCCATGAATATCTCCCTGGATCTTAATAATTTGTTCCACCGCTTCCTTGATGGACGTTTCCGATGACAGGTCCAAGGGAATGATCTCATCGCAAAAATTTCCGGAATTTTCATCCAGACCCAGGCCGATGATCCGGGTGTGTTGGCCCAGGGATTCAGCTACTTTTTGGGCAAATCCCGCATTGTCCAGGGTCATGATCACGGTCTTTCCAGAAAGATCCATTGCTCCGGGTACCGGCCCGGGCACAGATTTAATGACTGGCACCAGGCGCTTAATATCTGAAGACTTGGATGCGGTGCGGGTGGAACTGCCTGGGGGCGTGTTTGTGGCAGTTGTTTGCGCAGCATCGGTGGCGACCCCAACTTGTTCAGATTGGCTATCTGACCCACCAGGGCTGGATTTTGCAGGATCGTCATCCCCCGCTGGCGGGGTATCCGGTTCCGGGGGAGTAGCTTTGGTGTTGATGTAATCTGCCAGCTTGGCAATGGTGTTCAAATCCCTGAGTTTTAAATCTTCAGGAACAGGAAACCCAAAGTGACTGGCGGCCTTGGCAAAAATTTCCACCTGTTTAACGGTATCAATGCCAAGATCTGCCTCAAGATCCAGGGTATCCTCCAGCATGTCCGTGGTGTATCCGGTCTGTTCGGCAATGATATCCTTGACTTTGTCCAGAGCAGTTATAAGGGCAGCTTGTGCGTCTGGGGCCGCTGCCGGGGCATTGCCCGTTGCCTGAACGGTTGCTGTAGTTCCTGCCTGGCCATGTGAATCGCCGGACAGAGAACCGCTGGACAGAGAGGCACCGGACACAGAGGTGCCGGAGACGCCCCCATCCGCTGGTGGTGGGGTGTCAATACCTGCCGGAGAGGCTTTGGTGTTGATGTAATCGGCCAGCTTGGCAATGGTGTTCAAATCCCTGAGTTTCAGATCCTCGGGTACAGGAAACCCAAAGTGTCCGGCGGCCTTGGCAAAAATTTCCACCTGTTTAACAGTGTCAATGCCAAGATCGGCCTCCAGGTCCAAGGTATCCTCCAGCATGTCAATGGTGTATCCGGTCTGCTCGGCTATGATCTCCTTGATTTTATTTAAGGCGGCAGCACCCGTGTCTCCGGCAGGGACGGCCGGGGCCGGGGAGGGCTCAACAATAGTTGCGGGTGATACCGTGGGCAGTGCTTCAGATCTGTTAGCACTATCCCCGGATGGTATGGGACGGGTTACTTCCCCGGATGGTATGGGATGAGTTACTTCCCTGGAGACCGCCGCCGCATCTACCCCCTGTACACCGGATCTATCAGATGTCGATGAGGTGGCTTCGGGCATGGACACTGATTCGGGCAGTTGGGCCTGCTCTCCAGGTGCAGCAGGTGCTGGCTGTGCCAGAGCCCCCCCCGGGCCAGGAACCACGCAAAGGGTATTGTCAATAATTTTCAATTCTGGATTCACCGCCCCGGAAACCCTTTGGAGCCACCGGGTGTAAGTTGGATTGTTTTCAAAGGAGTTTTCCTCAATGCGTTTCACAAGTAAAAAGGCAAAATGAGATCCAAACCCGGCAGCCAGATGCAGGCCATATTCCGATTGAATGGCCTTTTTCCCACTGAAATTCAAGGCCTTGAAATGATCCGGAATACGGGTCAAATTGGCAATGGGTGGTGCCTTTCGTTTTTGAAGGGCTTTCACCATGACCACATCCTCAATGGCAGCCCCCAGCGTATGGCCAGTGAATCCCTTGGTGTTGGAAATGCAGATGTGGTTGAGATAATCCTTAAAAGCGGTTTTCAAGGCCGTTACTTCGGCATCTGCACTGCCTCCCCGGGCCGGGGTATAGGTCTCATGGGACATGAACAACAGTTTTTTTGCATACTCACTTTTTGTCATCTGGTGCTGCTTTTCCATGCGACTGATAAACCGGGTCATCTCCTTTGCCATATGGGGCACATCAATATTAAAGGTGTGGTAGGCGCTGTTAGCCATGTGGGTACCCAGAATCTGGGCCTGGCCGTTCATACCCCTGGCTCTGGCCTGGTCACTTTTTTCAATGACAAGGCCCACGGCACCGGCACCCACTATGGTTCCGTTACGGTCTGAGTCAAAGGGTTTAGCCGCTTCAGACACCCGTTTTTTCACCGTGGCAGCCCCCAGGGCCAGAAAACCGGACCCCACCCACTGATTCTGGGCCGGGGAGGTGGCATTTTCACCGCCAATGACGATGACCCGTTTACACCGTCCCACCCGAATCCAGTCCTCGGCAACCCCAATGGCCTGGGTGGTGGAGGCACAGGCTGAGCTTAAAAGGGTGTTGGGTCCTTTAGCCCGGATGATCTGGGCCAGGTGGGCAGATCCCAAAGGACAGGCGTTCATGAGAAAATTTCGGTCAAATTTGTAAGGACCAAAATCCTCCCGCTTGCTGCCCTTGATTTTAAAGAACCAGTCGGTTACCTTTTCTTTTACCCCCATCTCTTTTACGTTTTCCATGAGATAAAAGTAGATATTTTCAAATTCCTCATAGGGTTTTAAGTAAAAGCGGTCGTAAAGATACCGTTCCATTTCATTGAGCAGGGTCTCATTGCTGGGCCACAGGGAAGTGATAATAATACCGGTTTCATCCTGCATTTCTTGGGGCAGGGCAAACCCGTTGGGGATCATTTTCCCGTTTCCTGAGGAGGCTTCTTTGTACTGCATCACCAAAGGAATCCCGGCATCCTTCAGGGCTTCAATGCCCGCAGCCACGGCCAGGGCCATGGAAATGTCATACTGGGCTTTAATGCCATACTCGTCCGTCAAACTAAAGTACCCCAATTGTCCGGCCAGCTGGATCACATCTTCGGTTTTTGTGATCTCCACAAACCGGGCATTGCCGTCGGGTTGTTTAAAGAGCCGGGTGATGTTTTTATCGGTGATGCGCTTTTTGTCTTCCATGCTCAGGGGCTCAATGAAATTGGTGCCCTCCAGGATGCGGTCAAAGTTATCTGCGGCAAACACCCGCCTTGCTTTGCCAGGAAGGCCCACGGAAACACCCGAGATAACAATGCGGTCGGTGTCAAAGTCAAACCGTTCCAGGGCATCCATGGCCGCTTCACGTTTTTGTCGCCGGAACTCATCATAGAGCAGCTTTTCTGCCAGGGCATTGTTCCGGGTCTTGAATGCAGAAAAATCATCATCCAGGGACACGGGTACAGGGGTAATTGCCGGGTGGGGTGTCGTGGTTTGCGTCGCTCCTCCCGGCAGTATTAGCTGTCTATCATCCCGTTGCCGGGTGAAGATGCTGCTGTAGGAGGCAAGATAGGTTTTGCAGGCATCAAAGGAGGCAACTTCCCCCTGACGTCGATCCACGGTGACCATGCTCTGGAAATGCACAATATTGATGTTTTTTAACAAATTGGCCAAAAGACGTCCCGGGCCTATTTCAATATAATGGGTTCTTCCAGATTCATACACATATTCAATGGAGCGGATGAACTCCACAGGGGAGGTGATCTGTTTGGCCAGAAGGTCTTTGACCTCCCGCCGGTTTTCAGGGTAGGGCCGGGCCGTTACATTGGAAATCACCCGCCCAAAGGCCGTGTCATTAAAAGTGATGGTGTTCAGATAATCCCGGAGTTTTTCCGCAGCATCCTGCAAAAGCGGTGTGTGAAATGCAGCCGAAAGATTCAGCTTTTTAAAGATGATATTCTGGGTGGTAAGATATTCACAAAAAGAATCAATGGCAGGGGTTTTACCAGAAACTGCGGTTTGGTTTTCTGAGTTTTTATTGGTGATGTAAATATCCTGTAGTCCGCTCTGGCGAATGAAATTACCGGTCTCCTTTTCATTTCGGAACACCACCATGATGCCGCCAGGATGTTTTTGTGCGGCCTCTTTCATTAGATCTGCCCGCTTTAGCAGCAGGTGCATGGCATCGTCAAAATTGAGCATACCGCTACAAAAAAGCGCGGTGTATTCCCCCACACTGTGGCCAATGAAAAAATCGGGTTCAAATCCCCCGGCATGGAGGCGATCAAACAGGGCCGCCGATGACAAAAACACTGCGGGTTGTGTGTTTTCCGTGAGGTTCAGGCGATTATCCTCCCCGAACATCATGTCAAGCAGGGAGTATCCTCGCTGTTCCACAAAGATCTCTTCCCCCCGGTCCAGGGTGTTGCGGATGTCAGGATCATTGTCATAGAGTTCCTTCATCATGCCCGGTGCCTGGACTCCCTGGCCGGATAGCAGGGCCACCATTTTCTGGTGCTTTCCGTCGGTGGGAAAGGGGGGGGTGCTCGCCGGTTTCATCTGAATGGCCGAGGACGGCGGGGTCATGCGCCGGGGAGTTCCCGATACCCCTGTTGGTGCGCCACCACCTGCGGGCCTTGCTGCCACTGGGGTCGTATCCAGAGAAGCTATAGCGTTCACCTTGGACGATACGGCCTGTCCCGGGCTTGCCATGGCCTGGATATTCTGGAGCATGGCTGGCAGCGGGCTTAAGATCAAATGACAATGATTCCCGCCAATGCCGTTGACATTAAAGGCAAACCGCATGGGCTCCCGTGGTGAAACCGGAGTAATGTCCTTTACGGGCCTCAACAAGGTGCCGTTTTTAAGGGTGGTATGGGTTTCATCCAGAAATCTAAAGGGCAGCAGGGTTCGGTGTTTATTCATGAGCACCAGTTTGGCCATGGCCACGGCCGGGTTGGCCGCTTTAAAATAGCCGAACTGGGTTTTCACATTCCCGCAGGACAGTTCATGGGTGAAACATTTTTCTGCCACCTGCTTTTCCACCATGTCACCCAGTATATTGGAAAAGGCAAACAGATCCAGATGTTTGAGCTCTTTTTTAAGGATACCGCTCTCTTTGTAACACTCATTGATGGTGGCGACAAAGGTCTGCTCCGACGGTGCCAGCAGATGATCCGGGACACTTGATTTTACACTGCAATGGTTAATTTCTCCCAGGATCTCCATGCCCGATTCTTTTGCTTTTTTCCGGGTGGTGAGCACATGCACGGCGGCACCCTCCCCCATGGAATAACCATCGGCCCGGTCGTCAAAAAACCGGGCGGTTTCTTCCGACAAAAGGCCCAGACGTTTAAAGGCCATGAGTACCACGGGATATAAGTTGGCATCCACGCCACCGGCCAGGACAAAATCCAGATCTTTAAATGCCAGGCTCCGGGTGGCGTTTTTGATGGCCATCACGGCAGAGGCGCAGGAGGCATCAATGACATAGTTGGCACCATTGAGGCCAAAGTGATTGGCAATTCGGCCGGAGATGATGTTGGAAAGAAGCCCCGGGGTGGTGTCTTCATTGTTTTCAGGAATTCGGGTTCTGATGGCCTCCACCAGGGCCTGGGCAATGTTTTTGCTCGTTCCGGGCTCAAGCTCTCCGAAATTTTCAATTATTTCAGCCAGAAGGCCTTTTCTCACCCGCAAAATATTTTTATTCTGCCGCTCCCCGGCAATGGTGCCAAGGATGACGCCGGTCTTGTTTCCCGGGGAAAGAAGCTTGTCAAGGCCACAGGAACAGATGGCCTCATCCGCTGCATCCAGACTCAGCAACTGCCCCCTTTCCAGGGATCTCACCGTTGTGGGGGGCATGCGGTATTTGATATTATTGAATTTAAAATCCTTGATCACCCCGGCCTGGATCATGGGTAGCCGGTAGTTAGATTTTTTATCCAGCTCTGCGTAGGCGGCATTGTCAAAGGAGGTTTCGGGTATGGGGGAGAGTTGTTTCTCTCCATTTTTCAGAGCCTCCCAAAAATGATTCACATCCGGGGCCCCGGGAAGTCGTACCCCAAGACCTGCAATGACGATGCGGTCATCATTGAAATCATATGCTGGATCCGTGAAAATATCCCGGTCAAGGGGGGCATAGGTATGATTAAATTCTTCAATGACAATGTGGTAGTTGATGCCGCCAAACCCATAGGAACTGACACCGGCTTTACGGGTTTTGTCGTCCGGTTCCACCCAGGGGGCGGATTCCTCGATGATGTACATGGCAGAATTTTTCAGATCATGGTTGGGAGACAGGGTTTCAAAATTGGCATTGGGGGGTAAAATCCCTTTTTTTACCGCCTGCACGGCCTTGACAAGTCCGGCAGCACCGGCCCCACCCAATAAATGACCAATCTGGGATTTCACTGAACTGATTCCGGTTTTTGAGGTGCTGTAAACCTGTTTTAAGGTTTCAAGTTCAGCCTGATCCCCCATGATGGTGGAGGTGCCATGGGCTTCCACAAACGAAACATCCTCCGGGGTGATCCGGGGAGCCATGTTTTCAAAACAGCGTTTAAGGGCCAGGAGCTGCCCGTTGATGTTGGGGGCGGCAATGGATTTACCCCGGCCATCGGAGCTGCTGCCAATGCCCTTGATCACTGCCTGGATGGTGTCACCGTCCCGCAGGGCATCCTTCATGCGTTTTAACACAAACACCGCAGCCCCTTCGCCCAGGATGAATCCGTTGGCTCGTTTATCAAAGGGGAAGGAGCCCTCTGCAGACAAGGCCCCCATTTTGCAAAACCCAATAAAAGATTCCGGAGCCAGGTGGGTGTTGACACCGCCCACAATTACCTGGTCTCGATCACCGGAGAGCAACTCTCCCACAGCCGCGTCCAGGGCTGTGAAGGATGAGGCACAGGCGGCATCCACAATATAATTAGGCCCACGGATACCCAGGTGTTTGGCCACCCGGGAGGCTTCAATGTTTAAGAGAATGCCGTGTACCGGGTCATATCCGGGGTTATTTCCCTCCATGCCAATCCTGAGATGCTCCACCAGATCGGTTTTTTCCTGTTCGGTGAGGGCTGCAAATTCCGGCAATTTCCTGAGCATGGAAACCACTTCCGGGAAGTGATACTTCAGCTGTAGTTCATTGCCAAGTTCATTGCCAAGGCAGGTGGCAATGATAACGGCGGTGCGCTGGGGGTCTTTGCAGGCAAAGGAGAGATCTTCGTTGAGATACCCTGCATCTTCAACGGCCTGGTAGGCCGCTTCCAGCAGTATTTTCTGGCTTCTGGACAGTTTAGCTGTCTTGTCATCATCATAACCGAATCGCTCCTGATCAAACCGGTAATCCTCCACCAGACCTGCCAGCATGGTATAGGATTTATCCTCGGCAGTTTTATCGGCATCATAGTACAGGTCTTTGCGGATTCTCTCATCGGGCATTTCCTTGATGGCATAGCGTTTGCCCATGATATTGTCCCATAAGACTTCGGGGTTGCCGGCCCCGGGAAGAATACATCCCATGCCCACAATGGCGATTTCATCATTGAGCCTGTTTTTCTGGGAAGAGAAAACCTCAAGTTTACCCAGATTGCGGTAAAGGATCTCCTTTGCATTGAAATATCGGCCATGAACCTCGGGGATGGTCAGGGTTTTCTGGAAATAGGCCAGACTGTCCCCCACCAAAAAGTTTCCCTTTTCCTCCTGGGCTGTGTCGTCAAAGCGGGTGTAAAACTCTTCCCCCGGGCGTTTAAAGTCCGGAAGATAGCCCTTGGCACCAATAAGCAAAGACCCAATGTTATTCTTTTCAAAGGCACGTTTACGTTCTGTAAGGGATTTACCCTGTTTGATCATCTCCTTTTCAAGTTCTACTGTCATCCGGGCAAACTCTGTGGGAGCTGTGCGGGAGGCAAGCCCCACACTGGTACCAATGACAACGGTGTCATCTCTTTTACACAGGATTTCCTGGTACCGTTTTTTCATGGCCCCGGTATCAATGATCTCTTTGGTGAAAAGATAGGCACTGCCCACCTGGAGCCCTATTTTAGCCCCCCGGGCAGCCAAGGTGGCAGCCATGCCGGAGATGAACCACGATGCAAAGCAGGTGGAGATCCCCCCGGCAAAGATCAGACTGATGCCGGTGAGATCTGTTCGTGTATCTTCCAACAGACGGGTGATGGCCGCATCCCAAAGCACCAAGCTGGACAGGGA
>Ga0307929_1001568_pt1 | contig 16799 bp, 12 predicted proteins | sample AceLakmetage1330_FD_203160 | JGI IMG/M metagenome (GOLD analysis project Ga0307929, IMG submission 203160) | Saline water microbial communities from Ace Lake, Antarctica - #1330 | ecosystem: Environmental > Aquatic > Non-marine Saline and Alkaline > Saline | place: Antarctica: Ace Lake...
TGCCAAAGACTTGAATAAGTTGATCCCGCGTGCGGGATCGACACCGTGGAACCCCGACGCGGTCGGGGTGACGAGGCACCAGCCTGCGCCAAGCGTTGGCGCGGTGCATGTGCCGTCTTGTGGGGGCGTCCCGCCGACAGCGTGTCGGCAGGGATCGCCGGGGTGTTGAGCACAGGACATGACAGCTCTGCTGGCGTGGCCTGTGTCGGGGCCGCCGGGGACGGCGGCAGGGGCACAACGAAACGAGCACGCCGCGTCCTCGCGGCGTTCCGCATGGGGGACCGGCGGACTGGTTGCTCTTTCTTCCCGCAACCAGTGTGACGGTCCGGGGTCTTCAGAGCGCGTGCAACCACCGTTGTCATAGCCGATCAGGGTTGCGCGTGGGATGCCCCAGCATGAAGCGTGTCAGCTCCGCTGGCGCGTTTCATGGCCTTGGGAAGCGGGGAATGGGCGTTGGCATTGCAAACCACGGTCGCGCGGACGAAGAGCCGGAGCCGCTGGCGCACAAGCTGCCGACCTCGATGATGACGTTTGACTTGTCGATGACGTTTAGCTGCTTGTGTGCCAGTGGCGGAGGCGGCGCATAGCACGGGATTAAGCGAGCGGCGTAGCCGCGAGGATGCGGAGAGCGTTGGTTCACCAGCCACGCAGCGGAACGTCGTGCGCGTCTCCGCAAGGATCGTGACGGAAGCGTAGCGACGGCGCGATTCTTGCAGACGCGGCACGGCGTGGAGCGGTGGACTTCGCCAACCAGCGAGCACTTGGCGCGCTTCCTGGCTTCAAGCAGGAAGCGTGCAAAGTGCGGTGGCAGCGGGACAGCGTAGGCCCGGCGTCAGCCGGGCCGGAGCGGAGTGCATACGAGCGGACGCAGTCCGCGAGGACCGCAGACCGAACCCCGGGACGGTGTTCGGTCAGTCGGGACGGTGTCGTAGTGTGGTCAGTCAGTCGGCGCAGCCGACTGACCGGCTCGGCTGTAACATGGCGGTGGGTTTCCGCCTATGCCGAAGGCGTGACGTATTGTGGTAATGTAGAGAGAGGAGGACAGGACCGCCGCCGGTGGGCTCGTAGGATTTGAAGGAAGGGGATACAGGGGTTGGAAGTGATGCGGACGGTAGTGGCGGTGGTTGGGTGCGCGGTGAGAGCCGCGAGAGAGAGCGTAGCTCTCGACCGGTACGGCAGGCACCGACGGAGGTGGTGCCGTGATCGGCGGGAGAAGGGTCCCTGTTTTGCCTGGTATCTGTAAGACCAAAACGCAGGGAAGATGGGCCTCCTCTTTCCTGTCTATATCTCTATGGCTGGATGGCCTCGGCTGTTTGCATGGGAGGATATGCCGTGCGCGTTCCGGCCTGGCTGGCCCGGAACGCGTGGGCCGGGATCGCCTTGAACAGCGACCCGGTTAGTTGTAGTTTACCCAGCGGAAGGAAGAATGGCGGTTCCAACTAAGGTAAGGAGACACCGCCAATTTATTTTGTGTAAAGGAAGCAATATAGTGACAGTGGGCAGAAACAGCAAGCACCTGCCTCGATTGTGGAAGAACGGGGTGCTGTAATTCTACCGCTCGTATTTCGTCCGGATTAGGTTGCCGCCCGCTGTTCTTTCGTCAAAGCTGCACCGCCCTCTGGGTATGGATGTGGAATGTTCCGCGTCGTTTCTGCAACAGTGGGATCCGAGATAAGCTGCTCCAAAACTGCTGCATGCTCCAGTAATACTGGCTTGATTGTTACTCTACGTGTCATGGCTACACCTCCCTTCATTTGTGTGCTATACATAAAGAAGGAGGACAAGAAGTGTCCACTCGATCACCTCTTCAGCACCTCAGCCATCTCCCCAACCATTGCTGCCAACTCCTTATCCACCGCCATCCGCTCTCGAAAACGCCGCAACTGTCGACAGACGGCTGAGCCAGTTCCCATGCCCAGATATGCACCAATATCGCGCTGGTTCATGCCAGCATGTCGTCCCAGTAGCACGGCCGCCACGGCTCGCGCCACGCATCCGTATTGCCGGATCTGAAGTGACTCAACTGGCAGATTGAACGCATTGGCAACCAACCGAATAACTTCAGCCGGATTTTGGAGCGCCTCCACTTTACGGAACGACACGTCCTCGGGCCGTCGGGCACTACTGGCCAAGTCCGTGTGCATATCGCGGATTTGATCTTGGAAGTCGCTGTCGCCAATACCCCAAGTCATGCTCTTCAATACCTCATTAAAGTCCTCATCCGTCTCTGCAATACCTGCCTCCACAAAGCGTCGATAAGCTTTCCTCTGCCGCTTCTTAGAACCACCCAGTGTCGCCAGAATCGGTCCTTCTGTCACAAAGTCCAACGGTATCCCCAGCCCCGCATATCCCCGATAGCTGCTCCACGGATACTCCCGAAGCGCCTTCACCCGCTTTTCCTGCATCTTCGTTTTCTGCGCTCTGATAAACACGGGATTTAGATGTATATAGCGTGATAGTTTCAAAAGATACTCATCGCCTTGGACAAGAATGGCGTCGAAACGGCCCTGCATCAGGTGTCCGGATCGCCGGTGCCGAAGATTGTAGTACACCGTGTAAGCCGTCTGCAGTTTATGCATGAATACCGACAGATTCGCATGGGGCGTCTCTGCTAGGAGATGTACATGATTGGTCATCAGGCAGAACAGATAGAGCCGCACTCCACACGCTTCAGCCGCTTCGCCGAGCTTCAGCAGAAACCGATCACGGTCGGCATCGTCATCAAAGATTCGGCGTCGATCAACGCCACGGATCGTGACGTGATAAATCGCACCCTCGAATTGGACTCTTAACTTCCTAGCCATATCGCGACCAGAATATGGGTAATGCCTCCACAATGTCAATTATCAAGGGTTGACCCTAACGCCCGCTCTACTTTCCCCAGTCAAATGCCAGCGAGAAGTTGTTGTTCTTGTCGTCACGCAGGGCGACGTAGGCGGCCGGGGCGTCGCTGACAGCGGCAAGGTTTTGCACAAAGTCGGTGGATTTCAACGTGCCGCGGCGATACTGTTCAACGGCCATTTGCCGGTCCTCGACGCCGCGGTCGGCCGGAGTCAGGACGGTGACGCCTTCGCCGGGGAAGAAACCAAACGGATTGATGTTGACCTGGTCGATGTAGTTGGCCTGAATGACCAGCCTCGCCCAGTCGCCTCCGTAGAATTGGATTGGCTCGACCTTGTAGTCTTTGCTGTAGTTCTGCGGCTTGCATCGGACCAGTTTATAGGCCATGAGCGCACCTTTTGGGCTGCCGGAGCATTCGACCACAATATCGGCGCCGCCGTTGCAGAGAGTCAGAAGGCGCGCTTCGACATCGGCATCCGAGACGTTGACGGTAGCGGCGGCCCATTTTTTGGCGCGCTTGAGGCGCCCCTTTTCGAGATCGGCGACGATCACCCGGCAGCCGGCGGCATTGAGCCAGGCGGCGGAGAAAGCGCCGATCAGTCCCTGGCCGAGCACGACGGCGGTTTCGCCGCGGCGCGGCGCGGCGGCCGTGACTCCGCGCAGACTGATCGCAGAAATCTCGGCGGTGACATAGTCGATGAGGTCGGCGCCGGTGGGCAGTAGCACTGGGCGGTCTTCGCCGTGGGTGACATGAACCTGCAGGCTGGCCTGCCCGCCCCACATCGATTTGACCCCGAGCAGCGGTTTCGGATTACGGCAGGAGACCTGATCGCCGACCCGGAACCCAGTGGATTCGGGACCGACTTCGATCACTTCACCGACGCTCGAGTAGCCGGGGATTATCGGGTAGTTGCCGGACGCACCATAGTGGCCTCCGAGCACGCGCAGCTCGGTGCCAGACGATACCATGGTGTAGCGGGTGCGCACGACGATGTCGCTTGGGCCAACATCACCCAGTTCGTACTCGCGTACGTCGATCTGGTTGACGTCTGTGTAGGTGATGGCTTTGACTTTATTGCTCATGATTCATGTTCCTTTTTTCTTAATACCTTCCAAACTCTTCGATCAGATTACCAACCAGTCTGACCAGTGCCAGGTCGCCGTTGGGTGGTACCTGGTCGGCGACGCCGAAGATGAATTTGTTCGAGTCCTTGTGGCAGCGAATGATCTCCTTGACCTGTTTTTCGATATCTTTGGCGGTGAACGGCGGCGCGAACATGGCGCCGGGCAGTCCGCCGATAAGAATGACCTTGTTGCCCGCCATGTGGCGCAGATCTGCGATCTCCACATCACCGACCGGCTTGGGCACCACCGAGTCGATGCAGTCGACCCCGGCCGGTCCGAGTTTTTCCAGCGTCCCGCGCAGGGTGCCGTCGTTGTGCAGCATGCTGATGTGGCCGCCTTCGCGCAGCCAGGTGGTCCAACGCCGGACATAGGGGGCGATATAGTCGCTAAAGTAGCCGCCCATGGTGGTGGCCGAGAGATTCTCGTTTATCATCACACAGGAAGGCGGCGCCTCCGCCATCCTGTGGTAGACCTCATCATTGAACACGCCAATCGCATCCAGGGTGCGGTGCATCTCCTCAGGCTCGTCCATCAACAGGTAGGTCAGCTCCATGACCCCGATCCAGTGGTTGTTCAGCTCCGAGATGGGTGTGGGCGGCCCAGCGGCATGGGTCGGGCCAAGGCCAAAGGCGGCATATTCCGCGTCTTCTTTCGTGAACCGGTCCGAGGCGGAAATAAAGCGGCGGTTTTCGTAGATGTAGCGGACAACCCGTAGATCATCTAGCGTCTTGATCGCGTGCTCAGTGTAGCCCCAGGAGTACGATTCGGAGGAATACGTCTGCGTTTCCTGAAGCGTCCCGACCGGTGTTATCCAGCGGTTTAGCAGTTTGCCGTCGTCCTGGATTGTTTCATGGCGGACCTCAGCGCCTTCGACCGTATCGCCGCCAGTGCACCCCGGCACATACTCGCTCAGGCCCAATTCCTGGTTCAGTCGATGCCGGCCATCCTTGCCCTGCCAGCGCTCAGGCAGGTCGCCAATTTCGGCATGGGAGGCATGCCAATAGGTCATGTCTCCGCACCAGGCCATGGCATCCGGCTGTTCGCCGCGCAGAACGGCCTGCATTCTTTCTCGTGGGGTCATCGTTAGGCTCCTTGTCCTGAAATAGACTTCACATTTCCGTGTTGTCTGCCTATCATGCTTACCTTTTCCGTAGATTGAAATGCACGAAAGCGAGAAATTGGAATGCACAAATCAGAGTCGATCCAATCACCACCCAAATGCATGTTCGCGGCCGAGTTGTCCATCGCGAGCGGACAGAACTGCTTCATACATTCGCACGCCTGTACGGAAATTATCTGGTATTGGGGCTGCACCGGTTGGTTGCTGCAGGGCGACTCCCGTTTGCCATACGAGGATGGCCATATCGGGATCTATCAGCCGGGAACGGAACACGGGGATGCCTGCGAGAGTGGTGGAGCTCAGGTGTGTGTGGGGGTGACAGGAGGAGGGGCGGAGAAGCTAGCGATGGGAATCTGGATCGCGGACCAAGTCACGCTGGAGACTTTTGGGCGATTCCGCGCGGAGCTGGACCGGCATGACGACTGGAGCCAGGAGCGCATGAACCTGTTAAGCGGCTGCGTGGTGCTCGAATTGAAACGCCAGGTGGCCCTGCAGGCCGAAGACGCCCCGCGCGTTCCCTACGCGGTGAGGGCGGCGCGCCGGATTTTTGACACGCGCTTCAACGAAGCGCTCACGATGGCCGGCGTGGCTACGGAGCTTGGGATTGGACCGGACTACCTGCGTCAGGCTTTTGTCAAATGGGTCGGCGAGCCGCCCATCCGCTACCTCATCCGCAAGCGTCTCGAAGCCGCCTGCGACCTCCTGCGCCTCAATCAGGAACCCACCGCCCACATCGCCGAACGCGTTGGTATAGAGAACCCCTACTACTTCAGCCGCCTTTTTCGGAACCGCTTCCACTTGACCCCTACGCAATACCGGACCCGCTATGCCGGGGAGCAGTCCAACGGGAGCGCCAGCAGTCGAGTCAAGAGCCAGAGCCTTTAAAAGCAGGTCGAGAGCAGAACGGTCCGAGGGCATTGGGGGCAAACCTTATATTAGCAATTAAGGCTTGGCATAGTCAGAAAGAGATGATGATTGGAACGAAAAAGGGGCCAGACCCTAGCGATCCAGATTGGATGAAAGAACCGTTTGCTTTGAATGGCTATCCGGAATTATTATTCAGATGTTTTTTCTTATTTGCATCGCAGAATTTATGCTGACTGGGGTCGGATGGGAAATTTCTACAAATGGCTCCCCTGGCTTCATATACAGCACAAGAATAAATGCCATTATTCACATTCAAGAAACAACAATCTCCGTTTTCTTTGACTTTTAGAAAATATTCATCAACTGCGTTGCCTTTGGGGTCCGTAAATACGTCAAAACGCAATCCTGTAAATTTTTCTAACGCTTCAATTTCAACTTGAGATACTTCTACATAACAATAATCTTTACAACACTCAGCGCACTTTCTGCATATATCACTCGATGGAATAGACTCCATAGTTTAATGAACCCTGCATGAGTTATATATGACTCGGCTAAAATCGTGTCGCATTGACTACCAGAGCCGCCTGACGAACCCGTATGCCGACATAGTGTTGAAGGAAGCCCCATTTCTGGGGCTTCCTCTCCCGTTTCGGAACTCCTAGATACTCTAGCAGATCTTCACGTTATTGGCACAGGGGCCTTTCTGGCCTTCACCAATCTCAAACTCTACGTTGTCGCCCTCTTGGAGGTTGGCTCCGTTGGTGTCGTTCGCGTGTACAAAAAGGTCGCTACCGCTATCCTGCTCAATGAAACCATAACCCTTTTCCGTACTGAACCATTTGATTTTACCTTGTGGCATCGTCATTCTCCTGTCTTCGTCTCTTCAGTTAGTATGGCATTTCGTTCACTTATTTGCCGGATCGGATCCGCTGAAGAGATAAAGCGCTTTCCGATAAGATGGGTAGAGTGTCATATTTTAGAAGGGTCTGAACATAAAAGAATTAATGTTCATTCAATCTGTTGCTTTGCCATTCTGTAATCGTCCATCACAAATCCGTTGCCGATGTGTTGCACCAGGCTCTCTGTCGTCGCAAACCCCATACGCTGGTAGAAGTCTATCGAGTCCGAGTTGTTCCGGTTGACCGTGAGCCACAACTCCCGGATTCCCAGCTCCGCGCAGCGCTTCTCTATGAACGTTACCATAGCCTTTCCCAGACCGGTCCCACGCCGTTCTTGCGTGACATAGATTTTACTGAGCAGCGTGCTGTGCTTAGCCAGATTGGGGACGATGGCGAAGTAGCCCACGGGCGTTCCGTTGTCCGACGCAAGATAATACTCGTACCCGTCGGCCATCTGCTGTGCGATTGCCCGCACGCTTTGCAGCTTAGCGAGCATGTAATCGACTTGCGCCTGTCCAATGATCGGGACGTAGTGCTGGGTCCAGATGCCACGCGCAAGGATAGATGTGGTCTTTATTTGATCAGGCGCTGTGACGCGGAGCATCTCGATCATGGCGCTTTACTCCCGGGCCAAAGGTGGCCGACTAAAGTAGCGGTCAGTGTCGGCTTCTGTTGCTTTCCATTCCCTGATGTGTGTTGAGTTGGCATTAATACTGGTCCTGTTTCAAAAGAAAACTTATTTCTCGGGTCGAAAATACACCACTGTAGTGCCCAAAACAATTTCAAAAGCGGTCCGTCCAGTTTACTCATGACTTGGTCACTCTCCACATCTCCCGCCGCGGATTTTGATGGCTATCGTGTCTATGCTAACAATATTCAGGTGGCGGATTTTCCATCTTCAACAAACTAGTGTCTCTACGCGGACAGCCTCCCTGCCACAAGTGATGTGTTTACCGTTACGGCTTACGACAACGATGCCAATGAAAAGGGCCGTTGCGGCTGGTCAGGCGCCGCTACCCAAGCCGTTCATTTCGCGGAAATGGAGGGGCGGGATCCCGGCATGTTTCTTGAAGAAACGGGAGAAGTAGTACTCCGAGCTGAAGTTGAGTGCCTCGGCGACCTCGCGGATCCGGGTATCGGGCGACTGGAGCATGGCCGACGCCTTCCGCATCAGGACGCGTGTAATGAAGGCCTTGGGCGTGACGTCCATGTCTCGCGTGAATGCCCGTGAGAAGCAATCCTGTCGCACGCCTTTGAGCTTGGCAAGGGTGGCGACTGTGGTCGTGGCATCTCCATGCTCTTCTATGAAGCGAAGGAGCTCTCCATAGTTCCGCCAGGCCTCCGTCCGGTCGCTGGTGATTTCCGGCTGGGCTTCCAGCAATAGGCAGCATTCGTGAAAGATAACCTCATTGATTCGACAGATGGTTATGAGTTCGTCATCCCTGAGAATCAGGTGTTTCATGTCCTCGACAAGCTTCGGGCGTTCCTGGGCCACACAGCGCGGGTAGTTTCTGAAGATGTCGGTACCGTAGAACTGGTCCAGATTGAATTGCAGGGACACGAATTGGAGGGTGCCGGTGAGAACCATGTCGATCGCCCGTGCACAGGGGATGAAAAAGATGCCACCGCGCCGCATGGGGAAACGTTTTCCCGAGCGGCAGTCTGTGATCATACTTGTTTCATGATGGCCATGCTCAAAGACAAACAGCAACCGGTTCACCGACAAGATGCCGCCACGAGAGTGGTGCGGGTATGTTCCAATGGCCGCATGCACAAGCTGCAGTTTAAGTCCGGCGTGCCTCGCCAGAAGATTCGGTTTTGTTTCAACAGCCATAAAAGGACAAGCTTTTGTCTCATTAATCCATTCACAAATGCAATGCAGTGCCATATAAACATTAGATATGAAAACAGTCAACTGGCTTCTTGTTGGTGCGGGAGACATCGCAACGCGACGCGCTGGGCCCGCGTTGGATGCCGTAAAGTGCTCAGAGGTACTCGCTGTTTGCAGCCGTAGCCACGAGCGTGCTGCGATACTGGCAGAACAGCTCAAGGTCAAGAAGGTTTACTTGGATTACGACCAGGCGCTTGCGGAGAGTGGTGCCAATGCGGTCTACATCGCCACCCCGCAGGAGACGCATGTGGAGATGAGTCTAAAGGCGCTGCAGGCCGGAAAGCACTTCCTTTGCGAGAAACCTGTTGGCCTCAACGGTGCGGAGGGGTTGCGACTCCTGAAAGCGGTCCGTCGCTCCAGTCTGGTTGCCAGCGTCTCTAACTATCGTCGCCTTTCCGAGCAGTACAAGGTAACCGAGGACATGTTGCGGCGCCAGGAGATCGGACGGCTGCGAGGTGGCTGGGCCGTCTACTCAGCCCCTTTCTACAACCCCGGCAATCGCCGTGTCTTCCAGGCAAATGGCTCAAGCCGTATCAAGGAGCTGTGTTTCTATCTGATCGACATTGTCCACAACGTCTTCGGCATGCCCGTGGGTGTTGCCACTCAGGCGAGTATCCTCGACAAGGTGGCCATGAACGATGTTGAGGACATCGCCTCTATCGTCATGAAGTTTCGCGGCGGGGAGTTGTTCACGATTGTCTCCAACGTCGGCCCGGTCTGTCGCCACGAGCTGGAGTTTTTCGGCGACCAGGGCAGCATCTACTGGCAACAGTGGCCGCCGCATGGCAATGGGCCTGTTCTCAAGATCACCCCCAAAGGCACTCAGACCGTCGAGGCGCGCACCGACCCTAACTGGCACCTGCCGATGATCGAGGATTACGTCGACGCCCTGCGCAACGGCCGCCAGCCGGTCTGCACGGTCGAGAGTGCCGCCAAAACTGAGGTCATTACCGATGCCATCTTCCGCGCGATCGCAAGTGGCAAAACCGAGACAGTCTCATGGGAAGGCTGAACCAATGAAGTATGACACATTTGAAGAGGACGTAGACTATTTGCGGGATAAATTTCAGCGCCCTGTCTTTGCCCAGAACAGTGGCATGGACAACGCTGCTGTGAAGACTAGCATCGCGAAGCTTGCCGAAGATTTGGAGGGTGTGCCGCATCAGATCATCAAGGCCAAAGCTTTTGCCTGTGTCTGCGAGAACATACAGATTGATGTCAGTCCGCATGACTGGTTCGTTGCGTTCGGTTGCTGGAATCGCGATGACCGCCCACTCAATCCTCTGACGAGTAAGTGGAGCGCTGAGATTGATGCGACCTATCTAACAGAGAGCAATGAACTTACGGGGCTCCTTCAGGAAACTGGGGCGAATCTATACTATAAGGACTTTGACCATTCTGTACCCGATTGGGACGCTGTCTTCAGTTTGGGGCTTCCCGGCCTGCGTGAGCGAGCGAGTCGGTATCGAGCTGAGCGCGAAGATCGTGGAGCCCTGACGGAGCCGGATAGAGCTTATTTTGATAGCATTGAAATTACCTATTCAGCGATTCTCGATATGCTGGAGCGTTTTCGGAGGCATGCTTTGGCCACAGCCGACGGAAACGAGCGCGTTTTGGCCGTGGCAGACTGCCTGGAGTCACTTATTCATGGTGTTCCGACCAATACGTACGAGGTGCTACAGTTGATCTATCTGTACTTCATGTTCGGAGAGCATATCGATCGCATGCAAGTACGGTCTCTTGGCAACCTCGACCGAACGCTCTATCCCTATTACGGGAGAGACCTCGCGGAAGGGCGTTTCACTGAAGAGAATGTCCGCGAGTTCTTCGCCTACTTCATGATGCAGTGGGGATCTATCGACAACTACTGGGGGCATCCTTTCTATCTCGGGGGGACAAAAGCAAACGGGGAAACCGAGATCAACGAACTGTCCTATCTTATCCTGGACGTGTTTGACCAACTAGCAATTTCCACGCCGAAGATCCAGTTGAAGACTGCAAAAAACACGCCGCCGGAGTTCCTCAACAAGGCATTCGATATGCTTCGACGTGGTCATAGCAGCCTCGTTTTTTTGTGCGAACCCTCGATCAAGCGTGCAATGATGGCCGTGGGGTATTCTGCCGAGGAAGCCCGAACCTGTGACATTAAGGGGTGCTATGAATTTGCCCCCCGAGGGCGCTGCAATGAGACTGCTGGCGGGCATATCAATATGCTCAAACCGATGGAACTGGTGTTGAACGATGGAATGGATCCTATGACAGGACGGGCCTGCGGCATGGGGACAGGATCACTGGAATCCTTTGCGACATTCGATGATTTCTATGCTGCCTACATCAAGCAGTTGGGGTCCCTTATTGATCAGATCATTCAATGCGCGAATGCGGCAGAAGTCTATCTGCATGAGATAAACCCTGGGGGGGTGTTGTCCGGAACGATTATCCACAGTCTTGAAACTGCAAAGGACGCCTTTGCTCAGGGTTCGGTGTACAACGTGACCACAATTCTACACGCCGGGTTTGGGTCTGCAGTCGATGCGCTAATGGCAGTAAAGGAATTCGTTTACGAGAAGAAGCTCATCACGCTGGTGGAACTGAGTCAGGCCCTGCGTAGCAATTGGTCCGGACACGAGAAACTACGCCTGAAGATCCGGCGTAGCGAAAATAAGTATGGCAATGGCCTTGAGGCAGTTGATTTCTACGCTGATGTAATTGCGCGTTTCGTGGCCAACAAGATCAATCTTCGGCCGAATGCCCGAAACGGTTACTTCATAGCATCGGCTCATTCTGCGAGAACATTCATTACGCTCGGGGAGAAGACGGGTGCAACCCCCGATGGTCGCCGGTCCGGCGAGGAAATATCGAAGAATGTATCTCCGACGATGGGGGCGGATACAAATGGCGTAACGGCCTTGATCAAGTCGGCCACAACGATTGATTCATCCCTGTTCCAGGGGGACTTCCCATTGGATGTCATGATGCATCCGGCCACGGTTCAGGGAAGGGAGGGGCTGGGGGCGATGCGGACGCTATTGAACACGTACATGGATAAGCATGGAATTGCCATTCAGTTCAATATCCTTGACCCCTATGTGTTGCTTGACGCGCAAAGACACCCGGAGAAGTATCAGACGCTTCAGATTCGAGTCTGTGGCTGGAATGTATACTTCAACGATATTGCCAAGAAAGAACAGGATGCCTACATCGAGCGGGCATTGAGTATCTGCGAGTAGGTGTGTGATGAGGTCTACAGGTCTGTTGCTTGACGTTAAGCGCTTTTCGGTTCATGACGGACCGGGAGTTCGCACGACGTTGTTTCTCAAAGGATGTCCGCTACGGTGTCGCTGGTGCCATAATCCGGAGAGCATCTCCCCTCAGCCCCAACTGGCATACCATGAACTTATGTGTATCAATTGCGGAGAGTGTGTGGAGGCATGTCCCGTCCAGGCACATAGTCTGACAGACGGAAGGCACCATTTCGACTGGATACAATGCCGAGCCTGTGGTGCTTGCGAATCCGTTTGTCTCGGTCGCACCCTGAAACTCTACGGGAAACGTTTCACTGTTGAGGAGGCGTTCGCGTTCGCCGTCGAAGACCGGGACTTCTACGGTACGAATGGAGGAGTAACGCTGTCCGGCGGAGAACCGTTGGTGCAACCGGAATTTTGTCGTGACGTGCTGACGGAACTAAGAGCGGCAGGCATTCATACGGCAATCGATACCTGCGGCCATGTGAACTGGGATTGCTTCGAGAATATATTGCCGGTAACTCAGATGTTCCTGTTTGACTTCAAGCATGCAGACAGTGTCGAACACCGTCGGTGGACGGGGCAAGGCAACGAACTGATCGTGGCAAATTTGAAGCGTCTATCGGAGGCTAGAGCCAGAGTGGAAGTCCGAATTCCGCTGATTCCGGGCTGCAATGATTCCGAGACCAATCTCCAGGAAACCGGTAGGATTCTTGGGAAGCTGCGAATCGAGAAGGTCACGGTTCTGCCGTTCAACAGTATGGCGCGGAGCAAATATCTTTCGATTGGGATTGAGAGCTCGATGCCAGACGTTGTTCTTCAGGATGATGCCGCACTTAGGCGGGTGGTCGCCACTCTACATGACCACGGAGTCAATGCGGTTTCTGGCAAAGAGTGAATCTTTCTGCGGGCACTTCTGCTTTCAGCCGGTGGACTTCTCATCCCAGTGGGGATCATCTTAGGCCATCGACGTGGCACTTGATAGTGCACCCACAACTGAATCGGTCGGTTAGAGTCAGACCGTGAAAACAGAAAATGGTAGGAGGACGGGGGTGCAGTTAAAATGACGAATGATCTCTGGAATATGGGGGGGGACGTGGGAAGTGGGATGTTTAGAGTGTATGTAGTGCGTGACTGTGTCGCGCGTTGTAGTGCGTCATTGCATGACGTATTCTCGTCCGCTCGTTAGGGGGGTGGGCCAGAGGCCCGGAGTGCCAGACGTAGTCTGGGATTACAACGAGGGTGTAGAGGGTGAAAAGCGGAACTCGGAACCCTCTAAATAGAGAACAACTCTTGTATATCGGTCCAACTGAGTGAGGTGCCGAGATCGCCGGCTTTTTCGAGGGTGGCATCTATGATGTTCTTTTTCTTCTGCTGCATTTGCAGAACCTTTTCTTCGACGGTGTCTTTGGTGATGAGCTTGACGCTGTAGACGGTATTTTTCTGTCCGATACGGTGGGCGCGGTCGGTGGCTTGCTCTTCGACGGCGGGGTTCCACCAGGGGTCGAAGTGAATCACCATATCGGCGCCAGTCAGGTTTAATCCGGTTCCACCCGCTTTCAGGCTGATTAGGAAAAGGGGAATGGAGCGGTCGGAGTTGAATGTGTGTACCCGTTCTTGTCGATTTTTGGTCGAGCCGTCGAGATAGCAGTATTTTAGCTCCCGCTTTTCGAGTTCCTCACGGAGTATTGCCAACATGGAGGTGAACTGACTGAACACCAAAATTCGATGTCCGGCATCAATCGCTTCATCAACGAGTTCGAAGAATAGCTCCATTTTTGCTGAGGGAAACTTTGGGTTCAGCCCTGGTAGCTTTAATAGGTCAAGATGACAACAGGTTTGGCGTAGCTGTAGCAGAAGTTTAAGTACCTGCATGCGTGATTTGTTGAAGCCCTGCTCATCTACCAGAGTGGTGATTTTGTTTTTGGCGGATTCCATGAGGTGTTTGTAAACCTTGGCCTGATCCCCGCTGAGGGAGCAGTGGGCAACGCGCTGAATCTTGTCGGGAAGATCCTTGGCCACATCTTTTTTGAGCCGCCGTAGTAGGAATGGGTGCAGCTTGCGTCGTAAACGAAGCTGGGATTGCTGGCCCTCTGGGCCCCCATTCTTAATGGGCAGTTCATAGTTGTCGCGGAATGTTTTGTGATTCCCGAGATAACCAGGCATCAGAAAATCCATAATAGACCACAGGTCGGCCACGCTGTTTTCAATTGGAGTTCCGGTAAGCACCAGTTTGTGGTGGGCCTGAATCTTTTTGACGGCGGTTGCATTTTGCGTGGCGCGGTTCTTGATGTGTTGCGCTTCGTCGAGGACGACAACAGAAAAGGTGTGTTGTAGGTGTTGATCCAGATCCCGGCGAATGAGCGCGTAGGAGGTGATGACGAGGTCGGTCTGTGCGATCTTGTCCCAGTGCTGATGTCGATCGCTTCCGTGCATGCGGAGCACGCGAAGGTTGGGGGTAAACCTTTCGGCTTCTTCGGCCCAGTTGTCGACAAGACTGGTGGGGCATACAATTAGAGCAGGAGCGTTCTGAGCTCCTTCTTTCTCGCGTTGGAGCTGTAACCAGGTAAGTGCCTGTAGCGTTTTCCCCAGCCCCATTTCATCGGCCAAGATTCCGCAGAAGCTGCACCGTTCAAGAAAACGCAACCAGGTGACCCCGTCCTTTTGGTAATCGCGTAGCGTACGTTCCAGTTTTTCGCCCAGAGGCACCGGTTCAACGTTTATGCTGTGGTTTTGGGATTCGGCTTTTGTAATCCACTCTGGTGTGGTCTTCACGTCGACCCCGTTAAGCGAGAGCAGGGAGGCTTGCACGTAGCCAGCGTGGATATCGCTCACCTTAACACTGCCGACGGTTGATCCAGGACCGACGGCGCAGTCGTCGAAAAGGGCTTGCGCCGTTTCAATGGCATCAACATCCAGCAGAATGCTGCGGCCATGCTTTTCAATAAAGGATTCACCCAGATCAATGGCGCTTTGGATATCGGCAACGTCCAGACTGTACCCTTCCGCGGTTTCGTAGTCGTAGCTCACTTCGAAAAAGCCGGAGCTTGCGGAGTTGTTAATGTGCAGGGATGGCACGATAGAGTCGGTGTTGTCCATGAACGCGGACACGGTCCCTTCGAGCTCAATACGCCAGCCCATACGCTGCAACCGGGGCATACCGACTCCCAGAAAGTTTAGGATGTCGCGATTTCCGCGTAGCGGAATCAACATGTCACCTTGTCTTCCGTGGAAACCAAGATCGGTCATCTGCTGAATCGCGTTCTGTTCTGCCTCCGGGTTGCGTACCTCGAAATTTAGAAAACCATCTTTGGCGGGAATGGAGAAGTGTCCGAGTTTTTCGGCGCGGCCTGCAACGAGCTGCACAATGCCGTATTCTGCATAGAGCGTTGCTGAGAGGGTAGACTGACTGCCGTTAATTTCGAGACGGAACTGTGGGGAGGCCGGACTGAGGGAGAGCATGTCGGGTGTAAAAAGGGTTTCGACCTCAACACCTTTTTCGAGCATGGGAAGTTTGTTCTTCATGAACGATGGAATGGAGGCACGCGGAATACGGAGTGGCGCATCGTAGAGTTTTCGAAATATGCCCGGCAGTACGGTTTGAAGCCTCGTGAAAAATCCGTCCTGTAGAATCCAACCGTTGCCTCCGCTGACCACGCACACGAATGCGTCGTCTCCCTCGGTCTGCAGCGTTAGCAACAGTTCCCCGGTCTCGTCATCCAGATCCATACGAACGGAGGTGGACGTGATGCTGTCGTCGACCATTAGATAGCCGTCACCCCCGCCTTCGTAGATGGGTTTGTCTCCGCAGAGTTCAAGGATGTTGATAAAGTCGGAAAGCGATGCGGTAAACTTGGTTTTGGCTGGGCCTTCACAGATGTCTTCAATCAGGGAGAGCAGCTTGTCGTCGATGGCGTCGAGTGCAAGGGGGCGTGCTTTGGGAATTTCGTTTAGTGGAATCACCTTGTCGTCAATATCGACGGAACAGCGCATGGGGACGACTTGATTGGCTAGCTGTTCGCGCCAGCTTTGTTTGAGAATCAAACGAAGCTCTGCGGGGGGGCCATTAGGGTCACGGGTATGGTAGGCCGAGGTGTCGAATGCGGTCAACCGGTTGGCGCGTCGCTTTTCATCGGCAATTGTATCCACCTGATGTGGGTCGCTATAAAGTCGCACGGCTTCCAGCCCAAGTGCAACGAGATGAGGGCAGATTCTTCCTTCGACTCTGTTTTCGCGGCAGGGGCAGTGGTTTTCAACAAGGCCATTTTTGAGCACTTCAAACTTGCTACGCATGCCCTGAACACCAATCAAAAGTTGCCCTGTCACGAAAGGTGGATCATACACTACGTTTTCGACTTTCCCCTTTTCGAACAGGAGAGAGCCCTCAAGAAAAGCCTTCTGCCCAGCCCAGTCTTTCAAATGCTTCTGCGTAAAAGGTACATGCATGGTTGTTAGATCCGTGAAACGTAATTTGAATGAGCCTAACACATGCTCAAGGTGGTGGGGAGTGGAGAGAAAAGCTGAAATGTGAAAGCTGAAATGGGGAGAGTGTGGGGAGAAAAGCTAAAATGGGGAAAGCTGAAATGGTGAGGTGGATTGTGGAGGGTAGGGGAGTGTGGAGCCCACCATTCAGGGCGGTCCCAAAAGCGGGCCGTTACGTTTGAGACCTTCATGCCTGAGGCCATCGGGCACTCACTTTCTGGATCCAGTTGCGTGCTATGAGTTCGTGTCCCTGTGGCAAAGGATGCACGCCATCCCAAAGCCATTGATCCGGCGAGGCACTCAAGGCTGCGACATCGAATATGCTC
>Ga0307929_1001569_pt1 | contig 16796 bp, 17 predicted proteins | sample AceLakmetage1330_FD_203160 | JGI IMG/M metagenome (GOLD analysis project Ga0307929, IMG submission 203160) | Saline water microbial communities from Ace Lake, Antarctica - #1330 | ecosystem: Environmental > Aquatic > Non-marine Saline and Alkaline > Saline | place: Antarctica: Ace Lake...
TAACTTCTTATATGTACCAGTTTTCCCATCATATCCAACAGTATCCTGCAGATATGTACACCTTTTGCTGTATTATAGTTCAAATCCATCCAGTGGGTTTTTTACGTTTTTTAAATTCCTCATGCTTACATGTGTGTAGATTTCTGTAGTCCTCGAACTCTTGTGCCCAAGCAATTCCTGTATGATTCTTAAATCAACCCCCATATCCATCAAATGTGTTGCATAGCTGTGCCGAAAACTGTGTGGCGTGTACTTTTTATCTTTAATGATACGGCATAAATATTTTTCAAATATTTTGCTCAGGCTTGTGGCCGAATAAGGCTTACCCGGTGTTTGCCCTTCTATTAGCCACGTTAGTGGTTTTTCCTTACGATAGTACGTAGTGATAAGTTCTTTTAACTTTTTTGGCAACGGCAAATCCCTGTCTTTTTTGCCTTTTGAGTTAATTATTTCCACAACATCCCTCTTAAAACTAATGTCGGTAAGTTTCATTTGGAGCAGTTCACTTCTGCGTAACCCCAGCGAATAAATGGTGGTGAGTGCTGTTTTGTGTTTAATATTGGCTATACCTGCCAGCATCTTCTGCACAGTTTCTATGGGAATTACTTTTGGTAGTTTCAGTCCTTCAATCGGTCGTTCAAGGTTGGCAAGTTCGTAATTGATGCCTTTCATTTTAATATAAAATGTTTTTATGGCACTGATGTACTGGTTCTGGGTTTTGGACGAATACTTATTTTTGATGATAAAATCGAAATTGAATTTTTCGATGTCTTTAATTCCGATGTCAGCAATTAATTTATTTGTGTAAAACCGAAAAAAAATGGTCAGGCAGGCAGGGTAAACTTTTATGGTATTTTCGGCATACCGCTTCTGGATCATCCACTTTTTAAATGCTTCGATTTCTGCTTTATGCACTTCGCTCAATTCGGCCAAATTTTTATAGTTGTTTTTTTTCGGTTTTAGTGTTTTCCCATTCTTACTTTTTACGAATAGATCAATTTTGTATTCAGCTTTCAGGCCGCCTTCCAATAGTATCTCTTTTAACTGCTCCCGGTTTTCTTTGGTATCCAACGCCGACCATAGCTTTAGTTTGGGGTGCCAACAGGTGCCTTCCAATTTTTTAAATTGTTCTTTTAAAGCATAAGGTATGGAGAGGTAAAAGATTTTTTCTTGTTCGTTGCACCATACTTCAATGTGCTTATGTTCATTTTGTTTACTGGATAAATTGGTCTGGGCTTCCTTATTGTTTTTTGTTTCACCCACAGTGGGGGTGGGGTTCTCATTTTCGATGGCCGAATAATCTATAATAGCCACATTGTTTAATTTTTCTAAAACTTCTTCCAGTTTAAAATCATTTTTAGGAATGTACCAGAACCCACGGCTTTGGCTCCAGGTGGTACTCTTGATGGATTTTACCTTGCCAATGAGTGTGTAATCCTTCTCAAAACTCAGGCTTACCACCGCCTGGTCGCGGTGGGTGTCGTTAGCCAATGTGATAAGAGGATTGCTCATTCGCTGGTTAATTTTATTGCCCGCCAAATGTAGGAATTATTTTATTGTGAATGGTTAGATATTATGCTATCAGGAATGGTTTTAAATTAGTGGCACCATCGGGCGCGACTTCAGGGCACAAAAAAGCCGGGACATTCAGCCTGTGTTTAATAGATTCCTCTCTTCGGTTTCCATCATCGCGACCATCTGCTTTGCTTGAATCATCTAATTTTTCCCTGGCCATTTTTGCCTAACAGAATATTCGCTTGTCCTACTTTCTCCATGCACCCTCACCATGCTAAAAAATTGCAGCATGTTTTACTTTTGCTGTGTCCACCTCTTTAAACGAAATGCAGTCCCAAACAGGACAAACGTGTTTGCAGAGCAGGCAGCCCACGCAGCGTTCTTCATCCACGGAGGCTTTCCGGCTTTCAGGGTCGAGCACGATGGCCTGGTTAGCTCCATCGTGGCAGCTTATATAGCACTGTCCGCAGCCGATGCACTTGGATTGGTCTATCTGCGAAACAACCTGGTATCGCGATTCAAAGTCGGAAGGATCCACAATTTTTTGTGCAGCGAGGCCAATGATTTCATTCAACGAGCTGATGTTGCGATCTATCATAAAATCGCTCAGGCCTTCGATCATATCTTCCACAATGCGGTAGCCATAGCGCAGAATGCCCGTGGTAACCTGGAGATTAGTCGCGCCAAGCAGCAAAAAATGCAGGGCATCTATCCAGGTTTCGATACCGCCAATGGCACTGATGGGCAGCGACAGCGACTTTGAATTGTAAAGCTCGGAAACAAAACGCATGGCCACGGGCTTAACCGCCGGCCCCGAAAAACCGGTTGGCGACGAATGGCCGTGAATATTCGGGAGTGGTGTGTAATTGGAAATATCGATGTCGGTGATGGCGCGGATGGTGTTGATGGCCGAGATGGCATCGGCACCGCCATCTTTAGCTGCCAGCGCAACCGGAATTATATCGGTGATGTTGGGGGTCATTTTGGCCATGACGGGCAAGCGGCTGGCTCTTTTTACTACTTCGGTAAAAGCGGCTACCGCGTGGAAATCCTGCCCTACCTTGTGTCCAGCATTTTTGTGCGCCATTTGGGGGCACGAGAAATTAAGCTCCAGCATATCGGCACCGGCATCTTCCGACATTTTTGCCAGCACGGCCCAATCGTTTTCGCAAAAACCCATGATACTCGAAATCAGCACCTTTTTTGGATAATTCTTTTTCAGCCAGGCAATATCCCTGATGTTGTCTTTGATGGGCCGATCGCTGATTTGTTCCGCATTTTGCAGTCCCACAAAACGTTTGTCGTGGTAATGATACGCGCTCAGACGCGGCGAAGGCATGACGATCTTAAAACTATCTTCCAGGTTCAGGGTTTTATACACGATGCCTCCCCAGCCGGCCTCGAAGGCTCGTGCACACATTTCGGCATGGTTGCCCACGGGCGAAGAGGAAAGACAAAATGGATTCTCGAAATGGACTCCACAAAAATCAATGTTCAGATTGGCTTTGTTTTTCATTATTTGTTCCTCCTCATGCTTAGGTAATTATCGATACTTTCGGCAGCATTTTTCCCTTCACCAACGGCCTGAACTACGGTGGCACCGCCATTTACCACATCGCCACCGGCAAAAATACCGGGGATACTGGTTTCAAAGCGGTCATTTACGGTAATGGTTCCTTTTCCCTGGGTTTTTAGTCCTTTGGCAAAATGCTTAATTTCCAAGCCGGGTCGTGTTCCAATGGCCTGGATGACGAGATCGGCAAGCATCGAAAATTCTGTTCCGGCAATGGGACGCGCATTTTCAGGTGAAAATTTGCCCGCTTCCTTCCAAGCGATTTCAATACCTTGCAATCGGCTAATCCGCTTGTTTTCAGCAGTAAGCCCGGTGATCTGTGAGCCGGATTTAAAAATGATGTTCATGAGCCGGGCAAGCTTGATTTCTTCGATGTCGGCAGGCAGCTCGCTGAGGTGTTCCAGCGAAATAAGATAAACCTTGGCAGCTCCACATGCCTTGGCCGAAACGGCGGAATCGATGGCCACACTGCCTCCGCCGATGACGGCAACGTTTTTATTTTTCAAATCCAAGCTCTCCCGATCAAATTTAGCCTTGTGAAGGAAAGTGATATAATCGATCGAATTGGTGTAACCGTCCAGCAAATCCAGCGCAAAAGCCCGGCTAAGGCCGGTGCTGATAAAAATCGCCTCATAACCATCTTCCAGAAGTTTTGTTACTGCTTCTTCGGATTGCACATCTGTGTTGTACCGAAACTCGACTCCCTGGCTTAAGAGGTTTTCGATATCGTGGGCAAGGGCTTCGGCAGGCAGCCTGAACTCGGGAATATTCCAACGGGGCACGCCGCCAGCCTCTTGGCTGCGTTCAAAAATGCAAACATCATAATCCAGTTTTGCCAGAGCCGAAGCGCAGCCGATTCCGGCGGGGCCACCACCAACGACAGCAATTTTCCCGGAAGTTTTTTTGCTCCTGTCCATGGCTTCAATTCCTGCCTGGCTGGCATATTCGATGGCAAAGCCCTGTAAGCCCCCAATATTTATAGGGTCTTCGAGTGCTTTGATGCTACATGCCTTTTCGCAGAGTTTTTCGACCGGGCAAATATGGGCGCATACATTGCCCAAGATATTGTTGTTGCGGATGGTTCGGGCAGCACCCTTGTAGTTGTAAAATTTGAGCTGCCTGATAAATTTACCGGGATCGGTGCCGGCGGGACAGTCGGCACTGCAAGGCGCATCATAACAAAGCAGGCATCGGTTGGCCTCTTTGATGGCCGCCTGCAAGGTGAGGGTCGCCCGCATGTTCTCGAATTGTGCAACTTTGAGCGGATCAACTGGACTTTTCATAGCATTTTTGTTAATTCTTATTGCCCGCCAAATGTAGGAATTTTAATCTTTCATTCTATTAATGCTTAGTCATATTTTTTCCTCAAACTTTCATCGCCCAATGTTGGTTGTATTAATTCCTGCCATTTATCAGTCTGCCATGTCTCAAGATTTGTATGGGTAATAAAATATTTTTGCGGAATGGGATGGGTTCCAACCACAACTTTTATTTTGTATTTCTCTTCAATAAAGTTTTTAAAATGAATGATGTGAGGGCAGGGAGGGTAGCCAACAACCAGGCCTGTAGCCAAATGAATAACTTCTGCTCCGTTTTTAATCATCTCTTCGGGCGCATATTCAATATTTCCGCCCGGGCATCCTCCGCAACTGGTGTATCCAACTATTTCCAAGGGTTCATCTTTGCTGTAAATATCAAAAGCACCTTCTCTGTTTTGCATGGCTCTGAAGCATTTTCCACCAGCACAGCCTTTGTATCTGTCGCAAATTATTATTCCAATTTTCATTTTATTAATCTCCTATATTTAATTTTTCAACGTTGAGTATATGAAAAGTAAGCGATTTCGAGGGACGAATCTTTCAACTTACAAGAAATGTGAACCTGGCTATAAGCCTTGATAATACTACAATTTCGCTTATTTTTTATATACATTGTTGTGGTGTCGTTATTCTTTATTTTCAATTATATACACGGTTCCTTTTCCTTTTCCAATACTATTTATTATCTGTTCTTTTTTCATATATTGTAAATCCTTTTTAATTGTATTGATATTAATATTCTCAAAATTTTTCCCCAAATCAGATATTTTTAAAGGTTGGTTTTCTATTAAATACTTTTTTATCTCTTTTTGTCTTTCATTCAAATATCCACCTTTTGATTTAAATACATCATATTTTGCATCAAGTCTTTGTGTTAGCACACTCAATTTATCTAGAAAATACAATGTCCATTTGGATATGTTTTCATTTTCTTTATTTCTATTTTTTTGACCTTCCATTAATGCCTGATAGTATTCTTTTTTTGTTTTTTCTATCAGGTTTTCAAAGGATACATATTGAATAAATAAATAATCTTTTTGCAGTAAAACCATAGTGGTCAATAATCTTGATAGTCTTCCATTTCCATCTTGGAATGGGTGAATTGACAAGAATTCATAAACAAGATTTGCAACAATAATTAAAGGATGAATTTCTTTATTTTCAAATTGACTATTTGTCCAACTAATCAAATCGTTCATTTCACTATTAACTAAATGAACTTCTGTTGTATTAAAAATAACTTTCTGTATTCCGCCCGGATAATTGGCAACTACTTTGTTTGAAAGAGATTTGTATTCTCCACGATGTCTTGTGTCTTTATCACTATGTCGTAATAAATTTTGATGTAATTGCTTGATATAATTTTCCGACAGTTTTATGTTGTCGTAGTTTTCATAAATAATCTCCAATGTATCATAATAACCGATAACTTCTTGTTCGTCTCTTGTTTTAAGTTTAGTTATTTTTAAGTCGTTCAAAAGTTTTTCTATTTCTTTGTTTGTAAGAGTTCCTCCTTCTATTCTTGTTGAAGAACCAATACTTTCAATTGTTGCAATCTTTCGCAATTCTTTTAGGTAAATATTCTCTTGTTTTTCAATACTATTCCATTTGCCTTTGTATATGTCAATTTGGGAAATCACGTTTAATATTTTCTGATTTGTTTGAAAATCAAAATTTAATTTATTTATATATTTATCCATTTTGTATCCGTATTATATTTGAATGCAAAAATATATTAGTTTTTATGAATATCCAAATATTATCTGCAAATTATCTGATTATTGTTGTTTTTAATGCACCACAACGTTTGTGTATGTTAACATGTGATTATATTTCTTCTATGTTTTTCATTCTTGTTGAACATATTCCTCCTTTTTTAAGATGTATGTTTACATTGCTTAACCATCATCGAAAAAATTATCATCGAATGGATTGCTAAACTTTACAAAGTCTTTTCGCGAACCATGCGAGAGGGTATCTGTTGATTTCCAACATTCGTGCCTCAAAAATTGCTTGCCAACGAGGCCGCGATTCTTCTCAAAAATCAGGCTCCTCACGGGATTATCGCGGTGCATGTTGTTAGCCAATGTGATTACAGAATTTCTCATTCGCTGTGTTAATTTTATTACCCGCAAATGTAGGAATTATTTTATTAGAAATAATTAGATGTGTTATTATTAGGAGTGGTTTTAAATTGGTGTTGGGATTGGAGATTTCAGGGCACAAAAAAAGCCGGAATATCCAGCCTGCATTTAATTTGGAAAGTTCCTCTCTTCGGTTTCCTTCGGTCGCGACCATCTGCTTTGGTTTGGCCATTGCCGCTATCTCTTGGCAAAGCGTTTTATTGCTTAGTTTTCTGCTGCAAAGAAAGCACTTGTTTTTGTGATGCACATTAAGCGGATGTTAAGGTTTGATTACGGCAAGGTTAAAACATTTACAAAAAGTTCTAATTTGAGACCTCCTGACCCATAAGATTAAAATTAAATAGTTATAACAACCTTATCGTAAAACCACATGTCGCAAATCTCATACTGAAGATCTTAGTGTTCCTTTGTGCCTTGGAGTCTTGGTGGCAAGGCCGTGAGGATTAGCCACAAAGGCGCGAAGGCACGAAGTTTCACAAAGTTTTGAGTAATCAATCCAGATAAGTCCCGAAATAGAACATCCCCTTAAAATAATCCTGTAAATCCACCGCCGTATCGAAGATGCCGTAAACCGCCGAGCCGCTGCCGCTCATCTGGGCATAAACAGCACCGCGCCTGTAAAGCTCTTTTTTAATTTGACCGATTTCGGGATATTGCTCAAAAACTCCCTTCTCGAAATCATTAGTCAAAACCGCCTTCCACGCTTGCATTGGTTTTTTGATGTTTGATTTAAGATTCGTCACAGGCACTGCCGGGATAATGCCGGCGTAAGCATTGGCTGTGCTTACATGAACATCCGGCTTGACCAAAATCAAATATTTTCCTTTTAGATTTACATTGATGGCTTCCAGCCTGTCGCCGCGCTCGAATGCATAAGCCGCCCGGTTATCGATAAAAAAAGGACAATCCATGCCCAGCCTTGTAGCATAATTTTCCATAATTTCCGGGCTAAGGCCAAGATTAAAATGCTGGCTGATAAGCCGGATGGCAAAGGCTGCGTCAGCCGAGCCGCCGCCCAGTCCGGCACCGGTGGGAATACTTTTGTGCAAATGAATTTTTACTTCGGGAAGGTTGAAGTCGGTGCGGAGCATTGTCCAGGCTTTCGCTACAATGTTCTCGCCGGGCGAAGCGGGCAAGGGCAAGCCGGAGGTGGTCAATTCAAAACACCCATCGTCTGCGGTGATAATCTCGAGCATGTCGAAAAGTGGGATGGGATAAAGTATGCTTTGGATATTATGATAGCCATCCGCTCTTTTTGCAGTAACGAATAATCCTAAATTAATTTTTGCGTTTGGGAAAAATATCATCTCTAATGCTTTGTGCAAAGGTAGTTAGTATTAACGAAACACATTGTGCCTGTGCTACTGCCGAATATTTTTATTTTTGCATTTGAATTGTAATAATCGAAACTTAAAAACCTAAGGCGGATGCCCATATTTAATTCCTTGTTATCGTGGCTGATGAAGAAACGGATTCATCAGATCGAGCTTTTTATGAAATACCCGCACGATGTTCAGTTGGAGTTGTTTAAAAGACTCATGTCGTCGGCTGCCGATACCGAATGGGGCAAAAAGTACGATTACGCTTCCATAGCCAGCCCCGGGCAATTTCGCCAAAGGGTTCCTGTGAGCGATTACAACAATTTGAAACCCTACATCGAGCGTCTGCGCCAGGGCGAGCAAAACCTGCTTTGGAATACCGATGTTAAGTGGTTTGCCAAATCGTCGGGCACTACCAGCGACAAGAGCAAATACATCCCGGTAAGTACTGAAGCCCTCGAAGAGTGCCACTACAAGGGCGGCAAAGACATGCTCTCGATTTATTTTCACAACCACCCCGACTCGGAGATATTTAGCGGACGCGGCCTGGCTATGGGCGGTAGCAGCAGCATTACCGAGGTGAACAACGAATCGTACTACACCGGCGACCTTTCGGCCATCCTGGTGCAAAACCTGCCCCTGTGGGTGCAGATTTTGAAAACCCCCAGCCGCTCCATCGCGCTGATGGATGAATGGGAAAGCAAAATCGAGAAAATGGCCCGCGTAACCATGGAGCACGATGTAACCAGCATTTCGGGCGTGCCCTCGTGGACACTGGTGCTGATACGCCGGATACTGGAGCTGCAGGGCAAAAGTAACCTCGCCGATGTGTGGCCCAATCTGGAAGTTTTCTTTCATGGTGGCGTTAACTTCGACCCTTACCGCAAGCAGTTTGGCGAGCTTATCCAATCGGATATGATGAGCTACATGGAAACCTACAATGCCTCCGAAGGCTTTTTTGGCATCCAGGATCGCAGCAACTACAACGATATGCTGCTCATGCTCGATTATGGCATCTATTACGAGTTTATTCCCTTCGAGCATATCGAGGACGAAAATCCGCCAACGCTTTTGCTCGAAGAAGTGGAAACAGGAAAAAATTACGCCATGCTCATTAGCACCAATGGCGGCCTGTGGCGCTACCTGATTGGCGACACCATAAAGTTTACTTCGATAAATCCTTATCGGATAAAAATTACCGGACGTACCAAAAACTTCATCAATGCCTTCGGCGAGGAAATCATCATCGAGAATGCTGAAAAAGCACTGGCCATTGCCTGCGAAAAATGCAATGCCGTTGTGGCCGATTACACTGCCGCACCCATTTATTTTAACAATAATAAAAATGCAGCCCACGAGTGGCTCATCGAGTTTACACGGCCACCCGAAAACCTGGATGTGTTTACCGATAATTTTGATAATGCCCTCAAATCGCTCAACTCCGATTACGAAGCCAAACGCTACAAAAACATGGTGCTGGGGCAACCGGTGATTAAATCGCTGCCGACCAACACCTTTTATAAGTGGCTGAAAAAACGCGATAAGCTGGGCGGGCAAAATAAGGTGCCACGCCTGTCGAACGACCGAAGATATGTGGACGATATTCTGGAACTAATAAATCAATAGTTTTATGATAATTCTACACCTTAGAAATACCTGCTGATAATTAGAGCCTGTTGAAAAAATAATAACAATTTGTTATTTATTCCTATACATAAATTATGTTTTAATGTAAGGTTTTTGTCGAGAACTGTCAAAAACCCGTGCTTTTAATATTCCGGTGCTCTGCACCTTATCCTTCTGTGAGGGAACTTCTTTTCTGCAAATGTCGATTTTCTCGATACATTATTTATTTGTCATAATGATATTTACAACTATAAATCAATAGCTCTCGATCAATAGCTTGGTAAACAAGTCTGTGTTCTCTGTCAATTCTGCGCGACCAAAATCCGGCTAAGTCATACTTCAATGGCTCAGGATTTCCAATTCCCTGAAAAGGAGTCCGCTGAATGTCTTTAATCAACTGATTAATTCTTTTCAATATTCGCTTGTCTTCTTTCTGCCATGAAACATATTCTTCCCATGAATTTTTTGAAAAAGTAATTTTCATCAATCTTCGATTAAGCCATGGTTTACAGTTTCGCCATTTTTCATTTGCTGAATTGACTCATAGAGCCGGTCAGCATTTGCTTTGGAACTCAATAAATGAACTGTTTCCATGATTGAATTGTATTCATCCAACGAAATCATAACAGTCCCTTTTCCGGATTTCCTCTTTATTACTAAGGTTTCATGGTTGTTTTCAACATTGTCAAGGAATTTTCTTAATTCAGTCCTGAATTCTGTAAAATTTGCAGCAATCATGATATTTAAATTTTAAGTAATTAATAAAGTACAAAAATAAGTACTTTATTTTACTTCTGTAAATATTCCAATTATTTAAGCCGAATTGCGGCTTGCATTGATATTTCCGTACAAGGAACGTTTCACTATTTTTTCGTAGCTGCCGGTGTAATCGGAATTTCGTTCGATTTGCTGCAAAGCATATTGTTGGATGACCAGCAATGGCAAAACGATGTGTTCGCGGATCCCGATCGAATTTTTCGTAACAGGTTCTTCTTCCATCAAAACACGGTACTGCGAAATAAGCAGGGTCATTGCTTTGGACAGTTTGTACTCTTCAAATAAAATATTCCAGAAACCTTTGTATTCCTCATCTTTTGCAATATAGCTGGTTAATTCAAAATAGCATTTGGACAAGGACATCATGCTATTCAAAATTAACGCTTTAAAAAAGGGTACATCTGTAAACAACTTTTTCAATTCATCCAGCTTACCCTCGTTTACCAAGGCTTGTATGGCTGTGCCTACACCAAAATAACCGGGAACATTTTGCTTCAACTGGCTCCAGGAGCCGACAAAGGAAATGGCTCTCAGGTCGCTAAGTTCCAGCTTTTCCTTATTTCCACGTTTAGACGGACGGCTGCCAATATTGGCTTCGCTATAATATTTGAGCGTGCTTTTGTTCTCCAGGTAGGGGATAAACATTTCATGGTTTTTAAGCGTCTTGTATTTTTCATAGCTTAGGCCGGCCAGCTTCTCTATCATTAGCCTCGATTCATCTGAAATGATGTTTTCTTTTTCGGATAAACTATGGGACAAACCGGCGGTGAGCAGTTGCTCGCAATTAAAAATAAAGTGCTCTTTGGTTCCATATCTGCTGGTAATAGTCTGCCCCTGAATGGTTAATTGGATGGCATGATTGGCAATTTTTTTACTTTGCGAAGCATAGAACCGATGGGTCTTGCCTCCACCACGCGCAGGAGGACCACCCCGGCCATCAAAAAATATAGCCTTGATATCGTATTGATTGCAAACGGCTGACAGGTTTTCTTTGGTTTTGAAAATAGACCAGTTGGCCTGCAGATAGCCTCCGTCTTTGGTGCCATCCGAAAAGCCAAGCATGATAGTTTGCGTATTGCTGCGCTCACGGATGTGATTCCGGTATTCGGGCAAATCGAATAATTCTTTCATAATCCGTTCCGAGTTTGCCATGCCTTCCATCGACTCAAACAGTGGAATGATATCCATAGGCAATTCCGCTTTTTGCCAACATGCCCATCTTAAAAGGCTGAAAACAAACAGTACCGAAAACACATCTTCGGAATTACTGATGATATATCGGTTGCAGCCCTCCTCGCCATTTTTGCTCTGTATCTGCTTTAGTTGTGCAATATTCCGGATCGTGTCATTTATAATGCCTTCTTCAAATTGATCAGCAGAAACCTGGAAATCTTTTCGGACAAGAATCGATATTAATTCATCTTTATCCAGCTCATCCAGACTATTTACTATCAGTTTTTCATTTCTAAGAATTTGTTCGATGGCTTGTTTGTGGACGCTGTGGTTTTGTCTGATATCAAGGCTTGCAAAATGTGTTTTGAAAATTCTGACTTTGTCAACAAGGTTTTCCAGTTCCTCGATGTACAGGCCATTGTAGTTCTTGATAAGGGAATCTTTGATTTCGTACAATGGATTTATAATCTCCTCAAACCGGAGCGTTTTTGAGGGATCGAACATCGTTAAGTACAGGCTGGCTCTCAGGTTTGCGACAAGGTCTTCAACGCCTCTGAAAGTTAGTTTTTTTTGTAGGCTTTTTATGTCCTTGTAATAGCATTTCATCAAAGTCATACGTAGCTCATCCGCAACATTTTTGGTTATTTCGGCAGTAACGAAAGGATTGCCATCGCGGTCGCCGCCAGGCCAAAATCCAAACTGAAGGATATTAGGGTTATCAAAATCGCTGTTTTGAATATTTTCTTTGATGCTGGCATACAGCTCAGTTACGGCATCGTAATAGACATTGCGCAGGAAATAGATGATGTTTTTTGCTTCATCCAAAGGCGTTGGCTTTTTAGCGTTCATCAAGGAGGTCAATCCCAACTGGCGCAGCGCGAGATCTATTTTGTTGATGTCATTTTTGGCAATCAAGGTTTTCAATTTAGCAATGATATTCAACACCGAGGGAGGATAAAATTGCGTAGGGTGCGCAGTAAATACAAGCCGTGTAGAAAAAGTGGAGAGTTTTTCTGAAATGGCATCACCCCCTTTTTTACTCCCTGCCAGGTGCAAATAATCTTTCAGCGACAAATTCTCATCCAGGCTCAGAAACTGGGTAAAAGCGGCATCCTCCACACTGTCGAAAAGTACAACCTGCCGCTCTACATACTGAATAACGCGAAACATAAAATCGATTTTCTCTTGTTCCGATTTTAAATTGGTGTGAATGCTAAAAAAGGAATCCAGGGTTTCCAAAGGTTCTTTCCCCGCATCAAGCCCATCTTTGCATACCTTGTGCATCAAAGGAATAAGCATTCCAATATTACTGATATTTGGGTAAGGAAGGTTTAAGAACAAGCTGTTGTACACGTTAAACTTGTTCGTTACCAGTTTTTCAAATGCTTTTGCTATTTTAGGATTATTCATTATGGTTAATTTATCGGTTTGATTAATTCGATAAAGTTTGATTTTTCAAGAGTTATTGTTGTTGCGAACCTCTTGCCCCATGAGCTTGTAATCAAATATTTATAGAAATATTATCGAAAACTACATGTCGCAAAATTCATACTGAAGAACTTAGTGTTTCTTTGAGCCTTCGAGTCTTAGTGGCTATTTATCAATGTTTTGCCACCAAGACTCGAAGGCTCAAAGTATCACAAAGGATATTAAATGCCACATAGCAATTACGATAATTCAGGAGTTCTGCGCTGAATCAACAATCCAAGACCCAAGTAAGTTTGATTGTTGCTCCGTAAAGTCCTCCGGGAGAATATTCGAAAAACTATAAAATACAGTGTCATTTACAGTGTCATTTACAGTGTCATTTACAAGAGGAACGTAATGAACGTGCATTTCACGGTTTTTTAGTACATAATTTTCCTGATGAATAGTAAGGTATTCGGCTGGCGAAAATGTAAATGTTTTTTCGCCCAAAATTTCTGTAATACGTGCCGAAACTTTGTCAGCTTCTTCTGTGCGGGTTTCGTCATTTATTACGGGGTGCTGTTTGTAATAACTGTCTATTCGTTGTTTTACTTCTTCAATGGTAATGTCGCCTTCAATGTTTTGCCTGGCAGTTTCGATGAGATAGTCAGATGGTTTTAGCCCGTCAACTTGTTGCAAACCGATAGCCGTTTTCCAAACTTTTGCTTTTTCTGCTTTGTTTGGCTCACCCTGTCGTAAGTATTCTTCAAAATTATCCATTGTCAAAACTATGATTTACTATTCAATTGTTTCAATAAATTGTTTAGCTGTCATGGTCGGTAATTTTGAATGCTTAAAATCTTTGAGATTCCTCGTTATTACAATATCTTGTGCGTTGTTAATTGCAGTAAAATACTGAAGGCCATCTTCAAAATCTGAGAAAGTCTCGTCATTCAAAGCCAATCCAACAATTTTATCATCCAATGGTAATATTTTAACTATCAATCTAAGTTTTCTTAATATTGATTTGGTTTTATTTGAATCCATTTGACGCAATAATGTATAACTGGTATTTGCAAATGTTAACGATGATACTGTTAATACAATTTGCTGTTTGTCGGCCAGTGAAAATAAGTTTGCAGCTTCCTCAAAAAATGGTTCTCTCCGTGATAATAAATCAATCACAATATTTGTATCAACGAATAATTTTTTCATTTATATTTTTCTTCTAAATAATCACGATACTCTTTTTTGTATTCAAAATCTGAGGGCAAATCAATCACACCAATCAAACTCTCAACTAGTGGAGTAAATGAACTTTTTTTCTCATCTTCTTTTTGTTTAGTTAGGCTGTCAAGATAGGATTCAATCATTTTAGAAAGGCTAATCTTATGACTACGAGCATAAATTTTAGATCTCTCGATCACATTACCATTCAATCTCAATGTTAATTTAGTATCCATAATCTTCAAATTAAATTACGTGCAAATATAATCAATCCATACGTCATTAATATAATTTTATTTCATCGGCTTCTTTCCACATCTGTAGAAAATATTTCCTCATTCCGCTTTCAGGTTTCCTTCGCTACCGGCAGAGCTCGCTCAGCCGTTTTTGAGCATCGGCGTGCCCCAGGTCTTTGGCCTTTTGCCAGGCCTGACAGGCGGCTTCCATCTGGTTTTGCATCCGCAGGCTCTGTCCCCAATTATAATAAGCATCCGCATTATTTCTGGCACGGGCACTGCGCTCAAAATCGGCAGCAGCGTTGGTATAATCGCCCAGCCTAAAGTAGGCATTGCCGCGCAAAAACAAAGGTTCGGTGTAATTGGGCTTCAGGCGCATGGCCTGGCTCAGATATTCGATGGCACGCGCAGTGCTGTCGAGGTGGTAATAAATCTCGCCGGCCATGGCGAAGTTCACATGATTTGTGGGTTCCATTTTGCTAAGCAGCAAATAGTCGTGCAGCAAGTCTTCGGTGCGATTGGCCTTGGAAAGCACGGCAATGCGTTTGCGCAGCAAATCGGCACTCCAGGGTTTTTTGGCAATCAGCCTGTTGTAGTCGGCCAGGGCGTTATCGAAATCCTGCAAAAAGAAATAGGCGGTAGCCCGGTTGTTGAGCGCGTTTTCGTCGTCGGGCAAAAGCCGCAAAGCCGTGTTGGCATCAGCCAAAGCACCCTGATAATCGCCCAGAATGCCTCGTACCGAAGAACGATTGCCCCAGGCTTTGGCACTGGTGCTGTCGAGGGCAATGCTTTGGTTATAATCGTCAAGCGCGGCCTGGTGCCTTCCAAACTGTACATGGGTTATGCCCCGGATAAGATAAGGATGGCCGTGGTCGGGATTTTTTCGGACCAGGTCGCCAAACAAGGTCATGCTATCCTGCCAATCTTTATTCCGTTCCCAGCTTAAAAACGAAAAACCAAGCACGAAGAAAATTACGATAGCGATAAGCGTGGCACGCAGCGAGGTGTTTTTGACCGAAGCATCCGCAATCTTGTCCATGGTAACAATTCCAAAAATCCAGGCCAGGCCGATGTAGGAAAGATAAGTGTATCGCTCGGCAGCAAAGGCGCGGCCGGCAGGAATAATTTGTAGAATAAAAAAGGTGGGGATAATAAAAAACGCCCAGCCGAGAAGCAAATCCCTTTGGTGTTTTTTTGATTTGATGATCCAGATTAAAGCAGCTACAATTATTAATACCAAAATTGCCGAAAGCCAGTAAAAATGGCCTGGCAGGCTTCCCGCCGAAGTATCGGGATAGTAATAATAATTCATCAGATCGAAAGGAGCAATGAATTTATAAAGATAGATCATCATGGCCGTAGCCACAATAAAGGGACGGTGTATCCACGCGATGTCGGGGGTGGAGGTATCGTTGCCCGTACTGGTAAAATAAATACCCACAAGCCCGAAAACCAGGCTCAGCGCAAAAAAAGGCAGCTTTTCGAGGATGACTTTCCGGCTCCACAAGGGGCGCCCCTTGTACCAATCGAAGGCCACCAATAAAAGCGGAAAAGATACGGCCACCGTTTTGGATAAAAGAGAGAACACAAACAGCAGCAAGGCTAGTAGATAGTTTTTCGCCGATGGTTTGCCGATGTAGTTGAGATAAGCAATCAGCCCGCCAAGATAAAATACCGCATAAAGCACATCCTTGCGCTCCGAAATCCAGCTAACCGATTCCACGTGCATGGGATGCAGCGCAAAAACTCCGGCCACCACTGAGGCCAGGTAAATGTTGGGCTTAATTTTATAGATAAGCAAAAACACAAGAACGATACAAGCCAGGTGCAGCAATAAGTTGGTGATATGATAGCCAGAGGGATCAAGCCCGAACATGCTGTACTCGATCATGTAGCTGAGCATGGTTAGCGGCAAATAAAGTCCCACATAGGATTTAGTAAAAACCAGACGGATTTGATCCATGCTCAAATCTTTGATGTCGGGATTGTTGGTGATGTAAAGATCATCATCGAACTGATAGGCAAAATCGTTGTCGATCGAATTGGCGTACACCACCACGGTCAGGATCAAAATAATTGCCAACGGCCAATATTTCCACAAGTCGGCTTTGCCGGCTTTGCTCTGCTTCTTCTTATTTAGCTTTGTCTGTTTCACGCTATCAATGCAATTCCCGGATTTTAAATGGAGTATCCGGCATTATTATTTTTATAAAAATCCACTGGTGTCTGATTATATTTTTAAGATTTCTCCCGTTGGTACCAATGACATGTTTTCGCAAAAGCCTGTATTTCAATAGATTTCTCCTGCCGCAGTTGCGGCATCGAAATGACACTATCGGAGCGGGTATGGGAGCTAATGTCATTAAGTTAAGAAAACGGTCACATAATTTGCAGACAACCAATGCTATATGGGTTATTTGTATTATCTTTGCTTTGTACAAAAAAACAAATAATTGCGTATGAAAAAAGTTAATTTTTTT
>Ga0307929_1001574_pt1 | contig 16753 bp, 12 predicted proteins | sample AceLakmetage1330_FD_203160 | JGI IMG/M metagenome (GOLD analysis project Ga0307929, IMG submission 203160) | Saline water microbial communities from Ace Lake, Antarctica - #1330 | ecosystem: Environmental > Aquatic > Non-marine Saline and Alkaline > Saline | place: Antarctica: Ace Lake...
TTCTGTGTATTCTATTCATGTTTTTTTACGCCATCATCAAAAATTGAAATTACCTTTCGGGATTATTTTCTCCAACTACCAAACGAACCATCGAATCTGGCTGTAGGTAACTAACGGCCAAATCGCGGATTTCTTCTGTTGTGATGTTTTTTATTGTATCGAGAAAGCGCGAATAATATTCCATATTTAAGCCATAAGGGAATACCCCTTTGAATAATTCTGCCCGGGAAAAGGGGCCATCGGCACTCCTAAGAAAACTCCCGGCCAGGTAATTTTTCACGAGGCTTAACTCTTCATCAGCAACCAATTCGGTACGCATTTTCTCGATTTCAATAAAGACTTCGTCCAGGGCCTTTTGGGTTACATCGGCACCAACTTCCGAGGCAATAAAAAACATCCCGGCATGACGGAGCGACGCAATGCCCGAGCCAATGCCATAAGTATAACCTTTGTCTTCGCGGATGTTGGTCATCAGGCGTGAACCAAAATAGCCACCAAAAATAGTGTTCACTACTTTAAATTTCAGATAATCGGGATGCAACTTATTGAAGCTTGGGTTGCCCAACCTCAATGCTGATTGCAGTGCGCCATCTTTGGCAATAAACTGATTCTTTTGAGCAATGGTTGAAAGGGCCGGGATATGCTGCGATCCGGGCTTTTGTTTTATGGGATGTTTCCCAAAATAGTAATTGAGTTTTTCGATGATTTTTTCGGAAACTTTACCTGAAACGATGATTGTAAATTTCGCGCCCAGGTAACGCTCTTCGAAATATTTCCTGAGCAAATTGCTACTTACATTTGCATAGTCACCCTCCAAAGCCATTTGACCATAAGGATGGTTTTTTCCAAAAATCAACGAAGAAAATTTGTGCCTTGCGATAAAGCTCACTTTGTCCATGTTTACCAAAAATTCCTGCTGCTGCTTCTTTACTATCGTTTCAACCTCCCCTTCCGGGAAAGTCGGTTTTAAAGCAACTTCGTGTAGCACCGGCAATAATTTATCAAGATGCTTATTCAGGCTATAGAGCGAAATTGTAGCAAGATCTTTTTCGTTGGATTTCTTCAAATACGCACCATAAAAGTCAATCGTTTCGGCGATGGATTTTGAGTTAAAGGATTCCGTTCCCTCGGTCAGGCATTTATTGGTGAAGAAGGCCTGCAGCACCTGCGATTGGTGAAATGAACCTGCCTCATATACAAGTTCAACCCTTGACAGTTCCTGCGTGCCCGCATCAATCAAGAATACAGGTATTCCATTGTCCAGCAAATATTTTTCAGGTTCCGGCAGTTCAATACGTTCGATGGATTTTAATCCCGGAGCTATTTTTCTAAGATCGTTTATTGTCATTAGATTTACTCTTTCGTTTTGATAATTTACTTTTCGTAAGACCCCCTCTAACTCCCCCTTAAAGGGGAGAATGCCACCACACTGGCTACTGCAGTCGCTTGTGCGGTGGGACTCCCTTCCCCTTGAGGGTAAGGGTCGGGCCTGCCTACCGGCAAGGCAGGGATGGGGTCTATTTCGCTTTATAAAACAAGGTAGTACAATTCTCCGGTTTCAGTACATTCTTAGCAATAGTCATAATTTTTTCAGGAGTAACCGCCTGGTATTTCCCCGCTTCCAGGTTCACATCCCCGGCTTTGTCATTTAATTCTGCAAAAGCCAGGTTCATGGCTTTGTCCAGCACATTCATTTCTGAAAAAACCAGTGTTGATTCTACTTTGTTTTTCACTTTTTGTAATTCATCCTTAGCTATCAGCGTAGTCCGGAGTTTCTCAATTTCCAGGATTATGGCAACATCAGCTTCCTCCAGACTTTTGCCATGTGCCGGTTTTCCGGTAACTACCAGAAGCCCCTCATCCCTGCTACCCATGATAAAGGCATTGATTTCGCTAAACAATTTCTTATTTTTCACCAACTCATAGTACAGTCGCGATGATTGCCCGTTGCCAAGCAAATCCGACAGCAAATCGGTGGCATGATATTTTTCATCAGCGCGACTACACATGTGCCAGCATTTGTAAATAGCATCTATTGGGACATCTCTTTCCACTTCCATAAACCGGGCTTTGGTTTGGATGGGCTCAACAGGGATCTTCCGTATATTTTCGCCATGATTATCGATTGGCCCAAACCACTTTTTAGCCAGTGATTTTATTTCACTCACCTCCACATCACCCGACACCACAAGAATGGCATTGTTTGGATTGTAATATTTCCCATAAAATGCCCGCACATCTTGCATGGTCGAATCGGTGATATGTTCAATCTTTTTTCCAATGGTTGGCCACGAGTAGGGATGCACCTTGTAAACCTCTGGCCGCATCAACAACCAAACATCGCCATAGGGCTGGTTGAGGTGGGTTTGCCTGAACTCTTCCGAAACTACATTACGCTGCACTTCGAGGCTCTTCTCCGAAAATGCCAGTTGGTTCATCCTGTCTGATTCCAGCCAAAAGGCTGTGTCAATATTTTGCTTTGGCAGGGTGAGATAAAAATTGGTAACATCGTTACTGGTGAAGGCGTTGTTCTCTCCTCCGGCCCTTTCGAGTGGCACATCATATTTGGGGATATTTGCGGACCCGCCAAACATCAGGTGTTCAAAAAGGTGGGCAAAACCGGTCTTTTCCGGATCCTCATCTCTCGCTCCAACATCATACAATATATTCATGGCAACAATGGGAGTTGATGCATCCTGATGCACAATTACCCGCAATCCATTGCCCAGTGTAAACTTTTCAAAATTGATCATAAATAGATTTTGATATTTGCGCCAAAAGTAATGGAAAAAGGAAAGAGTGGGGGATTGGAATGATGGAGTATTGGAGTACTGGAGTGATAGAGTAATAGAAAGATGGTAATGAAGATTGATGCCGAGTGCTGAGGGCGTAGGGCTTAGAGCAAAACAACAGGGGGATATTTGATGGACATAAGCGAGTTCGAAGTTTTACGATACGTTGTTGAAAACAATCAACTTTCAAATTAGACAGATTTGTAAAAATATATTTTCAAACTTCGAACGGATATCAGCGACGATGAAAAAGTAGAAAGTGGATTTGGAAATGGGTGGAAAAAGATTATAACCCGGCACTGCCTGTCCAGCAAAGCGGGAAGTTGAGGCATTCAGTTCATAATTATTAGACGCAGATTTGCGCGGATGAAACGGATAAAACCACAAAATGAAGATTGGCGTAATGGGCAAACCCGGCAGGGGTCGAGCCATTTATTCACAAAAATTTAACCTTCAAAAACATATCAATTTCAATTATTCATCGTTACTTTGTTTTTTAATTAACAATGGTCTCTCTCTTACTATCACTATTTTATGTCTAACAATCTTTATATCGCTGCAGCTGAGGCGGAATCGGGCAAATCGCTCATCGTACTCGGGCTGATGGAACTACTGTCGAGGCACGTGCAAAAAATTGGATTTTTCAGGCCTGTTATTGCTACTGAAAAAGAAAAAGATGGCCACATCCGCTTAATTGCCGAGCACTACAAATTGCCCATCGACTATGATTTGATGTATGGCATCACCAGTAGTCAGGCCCTCGATTTAATGCAGGCCGGTGATACTGACTCCGTTTTCACGCTCATACTCGACAAATACAAAAAGCTTGAAAAGCTTTGTGATTTTATTTTGATCGAGGGGACCGATTTTCGTGGCACGCTCACCCAATTTGAATTCGATTTCAATGTCCGCTTTGCCAATAATCTTGGAGCGCCTATCCTTGCGGTAATCAATGGAAATGAAAAATCCGTATCAGCGATTGCCGACAACATGAAGATCATCAAAGGCATCCTTGCAGATGAAAAGTGCTCTCAGATTGGAACTGTTATCAATCGTGCGGCACCAAATGATGCCGTAGCTATCCGAAAAGTAATCACCGAAATCGGTAAACCCGAAGAAATCAATTTTGTTCTTCCCGAAAAGAATATTTTACAAAAGCTCACTATTCGTCAGATCATAAAGGCTCTTGACGCATTTCACTACTATGGTTCAGACGAAAACCTGAACATGGACGTAATGGATTTTAAGGTGGCTGCCATGAGCATGGAACAGGTTTTAAAACAAGTTCCCGAAGGATCACTTGTTATTACCTCGGGCGATCGAAGCGATATTTTGGTTGGTTTACTGATGACCCTTCTTACCGATAATTTCCCCAAGATTTCAGGCATACTGCTCACCGGGGATATGAAACCCAGCCAGCAGGTACAACGATTAATGGATGGTGTTGCTGACTTGCCTGTTTCAATTATTGGTGTGGATACCGATACTTACGAAACTGCCATGCGGGTGAGTAAAATCCATCCGGTCCTGTCTCCTGAAAATGAGCGCAGGCTTGCTGCCGCACTTGGCCATTTCGAAGCCAACGTTGACCTTGATGTGCTTGGGCAAATCATTAGGATTACGCGTTCGCAAGTGGTTACACCTGTGATGTTCGAGTACGACCTCTTTGAGCGTGCCCGTGCCAACCGTAAACATATTGTACTGCCCGAATCTGAAGATGAACGTATCTTAAGGGCATGCGAAATACTTCTCAGAAGAAATGTTGTGGATATAACCCTGCTTGGCAACGAGGATGAAATTTTTAAACATGCAGAGGCAATGCAGCTACAACTTAAAGGTGTAAATATTATCGATCCTTACGATAACGACTTGGTGCATGAATATGCCGCTGAATATTACAAATTGAGGAAGCACAAAGGAATCACCAAAAAAGATGCTTTCGATTTAATGCATGATGTGAGCTATCTGGGAACCATGATGGTTCATAAGGGCCATGCCGATGGGATGGTTTCGGGGGCTGTTAATACAACAGGCCATACTATCCGCCCTGCTTTTGAATTTATAAAAACCAAGCCGGGAGTGTCCATTGTATCAAGTTCATTCCTCATGTGCTTTGCCGACCGTGTACTTGTGTATGGCGATTGTGCCGTAAATCCAAATCCAAACTCGGAGCAACTGGCGGATATTGCCATCAGTTCGGCTGATACCGCCTTGAATTTTGGGATTGAGCCAAGAATTGCCATGTTGTCCTATTCAACCGGTACATCCGGAAAAGGCGAAGAAGTGGAAAAGGTAAGGAAAGCTACACAAATAGCCCGCGAACGTCGCCCCGACCTGAAAATCGAAGGGCCGATCCAATATGATGCCGCCATCGAACCCAGCGTGGCTGCCCAAAAAATGCCGGGCAGCGAAGTTGCCGGAAAAGCCACCGTGTTTATCTTCCCTGATCTCAACACTGGAAACAATACCTACAAAGCTGTACAGCGAGCTTCAAATGCCGTAGCCATCGGTCCGATATTACAGGGCTTGAACAAACCGGTGAACGACCTCAGCCGTGGATGCTTAGTAAAAGATATCGTGAATACTGTTGTAATTACAGCAATTCAGGCGCAGGATTAGGAGAGATTAGTGATTGGTGATCAGTGAATGGTGAATGGTGAATGGTGATCAGATCGGTGATCAGTGATCGGTGGATGTGATCGGTAATTGGTATATCTCTGTAAAGAAAATTCAGGACGGGTCAGTGAATGGAGAACATAACGTTCAGAAATTTCAAACCTTAAATGTTTTGATTCCACTTTGAAGTTGTTTTAATCGACCACATCAAAAAACCTGTAAGGGTTTCGCTATTGTAGCAATGATGATAGGAAAAAACAATCTACAACCCAGTATAGGTTGAGCTTTCGAATATAGAAATCCTTGAGAAAAAGTCCCTGCAGCCAAAAAGCAATCAACCATCCATGACCTTTCAGCCACTAAAATGTTATAAAAATGTTACAATTTCCCTAAAACATTTTGCCCCTGTTTGTGGTTTATACCAAATATGTCCCCAACTGAGTAATATAAATGTTTTCTTTTTCTCTTCTTCTACGTTAGAAAATATTTCCGTAGCTTCGGCTATGCAAAGATTTTCTGCCTCGAATAAGAAAAAAATAATTCAATTTATTTATCAATCATTTGGAAACATAATTGGTATTATTATTTAAAATCAAATCATGAACATATTTGCATTAAAATTCGTTTTATACACAGCACTCATTTTTGCTTTTCACCAAACCAAAGGACAGGATATTATGGAATTCAGGCAACTCACACCCGAAGAAGAACGGGTGATCATACATAAGGGAACCGAAGCACCTTTTACAGGTGAATATTACAAGAACAAAGAAAAGGGAACTTACACCTGCAAACAATGCGGGGCCTCGCTTTATCATTCAGGGGATAAGTTTGAATCGGATTGTGGCTGGCCCAGTTTTGATGATGAAATTGATGGTGCAGTTACACGATACACCGATGCCGATGGGCGACGCACTGAAATTGTCTGTACAAATTGTGAAGGTCATTTAGGCCATGTATTTTTGGGCGAAGGATTTACACAAAAAAACACCCGGCATTGTGTCAATTCTATTTCGATGGATTTTGTTCCTGAAAAAAAAGAACAGAAAACTGCCAGGGCTATCTTTGCATCCGGATGCTTTTGGGGCACTGAATATTATCTGAAAAAAGTAAAAGGCGTTAAATCGACCACCGTCGGCTATATTGGCGGACATGTTAAAAATCCTACTTATGAGCAGGTTTGTGTTGGAACAACAGGCCATGCCGAGGCAGTAGAAGTGATTTTTGATCCATCAAAAACAAGCTACGAAGAACTTGCCCGCCTGTTTTTTGAAACCCATGATTTTACCCAGGTCAACCGCCAGGGGCCGGATATTGGTGAGCAGTATCGCTCGGTAATTTTTTATACGGATGAAGAGCAAAAGCAAATTGCAGAGAAATTAATCAAGCAGTTGGAAGATAAAGGTTACAAAGTCGCTACACAACTTGAAGCAGCTACTGAGTTTTATAGTGCTGAAAAATACCACCAGGATTATTACTATAAAACCGGAGGTACACCATACTGTCATATTAAGCGGGAAGTTTTTTAGGGAAGAAAAGTTTTGATGACAGATGCCCGGAGGCAGATGTAAAAGGGTTTAAAACCCTGACCAAAGGAAGGGGATGGAAACCCTGGATGCTAAAATGATGCTTACAATAGGGTCGCTATCCCCTTCGGGGCTTGCAACCCTTGAATGAGTGATGTAAGATATTTAATCTAGATTTAACGCTGAACTCCTAACTCTAGTCACTTCCAACTTTAGTGCACTCTAGGCACTCCAAACTTTAGCTCACTCTAGGCACTCCAAATCCCGAAAAATCACAAACCTTCGGTTTGCATAATTTTTCGAGGATGCCCGAAGCAAACCTTCGGCACTTTAGCTCACTTTAGTCACTTTCCGCATAGGCTGGTAATGCCAATAAGTAAGCACCCTCCAAAACCATTCAAGCGGCCCAAACCTGAAATACTTCAGCCAGATGGGTGAAATGATAAGTAGCAATGCCCAAATCCCAAGGGTGATCAGGATTTGAGTGAATCGATCAAGGTAGCCGATGTAGCCCAGGCCATTGCCGTAGAAAATAAACATCCCCAGAAGAGACATCAAAATATAGTTGGTGAAGGCCATTCTGCCCACACTGGAAATCAATTTTTTAAACCTTGGGCAACTGGCTGATTTAGCGAACAACATCACCGCACCAATGTATCCAAGGGCAGTGCAAATACTTCCAAAATAATTAAATAAACTTCCGTTAAACATCGAAAACTTCATGGCCCAACCATGATTGAAATTTTCAACCACTCCCCTACTGCTGATAAGATATCCGGGTATCAGTCCTAACAATGCCATTTTCAGGTAAAAGGTTTTTGATTTTGTTGCAGATAACACGCCCCATTTAAACAAGGCCATCCCCAACAACATCATCGACATTGCCCGCCAAAACAACATCCAGAAAAAGACAAATGTTTGCATAAATATTGAACTTTCAACCCGCTTGTCCATTTGCCCAAGCCAACCGCTTCGCATGATGTCCAACTCAGTCTGTATTTTCTCAGCCGAAGGAAACCAGCTTTGCATATTCTGATCAATATTTTCCTGCGGCCAGTAAGACATGGTAGCACTTGCAAAAAGCGTAAAAAGTACAGGAACTATGAAAAAAATCGAACTCCAAATTATTAGGGTGCGTGGTTTTTTCTTACGGAAAGTATAAACCAACATTCCGCACAAACTATACGCAACCAGGATATCCCCATACCAAATCAGGTAGGCGTGTAGCATCCCAAAAATAAACAGCCACATCATCCGGCGATAATGCAATGGGCCACTCCTCCTCCCCTTTTCGATAGCTTTGGAAGTAAACAACAATACACCTGCACCAAAAAGGATGGAAAAAATGCTCATAAACTTTTCGCTTGCAAGTACATGCGAAAGTATCCAAACCCATTTATTGATGCCAGTCAGGTCTCCATAGGCCATTGGGTTCATGTAGGCTGCGCCTATCATGGCAAAGGTCTGGATGTTCATGATGAGGATGCCCAGTACAGCAATACCACGCATAAGGTCGATGGATAGTATGCGCTCTTTGCTGGTGGCCGGTGATATTAATTCATATTCAGTATTCATTGATGAAAGATTTGTGATTAGGGTGCTAAGATAGAAAAAAAGAAAATAGAGATTAGAGGAGGTGATAGATTATTGATCATGTGATTAAAACTGAGTGCATCCTACCTATTAAATACTTCTAAACTATCCGATGCTATCGGATACTTATTCATTATAATATCCGATAGTATCGGATATTATATGGCAATATTGTACGATGGTATCGGATATTTATTAACTTTGCCATTAAAAAAACATGGAAACAACACTATATCGTTATAACCCATGGTGGGAAAGAACACTTGAGAATACACTGATTCCCCGCCCACAGGAGCTGGATCGTCTTGTTAAGCATCTTGAAAACGATCAAATTATTTTCCTTACAGGGCTACGACGTGTTGGAAAAACCTCAATCATGAAATTACTGATTGAAAAATTAATTTCAATACAGAGAGTTGATTCTTCAAGAATTCTTTACATCAGTCTTGACGATTATTCCTTACTTAAAAACAGCATTTTGGATATCGTGGAGGAATTTCGAAAAATCCATGATATCAGTTTTACGGAAAAGGTTTTCCTGTTTCTTGATGAAATTACATACAAAAATGATTTCGAAATTCAACTAAAAAACCTATACGATTTGCATAACTGTAAAGTTTTTGCATCATCCTCTAGCTCGTCACTTATGCGGCGCGAGAAGTGGTTACTAACCGGTAGGAACCTCACATTTGAAGTATTGCCTTTAGATTTTGATGAGTTTCTCACATTCAGGAATATATCACTTTCAAAAGCTGACACCCATTTGTTTGATAAATATTTTGATCAATACCTTGAATCCGGAGGAATTCCGGAGTATGTCCTCCATAGCGATCCGGCATATTTGAATGAATTGGTAAATGATATTATCCTGAAAGACATTTCGGCAGTCAACAACATCAGACACCCAAAAGTGTTACAGGATTTTTTTATGCTTATGATGGAACGGGCAGGAAAACAAATGAGTATAAATAAAGTCGCAGCTATTCTTGGAATTTCTGTTGATACTGCTGCAAGATATTTTGAACTCTTCGTCAAAGCCTATCTTATTTATCCGGTCACCCGTTATGGAAAGACCAACGAAAGATTGCTGGCGCCAAAAAAAATCTATGCCCCCGATACCGGGATAAAAACATTGTTTACCGGATTCAGGGATAAAGGCAGCTTGTTCGAAAACTATGTTTTCCTTCGCTTAAAACAATATTCGCCAGAATACATTTACAAAGATCAAACGGAAATTGATTTCATTTTGAGCAATCGGTTTATTATTGAGGCAAAGTATCATACCGAAGCTTTATCGGAGAAACAGGAAAAACTTTTGGCCTCGATGGAAGCTACAAAAAAAGCTATTGTGAGGAATTTTTCAGATGTCAAAAAATTGAAAAAAGGAATGGCTTAATCCTACAACGCTATATTTTTTCAACAGGACAAAAAAGGATGTTCATATTTAATTAATTCACAACTGGTCATCCATACGGACAAGTTTAGTGGTCATTGATTGTCATTAATGCAAAGAAAAAATGACGCGCGACTGCCTGCATTAAAGTTTCGGTGGTGGGTCAAGCGCAAATGACAATTAATGACATCCGCCGGCTGGCGGATAAATGACACAGCTGAACTTGCTTACATGATATATTCGACTCGTTCCGGTACCAGCTAAATAAATGCCACTATCTATTAAAATTCACTTCCTGCTTTTTGTATTCTTTCATTTGCTGTGTTGGCTCAATGATTGAGAAACCCTGCCACAGCTTATCATCAAACTGATCGACATAGATGATTTCCATTATTTTTGCTTGTTGAAATCCTGCAAACCCATCAGCAGAGAGATCCACATCTTCGAGCACTAAAAACTCAAGGGATTCTTGCATGGTCATCGACATATATAACCCCACTTTAAGCTCCTTTAATGTCTTATCGAATAGAAATCTTTTACGTTTTTTCATCAGCGACACTTTCCTGTCGATACTTGCATTTGAAGCCTCTTGCCGCGAAAAATACTTAAGATGATAATTGTCACCTTTTCTCTCAAAGTATATTGATCCACTAAATTGGGTTTCGGTATAACCTACGCCCAGTAAATGGATATTTCTGCCGGTTTTGCCCGGGGCGTATTCGTAATCGGCCCTTATCAATGCGGAGGTGTTGATAGAAACAAACATCCGCCCATTATAATGTCCACCACTTTTAGGAGTGAAGTCGATGATGTACACATCCTCCCCGTTAACCCTGGTTCCACCAGCAAGGGTGTAATTGTACTTTCCTGTTTTATGCAAGAATTCCCATTGGTCTTTATCGTCAAGCTTGCTGTACCGGAGTTGATACTTGACCCGCCTATTATATCCGGAAACCCTTCTTTCATTCTCTTTTAAAGTGTCCCTTTTCGCGCGTACAGTGTCCTCTCCTGTATCAATTTTTTCACCAAAAATCCCGCTCTTCACTTTCCAATACTCATCCTCACCAACATCCTTAAAAATACTTTCAAAAATCGATTCCATTTGTTCAAGGTCAGCAACATCTTTTTCCTTTAGGGCAACAATTCTAATGGGGTCAATTTTAAACTTTATCGAGTCCTCCTGGTTCTTGTTAAAATAAATGTCGCCCATGAAATCAGTAAATGAAGTAAAGTTTTTAGGGAACTTTTCTTCAACCAGGGCAATCGTTTTTCTGTCCAGTTCGGGGATTGAACTTTTCTTATAATTGAGTTTAAACTCATTCATATTCTGAATATCCCTTTTGCGTGTAAATACTTGTTTTTTGGAAGTAGTTTTTCTGTAATTCGAATCTTTATTTTCCAGCACTTTCTTCACAATTTCCACGGGGTCAGGGTTGCTGCCAAAAACTAAAATCTCACTTAAATTAAAAATTTCCTCCTTTAAATAAACCACTGAAACAGTATCTAATTCACCAAGAGTAAAGTTTCTGGTTTTATAACCGATGTACTGAAATCGGAGGGTGTCGGTGTTTTCTAAATCCGAAACATCCATGGTAAAGTGGCCAGTCTCGTTACTCACTACACCTTTGTGCTTGTGCAAGACGTAGATGTTAGTATAGAGTAAAGGCGTTTGTTTGTCGCTGTCAAGCACTAATCCTTTGAGTTCAGCAGAAGTAGCTGTGGGATTAATAGTGGTCGAATCCTGGGTTTTTTGCGAGTATCCGCTGGCAAGCGAAATAAGTAGCATAAACATTGATAATAGAAAAATACTTTTCATATTTTCTGGTTGATTGGAATACGAGACTTGATGCATTAAGAATTAGAAATGTTTAATGTCTTGATTAATATTGATGTTTCAAAGGTAGAAAAAAAGCTATACTATGGGGATTTGCGAAATATGGCACGTTGAGACTTTTTCCAGTAAAAGATGTTCAGGTTTGGGTATTCTTTTTATTTGGTAAGATGTGTGATATCAAAGGTGTGGCTATTGATAAATTAGACAAAAAATCACCCATCTAAATTCTAATCTCTATTTTCTTCCTTGAGCCACCCACGAGACTTGAAATGAGTTTGTAAGTAGCTAAAAAACAAAACGTAAAAAATACTTTAACCATAAGCGACTGAATAAAAGTCTTAAATATTACAAAATATTTGCGGTTTCGCACCCTTATAATGTGTTTACAGCCAAGTTACTCGCTTTATCTGGTGCGTTTCTTTTCGTCTCAGTATGTTATTAAATACCCATCCGTAAGCCTCTAATTGTACTGTGTAATTATACAAACTTACTTCGTACCTGTGGTGGTTACCGTGATTAATCTGTTAATTTTGTCAGTTACCTATTGCTATGCCGTTGCAGATACAGTTTATTAATCCCTCCCTTCCTATGCAAAAAACCCGAAATTTTGAATAGGCCATCTGCAATCTCACGCACAAAGTCATGGATTTCTAGGATTGGGATTTTTTAGCTCTTTCAATAGCGTGAATCATGTCAGCAATTAAAAGTTCGTCCATTCTATGAAGCTCGTTCAAGGGCTGTTTTAACTCACTTAAGACTTTATCAATGTTATTCATGTTCAATAATTAAAGAATTTAAAAGTAACGATGTTTAATGTCAGGACAAATCATGGAATATCACATAATCTTATGTATAACAATTAGCATTTTACCATTTTATTTTTTATTTTTGTAAAAAAAACCTATTTGCTATGAAAGCAAATTTTTCTCTTCTTACTTTGCTGGTTGTCTTTGCAACTACATTTGCTCATGGTCAGGTTATCTATAAGAACTTTCATGATTTTGAATGGATAATTCCTGGCTCACAATGGTGGGGCTTTAGTAAAAGTGCATATCTGGATTTTAATGAGGATGGTGTAGTAGATTTCAGAATGAGTCTTTCCAATTCATTTGCGCCACAATACTCCAATGTAACTATGAACATAGCTAGTTATGGTAACAATGCTATAAAATATGATACCGTTTATTATACTGACCAGATACGTTGTGCCTGGCATGATCCAATGGATACAATAACAGATTGTGTAAAGTGGGCTGAATATGCAACACTGCGAAATGTTGGCGAAGGAATCTTCGGATTTATTACAATGGGCCATTGGAACATAAATCAAGAGGGATATGTAGGAATAAGACTGTCAACTGATACAGGGGTTCATTATGGCTGGATTCGCGTTTATTACTATAATGAGCATGCAATTATTTATGATTGTGCCTATGAATCAACACCCGACACACCCATTATCATTGGGGAGGGTATTGATAAAAGAGCTCAGATCTACAATATTGAAGATATTAATGATACAGGAGAAGCATGCGATATATTCATCGAATTTGATAAAGTATATGATGAAACCGGATTGGATAAATACCGCATTATGATCATTAAGTCCGATTCAGTGGGTTCATTTACCCTTGATAAAGCCAATCAGGTTCAAGATTACCACGATATAACTCCAAACGGTCAAAACAAATCATTGGTATTACCTTGCTCTTTGATGGATGTGAATGGGAATTCTTTAATCTCGATGGTGCCTTATAATGTATTTGTCCTTAGTGTTATGACATCTGGAAACCCTGAGGAAAATGAACTTTCTCAGCCATCTGATTCAATCACTTTAAACTACTATATTCCTGTTGCTAAACGAATAGTAGCTTATGACGGAGGTGAATCCAGAACTCCTGAGGATCTATCGGTAAGGTTTAGTAAGCCCTCAATATTTGAAAACTTCATTCAGGAATACCGGATGATTGCCATTGAAAGGGATTCACTGGATTTCTTTGAACTAGAGGATGCAGCAAATTTACCATCCAACTGTTATACCAGTATTTTGCCCACGGGATCTAATAATTACCTCGACCATTTTACCTCAAATACGCTTGACTGTTATGGAAATCCTATTGTGCCTGACAAAGCCTATTATGTTAAGATTTTATCTGTACCACATCCTGAATATTCAAACGTAGGTTCACTTTCGGAATCTTCCACTGTAATTGCACTGCATGTTCCTTCATATTTAAAAGCTGGCGAAATGAATCCCGCTCGTGTTGAATATGTTGATTTTGAACCAGACCAGGTGGCAGGCTTGAACAATCCTTATTATTTCGATATGAACTCTGATGGAATTGATGATTTTCAATTTAATGGGGGTTACTATTGGAATCCAGATTATGAGAATATTTGGCTCTATGCTTCTGCATTTCAAGGAGCTGCAGTTAACGGAATTAATGACCAGTGGTTGTTTAATTTACCTGATAGTGCCATGATCTCTGCTCTTACCGGACATTGGGGTGATTACGGAGAGTTTTGGTTTAAGACAATTCCTGGAGACTGTTGGGGATATTGGCAGGGATATAACCAAAGCCCAAAAGATGGCATTGCCGGTCTTGCTGTTATTAAGGAAAACGACACAATTTATGGTTGGATTACGGGATCAACGGCTTGTTCAGAAGATGTACATCTGAAGGAATATGCATATTTAAAGGACAACATTGTTGGATATCATAAACTTAACAAAGGGGAAGCTACCATTTACCCCAATCCGGTTAGGAGGTATGCTAAGCTTCAATTCAATAAACCAACAATGGAACAATTAACTATTCAAATTATTGGATTAATGGGTAATATACTGAAATCATCCATTGTCAATACAGGGGAATCCTTCACTAAATTGGATTTTGGAAATTTACCTGATGGTATATACCTAGTTATCGTCAAATCATCTGAAAAAAGTCGGGTATTTAAAGTGGTGAAGCATGATGCACCTTAGTGAGAGATTGGTGTAAAGCGAACACTGAAGGGGTTGATTTTGAGCCAAAGCATTTATTATTGGTATTGTAGGTAAACTGATCAAAATTAGAAATACTTCAATTTGTGATGGGATTGGTGATTCAAAGGTAGGAAAAAACTTATACTTTGTGGATTAGGGAAATATTCAACTTTAATGCTTTTTCCTATAACAAGAATTTCAGGTTTGGGCCATCTCTTTATTTGGTAAGGCAGGCAATTCCATGATTGAGATCGAAACTATAATTATAATCTATTAGTTTATGCTCTTTCTCGTTTTCTATCCATGCCTTTTCTTTATGGCTAGTTGCTATTATTTCATTTGTTGATGCATTTTCAAATCTAATGGCAACGTCATTTAAACAGGCTAATTCATTCTCTGTAAACAGATCTGCATTAAACTGTTTGTTAGCATTAGGTTTAAATTGCTCCCCAGTACCACCGTTAGCAAAGTTTTTATAAAAAATATCAACCTCATCTTTGTTTGCGAGATACTCAAATATGCTATTGAAATTATTTGGAACTGGTCCCATGGGAATAGCCCTATATTGTACACCGCTAATTGAATAGCCTGTTTGCTTGTGCGCTTCAAAATCGGCATAAAAAAGCAGCTTATTCAATTTAGTTTTCCAAGGCTCCAGTTTTTCAGTGAAGAACACCACCATTTCTGTAAACTTTGTAAAACTTGGGGATTTAAAGCCTGTTAATGAATTAGGTAAACAAACTCCAAAAAAATAATTCTCCAATTGCTTTTCGAATTTATTCTTCTTCTGATCCTTTAAAAGTGTGCTGATTTTCTGATTAATTTTAGAAGCGAACTTCGATTCTAATGAACTGCACAAGGCAACCAATTTTTTAAATTCATGAGGATCTTCGGCCAACTGTATTAATTTGGCATTGGATTGATTAGGTACTTCCCCACTTTCATATTGGCGATAACTGTTCGTTCCAAAGCCTAGTATTTCAGACATTTTAGCAGCAGAAAGATTGTATATTTCCCGTACTGAAATTATTTGTTCAGGAAATGGAATGGCATATTTCACCCTGTATTGGTTCACCAATTGGTTATAATTCAATTGTGCAAATGCATCATCCTCGAACTGTTCTCCGGTATCATTACATTTGAATGAATGAAACAATACCTTGAATTCATCTTTACGAAAATTCATGGTTCGCCACTCTTTAACAATACTCATGTCACTACCTGTAAATGGACTCTTCATGATACTTAATTTTTTAATGGATAACTCATTGGGTGTTCAGCTGGGTGAAATGAAATGCAAACAGCATCTCGATTTGCAATCCCCATACTCACTTTTATATACACTTCTCTTGTTTTCACATGCCTTCCAAATACCCACATAGGTAAAATTCCATGCATTTTTTCATCCAAGGGGCCTTCTGAATAGTCTTCTACTTTCAATGAATTAATAATCTCTTTGCGCTTGGCGGGGGAAATTTCCAAATCATGCAAAGCTTGTTGATTTTTACTGCGGGTATCAAGAAACAATATGCCGAAAATGCTAATTTTCACCTTAAGTTCCTCTAAGTATTTTTCTACTTCCTGTTTCAACATCATTTGTGAAGAAAATGAGCGCAAATGTAACACATTATTATGCGTTATACAACTTTATAGTTGTTATTAACAATAAATAAAGCTATTAACCTTGCTTTATAGTTACATTCCCTGCAGTATCAAATTTGTAACAGGCGGGATATTAGTGTTATTCCACTCATTATGGTCTCCAAATCCACATCAGGCAGATAAGTTTGACTTTTTTTATCTCAGGGTAAGATTCGTCGGAATGTATGCCGCATTAAAATTTGGTGGAAATCTTAACAGCTGAGGCAAATGATATAAGATGTTTGATTTTGGATTTTTTTCCAGATCACACTTCTTATATCATAAATCGGACATCTGATATCCTTGAGAGCCACCCACGAGACTCGAACTCGCGACCTGCGCATTACGAATGCGCTGCTCTACCAGCTGAGC
>Ga0307929_1001576_pt1 | contig 16723 bp, 16 predicted proteins | sample AceLakmetage1330_FD_203160 | JGI IMG/M metagenome (GOLD analysis project Ga0307929, IMG submission 203160) | Saline water microbial communities from Ace Lake, Antarctica - #1330 | ecosystem: Environmental > Aquatic > Non-marine Saline and Alkaline > Saline | place: Antarctica: Ace Lake...
GAACCACCTAATTCCTGAATGATGTCGTTTGCGATGATCCATCTGGATTCGTGATCCTCAGTCCCTTGAAATCGGTCTAAGATGTCGGTTGTCAGGTTCAGAAAAGAACTCATATCAATATCCATTTTGCTTAAAAATTGCCCGTTAGGCAGACGCAGGATAGCACGCGCGTTGAATTTTTCAAAATTCAACCTGAAAATCTGGGGGTATCCGGCGTGGCAATCTCGCCCCAGACAGGTAGACCCCACGGGCCTATTGGACTCGCCTTTGCCTCGCGACAGGTTGCAAACCGTTGCTGTCAGCCGTGATCTGGATCGTCTTTTTGGTAGCTTCGGATCGCGCTGGCGACCGTGATCCGGTAGTCCTGAAACAGCATGGAATTGCCCGCGTCCTGGGCAGCCTGATGATCGGATTGCGCGCGCCAGGCCAGCACTGCCGCCTCGTCGCGCCAGAAGGACAGCGACAGCAGTTTGCCGGGATTGGTCAGGCTTTCAAACCTTTCGACCGACAGGAACCCGTCGATTTCTTTCAGCCGGTCACGAAGGTCGGCGGCGATGTCGAGGTATTCGTTGGTTTTGCCGGGTTTTATGGTAACCTCAAAAATCACGACATGCATGGCTTGGCCTTGTCTTTCAAATCGCCTGCCCCTGCATCAGACGCGGCAGATCGCCGGTCAGCCCGGCGGCTTGGCGGATCAGCCCGCGCCTGACCCCCGGCAGAGCGTTGACCAGGCCAAGGCCCAGGTCTCGTCCGGCCCTGAGCCAGGGATTATCGTTTGAAAACAGCCGGTTGATACCATCCGTCGCCACCGCCATGGAGGTCACGTCGAACCGCCGCCATTGCTGGTAACGCTCCAACACCAGCGGCGAGGTGACGTCTTCGCCGCGGCGTTTGGCCAGAACCAGCACCTCGGCCAAAGCGGCGATATCGCGCAGGCCCATGTTCAGCCCCTGTCCCGCCAGCGGGTGCATTCCGTGTGCCGCATCGCCAACCAGAACCAGACGCTCCGCGATGAAACTGTTGGCGACCGTCAGCTTTAGCGGATAGGCAAAGCGCGCACCTTCCAGCTTGATCTTACCCAGGAAATCGCCGAAATGCGGTCGCAGCTCGGCCAGATAATCCGCGTTGCTTAGCCCATTGATCCAGGCCGCGCGCGCGGCTGTTTCGGCCCAGACGATGGAACAGCGGTTGCCCGGCAGAGGCAGGATGCCCAGCGGGCCTGAGGGCATGAAAAACTGATGCGCGATACCATTATGCGGCAATTCATGGGCAATCGCACAGACCAGCCCGGTTTGGTCGTAACCCCAGCCGGTGCGGGAAATTCCGGCCCGCCGCGCGGTGTCACTATCGCGCCCGTCACAGCCAACCAGCAAGCCAGCAGTCAGGGTCTGACCGGTATCAAGCGTCACCTCGGCATGGGTTTTGTGAATGGCCTGATCTGTCACACGACATTCGTTGGTCTGGGTAATTCTGGGGTGCGCCGCAATCGCCGCCAGCAAGGCGCGGCGCAGATAGCGATCTTCCAGCATATGCCCCATCGGGCCTTCTTCGATCTCCTGATGATCGAAATGCAGGGTGAACGGGCCTGCCCCCTCGCCCGGGCGGCCATCGCTGGCGATGATGTCAAGGATCGGCTGGCTGTTGGCCGCGACCTGATCCCAGATACCAAGGGCCGCCAGCATACGTTTGGACGCCAGCGCCAGCGCATAGGCACGGCCGTCAAAATCGTCATAGATCAGCCGGGCCAGCGGCAACGCGTCAACCACGGTCACGCTGAACCCGCCCTGGGCCAGCGCCAAGGCCAGCGCCGGGCCGTTCAGGCCACCGCCGACGATCAGAATATCACTGTCAGGTTTCATGTGCTTCAATATGAACTTTCGTTCGGGATTGTCCATTGGCGATTGCCCCGCTACCGTTCGCAAAACCTTATCTAGGAGACGTACGCGATGTCGCAGGAATGGCTGTTCATGAGTGCCAGCGAACTGGGCCGGGGAATCGACCACAGCGAGATTGATCCCCTGCGCCTGACCGAGGTGTATCTTGCGGCCATCGACGGCCATAATCTGCGCGACCGGATTTACACGGTCGTCACCCATGACCGCGCGCTGACCGAGGCAGGTGCCGCCGCCGAACGCGCCCGTGCAGGGCAGCGACTAGGCCTCTTGGACGGGGTGCCGATCAGTTGGAAAGACCTGTTTGACAGTGCGGGTGTCGCGACCGAGGCCGGAACCGGCTATCTGAAAGGCCGGGTGCCGACGCGGGATGCGGTTGTGCTGGATAACGCCACCAAAGCCGGGCTTGTCTGCCTTGGCAAAACCCATATGTCGGAGCTGGCGTTTTCCGGCCTTGGCTATAACCCCGTGACAGAAACCCCACCTTGCGTGAATGATGCCGAGGCGGTTCCGGGCGGGTCATCATCGGGCGCTGCAACCTCGGTCGCGTTTGGTTTGGCGGCTTGCGGGATCGGGTCAGACACTGGCGGGTCGGTGCGCATCCCGTCGGCCTGGAACGATCTGGTCGGGCTGAAAACCACGCATGGCCTGTTGTCGCTGGAAGGTGTTGTGCCGCTTTGCGAGACGTTTGATACTGTCGGGCCCTTGTGCCGCTCGGTCGAGGATGCAGCGCATATGCTGGCAGCTTTGTCAGGTGACAAGGTGGCCGATCTGACCAGCGCCGGATTGCAAGGCAAGCGTCTGCTGGTGGAAACCGGCACCGGCATGCAGGACTTGCGCGACAATGTGCGCGACGGGTTTGAAGCGGCGATTGCCCGCCTGCAAGAGGCCGGGGCGATCATAAAACGCGCTGAAATCCCCGATGTCACCGCCGCGATGCCGCTGTCGGCCTGCCTGTTCACGGTTGACGCCTATGCCAAATGGCAGGGCGTGATCGAGGCCGATCCAGGCCTGATGTTCAGCGAAATTCTGGAACGCTTCCGCGCCGGGGCGAATTTCAGCGGTGTGGACTACGTCAAAGGCTGGATGCAACTGCGCGACTTGCGCAAATCCTATCTGGCGGGCGTGGCGGAGTATGACGCGGTTGTCGTGCCCACCTCCCCGATCATGCCACCGAATGTGAAACGTCTGGCGGCGGATCATGACTATTACGTCACTGAAAACCTGCTGGCCTTGCGCAATACCCGCATCGGCAATCTGATGGGGCTGGCCGGGCTTAGCCTGCCAAGCGGCACGCCATCAGTCGGGATCATGCTGCTGGCCAACCCGTTGGCGGAGGCAAGATTGCTGCGTCTGGGGGCTGCTGCCGAGGCGGCGTTGGTGGTGGATTAACTGTCAGGTAGTCTCAACCCCGCCTGCGGGCAGCGCCTTGTTGGCGGGCTCAGCCCCGCGATTGTGGGTGCGGTCGTAAAGGCGCGCGACGATCTTGCTGGCGGTTTTTTCAAACAGGCAGGGGATCAGCGCATGCACCAGAGCGGCGGCGGCAGCCGCCAGTAATGTCAGCGAAAACCGGGTGGCAAATGCCAGATGCTGCAAATAGGTTTCGTCAACTTTCTGCGGATGCTCCAGAAAAATACGGCTGATCATTGGTCTTCCCCTGACTTGGCTTTCTTTCCATCAGCTTAGTAAATTCGCACCGCGTGCGTTTCCCAAAAACATCTGTTCAATCACGCTTCTATGGGATATTTTCCCACACATGTCCGATACACTTGATCAAATAGACCGCGCAATCCTGCGAAACCTGCAAAGGGACGCAACCCTGGGGGTCGAAGACCTGGGCGAGCGCGTTGCCTTGTCTCGCAATGCCTGCTGGCGGCGGATCAAGCGGCTGGAAGAGGCCGGGATACTGTCGCGCAAGGTCGCTTTGGTGGACCCTGACAAGGTTGATCTGGGGCTGATGGTGTTTGTGATGATCCGCACCAATGAGCATGAAAAAGACTGGCTGCGGCGGTTTCGCAATTCGGTGATCGAGATGCCGGAAATCATGGGCGCCCATAGGATGAGCGGTGATCTGGATTACGTGTTGCGCGTCCGTGTCAGCGACGTGAAAGCCTATGATCGCTTCTATCAACGGCTGATTGCCAAGGTGCCGGTTGCCAATGTTTCCGCGTCGTTCGTGATGGAAGACATAAAAGACACAACTGAATTGCCGCTGTAACAAGCTGAACGTCAGACTGGACCGATGCGCATTCTGTCGGTAATGTGCAACAAAACGGGGCACTTAGACTCCGGCTCATGAGGCACAGATGCAGTTTCCCCAGCGGTTTTCGAACCTGCCTGAATACGCGTTTCCACGTTTGCGCACCCTGTTGACGGATATTCCGCCAGGTGGGCCGGAAATTGCCATGTCCATTGGCGAGCCAAAACACCCCTTCCCGGATTTCGTACCTGAGGTTCTGGCGCAATACGTCCATGAATTCGCCAGCTACCCCCCAAACGAGGGCACGACTGAGTTGCGGCAGACAATCGCTGCCTGGATCAAGCGCCGCTACGGAGTGGAAAAAGACCCCGAGACTGAGGTTCTTGCCCTGAACGGCACCCGTGAAGGCCTGTTCAACGCCTGCATCGCGCTGTGCCCGGAAACCAAGAACGGCAAACCGCCCAAGGTCTTGATCCCAAACCCGTTTTATCAAGTCTACGCCGTTGCAGCGGCCGCCGTAAACGCCGAGGCGGTGTTCGTGCCTTGCCCCGCAGCGGCTGGTTTCCTGCCAAATTTCGATGCTGTTGGTGCGGCAGTTCTCGACCAAACCGCCGTCGTTTATCTGTGCTCACCGTCCAATCCGCAGGGGGCGATTGCCTCGGCAGAATACTGGGCAAACCTGTTGCATTTGGCGGAAAAACACGATTTTCGCGTCTTCGCTGACGAATGCTATTCCGATATTTATCGCGACACCCCACCGCACGGCGCGTTGCAGGCCGTGGCCGTCTGTGGGGCTGACCCAGAACGGCTGGTGGTGTTTCATTCGCTGTCCAAACGATCCAACTTGCCGGGGCTTCGGTCAGGTTTTGCCGCGGGCGGGCCGCGCACGATTGCCGAAATGAAGCGGCTGCGGGCCTATTCCGGCGCGCCGCTGCCGCTGCCGCTGCAACGCGTCGCCGAACGGGTTTGGGCGGACGAGGACCATGTCACCGCCAGCCGCGCGCTTTATCAGGCGAAGTTTGACATCGCCGACAAGGTTTTTGCCGGGGTGCAGGGCTACATCCCGCCTGAGGCCGGGTTTTTCCTGTGGCTGCCGGTTGATGATGGTGAGGCCGCGACCCGAAAACTGTGGCAACAAACTGGGGTCAAAGTGCTGCCAGGGGCCTATCTTGGCCGCGCGGTTAACGGCGAAAATCCGGGGCAAGGATATATCAGGGCGGCGCTTGTCGCACCAGAAACGGAAATGCAACGCGGGCTTCAGGCGATCCGCGACTGCATTTATTGAACAAGGGCACGGGACTTATGGCGTATCAGACCAGGCAACGCGATCCACTGTTGGAAAGCCATATGCAAGAGGCGATCCAGAAACGTGGCAAGGAACTGCTGGGTCTGGTGATGCTGGGCATCGGCGTGATGCTGACGCTGATGCTGGGCAGTTATACCGCCGACGATCCCTCCTGGCTTAGTGCGACGGACGCGCCGGTGAAAAACCTGATGGGCAAATTTGGCGCCTCCCTTGCCAGCCCTTTGCAGGTTACCATCGGCTGGGCTGCCTGGGGCATTGCACTTGTCGTGCTTGTCTGGGGGTCGCGGTTTTTCTTTCATATCGGGGCCGAACGGTTTTTCAGCCGTATCATCTTTTCACCGATTGCCGTGGCTTTGCTGGCGGTGTTCGCCTCAACCCACGCGCCCGGCGCTGGCTGGAACCACAGCTTTGGCCTTGGCGGGCTGTTTGGCGACACGACACTGGCGGCGATGCTGTCGTTGGCACCGATGGAACTGTCATTCGCGGTCAAGCTAATCAGCCTGATCCTTGGACTGGTCTTGCTGGTGTTCGGCGGCTTTGTTTTGGGCTTCACCCGGGTTGAGGCAGGGGTGCTGGGGCGGTTCCTGATCTATGGCGTGGTGCTAAGCTATGCCTCGGTCATTTCGCTATTGGGCGTGGCAGGCAGCAAGGCCGTGGCCGCAGCGCAGCATAAGCGGCAGGCCTGGCATGAAGGCCATCATGAGGGGCATGAAGAAGACCCGATTGCTGCCGATCAGCACGTTGTTGAGCAGGTTCAGCCGCAAAGTCGGCAGAAACACGCAGACCCGGTTTTTCGCAACGGCTTTGTCCGCCGTCAGCCAATGTTCAGCGCAACCGAGGCTGAGCTTGTGACCCATAAGCCCGCCGATCTGGACGTCGCCCCACCTAATGTGGATCGCATCCATTCGCGCATTGTCGACGTGATCCGCAACCGCAAAGCCGCCCCGGCACCCACACCCGCGCCGCACCCGCACCGGGCCGAGCCGCCGATTGCCGCCGGGGCTGAACTTGACCTATCCCCGCAACCGCTGATCGTCGATCCCGCCCCCTTCGTGCCGCCAACGCCCGAAGCCAAGGCCGTCGTGCAACACCGCTCCGCGCGCAGCGTCAAGCCCAGCAAAAAGGCGGTGTCCGAAGCCCAGCCAACACTGGCGTTTGATGACACGCGCGAGGCGTTTGAAAGCCCGCCTTTGAATTTGCTGGCCAACCCGACCAGCATCGTGCGGCATCATCTTAGTGACGAGGCGCTGGAAGAAAACGCCCGGATGCTGGAAAACGTGCTGGATGACTACGGCGTAAAGGGTGAGATCGTCTCGGTCAGCCCCGGCCCTGTGGTGACGATGTATGAACTGGAACCGGCACCAGGCCTTAAGGCCAGCCGGGTGATTGGCCTGGCCGATGATATCGCACGCTCGATGTCGGCGCTTGCGGCGCGGGTTTCGACGGTGCCGGGGCGGTCGGTCATCGGCATCGAACTGCCAAACGCCAGCCGCGAAAAGGTGCTGCTGCGCGAAATCCTTGCAGCGCGCGACTTTGGCGACACCGGTCAGAAGCTGCCGCTGGCGCTGGGCAAGAACATTGCAGGCGATCCGGTGGTCGCCAATCTGGCAAAGATGCCGCATCTGCTGATTGCGGGCACCACCGGCTCGGGTAAATCGGTGGCGATCAACACCATGATCCTTAGCCTGCTTTACAAGCTGTCGCCGTCCGAATGCCGGATGATCATGATTGATCCCAAGATGCTGGAACTGTCGGTTTATGACGGCATCCCGCATCTGCTTAGCCCGGTTGTAACCGATCCCAAGAAAGCCGTGGTCGCCCTGAAATGGGTGGTCGGCGAGATGGAGGAGCGATATCGCAAGATGTCCAAAATGGGCGTGCGCAACATTGATGGCTATAACGGCCGGGTCAAGGACGCGCTGGCCAAGGACAAGAATTTCAGCCGCACGGTGCAGACCGGTTTTGACGACGACACCGGCGAACCCGTTTTTGAAACCGAAGAGTTCAAGCCCGAGGCGATGCCCTTCATCGTCGTGGTCGTCGATGAAATGGCCGATCTGATGATGGTCGCTGGCAAAGAGATCGAAGCCTGCATCCAGCGTCTGGCGCAGATGGCGCGGGCCAGTGGCATCCATTTGATCATGGCGACGCAGCGCCCCTCGGTCGATGTGATCACCGGCACGATCAAAGCCAACTTCCCGACCCGGATTTCGTTTCAGGTCACCAGCAAGATCGACAGCCGGACCATTCTGGGCGAAATGGGGGCCGAACAACTGCTGGGCATGGGCGATATGCTTTATATGGCCGGTGGTGGTAAAATCACCCGCGTCCACGGCCCGTTCGTGTCCGATGAAGAGGTTGAAGAGGTGGTCAATCACCTGAAATCCTTCGGCGCACCGGATTATGTCTCGGGCGTGGTTGAAGGGCAAGATGATGACAAGGAAAGCGATATTGATCTGGTGCTGGGCCTTGGCGGCAACACCAATGGCGAGGATCAGTTATACGATCAGGCTGTCGCGATTGTGCTGAAGGACCGCAAATGCTCCACCAGTTATATCCAGCGCAAACTGGCAATCGGCTATAACAAGGCCGCGCGTCTGGTTGAACAGATGGAGGATTCAGGCCTTGTCAGCCCTGCGAACCATGTCGGCAAACGCGAAATTCTGGTGCCCGAGGGGCAATAATCCGCCCAATCGCCAAGATTTTACCTAGCCTCTGATGTTGAACCCTTCAAAACGTCCTATGTAGGTTGCATGAATCACTTACGCCTGATTTCCCCGCTTCTGATGGCCGCATTTCTGGCAGGGCCTGCCCTTGCCCAGGAAGACCCCAAAGCGATCCCACTGGCCGAGATTTCGGCCTTCATGGAAGAGCTTGATACCCTAAAAAGCACGTTCACCCAGATCAACCCGGATGGCACGATCTCCACCGGCACGCTGTATATTCAGCGCCCCGGACGGATGCGGTTTGAATATGATCCGCCTGATCCGGCCCTTGTGATGGCCGGGGGTGGCACCGTGGCGATTTTTGATCGGAAATCCAACGAACCGCCGCAGCAGTTCCCGCTGGATCGCACACCTTTGTCGGTGATCCTGGCGCGGGATGTTGATCTTGAGCGCGCCAATATGATCACGGCCCATACGGCGGACGAGGTGTCTACCACCATCACCGCGCAGGATCCGGAAAACCCGGATATTGGCCATATTGATCTGGTTTTTACCGGCCCGCCCGTCGAGTTGCGCCAATGGGTGATCACCGATGAAGGCGGCAATCAAACCACGGTTATCCTGGGCGATGTCGAACGCGGGCTGAAGCTGAGATCCACCTTGTTCAGCGTGCAGATCGAAGTTCAGAAATCCCGCGAAGGCCGTTAATAGGCGACCCTGCGGTTAGCTGCAACTTTCTAACTGGGTGCTGTAAACCTCGGCCCGGGCCTGCACCTCTTTTGAGATCCGCATCAGCCAGCCTTTGCGTCGATACGTGCCGCGCTTATAGCCGGAATGGCCGTCGTGATAGGCCAGATAATGCCGCCTTGCGCTGGTTTTCGGAATACCCAGACGCTGTTCGGACTGATCCATATACCAGCCCATGAAATCAACCGCGTCGTCAAACCGGTCGCGCTGGGCGTTGCGCATGCCAGTGTCGCGCTGATACCATTTCCAGGTGCTGTCAATTGCCTGCGCATAGCCATAGGCCGACGATTGCCGCCCCATCGGAATCACCCCCATCTTGTAGGACAAAGGCGTGCGGGCATCGCCGCGAAACTTGCTTTCCTGATAGATCGTGGCCATCTGCACCGCCACCGGCACCCCCCATTTCTGTTGGCTGGCCAGCATTGATTTGTACCATTTAGGCCGCTCAGCCTTGATCGCGCAGGCATCATTCAGATTGCGCGGCGGTGGCGGGACCGAGGTGGCACAAGCCGACAGGACCAGTAAAACGGTAAACAGGGGGATCAGTTTCATGCCAGGTGCCTCGGGTGTTTTTCCGCAATGATACGGCAAATCGGCCCAACCGCATAGGTGATTCCCGCCGCCTTAGATCAGGAAAGCCAGCAAAACCGGAAGCGCCAACACCGAAACCAGGGTGGACACCACCACCAAACCAGCCACCGCCTGCGCATCGGCCTGGTATTTTTCTGCAAGCATATATGACGTAACTGCAACAGGGGTCGACACCTGTAACACCAAAACCGCAAGCGCCACCGCGGGCAGTTCAAACCACAGCCCGACCGCCAGGCTGATCGCGACACTTAGCACAAGTTTGGTGATCGCAAGCCCCAGCGCGCGGCCAAATCCTGACAGGTGCAAACGCCCAACCGCCACCCCCAATGTGATCAGCATCAAGGGGATCGCCATCTGGCCGATCAACTCCAACGTGCTGGTGATCCAGACCGGGGTTTGCCAACCCTGATACAGAAACAGGCCCCCCAGAAGGGTTGCGCCGACCATCGGCTCTTTCAACACCCTGGCGGGGGAGCCGCCCCCGGCCACTAGCCAGATCCCGAAGGTGAAGGAATAAACCGCCATTACGGCAAAGATTACAACGGCATACCCAAGCCCGACTTCGCCAAACGCTAACAGCGCCAGCGGCAATCCAAGGTTGCCGGTATTGCCAAAAATAACCGGTGCCAAAAACGTGCGAATTTTCAGGCCCAACGATTTTATCAGCAGAAATGCCGCGACGGTCAGCGCGCCGTAAGCCACCAGTGCTGCCAGCACGATTTCTGTCACGGATGCCGGGTCGATTTCGGTTTTCATCAGGGCTGTGAAAATCAAGCACGGCACGCTTAGGGTCATCGCCAGTCGGGTCACAAACTCAACCCGATATTCCAGATCAAACCTGACCCAAAGGAAGCCGATAAAGGCCAGCAGAAACACCGGGGCGACGATCTGCAAGACGGTTACAACAATATTCACAAACTGTTTCCTATGAAAACGGCTTTCATGCCGGGCCCTGCGGTGGACAGGAAATGTATGAAGGGCACCTCTAAAAATTGCCCCACCCCCTGCACTGCGGTATCGTGAGACAATGAACCGGCAGTGGGGATACAACGATGGCACAGATGGGTTTCTTCGATCTTTCGGACCGTTACGCGAGTCTGGACGCCAAGAAGGACCCGCTGGTCGAGATTGACGCCGTGGTGCCGTGGGAGGAGTTTCGTCCGGCGCTTGAGCGGATCTGGCGCAAGCCGGATGCGGATCGCAAGTCGCGCGCGGGGCGCAAGCCAATGGACGCCGTGCTGATGTTCAAGACGCTGGTCCTGAGTGCGCTTTACAACCTGTCCGATGACCAGATTGAGTATCAGATCCGCGACCGGCTTTCCTTCATGCGATTTTTGGGGCTCGGCCTTGGGGATCGTGTTCCCGATGCCAAGACGGTTTGGCTTTATCGAGATGCGCTGGCGCAAGCAGGTAAGGTGGAGGAACTGTTCGGGCTGTTCGACGGTCATCTCAATCGGCAGGGCTACATCGCCCGCGGCGGGCAGATTCTGGATGCTTCCATCGTGCCGGTGCCGCGCAATCACAACACGCGCGATGAGAACGCGGCCATCAAGAAGGGCGAGACGCCCGAGGATTGGGAAAACAAGCCCGCCAAGCGATGCCAGAAAGACTTGGACGCACGCTGGACAAAAAAGCACGGCAAGAGCCACTACGGCTACAAGAACCATGTGAACGTCGACCGAAAGCATAAGCTGGTGCGGCGCTATCACGTCAGCGACGCCGCACAGCACGATAGCCAGGCGGTGGATCACCTGCTGATGCGGGGCAATACCGGCTCCGGCGTGTGGGCGGATGCGGCCTATCGGTCCGAAGAGATGGAGGCGAAGCTGCGCGATCGCAAACTGAAAAGCCATATCCACCGCAAGGGCAAGCGGGGCAAGCCGCTGACCGAACAGGCCAAGGGCAGCAACCGGACCAAATCCTCTGTGCGCGTCCGGGTCGAGCACATCTTCGGCGCGCAGGCCAACGACATGGGCGGCACCTTGGTGCGCACCATCGGCCTAGTGCGGGCCAAGGCAAAGATCGGGATGAAGAACCTTGCCTACAACATGCGCCGACTTTGTCAGTTGCGTCGCATCAACCCAAACCCGGCGTGAAAAGCGGTCGGCCAAAGACGCAGATCATGCGGCGCATCACGAAAAACGGTCCTGAAATGGGCAGCGCATCATCAGACCTGATGCAATAACCTGGCATCTGACGATCTCCGATGCGCATTCCGAAGCGCTTCAGGCTGCATCACCTGCTACATGGTCGCGAAAACGGTCAAAAATCGAGGTGCCCATCAGGTATTCGACGTTTTCTTTGCCGTAAGGTTGCAGCCAGCAATGCTTGTCGGTGTGGGCAATCATCGTCCCGTAGGAATGAAGATCGGCCGTCACCTCGGGCACGCCTGCAACGAATGGATGGGCGATGAAGCCGATCTGGTTCAGCCCGCTGCCCACGGCGGCCATTTCGCGCACCGCTTTCAGGTCGAGATTGCGATATTTGGTGTCACGCGGATCGACATAGCCATGGGCGCCGGTGCCCGTGCGCATGATGAAACCGCCGTCACGTCGCGGTATGTGCAGGTCAAACTCAGGCTTTTTGCCGCAAAGCGTGACGTCCTTTGGGGCGTCGGCAATTGCCTGTTCGACCAGCGCGCGGGGCAGGCGCAAACGATCGGCATTACGGCCCGGTTTGGCCCCGGCTTTCAGCAAGGCCGCATGCGCTTTGGGGTGGATGACGACGACGCCGTACTCTGACAGCAGATCGAAGCTGCGGGTTTTCAACTCCGCGATATCGTCTTGGCTTAGAAAGCCAAAGCGGGTGTTTGCGGCGGATTGCGATGACAGGGTAAAAGCGTCGGGCGTTTTCGCCACGGGCTTGGGGGTGCCGCGCCCGCGACGGCGGGGGGCTGCGGATTGTTGTCTGGTTTCCATAACGACCTCGTGCATATGCAGAACATTGGGTTGTCATGGCACACACCGATTTCGCTCACTGCCTGCCGACTTGAGCAATGTTGACGCTAGGGCTGATTTGCGGGTCGGTCAATCCCGCCGACTGCCGCATCTTGTTGGCATGGGTCTGGGTGCCTATGCTGTGGGCTGGCAGGCAAATCGGATAAGGCGCGATCAAATGGCGGAAATTGTGGTGATCGGGGCCGGGCCTGCGGGGCTTATGGCAGCGGACAGCTTGGCAAGTGAAGGCCATTCAGTTGAGGTGATCGAGGCCAAGCCATCGACCGGGCGCAAGCTGCTGATGGCCGGGAAAAGTGGTTTGAACCTGACCCGTGACGAGCCGTTTGAAGATTTCCTGCGCACCTATGCCGAGGCCGCCGACTGGCTGCGCCCGATGCTGACCGCGTTTTCCAATCAGGATGTCGTCAGTTGGGCTGAAGGGTTGGGGCAGTCGGTGTTCACCGGCTCAACCGGGCGGGTGTTTCCCAAGACGATGAAATCGTCGCCTTTGCTTCGGGCCTGGCTGCGGCGGCTTGATGAAAAAGGCGTTAAGTTTCACACCCGCTGGCGTTGGACCGGCTGGAATGACGGCACTTTGCGGTTTCAAACGCCGGACGGTGAGGTTGAAATGCACCCTGCCGCGACGGTTTTGGCGCTGGGCGGGGCAAGCTGGGCTCGGCTCGGCTCGGACGGGGTGTGGGCAGATATTTTGCGCGACAAAGGGGTTGAAGTTGCGGCGTTTCAGCCGGCCAATATGGGGCTGCGTGTGGACTGGTCGCCGCATATGGCACGGTTTTTTGGCCAGCCGGTGAAGGCGTGTGCGTTGAAAGCCGGGGCAAGCAGGTCGCGCGGGGAATTTGTGATTTCAGCCAGGGGGCTGGAAGGCGGCGGGACATACGCTTTGGGGCGTGAATTGCGTGCCTTGGCCACCCTTTCGATTGATTTGCTGCCGGATCTTACGGTTGACGACATTGTTCGCCGTTTGGCCAAAGCCCCGGCCAAGGCAAGCTTGCCCAACCGGCTGCGCAAGGCGTTGCGGCTGGATGCCGTGCGAATCGCTTTGTTGCAGGAATTTGCCCGGCCCTTGCCCGGTGATCCGGCCTTGTTGGCGGCGGCAATAAAGGCTGTTCCGGTCACGCATCAAGGCCCCCGCCCGATTGACGAGGCAATTTCGACCGCTGGCGGAGTGACCCGCGCGGCCCTGGATGGCGGCTTGATGTTGCGCGCCTTGCCAGGGGTGTTTATCGCCGGTGAAATGCTGGATTGGGAAGCGCCGACCGGGGGGTATTTGCTGACGGGGTGTCTGGCCAGCGGGCGCTGGGCCGGGCTGTCGGCTGCCAAATGGCTGGACGGCGGATTTGATAAGAACGGGGACAGAAAACCATGACCGATATCAAGATGACCTTAACCGAGGCGCATGATCTGGCGCTAAGCTGCCTGATTGCCAACGGCCTTGACGACGTGAACGCCCGCGCCGCCGCCGACCGGATGATCGAGGCTGAGCGCGACCAGTGCCACTCGCACGGACTGTTCCGGCTGCCCTGGTATGCGGGGGGTGTCGCCTCGGGCCGGGTTAACGGCAAGGCGCGGCCGCGGGTTGAAAAGCTTGCGCCAGCGGTTGTTAAGGTGGACGGCGACAATGGTTACGCGCCATTGGCGCAGCAGATGGCACATGCGCCGCTGGCGGCTGCCGCGCGGGAAAACGGCATCGCGGCGCTGGCGCTGACCAATATGTACCACATCGCCGCGATGTGGCCTGAGGTTGAGGCCTTGGCCAATGAGGGCCTTTGTGCAATCGCGGTGACGGCGTCTTATCCCTATGTCGCCCCGGCAGGTGGGATCAAAGCGCTGTTTGGCACCAATCCGATGGGCTTTGCCTGGCCGCGCAAGGATGCGCCACCTTTGGTGTTTGATCAGGCATCATCGGCAATGGCGCGGGGCGAAATCCAGATCGCGGCCCGGGATGGGCACAGCGTGCCCGAAACTGCCGGAATAGGCCCGATGGGCGAGGCGACGACCGATCCCAATGTGGTTTTGGCCGGGGCGCAGCTTGGCTTTGGCGGCTATAAAGGCGCGTCGCTGGCGATGATGATTGAGTTGTTGGCCGGTCCGTTGATTGGCCAGTTTCTAAGCTTTGAAGCGATGGAAGATGATGCGGGACGGGGTGGGCCGCCAAAAGGGGGTGAATTGATAATCGCGCTTGATCCGGCCCGGTTTGGCGATGCCGACGGGTTTATGGCGCATGGCGAAAAGCTGTTCACCGCCATGCTGGCCGAAGAGGGAACGCGCTTGCCGGGGATGCGGCGGTTTCAGTGTCGGGAAGTTACGGCGGCTGAGGGGATTACCATCCCGCAAAGCCTGCATCAGGAGATTTTGGCGCTGTTGGCCTGATGCTGAGTGTTGTTCTTGCCGAAGGCCCATTAGTCTGGTTTGGGGAACCTTCGGCGAGGATATTTCTGAAAGAAAGAAACGCCCGGAGGCGATCAGGCCGCGACGGCGGCTTTATAGGCTGGGCGGGCAATGCAGCGGTCGATATAGGCGTTAACTTTCGGGTCATTGATTTCGAAACTGGCGTTGCGCGCCCAGGTGCCGCAATGGGTGGTGACGATGTCGGCGACGGTGAAGGTATCGCCCATCAGGTATTGATTGTCGCCCAACCGCTGCGCCAGAACATTCATGGAGCGGTCAAACTCCCACCGCAGGGTGTCCTTGATTGCTGGCACGCGTTTATCTTCGGGCAAAATGAAGGAGTTTCGGGCGGCTGTCCATAAAGTGCCGTCCATCTCATCGCAGGCGAATTGCATGAAGCCGTCTTGCCGGGCGCGCTCGATCGTGCCGGCGGGGAAGGTCAGTTTGTTGTGTTTGTCGGCCAGAAACTGGATGATCGCCACCGAATCAAGCAGCACTTGATCGTCAACCATGAAGGCCGGGATCTTGCCGGAGGGGTTCAGCGCACGCACCGCGTCAGAACGGGGTGATTCGGTGATGAGGGTGTAATCTAGACCCATCTCCTCCAATGCCCAAAGGACGCGGAAGGAGCGGCTTTTTTTGCTGCCGATGAGTTTGTACATGGGTTTTCCTTTGTCATGGGTTCAGGTGCGGGCCAGCATCGCGATGCGGATGAAGGCGCGTTCTAACAGGGCGCGAGCCGGGATCGGCCGAGAGCTGCGCAGGCTTAAGTCAGTGTCGGTCAGGATTGTCAGCATGTTTTCCAGTTTGTGCATGCCAAGGGCGCGGGCTTGTCGTCCCATCCGGTCGCGGCGGGGGCCAAAAACCGGCGGGCGGCTGGCGCTGAGGCCGGCCTCGGGGCCTTTGGGATGGCTGGCGGCTGCGTGCAATGTTCGGAAATGCCGGGTCGCGCCGATGCAGATCGTGGTCGGGTTCATGCCCTGGCCCTCCAGTTTGTGCATGACGATGCCGACCTCGCCGACGCGGGCTTCGGCGATCAGGTTCAGGGCGTCGTCAAGCACCGCTTCGGTCGTGGCGGGGGCGCAGGCGATGATGTCAGCAGCGCTGACCGGGCTGGGATCGTTCAGCTTGTAAAGCGCCAGCTTTTCCATCGTCTGACTGAAATCACCGGGATCAATGCTGCGGGCGAGGGTTTGCAAATCGCCCATCGGTTCGGGGCCGATCTGGGTCAGCCCGGCTTTGGCGAGGGTTGATTCGATTTCTTCCCGGCTGGGCGGATCGGTATAGACCCCGACGGCATAGGCGTTGGGATGGGCCTCAAAGAACTTGCGCAAAGAGGATCGCGCGGCAAGCTGGCCTGCGGTCACGACCAACGTGGCATCGTCCTTTTGCCAGTCGGCAAGGGCTTTTTCGACGATCTTTGAGACGCCATCTGCCGCTTCTTCCAGAAATACCGCGCGCGGACCCGGGAAAAACCCCCTGGCGCGCAAGGCATCCGTCAGCATGGCCGGGTCTTTGCGGATGTCAGCGCCGGTCATGCGGGTCAGTCGCATTTCGGTTTCGCCAGTTTCACCGATCAGGGCTTTCAGCACGTCCTGGCGTTTTAAGGCGACGCGCATGGAATCCGGGCCATAGATCAGTAGTCCGGTGCGCCCTGGTTCGGGTTTGTTGAAATACCTGACCGCGTCGCGACCGGTTAGTTTCATTCCACCCAGCTTTCAGCGGTTGAGGCCAGGCGTAGCGCGATTTTGTCAGCGAGGGCACGCACCAGACGGTCATGGGCGTCACGCCGCGACGTGGCGGTAGTCAGGGTTTCAGCATTGCTGGTATATCCGGCGGTTTCGCGCAGCGAATCGCTGAAAAGCTGATTGCCAGTTGCAGCTGAGGTGACACGGATCTTGGCGATCCCCGTCAGCGTATTGCGGATAACGGCGGTCGCGGCGGTCAGCACAAGCTGTTCTTCAAGGATCATAAGT
>Ga0307929_1001579_pt1 | contig 16683 bp, 14 predicted proteins | sample AceLakmetage1330_FD_203160 | JGI IMG/M metagenome (GOLD analysis project Ga0307929, IMG submission 203160) | Saline water microbial communities from Ace Lake, Antarctica - #1330 | ecosystem: Environmental > Aquatic > Non-marine Saline and Alkaline > Saline | place: Antarctica: Ace Lake...
TTGTGCGGCGCGCGGGCTGACGGGTGATCAGGGCGTTCTGATCCCGGCGGCAAATATCAAACATCTGGCGCTGCGCAACCGGGTGATCGACGCGGTGCGTGACGGCAAGTTTCAGATCATTCCCTTTGCGATGATTGAACAGGGCCTGAAGATATTGACCGGCAAGCCAGCGGGTCAGCGCAGACCAAATGGCACGTTTCCGAAATACAGTTTGAACGCAGCGGTCGAGGCACGGTTGGAAGGCTTTGCCAAAGCACGCAAATCCTTCGCAGCCAGGCCAGGCGACAAAGGCGGTGTGGCATGACCCGCGCGCCAGACCGGTTGCCGCGTTTGATCCTGGGGGCCACCTGTTATTCGGACGCGTATTCCACGATTGAATTGGCGGTGCCGCTGGCGGGGCGCTTGGGGGCGGAATTGCTGGGCGTGCTGATTGAAGAGGACGCGATTCTGTCTTATGCCGGAATGCCCGACGCCCGCACCATTGGCGAACCGGGCAAGGCGGCGCAGCAAGTGACTGCCGAAAAGATGATGGCGGCCTTTCGCCAGGATGCGGCGCAATTCAAACGCGCACTTGGTCAGGCGGCTACCGTCGCAAAGATCGCTTGGAGCTTTGAGCAGCGGCGCGGCCAGTTTAGTCGAGTGTTTGAAGGCTTGGCAGGGACGGGGGATTTGCTGGTGCTGGCCTATGCCAGACCGCGCCACCACCGCCGTGCAATCGCTTTGGTAATGGGGCAAAATGCGACCCCTGCACTTTACAGCAATGCCGCCGGAGTGGCGCAGGAAACCGGTCTGCCGCTGGTGATTTTTGTGCCGGTCGCAGCTTCGGCAAAGATCCGCGCTGAACTGATGCAGGACTTGCCCAATCATCGGCGCGCGCCGGATGTGGTGGTGCGCGATTATGCCAGCTATGATGATCTTATGCGCCAGATCGGGGCGTTGGCGGCGGGGCTTGTGTTTCTTGCAGCCGACGTCACAGGCAAGCTGGATTTGCGCCAGCTGACAGATGCCGCGCGCTGCCCGGTGGCGATCGACAGCGGCTTGCGGGAACCGGGTGCAGCACCGCAGCCAGGCCAAGACACGGCCGGCCCGCAATAATTGCCGCCAGTGCACAGGAGGGGGCCGTGACCGAAGGCAAGACACAGGACAAGGTGATCGCGTTTCTGTCCGATCCGGCCAGTTACGGGCTTGATCAGCCGGTTTCGATGATCCGCACCCATGCGGCCTGCCTGTTTCTGGCGGGCAGCAAGGCTTACAAAATCAAGCAGGCGGTGCGCTACAGCTATCTGGATTTCTCAACCCTTGAAAAACGCCATGCGGTGCTGGCGCGTGAACTTGCGTTGAACCGCCCGGCAGCACCACAGATCTATGGCGATCTGGTTGCGGTGACGCGGCAAGCTGATGGCAATCTGGCGCTGGGCGGGTCTGGGCAGCCGATGGAATGGGTGCTGGTGATGAACCGATTCCCTGCCGATCAGGAACTGTCGCAGATCGCCGCGCGTGGTGAACTGGATGCCCCGCTTGCGGCAAGTCTTGGCAAGCAGATCGCGCAGTATCACGACAAAACACCGGTTGATCGGCAGTATGAACCGACCGGGTTGATCGGCGAAATTCTGGAAGAACTGGCGCTGGAATTCGGGCAGATGCAGGGCGATTTTCCAAAAGATTTGGTTGCCGGTTTCAACCGCGACGCATCGGCAGCTTTTGCCACCCATAAAGCGGTGCTGGCGGATCGCGGGGCAAAGGGGTTCGTGCGCCGCGCGCATGGCGATCTACATTTGCGTAATATCGTCTGTCTTGACGATGTACCGGTGCCGTTTGATGCGCTGGAATTTGACGAAAAACTCGGCACGATGGATGTGCTTTATGATCTGGCGTTCCTGATCATGGACCTGCTGCACAATGGCCATCCTGAGGCTGCGAATGTGGTTCTGAACCGCTATCTTTACCACGCTAAAAACGCAGCGCATTTGACCGGGCTTGCGGTTTTGCCGCTGTTTCTGGCGATCCGCGCGGCGATCAGGGCGATGGTTGCGGTGCAAGCCGGGCATTTACAATCACGCGCCACCAAACTGGCCGAGGCGGTGGCCTATCTAAAGCGCGCGCGTGGTTTTCTAACCCCCGAGCAACCTTCATTGGTGGCAATTGGCGGGCTGTCGGGGACGGGCAAAAGCACGCTTGCGGCACATCTGGCCCCGTTTCTGGGTGCGGCACCGGGTGCCATCCATCTGCGCAGCGACCTTGAGCGTAAGGCGATGTTCAACACCGATGAGTTTGACCACCTGCCAAGTGAAGCCTACCGCGAGGAGGTTTCGAAAAAGATCTATCTGGCGATGGAAGCCAAGGCGCGGTTGGCGCTGCAAGCCGGACACTCGGTCATTTTGGATGCGGTGCATATGACGACAGATCAGCGCGGCCGGGTTGATCAACTGGCAGCGTCGCTGGCTGTGCCGTTTCAGGGCGTCTGGCTGACGGCTGATGTGCAAACGCTGGTCAAGCGGGTCGATGCGCGCAGGCGGGATGCCTCGGACGCGGATGCGAAAGTTGTGCGGTCGCAGGCGACGGCGGACACCGGCAAGATCACCTGGCAGGTTTTCAATGCCGATCAGCCGTTGGATAGGCTGGCGGCTGCGGTTACCTCTGCGATCAAGATCCGCTAGAAGGGTGATTGCCATGCCAACGGGCTTGTCGGGCCAATGCCGGGGCGATAGCTTGGGGTGATCTGTTTTAGGGCAAACCGCGTGACAGGGATTGGCAACAAGGCCGATATGACCATCAAACTGCTTCATACCGCTGATTTGCACCTGGATTCGCCCCTGCGCAGCCTGGCGATGAAGGATGAAACCCTGCGCGCCGAGGTGAAAACCGCCAGCCGCACCGCCCTGTCGCGGATGGTGCGGTATTGCATTGACGAAGGCGTGGCCGCGCTGCTGATTGCCGGCGATCTTTACGATGGTCGCGCCCGCAGCGCCAAAACGGCTGCGTTTCTGGGCCACCAGATGGACCTGCTGCACAAGGCCGGGATCAAGGTTTTTTACGTCAAGGGCAACCATGACGCCGAAAACCCGATCAGCGGCGAAATCGCGCTGCCGCCGAATGTCCATGTTTTTGACGGGCGGGGCGGTAAGGTCAGGCTGGAGGGGGCGGATATCTGGATCCACGGGGTCAGTTTTCGCGACAAACATGCGCCGGAAAGTCTGGTGCCGAAGTTTCAACCGCCCGAGGCCGAGGCGGTGAATATTGCGCTGATGCATTCGTCTTTGACGGGGGCTGAGGGGCATGACAATTACGCGCCCTGCACCCTCGCCAGCTTGCTGGACGCCGGGTTTGATTATTGGGCGCTGGGACATATCCACAAGCGCGCGCTGCATTCGGAAAACCCCTGGATCGTGATGCCGGGCTGCCCGCAAGGCCGTGATATTGGCGAGGCCGGCGCGAAATCCGCCAGCCTTCTGACGGTGGATGGTGGCAAGATCTCGGTGTCTGAGGTTCTGACCTCAGTGGTGGAGTTTCGCCATGTCTCCCTGACGGTTGAAGCCAGTGCTGACGACGCCGATCTGCGGCGGCAGTTGCAGAAGCAGGTGGCGCACGCGGCGGTGGAAACCAAATCCGAAGCGGCGATTTTGCGGGTGCGTTTGACCGGCACCACCGAGCACGCCTGGCAGTTTCGCCGCGACAGTGATTACTGGCGCGACAGCATTGCCGAAATGGCGGCAGAAACCGGGCGGCTGTGGATTGAACAGGTCGATTTTGATCTGGCAGCACCGAAGGCGGACACGGCGTTAATGGCCGATGCCACCGATGAATTGCGGCAGATGATGGAAGACATCAGGCGGGATGCCGGGTTTCAGGCCCAGGCCCGGGTTGAGTTTGATCAGATGTTATCACAGCTTCCGCCGGATCGGCGCAAAGACGCGCTGGCCGATCAGGCGGTCGCTGATGCGCTGTTTGAAAAGCTAGGGCAGGACGCCGTTTTGGCGATGACGGCCCGGATGCTAGGTGTTACGCGATGATGCGTTTACGGCGGCTTGATCTGTCGGCTTTCGGGCATTTCACCGATCACCAGATGGACTTTGGCTCCAAGGGCGACGGGCCTGATTTTCACATCATCCACGGCGCCAATGAGGCCGGGAAAACCACTTTGATGGAAGGCTATCTGCGGCTTTTGTTCGGGTTTCCCAATCTGGAACCCTACGCTTTCAAGCACGGTCGCCCAAACTTAAGGGTCGGGGGAGTGCTGGAAATTGACGGCCAGGAAACCCTGTTGCAGCGGTTGCCGAAACGCGCCAACGCGCTGCAAAACATGGACGGCGATGCGCTGCCGGAAACGCTGATCCAGACGGCCTTGGGCGGCTTGCAGATCGACGATTATCGCAAGCTGTTATGTCTGGATGACGCCACGATCGAAACCGGCGGCGAGGAGATTTCCAACAGCAAGGGCGATATCGGTCGGCTGCTGTTTTCGGCCGCTGCCGGGATCAGTGATCTGTCTGAGGTGCTGGATCAGGCGGCTGATCAGGCGGCGACGTTTTATAAGAAGGGCGGCAGCAAGTCCGTTTTTGCGCAGTTAAAACAAACCCATACGGAGCTTGGTCAAAAGATCGCCGCCATTGATGTGACCGCTGCAAGTTACCGCCAGTTACGCCAGGGATTTGAAGCCGCCGCCAAGGACGAGGCGGCTTTGCGTCAGACCCGCGATGCCCTGACCAAGCAGCAAGTGCGTCTAAGTGCGGTGATCCAGGCCCATGCGATTGCCGCCGATTTGGCGGCGCAGCAGCAGGCCCTCGCGCCGCTTGCGCATTACCCGGAGATACAGGATATCGACCCGGACATGCTGGTGCAAATGATGAGCCGTCAGGCGGGTTTGCAGGCGCGGCGCAAGGTTGCCGAAAGTGATTTGGCTGAGATGGATGCGACACTCGAAGGCCTGATTGCGCAGCCGGTCCTGCTGGCAATTGCCCCGGCATTGAAGGATCTGGAAGGCTTCCGCGCCAAGGCCTTTGCGGCGGAAAGTGACCTATCAAGGCGGCAAGTGGATTATCAGCAGGATCTGGCGGACATGCAGCGCCTGATTGCGGAGCTTGGGGTCACAGGCGCGCCGGATCCGTTGGGGTTTGTGCCGGATGATCGCGCACTTGCCGGGTTGGAACGGGCCTACCAGACGCTTGATGCGGCGCAGGTGGCTGATGGGGCTGCGCAAAAGGAATTGCTGCATGCGCAGGCGCAGCGCGACATTGCCAATGCTGCCGCCGCGCAGTTGCAGACCGATCCCGAAAGCCCGGATCTGGCGGCGCTCCTGACGCGGTATGATGCGGCTGAATTGGTGCAGCAGGACAGTTCGATAGGGCAAAACCTAGCACGCCTGCGGGCGGAGATTGCGGAATGCCTGGCCGCCCTTGGCTTGCCGGGGCAGCGGTTTGACGTTGTGCCGCCAGCGACGATCGCTGCGGCAGAGGCTGGTAAGCTGGCGCAGGATATCGGCTTGGCGCAGGCACAGGAGCAATCGGCGAACGCGGCAGAAATAGCCGCGCGGGTCGATCTGGATCAGGCCCGGGCGCGGCAGGCGGCGATGGTGGAAAGTGCCGGAGGGATTGAATACGCTGCGGCGGCCGATCTGCGGCAAACGCGGGATCGGTTGTGGGACCAGCACCGCGATACACTGACAGCAAATACCGCTGACGTTTTCGCCAAGGCGATGGCGCAGGACGACAGCGCGACGGCCCGGCGGTTGGGGCAAGCCGGTGATCTTGCGGCCCTCCAACAGGTGCGGATCAAGGTGGCCGAGGCTGAGGCGGCGTTGCAGTCTGCCAGTGAACACTCGGCTCGTGCGCAGGCAGCTTTGGCGGGCTTGAACGCACGTTTTAAGGGGTATCTGGCCGATAGTGGCCTGCCGGATACGGTGTCGCCTTCGGGGTTTGTCGACTGGCTCAGGCTTTGTGAATTGGCGCGCCGGGCGGAGGCTGCTTTCACGCGTGCGGAAGCGGCCGCAAGCGGGCATTTCGCCGAGGCCAAGGCGCTTGCGGCGGCATTGGCGGCGGCGCTTGATATGCCTGATGTTGGGCTGGCGGGCAGCTATCGCCTGGCCCGCGCGAAGGTGGAGGCGCAACAAGAACAGGCGCGTCAGATTGCGGCTGCAAAGGACGATCTTGCGCGGGAAACAGCGGCAGTTGCGGTCCGGCAGAAAGCGGTGGTTCGCTGTCAAGACGCGCTTGCGGCAGCGCTTGCGGCTCGGCGGACGCAGGTGAAAACCTGCCTGCCTGATTTGCCTGACACAGAGGGGGAAAACCCGCTGCCGGGTCTGCGAAAGCTGCGGCAGATCAGCGAACGTGCGGTGCTCCACCAACGTCAGATCAGCGGCATGTGCGCAGATCAGACGCTGTTCTCTGACCGCCTTGCGCCCTTGCAGGCAGTGGTTTCCGGCTGTGATGGCCTGGCACCGCTGGCGGCTTTTGCCAAGCTAAGCGCGCTTGTCCAGCAGGCCGAGGGTGCAGAGGAAAAGCGGCACGCGCTGCAATCCAAACGCGATGAATTGGGTCAAACATGTCGGCAAATCAACGCCGAACTTCTAGAGATGGAACAGCAGCTTCGCCAGTTGGCTAAGGGGTTTTCTGACAGTATCGTGACTGACACTCTGGAAGATTTGCGGCAGGCGGTGCAGCGGGCTAAACAGGCCGTCGATCTGCGGGCAGAGGTCAACAGATTGACCGTCGAACTGATCGCACGGCTGGGGGTCGAGACGCCGGAGACGGCGGTTGAAACCCTGGCGGAAACCCCGTTGGAGCAGGCCGAAGGTGACAGTTTGTTGATTGCCGCCGATCTGGAACAGGCGCATCTTGCGGTCGAAGTTGCAATTGCCGCTACAGCGACTGCGAAATCGGCGCTGAACGCGGTTGATGGTGACGCCGATGTTGCGGAACTGACCCAGCAGCGCCGCACGGTTGAGGCGGAAATGCAGGCGGGCGTTCTGAAATATCTGGAGGTCAGGCTGGGCCATAACTTGGCTGAACGGGCGATCCGGCGCTATCGCGACAAGCATCGCAGCGCCATGATGCGCGACACGGAAAAGGCGTTTGAGGTGTTGACAAATGGCGCTTATCGCCAGCTGAAAACCCAGCCCGATGGGGCCGCCGAAGTGTTGGTGGCGATCACCGCTGGCGGGGCCGCGAAGCAGGCGCATGCGATGTCTAAAGGCACGCGGTTTCAGCTGTACCTGGCCTTGCGTGCGGCGGCTTATGAACAGATAGCGACCAATGGTCTGGTGCTGCCGTTTTTCTGCGATGATGTGTTTGAAACCTTTGACGAAACCCGCACCCGCGCGGCTTGCGCCTTGATGCGCCAGATCGGCCAGAGGGGGCAGGCAATTTATCTGACGCACCACCAGCATGTTGTTGATATTGCAAAGGAACTATGTGGTGATGAGCTTCAGGTGCATCAGTTGCAAACTTCTGCTGCGCTGTCTGAAATCTAAGGAAAGTGGGGTCTGATGTTTTCCCGTGAAAACCTGCATTACCAGGCAATTCCCTTGCCCGACCGCGCCGATCTTAGCGATGCTGAAACCGCGCAAGCGGCGCGGGATTTCTACGAATTCATGCGCAAACGCCACACCGTGCGCGACTTTTCTGATCGGCCGGTGGCGCGAAGGGTAATTGAAGAGTGCGTGCGTGCGGCGGGGACGGCGCCAAGTGGTGCCAATCATCAACCCTGGGCTTTCGTTGCGGTCACAAACCCTGCGATGAAGGCCCGCATTCGCAGCGAGGCTGAGGCGGAAGAGCGGCGCTTTTACGCTGGCGGGGCCGGGGATGAATGGCTGAAAGCGTTGGAGCCGATCGGCACCAATGACCACAAACCGCATCTGGAAATCGCCCCCTGGCTACTGGTGGTTTTCGCTCAGCGCTGGGGCCAGTTTGAGGATGGCACAAGGTTCAAGAACTACTATGTGCCGGAAAGCGTTGGCATCGCCACCGGTTTTCTGATCGCGGCCTTGCACCATGCGGGACTGGTGGCGTTGACGCACACGCCGAACCCGATGAAATTCCTGGGGCCAGCTTTGCGGCGGCCTGCCAGCGAAAAACCGGTGATGATCCTGGCGGTCGGCCACCCGGCGACGGGCGCGACCGTGCCGGGTATAGCGAAGGTGAAAAAGCCGCTGGATCAGATTTTGACGGTTTTTGAATAGGCCCGCCCCGGGGTCTAGCCCGTCAGCCAGCGAAAGGCGGTGGCAATGCTGGCTTGACCGTTCTTCAAAACCGGTGCGCCATGTGCCATCAGCAGGCTTTCGGCGGGCCAGTCCGCTACGGCCGCCTTCAGATCGTCGGTCAGGGCAATCGGTGACCAGATGAACAGATCGCCACCGTCCAGCCGGATCACCACCATCAGGGTCGGAAAGTGAAACCCGGCAGTTGAAACCACCGGCCCGTTTGCTGTCAAAATCGCGGGCCGAAAGGTTTTAACACGATGTATCCGTTGGGTTCTGAGCGCGGGCGCGGCAGAAGGTTTGGGGTAAGCTACCGAACCTTTTCGCGCCGTCCCCGCTCGGTCTCGCTTTTCAGCTGACCGCAGGCGGCCATGATGTCTTCGCCGCGTGGTTTGCGCACCGGCGAGGCATATCCGGCCGCGTTGACGATGTCGCCAAAGGCGCGGATGCGGTTGTTTGAACTGCGCTCGTAAGGGGCGCCGGGCCATTCGTTGAACGGGATCAGGTTGATCTTGGCGGGGATGCCGTCGATCAGTTTGACCAGCTTATGCGCGTCCTCGTCACTGTCGTTCACACCTTTCAGCATCACATATTCAAACGTTATGCGTTCGGAATTAGACAGCCTTGGATAGGTGCGCAGGGCGTCCAGAAGGGCGGCGATGTTCCAGCGTTTGTTGATCGGCACCAGTTTGTCGCGGGTTTCGTCATTTGTGGCGTGAAAGGAAATCGCAATCATGCAGCCGATTTCGTCGCCAGCGCGGGCGATTTCCGGCACGACGCCAGAGGTCGACAAAGTGATGCGACGGCGCGACAGGGAAATCCCTTCGGGGTCCATCGCGATCTTCATCGCGTCGCGGACGTTGTCGAAATTATACAAAGGCTCACCCATGCCCATCAGCACGATGTTGGACAATAGCCGCTTGTCGCCGGGGTCTTTGCCCCATTCGTCAAGATCGTCGCGGGCCACCAGAATTTGCCCGACGATTTCCGCGACGGACAGGTTGCGCACCAGTTTCTGGGTGCCGGTGTGGCAGAACGAACAGGTCAGGGTGCAGCCGACTTGCGAGGAAACGCACAGGGTGCCGCGATCTTCTTCGGGGATATAGACCGCCTCGACCTCATGGCCACCATTGATGCGCAGCAGGTATTTGCGGGTGCCGTCGCTGGAAACCTGTTTGGTGACGATTTCTGGCCGTGCAACGGTGAACTCTTCGGCAAGCATCGCGCGGAAGGGTTTGGCAAGGTTGGTCATGGCCGCAAAATCGCTGATGCCTTTTTGGTAGATCCAGCCCCACAGCTGGCCCACACGCAATTTCGCCTGCTTGTCGGGAGTGCCGACAGCGATCAGGGCGTCGCGCATTTGATCGCGGGTCATGCCGACAAGGTTGGGCTTGTCAGGGGCCGCGTCTTTGCGTGGGACGGTCAGGGTATCAGGGGTAATTGCGGTCATGGCGCTTTCGATCAGAACAAGCAGGCGGGATACACCAGAATATAGGGCGCGCAAAGGCCTATGTCATCGGCCTTGGATGCAGGGGGGTATCAGGGGTCGAGTGTTAGGGAGTTCTTAATCTTAAGATATTGTTATCATGTAAAATTGTCCGGAGTACGTGCTTGCCTAAGTGGGGCAGTATCGCCTAGGGTCTGGATATCGGGTCAGGATGACCTGGGACTTTTTCAGGAGCGAGTGTTGCGCATTGCGGGGCGCTCGTGGGGTGATGGAGGGTCCCGAGGGGTTGGGACCCTCCAATTTTTTTGGCCAGTTTTAGGATTTCGGTGCACTGTTTAGAGTGTGCTTGTTTGCTTGCGGCAGAGGGTTGCGAGTATCTCGGCCGTAAATCTGCGTAAGTGGCCCGCTGTGTTTTGATTTCTACCGCTAACGCGCCCTGTCCAGATAATCCGTCCAATTCCGGCATTCGTTGCCTGCAACCCACTGAAATCGCGGCGGATTGCAGGGCTGGTCATGTTCCCGTCGCGCTTGCTTACTGCGCGCGAGGGCCGGATCAGAACCCGGATCAGAACAGTGTCAGCACCAGGCCCATGATGGTACAGCCAACGATGGCATAGGTGCCGTCGATAAAGGTCAGGCGCATTGGCCGACCGGCAAAACCATAGTTTGTGGCGATCCACGGTGTTGCGATGAATGCGCCAAGGCCAAATCCGGCCCACAGGCCTTTGTTCGGGGTATCAATTCCCGCCTGATTGAACGCATGCCGCATCATCCCTGCGACCAGAATTGCCGCCACGAATGAGATGATGAACGGCACCGGATTCTTGCGATCAATCTCCCCTTCGGAGACACCCGCGGCTTCCATCCACTGCTTGCTTAAGATCATATACCAGGCCGCACCAAATGCGTAACTTGCAACCGCTGCGACCAGAACGCCAACATATTCCATACTCTCTTCCCTCCATATTTGGTTATTGTCCGCGCAATATGCCGCAAAATATGGTAAAATGCCAAATATTTTGGTGCGGTTACGAAAATGTGTTTCGCGCCTTCGTTGCAATCGCGTAGCCTTTGCCAATGCCCGGACAGCGCCTTCGCACCTGGTGGGTAAAAGGGGGGAATATGCGTCGTTTTCTAAAGATAGCCGTGCCGGTTTTTGTGATCGGTTTCATTGTCGGGAATGCCTTTTGGTATCTGGCGTCACCGTTATGGATCGACCGCGTCGTGTCCGAAGAATTGCCGGCCGAGTTGCAGTTAACCAGCCTGGCCAGCGGCCAGTTCAGTGGTGTTGATGCGGTGCATCAGGGCGAGGGGCAAGTGGCGGTGCTGCAATCCGGGTCGGGCTTGCTGCTGCTGCGATTGACCGAGTTTCAGGTGACGAACGGGCCGGATCTGAAAGTGTATCTGGCAAAATCGCCAAACCCAGAGAAGGCGTCTGACGTGCTGGACGGCGGTTGGCGGTCGCTTGGGTCGCTGAAAGGCAATATCGGCGATCAGACCTATATCATCCCGTCGGATGTTGATCTGTCTGAGTATGGCTCGGTCGTGATCTGGTGTGAGCCGTTCAAGGCGTTGTTTGCCCGCGCACCTTTGAGCGGTATTTAGCCCTTAAAGCCCGCCAAGGGCACAAATGATCTGCCATTCGTCCTTGGTGACGGGCTGCACCGACAGGCGGGTATTGTTGACAAGAACCATATCCGCCAGCCGGTCGTCGGCCTTACATTGATCCAGAGTGACGGGTTTTGGCAGGGATTTCACGGCCTTGATGTCAACGCAGTCCCAGCGCGCGTCGTCGGTTGTGCTGTCAGGATGGGCCAGGGCGCAGACCTCGACAATGCCGACGACGGCTTTTTCCTTTTGCGAATGGTAAAAGAAACCTAAATCGCCGATTGCCATCAAGCGCATGTTGTTGCGGGCCTGATAGTTGCGCACGCCGTCCCATTCTTCGCCAGCCTCGCCTTTGGCAAGCTGGTCTTGCCAGCCCCAGGTTGAGGGTTCGGATTTAAACAGCCAATAGGCCATACCAATGCTCCTTAATCTTCAGATTTGAGCGGTCTCGACAACAGGGCCGCGACGGCTTCACCAATGGTTAACTGGCGCTCCAGAACGGCGGTGACAATGCCTGCGATGGGCATGTCGATGCCGCGTGGTTCGGCCAGTGTCAAGGTGGCGCGGGCCGTGGCGACGCCTTCAAATGTGGTGCCGCTGCCCATTTCCCCGCCTTGCCCCAGCGCGTATCCAAGCGAGTAGTTGCGTGACTGCATCGAGGTGCAGGTCAACGCCAGATCACCAAGCCCGCTAAGGCCCGACAGGGTTGCCGGATTGGCCCCCATGTCAACCGCAAGGCGCATCATTTCAGCATAGCCCCGCGTCATCAAAGCTGCCCGCGCGCTTTCGCCAAGGCCAGCCCCGATCGTGATGCCTGAGGCAATGGCGATGACGTTTTTCAGCGCCCCGCCAAGCTGCGCGCCGATGACGTCGTTTGACAGATAAAGCCGCAGGCTGGCGGTGGACAGGCGGGCTTGGAGGGTTTCGGCATCCGGGTCGGTGCTGGCCAGGGTCAGGGCGGTTGGCAATCTGCGTGCGATCTCAGTCGCGAAACCGGGGCCGGTCAGAACGGCGATTTCAGCGGTTGGCACAAGTTCTGCCAAGACCTGGCTTGGCAGCAGGCCCGTGCCTTTTTCGATGCCCTTACAGCATAACACGCAGGGTTTTTGCGCCAGTCTTGGGCCGTGGAGGTCAAGAAAGCTCCGCAAGTTTTGGGTTGGGACGGCAAGCAAAACGACCTCGGCCATGTTCAGGCTTTCAGGGTCATTGCTGACGGACAGATCTTGGGGGAAGCGTGCGCCGGGCAGGTTGCTGCGGTTTTCGCCGTCGGTCTGCATGGCGGACACGGCTTTGGCGTCGCGCGCCCATAAAACTGTCGGGTTGGCGTCGCAGGCGAGTGCGATGGCAAGGGCTGTGCCAAACGCGCCGCCCCCGGCGACGGTGATGCGTGTCATGCTTTGGCCCCCTTTTTTCCTGATCCAAGCATTGGTGCAGAGGTCTGGTCAAGCGGCCATCGCGGGCGGGCTGAAAGGCTTAGGTCATCGCGCTTGCCTGCGCGAAAGGCCTCCAACCCGGCCCAGGCGATCATGGCGGCGTTGTCTGTGCAATAACGCAAGGGCGGCGCGAAAAACCGCGCGCCTTGCTGTTGGCACATATCTGTCAGGCCTGCGCGAATGACGCCATTGGCCGCGACCCCGCCCGCAACCGCAAGGGCCGGGGTGTCAACATCGCCCATCATCGCCAACGCGCGGCGGGATTTTTCAACCAGAACGTCACGAACTGCTGCCTGAAAACCTGCCGCAAGATCGGCAACATCCTGGGCATGCAAACCACCCTGTGCGGTGACAAGGTCATCGCGGGTGCGCCGCAGCGCGGTTTTGAGACCGGAAAACGACATGTCGCAACCGGGGCGATCCAGAAGCGGGCGCGGCAAGGTAAAGCGGGTTTCGTCGCCTTGAAGGGCGGCATGCTCAATCGCCGGGCCGCCCGGCTGCGGCAGGCCCAGCAGCTTGGCGGTTTTGTCAAACGCTTCGCCGGGGGCGTCGTCGATGGTGCCGCCAAGGCGGGTGAAATCATCATGATCGCGCACGATCAGAAACTGGCAATGGCCGCCTGACACCAGCAAGGCGAGGTATGGAAACGCCAGCTGATCAGTCATACGCGGGGTCAGCGCGTGGCCCGCCAGATGGTTGACGCCGATCAGGGGTTTGTCAGCGCCCGCGGCCAGACCCTTGGCGCACATCACGCCCGACAGCACGCCGCCGATCAGGCCGGGGCCTGCGGTGACGGCAATTGCATCCATATCGGACAGGGTAAGGCCAGATTGATGAAGCGCTTCCTCAACACAGAGGTCCAGTTTTTCAGCATGCGCGCGAGCGGCGATTTCCGGCACGATGCCGCCAAAATCCTGGTGCAGCTCGGTCTGGCCATAAACCACCGAGGCCAGGATTTCGACAGATGCACCGTCGCGATGGCGCAGCACGGCGGCGGCGGTGTCGTCGCAACTGCTTTCAAGGCCAAGGATGGTCAATTGGTCTGACATATCGACATTTTCTTGCTTCGGAGGTGCCATCGCAGGTAACACCTGAACACATGGCAGGCAATCCCGGCATTCATATCCTTCTGACCCGTCCGCGCGCGCATTCAACCGCGTTTGGCGATCAGTTGCGGCACCGGTTTGGCACGCGCATCCATGTGGTGCTGGCGCCCTTGTTGCAGATCACACCGATTTCTACCGCGCTTGATTTGCAAGATGTCGCGATGTTGTTGTTCACCTCGGTTAATGGGGTGACGGGGTTTGCGGCTTTGTGCGACCGGCGGGATATTCCCTGTCTTTGCGTCGGGCAGAAAACGGCGGATGTGGCGCGGGCGGTTGGGTTGACGGCGGTGTCTGCCGGTGGCTCGGCCAATGAATTGTTGCAACTGGCCTTGGCGCAGACCGAACCTGATGGTGCGTTTCTGTATTTGCGCGGTCGCCATGCTGCGCGGGATCTTGTTGGCGATCTGGTTGCCGCCGGGCTGCGTGCGCGCGCGGCGGTGGTTTATGATCAGCAAGCCCTGCCCCTGACGAATGCGGCGCGGGCTTTGCTGGATGGCAAGGCCCGGGTGCTTTTACCGCTGATGTCGCCGCGCAGCGCCGGCTTGTTTGCCAGTGCCGCCGCTGGGTTGGATCTGGGCAACACCGTGGCCATTGCGATTTCTGAAGGCGCCGCCAAACCCCTGCAAGGGCTGGGTCTGGCGGCCATCCGCGTTGCATCGCGGCCGACGGCGGCGGCGGTTACGCAAGAAATTGCCGCAACCCTTTGACGCAACCCTATAACCCTTGTGGGGGGTGGTTGGCTCACCTATCTTGGGCAGGCGTGGCGTGATCCGCGATTTGATCAAGTGATAGAGGACGGTGGCAGTGGCGACGAAAAAGACGACATCCGGGCCTGAGACATCGACCCCCAAAGGGGCTGCGAAACCAGCTGCCAAACCGACTGCACGCAAGTCAGGCAGCACCGGAAAACCGGCTAGCGCTGTCGCCAAAGCCAAGGCCGAACCGGTTGTACTTGATCCGCCCAAGCGGCCCTCGGCAGCTGACAAGAAGCCTGACACGATTGACGTGAAGGCAACTGAGGTTGCTAAGGATAGTCCGACTAAGGCCTCGGCTGCCAAGCCTGCCGAGGCGGCGAAACCTGCTGCTCCGACTACGTCTAAAACCGAGACACCAGCCAAAGCACCAGACGCCGCTAAGCCAGCCGACCAGCAACCATCGGCAGAGCCGCCGCGCCGCGCCGGGTTTCTTGGTGTGTTCGCAGGGCTTGCGCTTGGTGGTGCTCTGGCCGCCGGGATCGGTTATTTTGGGGCGGGATATATCAACCCTGTTGACCCGGATCAGCCGGATTATGCGGCAGAAATCTCTCGCCTGTCGGCGCAGATCGACGATCAAGCCCAGCAGCTTGAAGCCCGGGTAGCAGCGCTTGAAGCGGCGCGCGAAAACGCGTCGCTGGCAAAGGTTGAAGAAGACATTGCCGCCCTGAAAGACGCTTTGGCTGCGCAATCGGCAAACCTGTCGGAGCGTCTGGCGCAAACCGACGCGGCCCTCGCACAGGCCTTGCAGGATCTTGAGGATGCGCGCGCTCGTCTGGCGGATAACATTTCCACGACCGGTGGTGAGTTAAGCGCCGCCACGTCTGATCTGATCGCCCGATATGGGGCCGAAATTGACCTGTTGAAAACCCAGCTTACCGATCAGCTTGCCGATCGGAAGGCGCTTGAAGCGCGGTTGAACGATTTTTCGGACAAGGCCGGGGCGCAATTATCAGACGCGCGCGAAAAGCTGTCTGAGTTGACCGAAAACGCCAGTGCGGCAGCCCAAAGGGTTGATCTGACGCTGGCGCGCGAACGCCTGAAAGCGGCAGTTGCAACGGGCAAATCTTATGCCGATCAACTGGCAGCGATCGCCCGCGAAGCGGCGGTTGAAATCCCTGCGGCCCTGAAAGGTGGGGCCGATAACGGGGTGGTGACGATGCTTGAATTGCAGCAAACCTATCCGGATGCCGCCCGTAAGGCCCTAAAATCGTCGATACGGGCTGAGGCCGGTGAAGGGGTTGGCGCAAAGCTGACCGCGTTTTTGCAAAGCCAGCTTGGCGCGCGGTCGCTGGAAGAACGCGACGGCGACGATCCAGATGCGATCCTGTCCCAGGCTGAAGCCGCGTTAGGGCGTGGGGACTTGCAGGCGGCGGTTGATCTGGTGCTTTTGTTGCCCGCTGAAGGGCAGGCGGAAATGGCCACTTGGCTGGCGGATGCACAATCGCTGTTGGCGGTGCAATCGGCCCTGGAAGAATTTAACGCAACACTTGACGCAAATGATCAGGACGGGAATTGAACATGGTCTGGTCGCTGATAAAAATCTTGCTTTTCGTCGCCCTGGTCGCGGCCCTGACCTTCGGGGCGGCCTTCCTGATCGACACCGGCGGCGAAGTGCGGGTGGCCCTTGGCGCGATGGAATTCACGTTGACGCCGTTGGCCGGATTGGTCGGGCTGATCGTGATATTGATGGTCGGTTGGCTGCTGTTTCGCGTCGCTGGCCTGTTGGTTGCGAGCTTTCGGTTTTTTAACGGCGATGAAACCGCGATTTCGCGCTACTTTGATCGCAACCGCGAACGGCGCGGGTTTGAGGCGCTGGCCGATGGGCTGATGGCGCTTGCCTCGGGCGAGGGGCGGGTGGCGATGGCCAAGGCGGCGCGGGCAGAAAAATATCTGGGCCGCCCGGATCTGACCCTTTTGATCAGTGCCCAGGCGGCGGAAATGACCGGCGAAACCGGCCGCGCGCAGGAGATTTACAAAAAGCTGCTGGAAGACGACCGGACGCGGTTTGTCGGCGTGCAAGGCATTCTGAAACAGAAGCTGGCTGAGGGGGACACTGACACCGCCCTCAAACTGGCCGAAAAAGCCTATGGCTTGCGGCCCCGGCACCAAGGCACGCTTGACACGCTGTTTTCCCTGCAAAGTG
>Ga0307929_1001581_pt1 | contig 16662 bp, 14 predicted proteins | sample AceLakmetage1330_FD_203160 | JGI IMG/M metagenome (GOLD analysis project Ga0307929, IMG submission 203160) | Saline water microbial communities from Ace Lake, Antarctica - #1330 | ecosystem: Environmental > Aquatic > Non-marine Saline and Alkaline > Saline | place: Antarctica: Ace Lake...
ATCCGCGAAAGATATTGAACTTTAAAACAGCAGAAGAGATGTTCATCGAGGAGTTAGCAGCATGAGGCTCTTTTTGGGATCCAATTCGGACACTTTGATTTACAGTCTGCCGTTCGGTGTCCCGCTTTTAAGCGGCCCATGTTCATGTTGAAAATTGCTGGTTTGGGAAACAACGGGATTGCGGTGGCGAGGCGGCTCCGCTATGGATAGGGGCATGCATGCACAACAGCTAGATTTTTTGATTAAGGCGCTGCTCGATGGCGTGGACAACACCACCGGACTCGCGGCCCGCGCGGGCGTGACCCTTGCGGATCTCGAGCCACTTCAAGGGGAGCTCGAACGCGGGATCTCTCTGATTCGCGGGTTCCGGCAATTCGCCAGCGAAAACGCGAAGCCAGCTGGCCTGCCGCCGCCGACCAACCTCTATTTAAACCGCGAGGCGGATATGGATGAGCAATCGCCAGAGTATTACGCCTTCGAGGCGGTCCAGCGCGGAAACACGAGTCTGGAAAAATGCCTCTTCACCTGCACGCAGCTGGGGCTGGACGAAGAAACCGCGAAGGCGGCGATTGATAATGTCTGCATCCCGTGGCGCGAGGCCAACGGCTGGCGTAGCTATGTTCAACAAGGCGCAGGTGACGCTCTGATCCTAATGGATAAAACGCCCGTGAAAATCAAGCTGCCCCTTCAGCGGTTGAAAGAACGGTGCGAAGCCCTGCTCAAAGAATAATGTGCGTGCCGCAGTTGGCTACCAGAAGTGATAGGCGCCGGTGTGGACGGCGTACCAACCAAGCAGGCCGTTGGTGATTGCGTGGGCAAAGATGCCTGCCCAAATGTCTTTGGTGCGAATGATCACCCAGGTGAACATCAGTCCGCACAGGAATCCCATCAGCCACTCGTTGTGTTCGAGCGCGAAAATCACGGCCACGAGGATGCACATTTTGGTGTCCATGAACCCGATATCTTTTTTGAAGAAGGGGCTGCCCTGCATCCAGCGGTAGAGGAAGCCACGGAACATAAATTCTTCGATCGCACCGATGACGATTGTGGTACCGAGCATGTGGACCCAGAAGAGCGGCCAGCCGGTCGTGCGCGGGTCGTAGTGATGCAGGCCGTTTTCGCCCAGCTCAAGCGGCTCGCGCAGCGTGCCGAAATGAATCATGTCGACGAAGTAGCGTTCATAAAATGCAGTGGTCCCCGGACAAACGCTTTTGATGTACTCGGATTCGAGGCCGACCCAGAAAACAAAAACCAGCACCCCGACCGCAATCGCGAGCGGAAGACTGCTCAGCTTAGGGCGCGAGTACCAACGCCACGGACGGAAGTATGCCAACAGCGCCAGACCGCCAATCGTCTGCCACAAATAGCGCATCCCCGAGGGGTCGCCGAGCAGGCTCATCATCAACAGCCAGGCTAAAAATGGAATCACATGCGCCCAGACCGCTTTGGCGTTTTCTTTGTCTAGCTCCGGCGTCCACTCAGGTTTTGTTTGTGTATTCATAGTTGTAAATTTTCCCAATGTTTGGAAACTATGGCTCATGAGTTGCCAATCGAAAATCAAAAATCGTCACTCGTCAATCGAATTGATGGCACCGGCGGGATCGGAAGCGGCGCTGACGGCCGCGATCGACGCGGGGGCGGACTCGGTCTACTTCGGCGTCGGCACGCTCAACATGCGCGCGCGCTCCGCCGGCTTCTTGCCGGAAGATCTACCCGCCATCGCCGCGCGCTGCCACGACGCGGGCGTGAAAAGCTATCTCGCACTCAACACGATTGTCTACGACGACGAGATGGATGAAATGCGTACGCTGTGCGATGCCGCCAAAACCGCGGGCGTCTCCGCCGTCATCGCTGCCGATATCGCCACCATAGAGTATGCCCGCTCCATCGACCTCGAGGTGCACATCTCCGTACAGGCCAACGTCGCCAACTTCCAAGCTTTGGAGTTTTTCGCCCGAACGGCCGACACCATCGTCCTCGCCCGCGAACTCACCCTCGAACAAATTTCCAATATTTGGAAAAAAATTCAGGAGCGCGACCTGCGCGGCCCCTCCGGCGAACTCGTCCGGCTCGAACTCTTCGGCCACGGTGCGCTCTGCGTCGCCGTCAGCGGAAAATGCGGCATGAGCCTCGCACAGTACAACCAGTCCGCCAATCGCGGCGCCTGTTTCCAGACCTGCCGCCGCGCCTACCGCGTCACCGACGAAGAGACTGGCGAGGAGCTCGTGATCGACAACAAATATGTGATGTCGCCCAAGGATCTATGCACTGTTCAATATCTCGACCGCATTGCCGAGGCCGGAATCTCTGTGCTGAAACTCGAAGGCCGCGCCCGCGCCGCCGACTACGTCGCCACCGTCACCCGCGTCTACCGCGAGGCGCTCGATGCCCTCGCCGATGGAACCTACGATCCGTCCGCCTGCGAGGACAGAATTGCCGAGCTGAGCAAAGTGTTTAATCGCGGCTTCTGGCACGGCGGATACTACTGCGGAGAAAAACTCGGCGACTGGGCGGCAGACGCGCACTCGCAGGCCACCGAAACGCGCGATCAAATCGGAACCGTTTCCAACTTCTTCGGCAAGCTCGGCGTCATCGAATTCAAACTGATCAAACACGGTTTGAGCCCCGGCGATACGATTTTAATCGAAGGCCCGACCACTGGCGCGGTGCGCGCCGAAATCGACGAACTGCGTGTCGACGGCGAACCGGCGGAGTCGGCGGAACCCGGCGATGTCATCACACTCCCCTTGAGCGCCAAAGCCCGCCGACAGGACAAGGTATTCCTTCTCACCCTCCGCGAATAAACAACCTAAATCCCACACCCGACCCAAGGCGTTATCCCCCGAATAACCCCCTGTTCAAAAAAAACATCTGTGTCATCCAACTACCACGATCGTGGTAGTTGGATGACACAATCTTCAATATCCCAATCTGCACACCCGGAACCCAAATGATGCGGGAAAAACTGGCAATCGGGAGCCGGCGGCTTTATGGTCCGCCTTTTAACAAAGGGGTCTTCTATGCGTTCCATTTTGTCTCTTCTCGTTCTATCCACCCTTCTCTTCGGATGCGGGAAAAAATTTGAACCTCTCCCGCCGCCGACCGCCGAAACCATCGCCGCATTTACAGAGGCCGCCTATAACGGGAACACTCTCGCAGTAACCGAAGCACTCCAAAGCGGCATGCCGGTCGATCAGAAGGAAACAAACGGAAACAGCGGACTGATGCTGGCCGCCTTTAATGGTCATGTCGAAACCATGCAAGCCCTGCTCGATGCTGGCGCCAACATTAACCTGCGCGACGGAAACGACCGCACCGCCCTCATGTTCGCCGCCTCCGGCCCCTTCCCTGCCGCCGTCCGGCTACTCCTCGAAAACGGAGCCGAGATCAATGCCATCGATAACGGAGAACATTTCACTGCGCTCATGTTCGCTGCGGGCGAAGGACTCTCTCCGGTCGTCGACATCCTGCTCGAAGCCGGTGCCGACCCAACGCTAAAAGATGTCGACGATGACACCGCCGCCAGTTTCGCCAAACAGCGCGGCTTCTCCGCACTGGCCGACAAACTGCAGGCTCTCATTGACACGAAATAATCCAAACACCCCCGGCTGAAGATCTTACGCCTCCATCTAAAACCCACCGATAGGACAAGCTTCTCCGGCATGCCGGAGAGCTTGTGCCCTTTATGGAATTCACACGCTCCCCTACGGGGAAGCGTGTCCTACAATAAAAGAACCCGCCTTTTACCCCCGCGAACAGATCCCGTGTGTTTTTCCAAAGGCTGGACCGTTATGACAGGTCGAGAACAAGACCGTCGTGCGCGGCGATCAGTTCAATCCCGGCGTTTAAATGCTTCCGCACTTCGGCCGTGAATTCCGGCGGGTCGAGTTCCGAAAAATGGGTGGCGACCGCTTGGCCGGGCACGGCTTCATTCATCAGCTTTGCAAACAGCGACGGTGTCATATGCCCAATCGCAACCGCTTCGTCAACCGGCATCTCTTTCATGGTGGCTTCGCAAATGATGACGTCCGCGCCGCAGCAAAACTCCGCCAGCTCCGGGGAGTACGAGCCGTCGCCGATCCAGATAACGGTCACCACTCCGTCCGACAGTTTGTAAGCAAAGTTTTTCTTCGGGTGGTTCGTCAAAGCGGCTTCCAGCCGCAGGCCGCACCATTCGGAAGGAACCGTCTCCAATTGATTAACTCCGCCGATCAGTTCCGGGGCGAGAAACGTGCAGCTCGGCTTCTGTTCGAGCAACCGCGGAAGCTGATCGATGTGGTCTGGGTGCAGGTGAGTGAGCAGCACATGGTCGAGCGCGGCGACTCGCTCCGGGTCGTCCATCAGATTGCTTGAGCCGAGATCGATTACAAATGGACGTCCCGCACCTGTCTCGCCACCGGCGGTACTTGTCCCGCCATCGGCGGTACTTGTCCCGCCATCGGCGGGATCGACCCACGCGCAGCTCGTCTGCGCGCCCGGCGGCAGAATCCCCCGCGTTCCGTAAAATGTGATTTTCATAGCGATTTGAATGTACACCTTTTCCCACCTGAGCGAAGCAAAAGTGCTTTTGGTATTTCCAATGTTTAGACCTGAGGTATTCTGAAAGTGCTTTTTGTATTTCCAAAAAGAAGCAAAGCGGCAAAACTGCGTGAATGCAATTTAAAGGAAACACCGACGAAGGAAGTGCGCGCTACTGGGATGACCTTGCGGAGGTCTACCAAAAGGAAACCCGCATCTCGACGAATGACTTTCACTATGGGCCGCTCCTCCCGGGTGACTCACAGCTCCAGCTCTTACAGGCCCGCCTTCGCCAAGGCTCCGGCGCGGCGAGAACATCGGATTCCATCCGATGTCTCGAAATTGGATCTGGCGCAGGTCAAAACTCGATATTTCTGGCGAAACAGGGCGCGGAGTGCATGGCCATCGATATTTCGGAAAAACAGCTCGCGCACGGCCGCACGCTGGCCGAGGCCGAAAACGTCGAGGTCGACTTTCAATGCGTCTCGATGGACTCGTTAAAGAAACTGAAAAAACCACCCCGCCCTGCGGGCACCCCTCCCGCGGAGGGGATCACATCAAATCCCCTCCACGGGAGGGGTGGTCGGAGCAACGCGACGGACGGGGTGGGTCTTTTCGACTTGATCCATTCGACGTACGCCCTTCCCTTTTCAGTCGATCCCGCGAAAGTCATCTCCGAGGCGGCTTCGATGCTGAAGCCCGGTGGTGCCTTTTTGTTGACGACCGGACACCCGCTCTATGCAGGCGAATGGCTGGAGGTTGGCGACGATGAGGACGGCGTTTTTCTGCCCGACTATTTTCAGCCGGAGCCCGACGTCCGTATGGCACTCGACGATGGCGCCATCAGTGCGGCCCGATACTGGCCGATCTCTCAACTCGCAGAATGGATCCATGAGGCGGGGCTGGTGATCGAACGATTTCTTGAACCCGCACCCATGCCAATCCCCGAAATGAGCGAAGAAGAAATCCTTGAGAAGGTTCCGTACGACAGCGCGGACTGGCGCACGCTCTACCCCCAGCTCGCGCGCATTCCTGTCGTGGTGATTTTTAAATGCAGATGCGCTTAATTTGCTTCAAAAGCAAAGTTCTGTCCCTATAATCGCCGGAATGGCAAAAAAAACGAAACAGTCTGAACCGGTCCGTTCCAAAAAAAAAGAAGCAGCAGGAATCCTCCTTGTCGCTCTTTGCGCTTGGAGCTTCTTTTGTTTTCTCAGCTACCGTCCGGAATACTCCCCCCTCCTCTATAGCCCGCCCGAATCCACTTCGCCGAGTGGCTTTATCGGCGTGTGGTTTGCCTATGTGGGCCTCTCCTCTCTGGGCATCGGTGGCTATCTGATTCCGTTTGCCCTGCTGATCGGCAGCCTGCTGATGACGCTTCGCTCCCATGAGCGCGCCTGGCCCAAATGGAGCTGGCTGGCCGCCGGACTGATTTCGATCTCCAGCCTGATGGAATATCAGGAGGCCGTCTGGCGCGTTCCGATGGACAAACTCAATCTGGGTAGTCCGGGCGGGGTTCTGGGCCAAATGCTGGCCATTCGGACCCTCGGAAGCTGGATCGGGCATGTCGGCGCAACGTTTTTCTTTCTGGCCGTTATCTTTCTGGCCATTCTTCAACTAACGGACATGCACCCCTTCACGCCGTTCGTCTTTCTCTGGAACAAAGGGAAAGAACTCTGGGCGCGACGGAAAGAAGGCGGCGAAGAAGAACAGGAGCCCATTGCCACCCGTCCCGTGAAGGCTACCAAAACCCCAGCGAAACGGAAAAAAGCAGAAGAGCTCTTCACGCCTCCCGCTCCAAAAGCGACACCGAAGACCGCTCCAAAAGCGATTCTCAAACCCAAGCCGATTGCGAAGGCTCCGGAGGACGAGCTGGCTAACGTCTCTGTCAATATTGCACCGGGTGTAGACGAATCCGGCTATCAACTCCCCGCGTTGACCATCTTGGATGAGTTACCCCCTCTCTCCGACCGTACGTCCACCGAAAACACGGCCGAAAAAGCAAAAATTCTACAGGAAACACTCGAGGAGTTTGGCGTCGATGGAGAAGTGACCCACGTCGAATGCGGCCCCACAGTGACCTCGTATGAGATCACGCCAGCCTCGGGGGTACGTGTGGAACGCATCTCGACACTTGAGCGCAATATTGCACTGGCTCTGCGCGCGCAAAGCATCCGTATTCAGGCACCGATCCCCGGCAAGGGCGCGGTTGGCATCGAGGTTCCAAACTCCAAGGGAACGGCTGTCTATCTGCGCGAACTGGCAGAGAGCAAAGCCTTCCACGACCCGAGCATCGCCCTGCCACTGGCTCTCGGAAAAGACGTAAGTGGGCGCACCATCATCGGCGATCTCTCCTCCATGCCGCATCTGCTGATTGCCGGGGCCACCGGCGCGGGTAAAACCGTTTGCATGAACTCACTACTGACCGGCCTGCTCCTCTCGCGCACTCCCGAGCAACTCCGCCTGATTTTGGTCGACCCAAAAACCTTCGAATTCCAAGCCTACGAAAATCTCAAGCACCTCGTCGTGCCGATCATTACAGATCCTAAAAAGGTCACGCTCGGTCTGCGCTGGGCGATCAAAGAGATGGAAAAACGCTACTCGCTCTTCAAAAGGGTGAAGGTCCGCGATATCAAAGGCTTCAATACCCGCGCGATCGAAAAACAGGAAGACATGTTCGGCGAAACGCCCGAAGCAGAAAAACCGAAAAGCGATGTTCCAGCCAAGCTCCCCTACATCGTAATCGTCGTCGACGAGCTGGCCGAGCTGATGACCGTGGCGCAGCAGGAAATTGAGCCATGCATCGTGCGCCTCGCTCAGCTCTCACGAGCCGCCGGCATTCATATGATTCTTGCCACGCAGCGCCCGTCGGTCAACGTCATCACCGGAACCATCAAAGCCAATATCCCCGGCCGAATCGCCTTCCGCGTGGCACAGGGCAACGACAGCCGAACCATCCTCGACTCCATCGGTGCCGAAAAACTGCTCGGCAAAGGCGATATGCTTTACCTGCAACCCGGCAAAGATAAACCCGTCCGCCTGCAAGGCACCTGGACGAGCGATGGGGAAATGAACCGTGTGACCGACTTTGTCCGCGAACAGGGCACCCCCGAATTCATCACCGAGATCAAAGAGAAGATCGAGAGCAAAAAAGTCGAAATGCCGGAGATGGACGAGGACAACGAGCTCCTGGACAAAGCCATGGAAGTTCTACGGAGCACCAAGCGCGCCTCCACCTCTTCTCTGCAGCGCCGCCTGCGCATCGGCTATAACCGCGCCGCGAACCTAATGGACCTGCTCGAAGAAAAAGGCATCATCGGCCCGCCGACCGAAACCGGTCCGCGCGACATTCTCATCGATCTCGACGGCGAAATCCCCGATGCCCCCAGCACCGCGAAGCCGCAGGAAGAATTGAGCGAAGCAGAAGCTTCGCAGGAAGCCCCCGACGACGACGAAGGGTATAGAAGTGAACCGTAGAATATCGAACAAGGAATCTTGAATGCTGAAGTAGGAGAACTCTTTCCTTCGACCTTCTGCGGCTCCTTGTTCATTATTCGATATTCAAAGGAAATGCCATGGCCACACTCGGACAACAACTCAAAGCCGCACGCGAAGCCAAAGGAGCCAGCGAATCCGAAGCTGGTTCCGCAACAAACATCCTGACCAAAATCATCATCGCCATGGAGGCTGACGATTTTTCGGTGATGCCTGCGCCAACCTATGCAAAGGGCTTCATCCGTCTCTACGCCAAATACCTCGGCCTCGCCCCCGCCCCGCTGGTGGACGAATATCTTGCAGACCATGCCACCGGCCCACGGCCTCTGCTCGATGAATCCAGCCAGCTCGAGCAAAACTCGCGCGCCAGCAAGCCTGTCGCCGTTAATCTGCAAAAGATGTTTGTCAAACTGCCCCGCATCGCTCTGGCCGGAAAAGTGACCGCCCTTTTTTCTAAAAGATGGAGCGCCCTGCCCAGCAGCGCATGGAAAGATGTTCGCGTGCTCGCCGTAGCCGTAGCGGTGCTTCTCATTCTCATTGTTTTGATCAGCAGCCTCTCCAACTGCGCCCGCCGCAGCGCGGCAGAGAAGCCGGAGACTCCCGTATCGCAGACGGCCCCGGCCCGCCTGCTACTCGACGAGCCCGTTCCCGATCTCTATCTCATCGAACCCGGCAAGATCGAGTCGAACTAGATTTAGCCCCGTTCCGTCTTCATCTTTCATCATTCATAATTCATAGTTCCCTCATGAACCCTCCAAACATTCTCACCCTTAGCCGCTTCGGCATGGCCTTCCTTCTGATGGTCTGCCTCAGCGTCTCCTTCCCCGGCGCGGCACGGCTCGCACTCATCATCTTTATCCTCGCGGCCATCACCGATGCGCTCGACGGGCATTTGGCCCGAACCGTGTATGGGTGCACCGACTTCGGCAAGCTCATGGATCCCTTGGCCGACAAGGTACTCACCGCCGCCGCGTTTATCGGCTTCGTCGAGCTCGGCGTAATGCCCGCCTGGATGGTCACGCTAATCCTTGCGCGCGAATTTATGGTCACCGGCCTGCGCCTGCTCGCCGCCGACAAAGGCATCGTCCTCGCCGCCGGCGTCTGGGGGAAACACAAAACGGTTTGGCAAATGGTCTTTATCATCGTCGTCCTGCTTCTCGGGGTTTTCCAACCCTTGGAAAACTTTCAGACCACCTTCTGGTGGGGCGGCCTTTTCGTCACCGCCCTCTCCGTCTGGAGCGGCTGGCACTACTTCCAGCAAAATATGAATCTGCTCACCCCCAACGAACCCCTCCAGAAATCCTAGTCTGGACTCCGAGCGTAAGGATCACTCATGGCAACACCGAAAGAAGAAAGCTGGCAGATCAAACGCCGCGCCGACGTATGCACCGGAACAGGGCTTGCGTTTGCTGACCGCGAAGAAATCATGACTCGCCTACTCTTCAAAGACGGCGAATATGTCCGCGAAGACTACTCCCTCGCCTGCTGGGACGAACAAAACCTCGACCACGGCCTCAGCGCCTGGAAAAGCATTTTCCACAAACCCGTTCCGCCGGAGGAAGCCGTCAAAAAAGAGAGCGCCGAATCGCTCTTGCGCAAATTGGTCGCTAAAGAAGACGCCGACAATGTGAATGCGATCTACATTCTCACCGTCATGCTGGAGCGCAAAAAAATCCTCGTCGAAAAAGAGGTTCGAATCCGCGACGACCAAACCAAGGTCCGTGTCTACGAACACAAAAAGAACGGCGACACCTTTCTAATCGTCGACCCCGAGCTCAAGCTGGCCGAGATCGAAAAAGTTCAGGAAGAAGTGGTCGGCCTACTCGGCGGCCGCCCCCCGAAAACCGAAACCGTTGTTCAGTTCGAAAAACTGGTTCTGTTGTTGATGGAAAAACAGAACCGTCTCCTGTTCCCGCGCCGCGCCGTCGGCGGCGAAGAAGGCATCACCCAGAAGCTGGCCGCCTCCTTTTTCTCCCTGCTCGCCGGCAAAAAGAACGAGCACTACGCCGTATCCGAAAAGGTAATCAACCGCTACGAAACCTCCGAGCAATGGGGAGACCTCGTGGAAACCTACCGCGACCTGCTCGACCGCATCCCGCAGGAAATTCGTTTCCAAGGGTTGGAACATTCAGCGCTCGAAAAACAGCTCGCGACACTCGCAGAAAAAGAGCCCAAAGCGCTCGACCCCGAAGAGGTGCGTGCCGCCTTAGCCTCCGACCGCGTCACCGACCTGCGCGAAAAAATTGAAGAAGCCATCCGCGCCGCCACCCGCTACGCCGCACAATAATTTTTCCAGCGTTGGAAAACGCAGGCAAGAAAGCCTGCTCCACATGTCTGGCGAACCCTTCAAAGGGAACCGCTTCACTAGAGCAGTTACAGAGGGCGGCAGAGAAATAGGAACGGTTTCAGCAATCCAAATGCACAATCACCATTCTGGATTGCACTTTTCCTAGAGGCGAAAAACCACTATCAAAAGTTGATCTCTCGACTGAGCACTTTTTGTAAATCTATTATGCGTTCCTCTGTATTTATGATCTTCGGGCTTCTAAATTTTAAACGAGCCTTTTTGGAGGTTTTGTACGTTCCGTTTTCAAGAAGAAAGACTCCATTTTCGAACTGAAAAGATTCCCTTGCGCTAACTGCATGATCCGCTTTCAAAAACAGGACCCTGTCTGCGTTTTCTTTGCATAAATAAACGGTCAACCCATTTATTAGAACCTTTGAAAAGCGAAGGTCTCCCCCGAGGAATTCGCGAATGTTCTCAAAAACATCCGTGCGGCTCGGTTCAGAAAATATCTTTTCCAAAGAAGCCTCTTTGCGAGGGGGTTTTGGAGCGTTATTTATTGCACCTCCATCGGCGGTCTCTTTTTCTTCGCGGAATTGCTCCTCGTGCAAAGTTACAACTAAACCTGAAATAACGAGCTGGTTTAGCCCTCCCAGAGAAAAGCCGCCGATTTTTTGTTTTTCAACCGTGCAGTCAGAAAAATAAACATATTCTTTTTGCGGATATCCGCCGGAGCGAACACGAATGCCCGCCGCGACCTTCTTTGAATATATTTTTGAACCAATCCGCCCCGACCGCTTTTCTTCCAAGGGTCGGAGAAACAATCCTGCCGCCAAGAGACAAAGTCCCATGAAAACCAAAAGGGTTTGAACCCAACGATTCATCACTCCTCTTCGACCTGAACTTTTACCTGATAATATTCGCTGAAATGCGACGGTTCGTTCGTAAAGCTTCCGCAAGGCCATGCGAGATTGCTTGCAATACAGGAGAATCCAGACATCAAATTGGTGGAATAATAGATGCTGTACTCTCGACCCTGAGCGGGCTGCCAGCGCAAGACAATTTGATTCGGATTCTGAAGACCCCCCTCAGGCTGAACCGATACGTCAAACGTACTCAAAGGATCCTTTGGGTTAAGTCCAGCGATATAGCAATCTCTCAAGGTGTTCACACCATTTAAGGAATAATCTGTGGGTTGATGATCTCCGACGACATCAAAGAATTCTACCTCCCATGTGTCTGGCAACCCGTCGCCATCCGAATCGGCTTCAACAATCGCCCAACCCCACTGAAGCGTTGTTGTCACATTCGTGAGAATAACAACAGAGCCGCCCGATGACTCTAACCCCGTCGAAAGGTATGTGTTTGTGTCTTCATAAGCTAGCCGTTCAACTGAACACGTAATCGCTGATTTCCAGCAATAGTTGGTATGCGTTCCAATGCTTGGAATTGGATTCCCGTGCTCCGACGTGATCGCCAGAGAGTAATCGCGAGTATCAACGGAAGTTACCAGTATTTCGGAATCTTTTTCTAACGCATCGCCCGAAGCGTACGCAGAAAGTTGGAGGTTCACAGATTCGTTCTGATCTGGCCAATCCTCACCAGCGTCCCAAACCGCATGCCGACCCAAGCCGCCGGATACGTCAACTCCAGCATGACCAGAGAGGGCTCGCACCGGCACGCTATAAACAGATCCATCCACCACAATATCGTCCAGCCAAACCGTATCAGCACCAGCACTTCCTGACGCATCTTTCGAATAGATCCACATTAAATTCGTGACATCTTCCGACAAGGAATATTGCACTTCACCCCATGCGAACTCTCCTGCCTCGCTGTACGCCTGGTTCGTTCCAGCATAAAAACGCAGAAAGTCATAACTCCCCTCTGTCGAAATTTTTCGCCGGAAAGAAACCTCAGACCCTGCGGAAAAGTTCCCAGTCAACTTAATCGTTGCGGACTGACTGTCCTCCAACGACACGGGAGCCATCACACAGTTTGACTGAACGCTCCACCCCGCATCGCCAGAAACGCTCCATCGCGAAGAAAGCTCTTCAGAATTAAAATTGTTTTCAAAACGATTCTCTTCGCTGAGTTCAATTTGCAAAAGCTGATTCGAACCCGCGTACAGATCGTAATAAAGGTCAATGAGCTTTGTACCTGGGCGTTGAGACAACTCTACGTTTTCAAAGAAAATATCTGCGAGGATCGGATTTCTCGACCACAAATACTCCTGAAGATTAGAGACACCGTCTCCATCATAGTCTTCGCCTTCGATCACATCATAAACCGTCCGTATCGAATCGTTCGTGTCCGCCTGAACGACGGCATCCTCCCACGAGTCAGGCATTGCATCGTAATCAACATTGGAGTGATGCTCTCGGCACAACTCAATAATATGCTCTCCGGTCATTAAAGGAAAAATCCCCGCAATCGTGGGATCTGGAAGCGTATTCAATAACGGTTGCGAAAGAACCTGCTCGAACTGCGGACGCAATGCACGCGTCACATAGTTGGACTGGAAATATGCGCCCAAATATACTTGCTCCTCGAAAAGAATCTCGCCGAAATCGTTTGTCACGAGAAGATCAACGGGAGCCTCCAAAGAGGCATGCGCTTCATAAATTCGAACCCTCGCCTCCTCGCGAGTATCCGCATAAAGAGGATCGTACTCCACAAAGTGCATTAACGCATCCGTTCGATTACTCGCCAATCGATCCGCTTCAAGAAAAAGATCGAACGCCTCCTGCAAACTCGACTCTGCAAGCGACATCGCAGGCTCACTTCGAACCGAACTTAAAACGGAGGGATACGCTGCCAAAAGATCTTCCCCCAAAACATCCATCCCCGACGACAACTCCCCGGACTCACCCCAATATTCGGGCGAAATGAAAATCGAATCGAGTCGCACAGAATCAACCGAGAACCCGATTGGAATAGGCAGACAAACCTCAACAACATTATTTGTCGCGATCCACTCAAAAGAAGGAATCCACTCATTCGCCGTATCCGATGAGAATATTGCCTGCGTCCCCCATCGGCTAACATAAAAGGAAACCGACGCATCGTCCTCAATGCACGCATCTCCATTTATGTTGAAATCTCCATTCGTATGAAACCCATCCGTCCGCAAAAGGACATAAACATTCGACGCATCCTTCGCAACCTGCGCAGAAGAAAGCATGGCATCGCTGGAACAGGCAATCAGTTGCGTATTAAGCCCCGCCCAATCATTCGTGCTCCCGTCCACAACAATGCTCAACTCAACCCCGTTTTCCAAAACGGATTGTCTTTCATACGGAACATTCAGCGTATTCGCCATCGCCAACCGAACCGCAGTATTCGCCGCCATCAAACCCGACTTCAAAAACATCACATCCGCATAATCCACGAAAACGGTTTCATCCAGCGGGAACTGATTCGTAGAAACCTCAATCGTACCCGTCCAGTTTGAGGCAATAGAATCAAGATCATCCATCGCCAGCCCCAATGCAGTCAACAACTCCGGCGAAGCATCATCCACCGCCCAATCAACGGAAGGCGCGCTATTTGTATCTAATTCACCGCGCAACCCGAGAAGCATATTGTAAGAGACTCCAAACAGCTCCCCTAGCTCATTGAGCGAGACATTCTTTTTCAACAAAAACAGCCTCGTTCCTGCTCGATAGAAAAAGGCATCCTCGCTCGTCGGATTTTTCACCAACGCACGGTCAAAGCATTTTTCTGCCAAAGAGACATGTCCGAACGAACCCTCTTCACCCAGAAAGTCGACCAAAAGATTTACCCCCGCAGAAACCGTATTATAACCTGGAGAATCCGCAACAAGCGGATCAGATCCAACCGCAAACTCCTCCGCATTCGATACTCCGTCGCCATCAAAATCATCATCCCCCAGCACATCTTCAACCGACGTAATACCATCCGCTGGGTCAGCGTTAACAATCCGCATCTCGAACCCATCATCCATTTCATCTAGGTCTAGATCCAGCCGTTCCCAAGTCCACTCCAGTGTATTCCAATAAGTTGAAATCGTCTTTTCAACACTATTTGAAGCTCCAGATTCTTCAAAGCCACCCCAGTCCTCAGTCCATTCCCATCCCGTACAGCGATAACTTTTCCCATCTACACTCACAGGCGAATCAACCGAGAAACCAACCACCGTTCCATTGGTATACGAGCGGAGACCAATACCTGGAACGGGGCTTCCGAACTCGGACTGAACTTCTAAATACACGATAGTATCCGCCCGAGAAGCCCCCGCGACCACCCCTAATACAAACAGTACTCTCCACACCTTTTTCATAATCATCATTTCTTCTCCTTGCAAAAACGGGTTCTTCGGAGGATTTCGAAGTCAAAAATCCCCACACTCCATGAAGTTCGAAAATAGCGAGTTGCCTTTCGCCTGACCAGAAATAAAGGCACTCTGCTTCAAATTATTTCCAAGGATTAGGAAAGGCGCGATCCTTGCAACTCGAAGCGCTGAATTACAACGCAGTTGCTTCCAATGTTTGGAAAGCCGCTTGCCCCGCATCCGCTTTCATGGTTTATTTCCCGCCCTTTTTAACGGAGTTTTTCTATGAGTCTAAGTATCGGCATTCTAGGTCTTCCAAACGTTGGGAAATCAACCATTTTTAACGCGCTGACGCGCGCGCAAAACGCGGAGGCCGCCAACTATCCGTTCTGCACCATCGAAGCCAACAAAGCCGTGGTGCCAGTTCCCGATCCGCGCGTCGATAAGCTCTCCTCCATGGCTAACCCAAAAAAGGTGTCCTTTGCGACCGTCGACTTTGTGGATATCGCCGGACTGGTGAAAGGGGCAAGCCGCGGCGAAGGCCTTGGCAACAAGTTCCTCGGAAACGTGCGCGAATCCGATGCCCTGCTCCACGTGATCCGCTGCTTCGAAGACCCTAACGTCGTACATGTCGATGGCTCCGTCGATCCAATGCGCGACATCGATGTGATTGAAACTGAACTGGTCCTCGCCGATTTCCAAACCTTGGAAAACCGGATTCAAAAACTCAAAAAGCTGGCACGCACCGATAAAGCGGTGGCCGCAACCCTGCCGGAAGTTGAAAAACTTTTGATCCATCTCGGCGAAGGTAACCCCGTGATTTCCTTTGAGGGGCATGACTCCGAGCTGATGCACGCGCTCCTTAAAGAGTCGCCAATGCTGACCGACAAAAAAATCATCTACTGCGCCAACGTCGATGAAGACACGATGGTCGAAGACAACGAGTTCGTGAAACAAGTCCGCGAATACGCAGCCTCCAAAGGTGCGGACACCGTAAAAATTTCCGCCAAAATGGAAGAAGACCTCATCGGCATGAGCGACGAAGAAGCCGACGAGTTTCTCAAAGAGTACGGCGTCACCGAAAGTGGCCTCAATCAGGTGGTCCATAAAGGCTATCATACGCTCGGCCTCGCCAGCTACCTGACCGTCGGCCCCAAAGAGGTGCGCGCGTGGACCATCCATCAGGGATGGAAAGCCCCGCAGGCTGCCGGCGTCATCCACACCGACTTCGAGCGCGGCTTCATCCGTGCGCAAGTCATCGCCTACAACGACTACATCGAGTACGGCGGCGAAGCCGCCTGCAAGGAAAAAGGCCTCATGCGCACCGAGGGCAAAGAGTATCTCGTGAAAGATGGCGACATCATCGAATTTTTGTTCAACGTGTAACCTTGAACCGCGGATACCCAACTCCTATAGTCGGGTTTATTAAAAATAACGTAGGAGATCCTCATGTCTGAAAAAGTAATCGAACTCACCGTAGAAAATTTTAATGAATCCATCGCATCCGGAACCGTCCTCGTCGACTTCTGGGCCCCGTGGTGCGGCCCCTGCAAAATGCAGGGCCCGATCCTCGACAAAGTCGCCGACGCCGTCGGCGATGCCGCCGTGATCGCCAAAGTGAATGTTGATGAACACGCCCCGCTCGCCGCCCAGTTCGGCGTACGCTCGATCCCGACCCTTCTCCTCTTTAAGGATGGTGAAAAGGTTCAGGACTTCATCGGTGTGCAGCAGGAAGCCACCCTCGTCGAAGTATTGACTGCCTAACGTTCCAAGGTCTGGGACGGTTGCGCTGGATTTTCCAATGTTTGGAAAATCCAGCGTTCTTTTTTCCAAGCATTGGAACTGTCTAGCGTAGACTCGGTGTCCCCACCGCGTTCGACCCTGCCAGCGCCGCGTCTACATTCGGGATCAAACCTCAGCGAGCAGTGCGGCGGTGGTTTCGAAGCAGTTCATCAGGCGAGCTGTTTTGACGGGCAGGACGCTGATGAATTTCTCGAGCATTTCACGCTCACGGACGATCCGCTTTGTGGCGATATAGCTCATGTCATGCATCCAGCTAAGCTGGAGAATGAAC
>Ga0307929_1001585_pt1 | contig 16610 bp, 12 predicted proteins | sample AceLakmetage1330_FD_203160 | JGI IMG/M metagenome (GOLD analysis project Ga0307929, IMG submission 203160) | Saline water microbial communities from Ace Lake, Antarctica - #1330 | ecosystem: Environmental > Aquatic > Non-marine Saline and Alkaline > Saline | place: Antarctica: Ace Lake...
GTAACCATCCATCGGCCGGTGAAAAGAGAACCGGTTCCGGTGAGAAGTCCTGAAACAAACCCCAACATATTGTCCGGGCCAAGGGGATCTGCACCGGCGGGAATACGATGGTACAGCAGGTGGGCGGCAAGTCCCATGCCGGATAAAAAAGATTCATACACGGTGTGGGAAACGGGTTCGATGTTAATGGTTCCTGCGGAAAGATCCACCATCATTATTTTACCCATATATCCTTTTCGCATTGGTTTCATCACATCTCCTTATGAATGAGTTTTAAATAAGTTGCCGATTTGTGCGCTTCGGGGATAGATTTTTAGTTCTGTCCAGGGGAACCCCTTCCCATGCCGCTTTGGCCACCATGAGCCATTCGTCATAATCGGTATCTTCCGGGTTGTAAAAGGCAGTTCCATCTCCCATGGCCGTTAATGCAATGTCAGGCAGCATTTCCTCCGGGACTCTCCTATTTTGATCTTTATCTTTAATATCTTTAAAACAGGTGGCATGCATTCCGTTGGTGGCGGTGCAGATATCCTGGTTGAACTGACGGATCCAGGCAATGGTTTTTAAGGCCCTTTGTTCTTCTGGTGTTTTTGCGTACGTTTCCGGGCCAGTCAGAACAAACAAAAGATCACCAATCCGATCTTCAACTTTATGAAGATTATACTCCAGTCCGTAGGGTAACAGAATGGCCATGCAGTTGCCGTGGGGGATATGGCAGACAGAGCCGAATGAATGTCCCAGACCGTGAACCATGGCAACCATGGAATTAGAAAAGGCGATTCCAGCAAGGGTTGCCGCCGTGGCAAGGGCCAGGCGTCCCTCTTTGTTCGAAGGGTTTGCAATGACATCAAGAAGATGTGTTCTTATCAAGTAGATGGCTTCTTTGGCATGGGCATCGCTTAATGGATTTTTACTGAGCATGGTACAGGCTTCCACGGCATGGGCCAGGGCATCCATGCCGGTTGCCGCTGTGATATGGGGGGGCAGGGTCAGGGTCATTCGTGAATCAACAACGGCGGCATCGGGAAACAGAAAGTAAGATGTAAACAACATTTTCCGGTTTTTATCATGATCGGCAATCACAGCAATTATGGTTACTTCAGAACCGGTTCCTGCTGTTGTCGGAACTGCTATTAATGGTTTTAATTTACGTTTTAAAGCACCTGCACCGGTGAACTGCATGAGATCATCTGCCTTTTCAGAAACAAGGATGTTGATCCCCTTTGCTGTATCCATTACCGAGCCACCGCCCAGGGCAATAATGCTGTCACACCCGGTTTCGTTGTAAATTCTGGCCAAACGATGCACCACGTTCACATCTGAATCTGGGGGGACATCGTCTTCAATGCATTTGATGGTAAGCCCTTTTTCCACTGCCTGAACCAGAATGTCCACAAGACCTGCTGCCTTGACGCCCTTGTCTGTTAAAATCATGGGATTGTTGGCTCCCATGGCAGATAAAAGCCTGGGGATTTTTTCCAAAGCATCATGTCCGGCCACGATATTGACACGACAACAAAATTCATAATAATCCGGTATGTACATAATAGTCTCCTTTATCCCTGGGCCATGGGCTGACCATCAAAGGAATGGATCAAAATTGTTTTGATTTTATCCGGGTCAACGTCAATTTTCTGCTGGCAGATTGCCTTGAAATAAGTATCCATTTTTTCCCAAGCCATACCCGCATCTCCCAGGGTTCTGGGGATAGCACCCTTGCTCAAGCCATACAAGTTATTGAGGATATTTCGAAGGGTCTGGGTGGCGGTAACACCGTGTTGACTGGATGGAATGGTACAAAATTCATCCTGGCCCAAAAGGGTCTGTAAAAGAAGGTCCATATCTGAATCTGTGCGGGGAAAAATCTCCAGGATGGCAGGCAGCACAACAAGCATGGCCTGACCCGGAGAGTCAAAACAGGACTTGGGCAGTGCATTTCCCATTTTAAATCCAATCAATGAACGAAAATTGGTTATAAGGTAGCCGGTAATAGCAGAGGCATGTACCAGGCATGATAAATGATATTGATCTTTTTTATCATTGGGGAAAATGGCTGTGTCTGAATAGGTGTCTTTATTGAGCAATTCAAAAAGATGAGTCATTATTAGCCTAACGGCGGTGGCGGCATAGGCCCTGGCTGGTGGGTTTTTTGACAAGGCCAACGTTTCGCAGGAGACTGCCAGACACGTTAAGGCGGCATTAACGATATTATTCAGTGTATCCCGGGCCATCATACTTTGATCGATCAGCGCTATATCCGGTGCAAGGCCGGGTAAATCAAAACGCTTACCATTAAAGAATGCGGTACAATCCGTTTCCCGGCCAGATCCAGCAGTGGTGGGAACATAGGCAAGAGGCATTAAGGGCAGGGCGACTACAGTGTGTTCATGGGATTTTTCCAATGCCTCCGGTCCCCAGGATACTGCCATATTCAGAACCTTGGCCAGGTCAACCACATGTTTGCCACCCAGGGCGATGATGCTGTCAAACCCTTTGTCAGTGAATATTTGATAACAGTTTTTCACTGTTTCCATATCCACAGAGCGCTCCCGGTCCAGGGCCGGATAGATGCCAAGGGTCATCTCTGATTCCTTAAACGCCCGGATCAGGGGCTTTGTGCAGTGAGACTCCGCGGCCTGGTTATCTTGCACAACAAAGGGTTTATGTGCCCCCATGCTGGACAGATCAAAGGGCAGATGGTCCAGCGCACTCTTTCCAAAGCTGGTTTTGGTACGACATAAAAAGGTAAATTCTGTTGGTTCCATACCCATCTCTCCTGTTTTAAAATCCAATAATGGTTCTGATTAAAACCAATGCCCGGTCCAGGGTATGGCGTTTAAATGACCACTGGGGGTAGCGTTTAATGGCCAATTTGGCAATAAACTTGGGCAATAAATAGACCTGTACAATATCCAGGATTCTGACGGCGGCACATGCCGGGGGTACATCACCGTTGACGCACATCCGATCCCGGGAATTGGCTGTGGGCGTACTTTCCATAAAGGTAAACAAAAGGAAAAAATGGGCCATGCTTTTCAGGGTCATCTGAAGATCCACCGGCTGTTTCTCAATGTCAGACCCTAAATATTTTACCTTTCCTTTGTCATCTTTTCCGATGACCATATAGGGTCCATGGGGAAAAGCCCCCAGAGAAAAGGTATAGTTGTCCGGCATGGAATCAAACTCATTTTTAACCTGATTGTCCACCCGGGATGCAGCCTGGATGGCCCGTCCCACAAACCAGAGCATGATGGAAAGATAAATTCGTTGGAAAATTTTCTTTTGAGGTTTCACTTCGATAAAGGTGTCCATACGCCTCCTGGGGATTAAAACTGCGAAAGGATATCAGTCGGTCAAGCGACTGACTGAAGAGTAAACTGATTTTCCAGATTTCGTCAAGCTTTTTATTGAACCGGATAGCCAGTGCCCTTTTGGATGGAACTCTGGGGATACCATACTTAATTTTTCGTGCTGGTGCTCTCCCGCTATTACTTTGATTATAACTTGATAGTATAGGAATTTCCATTTTATGAAATGTTAAATCAGCGGGTTGTAAAAAGTCCGCCCAAAGGGCGCTAAGTTCACCATTCTGAGACACGTTTTATGTTTTCATAAAAGACAAAGGAGGACTTTATGAGACAAGCATCAGATTGGAATCAGCCTTGTCCGAATAAAAAATGTATGGATTACGGACAAGCAAATCAAGGAAACATAATATCGATCAGCACGTATATGACAAAAAGTGGAAAACGACATATTTTTCGTTGTACTACATGCAATGAAACCTTTTCTGAAACGCGTGATACAGTTTTCTTTGATCTGAAAACGGAAGAAGAAAAAGTCATGATGGCCTTAAAGATGATATTGGTGAAAGTGGATATCACAGGGATCGCCTTGGTACTTGATATCAAAAAAGACACTATTTTGTCCTGGTTGGATCGAGCGTATAAAAAAATGAATGAAATTAATCAAGTTCTTCTCAAAGATCTTCCTATGACCCGAGTAGAACTGGATGAAATGTGGAGCTTTGTCCGGCTAAAAACGAATAATGGTGAGGAAGAAGATCCTGTTTCTACTGAAAGTGACAGTTCGGATTCAGAAGAGGGGCAGCAATGGACTTGGATCAGTTTTGTACCGGAATATAGACTTATTTTGGGGATTATTGTGGGACCACGGACAGCTGAAACCGCCCTTTCTCTGATTGTATTGACCGCCGGAATTGTAATGGGAGTTCCTTGTTTTTTTAGTGATGGCTTTAGCTGTTATTACAATGCATTGCTTGAGCACTACCATCAACTCAAAGTTTTTCTCCGGATCGGAAAACCAGGTCGGCCCAAACAGCTTCAAAAAAAAATGGCGCCCGAGAACACCAGCAATGGTAGCTGGGATAACTGACCATGCCTGGGAGTTTAGGGAACTTCAACTTATAAATATTTAACCAAATCATAATCAAAGTAGCAGCGGGAGAGCACCAAAATGATTTGGTCACAGAAAACATAATTCGATAACCCCATGCCCCTTAAGGGGCGAACAGTATTGAATGCCCTTATAGGGCTTTAAGCAAGCCACCGGCTATGCCGGTGGTCATGACTACTGTAAAATTAATGAGCTACAGGATTATTAACTTAAATTTTGGAATTGCGGTTCCAAGCAAAAGAAACGTAGTTTTAACATCCTGATTATACTTGTTTTTTTAAAGCATTCAAGCTCATTTCAGGCAACATTTAAGTTATAGGCTCTGTTTACGCACAGAGGTGGGATTCTCCTTGAGGTATTCCAATCGGTTTAACCCATTGATGTAGGCCAAGGCGCTGGCGGTGAGGATGTCTGGATCCGTCCCTTTTCCAAGAGCCACCATGCCATCTTCGCTGAGTCGCACCGTTACCTCACCCTGGGCATCTGTCCCGGCGGTGAGGGCACTGATGGAGAAGCGTAACAGGTCTGATTTGGTGTGGGTGAGTTTTGAAATGGTGTCAAACACCGCGTCAATGGGGCCGTTGCCTTCGGTGGTGCCCTTGACGGTGCGGTTATGAATTTTCAGATGCACCGTGGCGCAGGGAAACACCGTTGTACCCGTGGATACATGGAGATATTCCAGTTGAAACACTTGGGAACTTCTCAAAACGCCTTCATTGATCAATGCCTCAATGTCTTCATCCTGGATACTCTTTTTTCTGTCACACAGGTGCTTGAATTTTTTAAAAACCATCTCCAGCTCTTCTTCGGAGAGATTATATCCCATCTCTTCAATGTGAGCATTTAAGGCATGGCGACCGGAATGCTTGCCAAGAACCAGGGAGTTTTTGTTCAGTCCAATGGTTTCGGGTTTCATGATCTCATAGGTCATGGGATTTTTTAACATCCCGTCCTGGTGAATACCGGCTTCGTGGGCAAAGGCATTGGCCCCCACAATGGCGCGATTGGGCTGTACCAGGATACCGGTGATCATGCTCACCAAGCGGCTGGTGGGGTAGATCCGTGTGGTATTAATGGAAGTGGTCTCCGGGAAAAAATTGGGACGGGTGTTAAGGGACATCACCACCTCTTCCATGGAGGTGTTGCCGGCCCGTTCCCCGATGCCGTTGATGGTCACCTCTGCCTGGCGGGCTCCGGCCCGGATGGCGGCCAGGGTGTTGGCGGTGGCCAGCCCCAGATCGTTGTGGCAGTGGACGCTCAGGATGGCTTTGTCCATGTTGGGAGTATGTTTCATCACGTATTTTACCAAATCACTGAATTCACCGGGAATGGCATAGCCCACGGTGTCGGGCAGGTTCAGCGTGGTGGCACCGGCCTCTATGGCAGCCCCAAATATTTTGCACAGAAAGTCAGGATCACTTCGGGAGCCGTCTTCGGCGGAAAATTCCACATTGGAAGTAAGTGACGCTGCGTGGGACACGGCCTTGATGGCGGCAGTCACCACTTCATCCCGGGACATCTTGAGCTTATATTCCATGTGGATGTCCGAGGTGGCAATAAAGGTGTGGATACGGGGATTCACAGCCTGCCGTACGGCATCCCATGCCTTGTTAATGTCATATTCTGTTGCCCGGCAAAGGGCCGCAACCTGGGTTTTTTTCAGGGCCTTGGCCACCATCTCAACGGCTTTGAAATCTCCTTCCGATGCCGCAGGAAAACCAGCTTCAATAACATCCACTCCCAACGCTTCAAGCTGGGTGGCAATGCGCAGTTTTTCTGCTTCGTTCATGCTGGCGCCGGGTGATTGCTCGCCATCCCTCAGGGTGGTGTCAAAAATAATAATTCTGTTGTCTTTGGTCATGATTACCTCTATCTATTTAAATTGTAGTGGGTTGATTTTGAAGAGAAAGCTTGTATTGAAAACTGTCGGCCAGGGCCTGCCAACTGGCTTCAATGATATCTTCTGAAACCCCGATGGTGCTGAAGATATCGTTTTCATCCCTGGATGAGATGATAACGCGGACCTTTGCATTGGTTCCCGCATCTCCTTCCAGCACACGCACCTTAAAGTCAACCAGATGCATGGCATTAAGATCGGGAAATATGTTGGTCAGGGCTTTACGAAGGGCATTATCCAGGGCACTCACCGGGCCGTCCCCTTCGGCTGCTGTGATTTCAACGGTATCCCCCACCCTTATTTTAATCAGTGCATGGGCATAGCAGGGGCGTTCTTTATCCTTTTCAATGGTCACCCGGAAGGATTCAAGATCAAAGTGTGGCTGGAACTGGCCAGTGAGTTTTTCCATGAGGATCTTTAAAGAGCCCTCAGCCACATCAAACTGATACCCTTCGTCTTCAAGTTCTTTGATATTGGAAACAATGCCCTGGTGTTTCCGACTGTCTTCACCAATGGTGACCCCCATTTCCCGGGCTTTATATTGAATATTGCTTTTGCCGGATTGTTCCGATACCAGCACCCGTCTTGCATTACCCACCAGAATCGGGTCCATGTGTTCGTAGGCCCTGGCTTCTTTCATCACCGCACTGACATGGATGCCTCCTTTGTGGGCAAAGGCGCTGTGTCCCACAAAGGGACGACAATTTAAAGGGGTCATATTGGCGGTTTCACTGATGAATCTGGAAAGGGATCTCAGTTTCTTTAAATTATCCAGGGAGCAGCAGTCCATCTGGAGTTTTAATCGGAGTACAGGCATTATGGATGTCAGATCGGCATTCCCGCAGCGTTCGCCATATCCGTTGATGGTGCCCTGGACCATGGTGGCGCCACATCGAACGGCGGTGACAGAGTTGGCAACGGCCATGCCACAGTCATTGTGGGCATGGATGCCAAGGGCAATGGGCTCATGGTAGTTTTCCTGGAGTTCTTTATCCACATCCCGGGTGATTTTTTCAATGTCGTGGGGCAGGGTGCCACCGTTGGTGTCACACAAAATAAGGGTTCTGCATCCGCCATCCACAGCAGCCCTAAGGGTTTTCATGGCATATTCCGGATTGTCCAGATATCCATCGTAAAAATGCTCTGCATCATAAAAAACTTCCCGGTCATGGCTCAGCAGAAAGACAATGCTTTCCTGGATCATGGCCAGATTTTCTTCAAGGGTGGTTTCCATGATTTTCACATGAAGATCCCATGATTTTCCGAAAATGGTCAGTGTTCCCACGCCACAGCTGATTAAAGCCTTGAGGGTATCGTCTTCATGTGCAGCGGTATGGGGCCGCCGCGTGGAGCCAAAGGCCGTGATTTTACTGTTTTTAAACTGGGTTTGGGCCACCATTTCAAAAAAACGCATGGCATTGGGGTTGGCACCGGGCCATCCCCCTTCTATATAGGGAATTCCCATGTCATCAAGCCGAAGGGCAATTTTGATTTTATCTTCGGGGGAGAAAAATATATTTTCTCCCTGCATGCCGTCCCGGAGGGTGGTGTCATATAAATCTACTTTTTTCATGGGAGTTATTTTTTCCTGCTTGTTATGGCAGGTCTCCTTGGCGTGTCAACTATATCTTCCATGCCTGTTTAATTTTTAACCGAGAAGTCCCCTTCTGAATCCATGGTTCAAAAGGGGAACAATCATAAGTGTTTTGGAGGAATGGTCCCAGCCCTCCCGGGTTATTGGTTGAACCAGTGCAAGCGGTAAATAAAGAAAGCCAAACGTTAGAGTTTTTTCTTTTCCCGGCCCAGTGCAATGGAGCCTGTACGGGCGGTTTCAATGATTCCCATGGGTTTTAGCAGATCAATGAAGGCTTCAAGCTTTCCTTCGTCTCCTGACATTTCAATGGTGTAGTGGTCGGCTCCCACATCCACAACCCGGCACCGGAAAATATCCACGATTCTAAGTATTTCCGCCCGAAGCTCCGGTCTTGCATGAACCTTTATAAGGATCAGTTCCCTTTGGACATATTTTTTTTCTGTGAGATCACTCACCGTGATGACGTTGATCAATTTATGAAGCTGTTTTTTGATCTGTTCAATAATATGTTCGTTACCATTGGTGACCATGGTGACCCTGGACAATTGGTGATTCTCAGCCGTTTGGGCCACACTCAGACTTTCAATATTATATCCCCTGCCACTGAACAGACCGGCAATTCTGGAGAGAACCCCCGGCTCATTGTCCACGAGGATGGAGAGTAAATGTTTTTCAATTACCATTTTTAAACCTTCTTTTTTTTTATTAGAAAAGAAAACTTCCGGGCAACCTCAGCAGAGCCCCCCCCCGATGGGTAATAGGAACCGGCCAATTGTGCCGTCTACGGTTCCGGCCGGGCCCATTGCCCGTCGGGGGGGGGCGGCATAATGCCATTTGGCTCCGCGTCTACGACCCAATATTCGTTGTGGTAGTGGTGACTGCCATGGGTGTTTTATATGAAAGAGTAGGCAACGCCTAACACTCTTTCATGCTTCGTTGTGGGCAGGTCGAGGCCAGAATACGGTCTGCCTGTGGCAGCTATATCTATAGGCAGACATGCCCATTAAATCAGAATCATCTCGTTGATGGCTCCGCCGGCCGGAACCATGGGATATACCAGTTCTTCGCGATCTATCACAAACTCCATAATCACAGTGCCCGGTAAGTTCAGTCCCTCTTTAAGAGTGGATTCCACGGCTTCGGGTCGGTCTGTTTTTAACCCCGTGGCCCCATATGCCTGGGCAAGTTTCACAAAGTTCGGGGTCATCTCCATGTTGGTGGAGGCGTACCGCTTGTCATAGAACAGTTCCTGCCACTGGCGTACCATGCCAAGATACCGGTTGTTCAGAATAACAATTTTAACGGGCAGATCCGCTGCAATGGCGGTCATTAGTTCCTGGCTGTTCATTTGAATACTGCCGTCTCCAGCCACGCACACCACCAGCTTATCAGGGCAGGCAGCCTTGGCCCCAATGGCTGCGGGCAAACCAAACCCCATGACCCCAAGCCCACCAGAGGTGATAAAATGGTTGGGATGGTCAAAATGATAATATTGAGCCGTCCACATCTGATTTTGCCCCACCTCTGTGGTGATGATGGCGCTGGGCCCAGCCAGCTTGTGGAGGGTATCAATGACAAACTGAGGTTTGATCACATCCGGTCCCTGGGTGAACTGCTGGGGAGAGGTGGCCTTCCACTGGGCGATTTGCTCAATCCACTCTTTCCGGCCCGTGGTGCTCCCGTTGATCTGTTTTGGTTCTTCTTTTTCCAGCAACTCATTGAGTAAGGCCAGGCTTATCTTGCAATCCCCCACAATGGGGCAGGTGGCTTCAACGTTTTTATGGATGGAGGTGGGATCAATGTCAATTTGAACAATGGTGGCCCCGGCGGCAAATTTATCGGTTCTACCCGTAACCCGGTCATCAAACCGAACCCCGGCAGAAATCATGAGATCACAATCACTGATGGCCATGTTCGCCCGGTAGGTGCCATGCATACCGGGCATACCCAGCCACAGGGGATCAGATCCGGGGAAGGCACCCAGGCCCATGAGGGAGGCTGTCACCGGTGTCTGGGTCATTTGGGCAAGCGTTGTCAGTTCCGGGGCAGATTTTGAAAGCACCACGCCCCCTCCGGCAAAGATGACGGGCTTTTTTGCCTTTTTAATCAGTTTTACCACCTTGGCCAACTGTTTTTTGTTGGGATCATAGGTGGGCCGATAGGAGCGTAAACTGGCTTTGCCCGGGTCTTTAAATTCAATGGTTGCCGCCATGATATCCTTGGGAAGATCCACAAGAACCGGCCCGGGTCTGCCCGATGTGGCAATGTAAAAGGCGTCATTGATGATTTTGGCCAACTTTTTGATATCTTTCACAAGATAGTTGTGTTTTGTGCAGGGCCGGGTGATGCCTACGATGTCCACTTCCTGGAAGGCGTCATTGCCGATGAGGGCCGTGGGAACCTGGCCTGAGAAAATCACAACGGGGATGGAATCCATGTAGGCAGAGGCAATGCCGGTGACGGTGTTGGTGGCACCGGGACCAGAGGTAACCAATGCCACGCCCACGCCGCCCTTGGCCCGGGCATAGGCATCTGCCATGTGAACCGCTGCCTGCTCATGGCGCACAAGGATGTGACGTAGATCTTTGTGATTTTCCAGTTCATCATAAATATCAATGACAGCACCACCGGGATATCCGAAGATGGTGTCCACGCCCTGGTCTTTTATCATTTTTATCAGGATCTGTGCGCCTGTGAGTTTCATTTTATTGCTCCTTTAAGATGGCACCGTTACCGGCAGAACTGACCTGCCTTGCGTATCTTGCCATGTATCCCTTTTTAATTTTGGGTTCTGGTTTTTTCCATTGGGCGAGCCGTTGGGCGATCTCCGCTTCGGACACCAAAAGTTCAATGGATTTTTCCGGGATATTAATTTTAATCTGATCATTTTCCATCACCGCAGCCAGAACACCGCCCTGCATGGCCTCCGGGGAGATGTGGCCAATGGATGCCCCCTTGGAACCGCCGGAAAATCGACCGTCGGTGATCAATGCCACATCACCGTCCATATCCATGCCGGCAATGGCCGAGGTGGGGGTGAGCATCTCCCGCATACCAGGGCCGCCTGCCGGGCCTTCATAGCGGATGACAATGACATCTCCCTTGTTGATGCTGTTGGACAGGATGGCCTCGGTGGCAGCCTCTTCGGAGTCAAACACCCGGGCCGGACCCTGGTGGGTGAGCATCTCTTTTTTCACTGCCGATTGCTTGACCACACACCCTTCAGGGGCAATGTTGCCAAAGAGAACGGCAAGTCCCCCTTCTTTGTGGTAGGGATCATCAAAGGGCCGGATAACCTCTTTATCTTTTACGGTGACACCCTCAAGATTCTCGGACAGGGATTTACCTGTGGCAGTGATGCAGTCGCCTTGAACCAGGCCGTTCTCCAGCAGGATTTTCATGACGGCCCCGATACCCCCGGCATTGTGAAGATCAACAATGTGGTCTTTGCCCCCGGGGCTCAAAGAACACAAATGGGGGGTGATTTTACTGATTTCATTGATAAGATCAAGCTCAATATTAAGACCTGCCTCATGGGCAATGGCCTTTAAATGAAGTACCGTGTTGGTGGAACACCCCAGGGCCATGTCCACGGCCAGGGAGTTTCTAAAGGCTTTTTCCGTTAAAATATCCAGGGGTTTAATATCCTGTCGATATAATTCCATCACGGCCATGCCCGCCTGCTTGGCCAGTCGGATTCTTTCGGACATGGGGCCGGGGATGGTGCCGTTGCCGGGCAGCCCCATGCCAATGGCTTCGGTGAGGCAGTTCATGGAGTTTGCCGTGAACATACCTGCGCAGGAACCACAGGTGGGGCAGGCGGCATTTTCAATGAGGGTCAGCTCTTCTTCTGCCATTTTGCCGGCACTGACCGCTCCCACGGCTTCAAAAACTGAGATCAGATCTATTTTTTTTGTATGATCCTGGGGGTGTTTACCTGGCAGCATGGCTCCACCACTGATACAAATGGCCGGAATATTCAATCGGGCCGCTGCCATGAGCATGCCGGGGACAATTTTATCACAATTGGGTACCATGACAATGGCATCAAAGGGGTGGGCCGTGGCAGAGACCTCTATGGAGTCGGCAATGAGTTCCCGGCTGGCCAGGGAGTAATGCATGCCCGCATGATTCATGGCAATGCCGTCACATATCCCAATGGTGGAAAACTCCATGGGAGTGCCCCCGGCCATGCGGATACCGGCCTTTACAGCGTCAACAATGGTGTCAAGGTGCATATGCCCGGGGATCAGTTCATTGGCGGAATTTGCAATGCCCACCAGGGGTCTTTTGATCTCTTCATCGGTGAATCCCACCGCTTTCATCAAACTTCTATGGGGTGCCCGGGCAATGCCTTTTTTTGCGATGTCACTTCTCATTATATGCGCTCTCCTTTAAAACATTCTTGAATCTGTTTTTTGGCCTCTGTTGTGTTCCTGAACCAAATTAAGTTTGATAAAACTAAAAAAAGCCGTTATCAGCATCTGGGCTGATAACGGCTTTTTAAATAATTACTAATGCTTATGCCACGCTCAGCCCTTTATTCGGCGGGTGATAATAATCACCTCCACAAGAATAAGTGATAGGAGCAGGCTTAGAATAATTACATTGATCATCATTTTTTCTTTAATCTTTTTTTATGAGAAAGTCCCGGTAAATCAAAAGGGATTTTCATGCTTTGTTGTGGGTAGAGCAAGGACATGAGCTACCCAAGTCTAAAATGTCTAAAAATTATATTTATTTAAAAAATACCATTCATTCTTATGACGAATAATATAATTTTTTACAGGAGACAAAAATATATGTCAAGGTAAAAAAAGAGTGTGAGTTAAACTGCACCCTTCATCTAATCATTGCAAAGACAGTAATGTCAGCGTGGAGCCGTCTTTGATTCCATCAAGTTTTTGTGCCATTGACAAGCGAGGCAAAGGGTTTTGAGAGCATTTTTCAATCACAATCCCCATTCAGAGGGTTGATAGGCCAAATATGCATTAACGGCAATATTCATTATTCATTTAAATTGTCTCAGTCAGATCTTTTCGGCGTTTAAAAGTCTTTCTTCTGGGGTTGAATTTTGTTAGAGTTACTTGATTTATGAGTATAGCCCCTCCATGTGTTTTTTGTAAATATTCGGCCAGCACCCCATCTTCACTCATTTGGGCCTGCTCACATAGCAATAGTATGCTACGCAGCCCCAACTAAGCGAATATGGGGCACTGGCCAAACATTTCGAGCTGTGCGAGTACCAATTATTTGCAGTGCATTAACAATACAAATGTAATAAATTAGGGCTTTTTGGGCCTTCAATCTGTAAATAATACTGAGATTATGGTCCAAATAGGCCCAGCGATGACCTACCCGCACAGGTCGAAACATTTACAGTACCAAGCCGAATAGTTACTGTTTTTTTGTTAAAAAATTAGAATGTGTGTGTCTTTATGATTATCGTTTGGGAAAATTCAGGAAAAAATTAATGGATACAATTAAACAATTGCAACATCAGTTAAAAGAAGCTCAATATTTTGCCAATGAAGAGACAGCTCAAGCTGTAAGAGCCGCCCTTGTTTTAGAAAAACCTCTATTGATTGAGGGGCCTCCAGGGGTCGGGAAAACTGCTGTTGCCCATGCCCTTAGTAAAATATTTGATCAAAAACTTTTGCGTGTACAGTGCTATGACGGGATTGAGGCGGATCAGCTTCTTTATGATTATAACTATGCCAAGCAGCTTTTGATGATCTCCATGATAAAGGATCAGATTCATAAAAAGATTGAAAACAAAAGTATTAAAAAGGCAATAGAAACACTTGATAAGGAGGAGGTGTTTTGGGGAGAGAATTTTCTTATCAAACGTCCTGTTTTACAGGCAATTGTTCCAGAGAATGGTAAAAAGCAGGTTTTGCTTATAGATGAGGTTGATAAAACAGAAAAAAATGCAGAAGCCCTTCTTTTGGAGGTGCTTTCTGAATATAGTGTATCTATTCCAGAATATGGAACTGTCAAGGCAACCGTAAAGCCAGTTGTTGTGCTTACTGGAAACAGAACCCGTCAGCTTACCGACGCTTTGCGAAGGCGCTGTGTTTATCTCTATATTGACTACCCTGATCTTGCAACTGAAAAAGCCATTGTAAATCTTCACGAGCCAGATGCTGATGAGGCGTACCTTGCCCGTGTGGTTGATGCCGTTCAAAAAATACGAAAACTGCCTTTAAAACATATCTCTGCTGTATCTGAAACTATTGAGGTTGTAAAGCTCTTAATCGCAGCAAATGGAGAGTCCGACGGTTGGATCAATCTTTTAGGCAAGCATAGTGAGGATATTCAGACAATCAAAAATTCTGGCATACAACTCTAATCTAAGGTTGCCCGGAAGTTCTATTTTCTTATAACGGGCAACGAATATTGGGTCGTAGACGCGGAGCCAAATGGTATTATGCCGCCCCCTCCCGACGGGCAATGGGCCCGGCCGGAACCGTAGACGGCACAATTGGCCGGTTCCTATTACCCATCGGGAGGGGGCTCTGCTGAGGTTGCCCAGAAGTTCTATTTTCTAATAAAAAACATACATGGCAGTCACCACTGCCACAACGAATATTGGGTCGTAGACGCGGAGCCAAATGGTATTATGCCGCCCCCTCCCGACGGGCAATGGGCCCGGCCGGAACCGTAGACGGCACAATTGGCCGGTTCCTATTACCCATCGGGAGGGGGCTCTGCTGAGGCTACTTGAACACTTCATTTTCATATAAAAAATAGGTAATGATTTGAATTAATGGGTAAAATCATTTTAGACCAACATCTGATTGATCTGGGTTTGACTGAAGATATCTTTTGCAAAGCTTACAAGTTATCAATAGATGAATTAAAAGATATTATTAGCCTGAAGATTATTCAAAGAGAAAAAACTGTAAAACAAAATCACACCAAATCAGGGGAAAATGTTTGGGAGATGGAGTTATTTATAGAGAACCCATCAAAAGGTATTCCTATAAAAAGTGTTCCCATTGGTATGTGTGGTAATAGTGATAAGGTTATTAGTCAATTTGTTGAGCAGGTTAAACTGGAAGCACTTTATCCTTCCCCTTTGAGTGTAAAAAATAAAATAAAAGGTAGAGGCCCCAAAAAAGAGTCTTTTTTAAAATGGTTTGATCGCAATATCAATATCAATATCAATCATACCAGTAAAAAATATCTCAAGGGTCTGGAAAAAGAGAAAAAAAGAGAAGAGAGAAAAAAAGATCTGGTTAATATATCTTTAAATGCAATCAAAAAATTTCAGAACATTATCATCAAAGATAATCATTTAAATGAGAGTTATGATTGTTTTTTAAAATATAGTAAACTTTTGATGGCGTATGATCCAAGACAGTTTACAAAAATAAAATCAAAAATTGAGACTCTTATTGAGTTTGTAAAAGAGGACCTTAGTGAAGTTGTATGTTCAGCAACTGAAGATAACAAAAACATTATATCACTGTTTGATAGTGACGATAAGCTGCTGATTAAAATAAAGGAAGAGGGTCAGTTTTTAAAGATTGAACAATATAAGCAGTACTCAGCCGGTGTAAATTACCTTGTAAACTTTAGACAAAGAGGGTTTATAAATCAGGTTTTAGTGCTTGCGGGCAAGGCTGAAGAACAAATTAGAGTAAAAAAGCTTAACAAGTTTCTACAATCAATTTCAAATGAGCTTGATCATGCCATCAGAGAAATTCAAAAAGAACTTAATGCGAATTGGGAAAAATTATACTTACTGGAAATGCATGATTTTATAAATTTAGACTATGAGATGGTTCACAATTACGGTAAGCAAGATTTAAGTTTTAAAAATTTTCACTACTCAATAGATAGTCTCAAAGATTTTGAAAAAAAGATTTGGCCATGGGTAGAAGAGATGAAACAATATCTTTCTGAGCCTTTTGTGGTAACTGAGGCTGTTATAACAATACTTAAACTTGTTGAGTCTTCTCCCAAGTACGGTGTCAGAACTTATGCCATGTGGCTTGGTAATTCAAACGCTAAATCATTGTCTGATAAAAATCTTGATAATGATTTTCGACATACGCTTAAAAATTACTCTATTGATCGTATAGCTCAAAAGATTGATGATATCATTTACGACTATGAATGGCTCCAGGTAAGAAAGATAGGATACTATAATAATCCTGTACTTTTCCTTACTAAAGCCGGACAAAAGATATTGGAACATGATACCAATAACTCATTTTCTTATAGCCAATATACTCAAAGTAAACCATCCATTGAAAATGAGGATAAAAATCAAGACAATAAAAAAGGTATAAATAACAAAAAAGACAAACCTCAAGAGGTTAAAGCTGTTGAACTATTCCCTTATCAAAATTTGATTGAACATATAGAAAATAAAGATAAAAAAGCCTGGATTAACTTTTTAAGCAGCGCTCAAAACATCACTCAGGTAGCAAACTGGGATAAATATCAGATTAGCACCTTGTCTGTCCTTTTAAATAAAAATATGGAAGGCTGGAAAGCTGTTGCAAAGTGGAAGCTTTTAAAACATCCAATCAAATATAAAAATCTTGAAAGACTTTTGTAATTATGGCATCCTTCATCAAATCCCAAAAGTAGTTTACACTTTTCATTTTTTGAATTTTGAATGCAGGTATAGTGATTGGGCTTTTAAGCCCATTACTTCCCTGCATTCAAATGTTTTTCAGCAGGTGCTAA
>Ga0307929_1001589_pt1 | contig 16607 bp, 20 predicted proteins | sample AceLakmetage1330_FD_203160 | JGI IMG/M metagenome (GOLD analysis project Ga0307929, IMG submission 203160) | Saline water microbial communities from Ace Lake, Antarctica - #1330 | ecosystem: Environmental > Aquatic > Non-marine Saline and Alkaline > Saline | place: Antarctica: Ace Lake...
AAGCCCTGTTGGAATCTCCCTCCTGAATTCTGAACCCCTGAACTCTGAACACTCGATTCATCAACGCTCAGGAAACCACGCTGGTTTTCTGCCCCACTCCTGCTATTCTACCCCGTGAACGGTTACGCTCTTCTCAGCCATAGCGGACCAGTTTTCTTGAAAGTCTGACCAGACTGTGCGGTCAAGTTTGCTGTTATGGGGAAGTCCGCCAACACCGCGAGCCTGATGTCGAGGATCGAGTGAAGCGAGGTTTCCGAGCTTGCGCGAGACCGATCCTGAAGTTTGGTCCATTTTTTGTGCAACTTCATTTACGAGTTTGTTTCTGCTGTTGCACTGGCCAAAAGGCAATCGGCAATACAGATTCATTACGATCAGCAGTTCGTGTTCTGTCCAGTTTCTAGGCATAACTTTATTTGGATTTTAGGCGAAGCCATTCTGATTCAGTAAGACCGACTCGACTTAATTCGCGTGCAAACTGTTCGACTGCTTGTTGTGCATGTTTGGGTTTAAGTTGAGCAACCCATTTATAGGCGTTCTTGCTTGTATCAATGAAATCTAAGTCTGTTGCGCCGATTTGGCCTTTAATTGGCTTAAATGTCAGTGTCACGCATTGTTCAACCTTTGGCTTATAAAGCAAATCGGAAAAACCTTCCCCGTTGCGAAAATCAATAGGGGTCAGGGCTTCACATCGCACACATTGGTGTTGACGGGAGGGGATGTGTTGTGATGAACTACAAGCATGTCACGACCTGTGCGATATGAATACGAAGATGCGTGGTATCACGTTTTTGGACGGGGATTGGAACGCCGTGCAATTTTCGCCGATGAACGAGATCGGAAGCACTTCCTGGAACTGCTGGCGGAGATGCATGAGCGCTACCGAGTAGTGATCCACGCCTGGGTGTTGATGGAAAACCACTACCACGGGATATTTCAGACGCCTGACGCGAACCTGAGTGCTGGCATGCAGTGGTTTCACGGTAGCTATAGTGCCTGGTACAATGCGCGACATAACCGGGTGGGGCCACTGTTCCAGGGCCGGTATCGAGCCATTCCAGTGGAAGACAGCGGATGGGCATATGATCTGAGTTTCTATGTTCACCTCAACCCCCTGAGAATCAAGGGGTTGGGTTTGGATAAGAATGGGCGTGTTCAGCAAGCAAAAGGCTTCAAAGAGCCAACCAAGGAAGACGTAACCGAAAGACTGAAGCGTTTGAGACAGTACCGCTGGAGTTCCTACGGGGCCTACGGCGGATACCGGGCTACTCCGAAGTGGCTTGAGACACGAGAACTCTTGCGGCGTACGGCAAGAGAAAAGAAAAAACGGGCAGTCAAGTATCGGGCGGAAGCAAAGGTCAGGTTGACCTATGGAGTGGATCCGGCCCGGATAGAGCGACTGAGAGATGCCGTGGCCATAGGAGGCGAGCAGTTCTCCAAGCGCATGCGCAAACTGTCCTCTGCAATGTCATTGAGAGGGATAGCAGGCAAGCGTGAGCTGCGCAGGCGGGTGAGCGTTGAGCAGGTCCGTGAAGCAGTGGCGGAGCTCAAGGAAGAGAATTGGGAGAGATTTTCCGGACGTCATGGTGATTGGGGGTTGCCGTTGTTCTTGTGGGGAGCACGGCAATTATGTGGAGTGACATTGCGTGAACTTGGCGAACTGGCAGGAGGCAGGAACGAAACTGCGGTCGGGATGGCAATCAAGCGTTTTGGAGACCGGGCAACACGGTCCAGAGCACTGCGCCAGAAACAGAACCAACTCTTTGAAATGTTGGATGTGAAGCCCTGCCCCTATTGCCCTCAAACACTAATGTTGGATGTGAAGCCCTGACCCCTATTGCCCCCCGAGATGTTCTATGGCTGACAGCGTCGCCGCCACCGCGCCTCCCGTCGGCGCTGTCGGTGGCAGGCCCTGAGATAGCAGTATCAGTTTCCTCGCCTGCTGGGTGGAAAGGGATTCCATCATTTTTTTTCTTCTGAATGGCCAATGATTCGTCTGCCCACTCGACCAGATCGACCGGGCTTTCAAAAATATCCGGCGGGACTTCGTAAAATGAAAGCACCGTTTTCTGGTCATCAAATGGCTTTAGCGGAACCGATCCGGCGGCCTCATACTTTTTCCGGTTGGTGTCATCGACTTTTAGATAGAGGACATCGTCGGCAACCAGTCCAAACATTTTCCCATCACGATAAAGTCCAGCGCCGCCGAACATTTTTCGCACAGAGATTTCGCCCCACTCCTGGAGCTGGTCCCTAATATATTCGAGAAAATCGTTGGATACAGCCATCGAACTAGGCCTCGTTGTTTGAATAAAGTTTGGAGGCGATCATGGCTGCTACCAGCGGCTCAAAGAAGGTCAGAGGTAGGATAATGAGTAATGGCTGCCAGCCGATCAGATTCATGTTTGCGGTCCCCACCCAGTACAGGACAAAGAAAAAGCACCACGATACCACGCCGCTGAGCAGAACAGATTTCCGGTTGTTGCCGAACACCTGGGCACACAGCCAAAACAGAAATACATATAATGCCGCCAGCAGAGTGTCCCATGCCCCCCAGATGATTAGCGTCTCTAAATTATCCATGGGGGCTACATTGGGAACCATCGGTAAGAAACTCTGTAATTCTCCCCTTACATAAGCAAAGAACCGCACCAGCTGATAGGCATGAACCCACACGCTGGTAATCAGAGTGATGATGATAAAATTCTTTAGTTTAAACGTTTTGTTCATTTGTTAATCCTTGTGTTCTGTCAAAACCTTATCTCTATAACAAAACCTTGTAGGACGTGCTTCCCTGGTATTCCAGGGAGCGCGTGTCTTCACAACGCGCATCAATCCACGCGCTCACCGGAATACCGGAGAAGCACGTCCTACACAACATCTAAACACACTCAACTCTGTTTCTCAGTAAGTTGTGACGATGATGCCGTTCTCCCCCGATTTCCTGTTTTCATTACTTGTAGTTAAACTTTTGACAGAACCTTCTGGTGAAAAAATGGGATGCGGACCGAACTGATTCTTTTGAATCGGCATCCCGGTTTCCGCGTGCCAGGCGAACCCTTTCAGAATTCGTCTGAGATAGTCGCTGAAAACAGGTTTCATCTTAAATTGAAGCAGCGCCCAGCGGATGGGGAAGGGCAGCTTCTTAATAAACGGTACTGCCCCCGTGATTCGTAGGATGCAGTGTGTTTCGTCGAGGGGCGTTATGCGCCAAATCGCTGTACATTCGCGTTTCCCGTTCTCGGTCACTTTCAGGTCATAGCCGACACCATCAATCCACTGCGTCACTTCGCGATCGTATTTATACCCACTGTAATAGGTCAGATGATCTGTAGAGCCCACGCCGTCCCAGCGCTCCGCCGTGTGCATTTTCATAAATGGATGCCACCGAGTGAGACCGCCTGGCAATGCAATGATCTCCCACGCTTTTTCGGCGGATACCGCGACTTTCTGTTCTTCAAAAAAAGTCTCTTCGTAGCTAAACATTATTCACCCTCTTTTCACGTCCTTTGCTTGCTTCTGTAAAACACTTCATCAGCAACCGATTTATCGTAAATCATACTGTTTCGATAGCGCCGCTTTTTTCTCCTCAGAGAGACCCTTTAGATATTGTTTCCATTTGGGGCAAAACCCAATATGCCACCGCCAAAAGCGTCCAATAAGTGACGTTGGTTTTTTGTCGTATGCCGCTCGAAGTTTACACGTGTCACATCCCATTGTTCTTCTCCTTTTTTTATGATTATTCAGAAGTTCGGTTCTTCACGAGAACCGGGGCCTCTCCGTACATAAATTTACCATGAAAGAATTTCTGCTGAATCTCGCCCGCCTCCTTGCTCCATGCTTCGAGGCCGATCAATCTGATGCGACTCAGGTTATACATTTTGGTATTATGTGGAGCGCGGTCAGATCCATCGACAACCGGCATCAGGTTTTCACAAGGAAACTCCTTACATTCTGAACAGTTGTGCAGTCCTTTTTCCGCAACACAGTTTTTTGTTTTACAGCCTTTTCCTCCGGTTAGCGGAGCTTCGAAACTACAACCCCCTTCACTTCTGCACCCATTGCAGGCCACTTCAGAAACATCCATCTTCAGCATTTCCGCAACTCCCTGAGCCAGTTCGTCGGTAATGTTGTCTTTGTAATAAGCGCAGGCCCAGCAGGCCAATCCGCACGGTGCGGTCATTTCTTTTACGTCCATTTTATTTCTCCTTGGTACCGTTCGATGGGCTTCTTGCATATGTGGATGACATTCGTCGGTTAAGCCAAATTAGATAGTTAACAATTTGCTATCTGTTTTCAGAATTTCAGTTAACGGTTCGCCCCAATACTTGACCTCGATATCGAAACCTTCCAGCGTTGATGTGACACCCAGTTCATCGGCACATCCTTTACAGGCTGTTATGTGGACCCCTGTCTCCTTCGCTTCTTTAATCAGGTGTTGAACGCTCTCATCCTCTGCAACCAGCTTAACCGTCGCGCCCCACAGGATAATGGTGACCTCGTCCCACCAGCCTTTTCGAATGGCATTATTCCCGTACATGAAAACCATGAGTTTTGCAGTGACCGGATCCGCGTTGGTCCATAGAATATTCAGTTTGTTTTCGTTCATTTCATCCTCCTTTAATAGTTGACTTATCAGTCAAATGCTGAGCAAGAAAATTACTGCTTCAATGAGCCCTTCATGATTTCTATCATCCCCATCAGTTCAGTCCGGTCGATGGTCGTTTTACCCATCAACGCGAGTCCTTGCCCGTACGTCAGCATCGTTCGCGCCGCAATCACCGGATTTCGTTCGGCAGGAAGATAGCCACGTTCAATAGCGTCCTCAAACAGGGGAGTCAAAATACCGCGAATGGCTAGTAACTGCTTATCCATTACTTCCGCAACCCTGTCCCGGGTTACTCCAAACTCAGCAACACAGTTCCCGACAAAACAGCCGTACGGATTTTCCTGGGCCCAAAACTCGAAAACGCAGTCAATCTTCTCAAACGGAGTCGCTCCTCGCTCTATTGTTTCTCGAAGCATGGAATGTAGAGTAATCCCATAAAGGGCAATCGCCTCAAAGAGAATCTCTTCCTTGCTGCCGAACGTATTGTAGAAGCTCTGCCGGGGAATTCCCATGTGTTCTAGAAGTTCGGTCATTCCAGTGGGCTCATATCCCTTGTGCCAAAAAAGTTGCATTGCACGTTTAAGTGCTTCATTGCGGTCGAATGATAAAGGTTTTCCGCGTTTCATGAAGGTAACTTATAAATATTTGACCGATCAGTCAAGTGTTATATTTGTAGCCGCATTATTGCAGTCTAAAGCGGTGTTTGCTGAACGGTTGATACCATAGCATGGGACCACCGAGGCGTGTAGCCACTTTCGTAAAGCAAACGGCGCAGAGCACCATTTTACTGACACCCTTTATTTCTTGTGGGGAGAACTGCTCCATGATACGGATTGCGGGCGATCTGCATAGGGAGTAGGGAGTGACGAATTGCATGGCCCCTGAAATTACACACGCAAACAATAGCCATCCGGACGGTTCGGATGCTCTCGACCTGTTGTCCCGTGTCTCTGCGACAGTCTCATCAGCGTCCACGGATGCGCTTGATTCCGCCTTCAACCAGGCGCTTGGGGACATTGGCCGATTTGCCGGAGTGGAGCGATCCTGCATTATCGTGTTTTCGCGCGATAAACAGACGTTTTCTATGACGCACGAGTGGTGCGCTGAAGGTATTCATTCTCAGCTTGAGTACTTCACCAAGCTTCCTATGACGGTCTTTCCGTGGACCGCACGACAGCTTCTGGCCGGGCAGTATGTCGCCACGAACCGACTGGACGACTACCCGCCAGAGGCGGAACAGGAACGCCAGATCTGCCTCGACGAAGGCAACCAGTCGATCATCTTTGTCCCCTTCCTCAGTAAGGGTGAAGTGATCGGAACAATCGCCTGCGACGCGATCCACGCGCCTAAAATCTGGACACGAACTTTGATCAGCATCTTCCAGGCCGCGGGTGCACTCTTCGCCACATGCCTTGAGCAGAGCCGCACCGAAGCGCAACTCCTCCACATCAGCAAGCTTGAACGTCAGAAACTCGGCCAGGATCTCCACGATTCACTGGGGCAGGACATTACGGCGATTTCATACTGCGCGGCCGCGCTCCGCAACGCGCTGAAGGCGCAACGCTCGCCCCTGGCGAAGCAGGCTGAGGATATAGAAAAGCAGGCCATAGAGGCGCTGGGAAGCGTCCGTAACGTCACGCGAGGGCTGCAGTCGTTCAATATGCGGGGCGCTCCGGTCACGGAGATCCTGGTTCAGATGGCGGCTGATATCCAGGAGCGCATGGGTGTTGTCTGCACGTTTGTTGACAGCGATGCGCCGGCCATCGAAGACCCGGAAACGTGCACGCAACTCCTCTGGATTGTCCGTGAAGCCATGCACAACGCCATCCGCCACGGGAAAGCCAAGCAGATCACGATCGCTCTGGAACCCCAAGGCGATAAGCTAAGCCTTACCGTTATCGACAACGGAATCGGGTTGCCCGACAATTTCCTGAATAAGGAAGGGATTGGACTGAAGGTTATGCGGTTTCGTGCCGCAGCTATGGGCGGCCAGGTTACGATCAGCCCACACGAAGAGAGCGGTGCGCGGATCCGCTGCGTCTTCCCGAACGGGTATGCGCCGGCATGCGCTTATCATGTCGGGCAACCGCACCCATGATCTGTCCTTTAAGACATGCAACCGAGGATGCAGAGGGACCACGTCTAAAGATTCAAGATATCGCATGCTTGTTTCTAGAGGGCTTTTGCGGGGCGTATTCTCTGGGTACGAGTAGGGGGAAGCCATCGAATTGACACTTAATAGAGACGGGTGAGTCGAGACCGTGGATTGCCGCTGCGACTTGAATTCCATTTGCTCAGCAAAGCCTGAGCGCAAGGTGGATGCCGGCCTCTGGACGGCGTTGAGCAAGTGAGGGAGTCTGTAGAGAGACAGGTGGGCCGGGGGCTGACTGTCTCTCTTTAGGCACTCACGTTGCACAACCGCGTCGGGACGCCACGGTCCACCTGGTGGCGAATGTGGACAAGTGGCGAATGAAGCTTGTGCTCCCTTTATCTGCATGATCAGCGTAATCTATGGGTCATGAATTCAGTGGAACAATTGGCAGAATGGATTAAATCGGCGGATTCGATTGTTGCGTTGACGGGCGCGGGCATTTCGACGGGGTCGGGCATTCCTGATTTCCGGTCGGCCAGCGGACTCTATTCCAACAAAAGTAACGTGAATGTCTTCGATCTCGATACCTTCCGTCGCGCCCCCTCCATCTTCTATAACTTTGCCCGTGAGTTTTATCCGCTGGTGCGCGATGCAAAGCCCAACGCGGCGCACCGGGCTCTGGCCGCTTTGGATAACGTTACGGTCGTGACTCAAAATGTGGATGACTACCACCAGCGCGCGGGGTCCTCGCCAGTCTTTACGGTACATGGCAACCATATCCACAGCACCTGCCAGTCGTGCGGTTCACGGACGGAGACCGACGCGCTTTTTCCTGTCATTGAAAATGGTGACATTCCGCACTGCATTTGTGGCGGAATCTATAAACCCGATATTACTTTCTATGGGGAAAGGCTACCGGAATATGATTGGGATTCATCAGTTGCGGCGATCTCTAAGGCTGGTCTTGTTTTGGTGCTGGGCACATCACTAGCGGTTTATCCCGCCGCAAGCCTGCCCAGCTATTGCTCGTGCAACGCAAAGCTGGTCATCATCAACCGCGATCCAACTCCGTTCGATTCCGAAGCCCAACTCGTCATCCACGACGACCTCTGTGAAATTATGAAGGCCGTAATAAGTAACTAGGAATCCGTTTTACGCTTGGCGATGCCGGCTTGGTTAAGGCGGGGCGCAAGACTCTGAAGGGGAATGCCGCCAAGACGCAGACCTTTTGAGAATTGAATTCTGAACGGGGGTAAGTACAGGGAGAGCGTGCACGATGCCCCCCCTTTGTCAGCAGCGCCGCTTTCTCATACTGCGAGTGTGGGCAGGTGGGTGATTCCCCTTTTCATGTTTCCTTAAACTTTTACAGTTTTGGGGCGACGCTTCTGTTAATCGCTGTGATCGTCATTCAAGATATGTCGGTTGTTCTTCACAAAGTCCAGTAGAACGCCCCACTCAATCGGTGTAATGTCATGTTTTCCGGGACTGATATGATACCCGATGCGGTCTCCCACGCGCTGGTTGCATTCCGGCATTTCGTTCGGGAATGTCGCGGGACAGCCCAACTTCCGGTACAGGTCTGATGCTGCCCGCGTCGCCAGAAACTCGCCTTTGGGATCGGCCCACAGGTCCTCCCTGGCGCTTCCGACCAACAGGGGACGTGGCGCCATTAACGCCAACAACATATGCTGATCAACAGGAAGCCGGGGGTTCTCGTTCGCGAACGTGTAAAAGGCTGGTGTGAACCAGTGAGGAAACTGATCCGCCATGGACATAATGCTCTCGCCAAAGTTGCGTTGGAATAGAGAGGCGCCACCGCAACCGGAGTCGTTTGAGAACGCTCCGGAAAACCGTTCGTCGAGTGCTCCACCCCATAGCGCCGTTTTCCCGAGGCGAGAGTGCCCTGTCAGAAATACGCGTTTGGCATCCACCTCTGGGATCTGTTCGAGGGCATCCATGATTCGAGACATACCCCAAGCCCATAGTGAAATGGCACCTGGCTTGTGGGCGAGATCAGCTGCAGCAGGCCAGCGCGACAAGCGCTCAGCGTATAGAGATGCGTCATCGGGACAGATGTCCCCGTAGTAGGCGGTTGCTATGCCCCATCCTTGTGAAAGGATCTGTTCAACCGGCCATCGGTTTGACTGGACACCACGGGACGATTCGATGGCGTAGTGATCAGGCGACCAGGGCTCCGAGATATTGGGTATCCACTCCTCGGTAATCGGAATGGCGGGGTCATCACAAATGGTCTGATTACCGGAGAAATTGAGCCCGAGGAACAGCCGCGAACAAGCCGTTTGAGCGGGCAGGTATAGCAACAGATTGATCGCCATGCGGTCTTCGCCTGCCAACGGAATTGATAGACGAAATTGCCGTCGATGCGCCAGACCGCCCAAGGCAACGTCGGAGGATTCTGACTTCTCGACGTTTACGGGAAGGGCATCGGGAACGTCTCCGTACTCAGACACCTTAAAGGCCCGGATGATCTCTTTGCGCTGTCTGGACCAAGCTCCTGTCATAGTCTCGCTATCGTCGGGTGGTACCTCGAAAATCTCTGGAAGGCGGTACGCTCTGACCTTGCTTTCATCCAGATTGATATTCCATTCTGTCATTTTGATTTTTTCGAGCTCCCTCTGTATTTCTGCGTGTAAAAACGGTTCATTACCCCAAACTATCACATCGTAAAAATCCGTCAAACCATTCTACGCTAATAGCCTGTCGGGCTTTGATCCAAAACGTCAGTTTCATGACATATCGTCCAAATTGCTAACATCGCGTATGGATGAACCCTACAGGCTGCTAGGTGGGATGCCCCAGAAGTGCTTGAAGGTTTCCAAAGATCGGCAACGCACTCGGCTGTGGTACCATTCAGGCGGGCAAAGCCGCTTACGGCATGGGCTCATTCGATTGCATTACGCCGGGCTTTAAAAAGCAGGCCGCTCCGCTCCGTATGCTTCGCGAAAGACTCAACATCCCTCGTGATGAGCAATGAAAGTCTTGCGACCCCTTTGATTGCGTGATGACGATACACTCGTGCTCGTTCGTCCTGTGGACGGTACAGCGGGATGTCTGACTGGAGTTGATTAACGGTGTGATCCCTGTAGCCAGTCAAACATCACTGTCCGCAGGGAGTAACTGGGTGAGGCAACCGCCGTCGACGACGAGTCGGGTGCCGTGAATTTTGGCGGCGGCATCGGAGGCCATGAAGAGGATGGCGTCGGCGATGTCGCTTCCGTACGCTTCTTCGCCGAGTGGAATGTTGGCGTGGCGTCGGTCGACTTCGGTAGTGAGTGAATCCCAGCGATCGGAGTGGATGTAGCCGGCGGCAACGCAGTTCACGCGGATGCCCGCGGGGCCTAGCTCGAGGGCCATGGCGCGGGTTAGTGATTCGATGGCGCCCTTGCTGGCGATGTAGGCGGTGCGTTCACGAATGGCACGTTCGGCCGTGTTGGATCCCACGTTGACAATGGCGCCGCGGCCGGCCTTGAGCATCATGCGTGCTGCGCCCTGGGCACAAGCGTAGCTTCCGAAAACATTCACGGCGAAGACCTGTTCGAGCAGCTCGCGGGGAGTATCTACCAGCAAGTAGCCGCACCCTTGGAGGATGGCGTTATTGACCAGTATATCCAGTCGACCGCACTCGCGTTCAATGGTCTCGAACATTGCATCGACCTGGTGCTGATTGGCGACATCGGCTGTAGCTTCAATGACGGTCACGCCGAACGCGTCGCGCAGTCGTGCGGCCTCGCGCGCCACGTCGTCGGGGGTGCGACTGTTCAATGCTATGATGGCGCCTTCTTTGGCAAAGGCTTCGGCAATGGATAGGCCCGTGTTGCGGACTGCTCCGGTGATCAAGACAACTTTATTCTCAAAACGCATGATGTTCCTCTCGTCTGCTCTTTTCTAACCACGGAAGCTACGGAAAGCATGGAAAGGTGAAGTATTCTAGTTCCGTGTCTTCCGTGCTTTCCGTGGTTCACTCTATTCTACTTGAACCACGGCATAGCATCTGCTGGCCGAATGTCAGTAAGATCTCCTCGGTAATGGCGCAGGTCTTTCGGTTCATAGGGGTGTTCTGCGATCGCGTCCTCATTCAAGTCGATGCCGAGGCCGGGGCGATCGGGGATCGACATCAGGCCATCTGCAAACGTGATATCTTCGTTGCAGATGTCGGCACGGTAGGGAACATCTAGTGCCATGGTTTCGAGTAGGTGGAAGTTTGGGGTGCATGCGGCGAGTTGCAGTGTGGCTGCATTCGCCACGGGACCACTCGGGTTGTGGGGGCAGATGGCGATGTGATTCGCTTCGGCCTGGGCTGCAATCTTCTTCACTTCACCGATGCCGCCCATGTGGCTGAGATCGGGTTGCACGTAATCGGCTGCGTGTAGGCTGAAGAGCTGCTGGTAGTTCCATCGACTGAAGATGCGCTCGCCGGCCGCAATGGGTACGCGTACCCGCCGTTTCACTTCTGCTAGCGCTTCCAGATTCTCTGGCGGGACAGGTTCTTCGAACCAGGTGATGTCGTAATCCTCGAGAGCGTGGCCGATCCGAACGGCGGTGGCCACGTTGAAGCGGCCGTGACCCTCAATTAAAATATCCACCTCGTCGCCAACGGCTTCCACGACGGCTTCCACGCAGCGCAAGGCGTTGCGCATGTCAGCCTTGCTGATGTTGAGGTAGGTCTTTCCGAAGGGATCCCATTTGAGCCCTGTGAATCCTCGTGCCACGGCGTCTTTCGCTTTTTCGGCAAACGCGGCAGGTTCCGTGGCAGGGGAGAACCAGCCATTGGCATAGCAGGGAACCTTATCACGCACCTTGCCGCCCATGAGCTGGTAGACTGGCACGCCAAGAGCTTTGCCCTTGATGTCCCACAGCGCCATCTCAATTCCTGAGAGTGCTGACATATTGACCGGGCCGCCTCGGAAGTAGGTCTCGCGATAGCATTCATGCCAGATTGCCTCAATTGCATGTGGATCTTTCCCGATCAGATTACGCTCCATATTCTGGATCGCCGCGACGAGTGTTGGCTCGCGGTATTCGAGGGTGGCTTCGCCGACGCCGTGCAGCCCCTCATCGGTTGTGATCTTCACGAACACCCAGTTCGTGCGGTAGCAGTGGCATACGAGGGGTTTGACGCTTGTGATCTTCATGACAGTGATGTCCTTTCTGTTCGGTTATTGCTCGCAAATGTTGACTAACGCCCAGTCGGTAAAGATCAGGGGATCGGTACTGCGTCGAGTCTTGAGTTTTCCGAGATACGTCAGATTGGGATCGTCTTGGAGTACCATCGTGTGCGTTCCTTTTTCGGTCTTATCAAAGTCATGCTAATTGCGCTGGAATCGTTGTCCGTGCAGAGGTAAGCATCCTGCCATACGGAGCCCTTAAAATGAAAGAATGGATTGGCCATTTAATGAGTAGGTATTGTATATATAGGCCACTATGCATTTGGGCGACTGTCATATGGACTGCGCCTTCTATATTTCTTTACTTCCTCTCTGACTATCCCTGCCGGAGTTCCCAAGTTTGTTCAAAATTTTAACTGGAATAGATGGCCTTCGCTCGCCAACCCGCTTTGAGTTTTCACTGCGCTACGCCCCCCTCACCGGTCGTCCTGTATCGGGATCTGTGATCGTGTGTGTTTCCGTACTGTAGTGTTGGGGGGGGCTCGGCTGTCGTGGTTTGCATATACAAGGCAATTGTTTCAAAAGGCCGGTTTGTTCTTTTGTGGTTAGAGGGGAGATGGCAGTATGTTGGCTGTTGTGCAATGCACCTGTAAAACGGGGGTTGTTAAGAGCGGTTGACGTGTGTGTAAAGGGAGAGTCGAGCATGGCCACAAACAGAATAGAGATTGAGGCGGTATTGACTGAGGGGGAGCTCCGGGCTCTGGCTGCATTCGCTATAGGGAACCGCGGGAAAGCGTTGGTGGTACCGCTGAGCGCTTTCTTGAAGGAGTCTTTTGATGTCGATTTGGTCCTTGAGCCTTCGATTATTGAGGGATACAAGGAGGACAGTTCACACCTTCCATCGGAAGCGGATGGATTGTGCCGTCCACGTGACGAGCACGAGTGTGCCATCATTATGCGTGCCTGCTATGCGTGCGGAATTCTCATGACGCTGTCCGGAGGCCGTTCCAATCTGACGGGTAGCGCAACACCTGAAGGTGGCGTCGTGATTTCAACGGCGCGATTGACTCAACCGTCGGTGACCGTGGACGGCGCACAGCAAAAGGCCGCTGCCCCCGTTGGCATGATTTTCGAGGAGGTTCGCGATGCGATCTTGGCGCAGTCCGGAGATACGCTTTGCCTTCCGGTTGACCCGACCAGTCGTGGCGATGCCTCGCTTGGCGGCGTTCTGGCATGCAATGCATCGGGCTTCACTCCTGGAGAAACGGGGGCTATACGGTCGTGGGTGATGCGTTTGAGGTTGACCCTTCCCAATGGACACGTTGTTGATGCCACGCGTGGGCAGTATGTTTCTGAGAACGGCGAGTTTATTATGGCGGACGGTGAATCCGAACGCGTGTGGTCAGTCCCTCGCTATGTCCGTCCTGCTATCAAAAATGCCGCCGGTCCATTTTCTGCGTCAGATGGCTGTCTGGACCTGGTTGATCTTGTGGTTGGTGCTGAGGGGCTTTTTGGTCTGATTACCGCGTGCGAGTTGTCCCTTGCTCCGAAGCCTTCAGACTATCTTGATTTATTCTTCTCACTGTCAACTGAGGGTGAGGCTCTGAAGGCGCGGGACTGTGTCAGTGCGCGTTGTAGTGGTGATCTCAGTGGGTTCTCTGCCTTTGAGTACTTCGGCGTCAACTGCCGCAAGATGATGGATCACGAGACTCGCTTCTTCCACGGTGAGGATGCTGTGGCCATCTACCTACAGCAACCACTTCACGGACAGGTTGCCGAGGACGTGGCCATGGAGTGGATGGAAGCGCTGTTGGAGAGCGGGGTCGAACTGGATGAGGATGCGATCCTGATGCTGGACAGCAGTGCCTTGCGCACACTGTTCCTTGAAGCTCGTCATTCTCTCCCTGCGAATGCACTTGAGACGGTCAAACATCGGGGCACCTACACTATCATGACCGACACGGTGGTGCCGCCGGAGCGGTTTACCGAGTTTCTTGACTTCACGCATGCACTGTTGCAGTCGCAGTCGCTTGACTATGTCGCCTTTGGGCATCTTGGCGACTGTCATCTTCACTTCACTGTGTTACCTGAGACGCACCAACTTGAGCGAGGCGTTGCGGCCTACGATGCGATCGTGGCGAAGTCGGCGGAATTGGGAGGCGTATATTCTGGTGAGCATGGTACTGGAAAACGCAAACGCAAGGATTTCCTCCGTTGCTATGGCCCGGAGGCCGTGGAGCAGGTGAAGACGTGCAAGGCTGCGGTGGATCCTGAGTTTCTTCTTAACCGTGGAGATGTTTTCGAAGTGGTGTAGATGTCAGGGGGGGGGCTGTGGTATAGGTAGCTGAGCCTATCCGAAAAGGAGCTATGTACAGGAAGAGAGCGAATATCCAATATCGAACAAGGAATATCCAATGTCCAAAGGAAGAAAAACACCAGAACGTGGCTCAGCTTTTGGCATTGCTGGGCAATGGTTGCATTTGGTTTCCGATGTTCGGTTGGAAATTCCTTGTTGGTTGTTGGATATTGATCGTGTCGTATGCACAACCCGCTAAGGGGATGCATCGCACCCAGTAGTGCGCGCTGACGGACTGGTGCCGAACTGTTGCTTGAATGCTGCGCTGAGATGGAATGGGCTTGAGAAGTTGAGCTGTTCGGCGATGGCGGCGAGGGTGTAGGTGCCTTGTTCGATCATCTGAGCGGCGGCGTGCAGTCGAGCGATTCGGATGAAGCGGGCGGGTGCGAGACCGGTGGCTTTTCTGAATTCGCGGCGAAAGAGTGTCTCGCCCAGACCGGCTTCGGCGGTCAGGCGGGATAGTGTCCAGTCGGACGATAGGTTTGCGTGGATGCGGTCGATGATGGCTTCGATTACGGCTCGATGCGGGGAAGGAATATGTTGCAGCCGTATCTCTGCGAACCAGCGATGTAGCATAAGGGAGAAGGTGGCCGAGGCGATACTTCGCTGCGCGGCCGATGGATGCTGCAGTTTCGTGAATGTCTCGCGGAAGTCGGTCGCGTCCTTTACGTCACCTTCGATATGATATGGGCTGTTAAGGACCATCGGAAATGGATCTGCGGTCGTGTACTCGAACCACCAGAAGGTCCAATTTGAGTCCGTGCAGTTGTAGCGCTTCAGTCGGGGGTACTCCAGTGTGATCAGTGACCCCGTCGGCAGTACGATTGGCGGACGTCCTTCCAACTTAAGCCTGCCCGCACCTTCGCGTGTGCGGATCGTGATGAGTACTCTTCTGGGGCGAGTACAGCGCACATCATATGATGCGTCCGCCTGGACGCTCCAGATGTTCATCAGATTCACAGCCAGATTGCGAGATGGTCCTGCGGCTTCGGCGGGTTGATTGCATATTGGCAGATTGGTCATAATCTTTGTATGGGATGAAATATGTATGCCATGCGCTGAAATATACATTCACAAGTGCTGGTATACAATGGTTTAATCTACAGCAGATTTTTGGGGTGTGTCGATAACTGTATGTGGAGGGGGTTATGCGCGAGGACAAATGTATTCAGGATGGTGTGCACGGGATGGTATCACGGGAGGCGATGATTGCGCCGGCGCGTAAGTTGCGTGACACGTATGCAATCACACCGGGGGCTCCTTTTGTGCAGCGGGAGTTTGGGTTCTATTGTCTGGAGCAGTGGGCGGAGCAGGGGATGCCGCAGAATGTGTCGCATGATGAGCTGTTTGGCTACGATCCATCGGGAAAAAGCGCAATGGGTGGCCTCGGTTGGTGCGAGGCGGCGTTCTCTCCTTGTTTTGAGGAAAAGATTCTGGAGGACCGCGGCGAGCATGAGCTGGTGCAGGATGCGTCCGGTCGGCACGTACTCTGTTTCAAGGGACGCCGGAGCGGCTTCATGCCGGAGTATGTGGATCATCCTGTAAAGGATATGAAGACGTGGGAAGAGCTCTGCAAGTGGCGGATGGCCCCGAGCTCGCCGGAGCGCTTCGCCCAGCTTGATGAAAGGATGGCACGGATGCGTGAGGCTGCATCGCAGGGCATGATGATCTCGCAGTCTTTGGTGGGTGGGTATATGTATTTGCGCAGTTTGATTGGTCCAGGCGATCTACTCTACAAGTTTTATGACGAGCCGAAACTGATCCATGACTGTATGCAGACCTGGCTGGTCTTGGCGCAGGCGGTAATCAGTCGACATCAGGAGCATGTCACGATTGACGAATTCTTTATCGGCGAAGACATCTGTTATAATAACGGACCGTTGATTTCGCCGGACATGATGCATGAATTCCTGCTTCCGTACTACCAGCAGCTCATTAGCGATATCAAGGCACGTCAGATTGATCAAGACCGGCACCTCTATTTTCAGGTCGATACAGACGGATGGGCCACGCCGACGATTCCGGTTTATCAGGAGTTGGGGTTGGATGTGATGAGTCCGTTTGAGGTGGCATCAGGCTGCGACGTCGTTGAGATTGGTGAGCAGTATCCTGAGTTGGTCATGACGGGCGGGATTGATAAGCGGATCCTTGCCAAGAGCAAGGCTGCCATCGACGAGATGGTCGACCGTATTTTTCCGTCAATGCAGGCACGCGGCGGCTACATCCCAACCTGTGACCATGGTGTTCCCGAAGAAGTGCCGTATGAGAACTACCTGCATTACCGTAAACGAGCACTGGAGTTTGCGTAGTCTGAGACTTTACTTGCTGTGTCGTCAACGACAATAACACTTCCCGGGTGACGACAACTATACTTCCCGTCTCGATGCGTGTTGTTTAGAGGGCGGAAAGCCCTCGATGTAGTGGCAC
>Ga0307929_1001590_pt1 | contig 16569 bp, 12 predicted proteins | sample AceLakmetage1330_FD_203160 | JGI IMG/M metagenome (GOLD analysis project Ga0307929, IMG submission 203160) | Saline water microbial communities from Ace Lake, Antarctica - #1330 | ecosystem: Environmental > Aquatic > Non-marine Saline and Alkaline > Saline | place: Antarctica: Ace Lake...
CAAGAAAAAAGCGATGTTAGATTTTTTATGAGATCATCAAATGATTGCATTAAACACATCTTCACTCTGGGATCTTACCAAGAGAGACTTTTCTGAAAGGTTTGCCGGTTCGGTCCTTGGTGCGATATGGGCCCTGATCTGGCCTTTGGTCAATCTGACCATCTACATTGTCATATTCGGCCGGTTTATGGGGGCACGGCTTCCCGGGACCTCGGACACATACGCTTATGGAGTCTATGTGGCTTGCGGATTGCTCCCCTGGACTGCGATGGCTGGAACCATAGGTCGCTCTACCTCTGTTTTTTTGGACAAGCGCCATATCATCTCAAAGGTGAGTGTTTCTTTGCCAGCCCTGCTCCTGGTTATCAACCTTTCTGAGAGTATCACCTTTGCCATCTCCATGGTGTTTTTCTTCCTCTTCTTGCTCATTACAGGGTATAATCTCAGTGGAGATTTGATGCTCCTTCCCTTCCTGTTTCTACTGCAACAGCTTTTTGCATTTGGTTTTGGCCTGCTGACAGCGACACTTACTGTTTTTATCAGGGATCTGAGAGAGGTTGTGGGGATTGTGCTTCAGCTCTGGTTCTGGTTTACGCCTATTGTCTATGTAAGCCAAATTCTTCCTGATGTAGTGAAAAAGATTATGATCTATAACCCAGCCTACGTGCTTATTGAGTCGTACCATAGTATCTTTGTGTTCAATGACGCGCCATCTATTAAGTCATTAATTGTATTGACGTTTGTGGCTCATGGACTCATATGCTTTGCCTATTTTGTCTTCCGCGCTTTGGAAAAAGATGTGAGGGATTTTTTATGAAAACTTTAGGTGCGTGGTTTCTGTGGACTATTTTTTCCGGCACCGCTGCAGCAGTGGCATGGAGGAAAATCCAGCGCCATTTCAAGGTTTATCTGCTAATCCTGATGAGCGGGATCTATTTATTTGGCACTTTTGTAATTTACGCCCTTTTAAAGAACATTCCTGTCTAATGAGCCAAATTTGGAAAACAGCATGGATATTCTCGTAGACGCCATACCTATGACAAACCTGGTTACCGGTATTTCCCGATACATGCGCAATCTGTACAGGGAGATTGAAACGTTGTCCGGGATCACTGTCTCCTACTACACGCATAATGGATTATCCGAACAGATTCCGCCCCGGCCTGATCCCAGACGATGGGCCAAAATCATGTCCGGAACGTGGTGCCTGCCCGACCCGGTGGTATTTGCTGTCCGTTCTCTATTCTGGCTAAAACTTGAGAACGATCTCCGTAGAAAGACCAGGGGAAATAAATTTTCTGTGTGCCACGAGGCCGGTTTCGTCCCTCCGGCCCTCAGGGGCGTACCAGTCGTTTACACCATTTGCGACCTCTCTTTGATTAAATTCCGAGACAAACACCCTAAAGAACGTGTTTGGTTCTTCGACTTCTTTTTCAAACGCCGTCTGCCTTATGCTACCCACATCATTACTATTTCAGAATACATAAAGGAAGAAATCCTGAAAGAAATTGGCCTTGATAAGGATCGCGTTACAGCGATTCCACTTGCCCCTGTGACCCCTTATTCTATCCCAGGTCTCCCGGTGAGGTAGAGGCGTTGAGGAGGGCCAGAAATTGGCCAAGGGAGTACCTTCTTTTCGTGGGGTCCCTGGAGCCGCGCAAAAACTTATCCCTGCTGATCAAGGCCTTGGGGATGGTTAAGACAACTATCCCTCTTATTATGGCCGGCTGGGAGGGGTGGGGGGACAAACCCTGGATGGCAGAAATCGAACGTCAGGGGCTTCAACAGCGGGTTTTTGTAACGGGTTATGTTGATGACGAGGATCTCGCACGCCTCTATTCCGGGGCCCGGGCTCTGGTCTATCCCAGTCTGTATGAGGGCTTTGGATTGCCCCTGCTTGAGGCCATGGCCTGCGGGTGTCCGGTGATCTGCTCCAATGCGGCCAGTCTCCCGGAAGTGGCAGGAAATGCTGCGGTCCTATTTCACCCCAACGATTATAAGGCCCTGGCCAAGGGAATTGACAGGTTGATAGAAGACAGTGAATTTAGAAACGATTTAATTCGAAAGGGCTTTGGCAGGTCAGCCCAGTTCAACTGGCGCCAAAGTGCCCAAAAGACAGTGGATGTTTTTAGAAAGGTCTCACGCGAAAAATAATGTCATGTAAAAAGTCTTTTTTACATGGATTTAGCCCCGCGTATCGCGGGATAGGTATTCGGAAATACCGTATTATTATAAGAACTTAGAGTTAGAGACATTACTCCAAATCGTGCACTTTTTGACTTTTTGCAAGACCATAAAGCCTGAAGTACAATTGAAATTCCCATAACTCAAGGTTTTCTGGTCAGGTTCCCTAATGCTCACTAAGGCGTAAATACCGAGAAGCAGAAAAAGAAAGTTAGCGACTAAGTTTATCCCATTCGCCTATTTCCCATCTACTGTCAAAAAGAAATCAGGGCCAGGTAGCACACGGATAAGTTCTTGAATGCCACTGATGAGTTGTTTGTCTTTGCCGATTCGATGCGTATTGGTGAATTCCCAGACGATTTCGCCCTCAGGAGTCACTTCAAACACCCTGCCGCGGGTTGATTCGGTTATCAGAGTGTTTCCGTTTGGCAACCTCTGGTTAGAACCTGAAGAAAGCGAGAAGAACTTGTTTTTATTGTCTCCAATGTATTCCCATATTATTTGCATGGTGAGGGGGTCAAATTCCATCACACTTGATTTATTGTCCTTGTACATTTTTTTCTTCAGTAGAGTATATCCATTTGTTTGTTTTAACAGATCAAAGGCAGGTTTTTTTGGCCTGTTTTCTATGTAGAGGTTATTGAAAACAAGGATGTTTCCGTTGTCCAACATAGTGGGTTGATGCTGTGTTTTCCATATACCCGGTTTTTTTGCCCAAGCAATCTTTTCGGCTTCCAGATCTGCAATGGCTATGGTATCTAACATCCGCATTGAGAGAAGCGCGTTGCCTTTTCGGAAGACCGGAGATTTACTGGCGAATTTTCCATCCAGAATCTCAAGAGTATTGGTATGGAATATGTCACCCGCAGGGGGCATCCCTGTTAGGAGATCGGCGAATCCTGAATTTTCGAACATTTCGAGGATGGATATGCTCTTTTTTATTTTACCTTCGCTGGTAAGAATCGTTACCATATCTTCCAAAACAGGCTGTTTTGCATTAATTCGAGGAAGTTTTACTAACCTTCTGTTCAATACATAAATCATATTATCAACAACTTCCAAATCATGATGAAACCCGCCCTTTGTTGCCCAAATCAGGTTGGAGTCTTTGTCGAGCTTAATAATCCCACTTCCTTCAAAGATGGCCAGAAGGTCTCCGTTGTCAAACAAATGTACTCTTCTCCAATAATCTCTCCAATGTCTCTGCTTATGCCACTCATTTTTTTCCTTCGAATCCTTTAAATCAGGAAAGGCATCCTCAAAATCAATTTGCCAGCTGTGCAATACCTTTCCGTCCATATCTATTAGGAAAGCCTTTGGTTTGTGGTTTGAGATATAGAGATTGAGGCCTTCACAGAATTTATCCCTATTTGCTTTTGCAATATTATTTTTCAAAGGTGATTTGTAGATGCCTTTTAGATAAGGGAGGGTGTTCAACTTGAGTAATGCTTTTTCTAATGACGTATCTTTCTCTTTTCTTGACATGTCAGAATGCAAACGCTTCTCAGAAAGAACCAGTAGCGGCAACACGATCAGTGTTATCAAGAGGACAATAAAGATTACTTTCTTTCCGGGTCTTTTTCTCATCTTCTTCTCCCTTGATGCCAGGTGCAATGTGCCCGATAAACAGATACGTTTGGAAGGTTTCATTTTATTGCGAGGAGAGTGTAGCTGAATTGGTAAAGTGGGTCAAGACTAAAGGCTCTTCCTGGATTTTTCCATTCGAACCCAATGAATGGGCGCAATGCATCTATGGGTATAGTCGATCCACTGGTATTTGGCCAAGCGGATGTGCCTGATGTTAACGAAAAGATCCTGTTTAGCCATAACGGGGGGCTCTAAGGTATGATTAGTTGAGAGGAAATAGAGGGAAGGCCTTCTCTTAGCGTAGCAATAGGAGCTCTAAGACAGGTGTAATAAGGATATGTGGCAATGATTGAATCCTTGTGCCCCCACCGGGAAAACAGGGCCAGGGAGCGATATCAACTGAAACCCCCGTGCCACCTAAGTTGGAAGTTCCTGCCGACCCTGTTTCGTGGTATACCCGAACACCGCCGGCGTTCGCATATCCCGACTGATCTTTACGGCCGTTTCCGATGAGCAGCTCTATTAAACCGTCACCGTCCACATCAGCAATGGTTGGAGGGCTCCAGGTAAACATTGGTGTTCCCAAATCATCGGGAGCCCCGGTATTAATGGGATAGCCGGTCTTTTTCGTTCCGGTGGTGGCATCAAAAGCTGTTATGTGGAAACCTCCACCGATGACGATCTCCATTTCACCATCACCGTCAATATCACCCACTGAAGGGGAGCTTAACATGGAAAAAACTTTCGGGTTTTGATCGGGCAAATTGGCGGGGGTATTTCTCCAACGGATAGTCCCATCAGAATTGATGCAGTAAAGATATCCGTCAAGGGCACCCACAAATGTCTCCAAAGTGCCATCACCGTCCACATCCGCAAGTGCAGGAGATGAGAAAACACGGTTATCCGTAGTGGAATTCCCGTCTCCAAGACTGACAGGCCATCCGGATACGACCGCTCCATTCACCTCGTAGGCATTGACATATTCACCTCTGGGCTTAGCGTAGTAGTGCCCTGTACCCACCACAATTTCCAGATGACCGTCATTATCGATGTCACCAACCGCTGGTGTTGACCAGATAACTTGATCGACCCGTTGGGGCCAGCCCGCCATTTCTTCACCATCAAAACGGAAAACCCGCAGAATCCCGCCCTGCGGTACCGTGGAGTCGCAGCCGATGACAATTTCCATTTTTCCGTCGTTATCAAGATCACGAACCACCGGTGAGGACCATACTGTATCCCAATTGTCAAAGGGCCATCCCGGATAAATGGATCCATCTTCAGCATTCCAAACATAAATGTAATGATCATAGGCGCCGGCAATGACCTCAAAATCCCCATCTCCATCAAGGTCAGCTACTGCGGGGGAGCTAAATACGCCATAAACGTTATTTCCAGCGACTCCTGTAAACTGGGGCCACCCGCACAGAGAAGTCCCTTGATTATCGAGCCCGTAAAGCCAACCATCACCGGAACCAACAAAGATTTCCAAATTACCATCTCCATTGATATCAACAAGTGCCGGCGTTGAATTTATACAGTAATTAATCTTAGGTTGAATAATCCCTCCTGAAGCAATGGCTGTACTTTGGTCATTTATGTGTTTGGGGAAGCCAGGAATCTCAGTTCCATTGGGGTACCAGGCATGGAGGAATCCATTGCAGTCACCAACAACGGTTATCATGCGAGAATCATTGTTGAACAACTTGCCCACAGCAATCCCAGGGTGTTTGACCCAGACTCCAGCATCGAATATGTCGGGATCGGTAGTGACCTCTGCCTGGCTTGTTTGAGCCAGAATAACAATAAGGAAACAAAATATTAGAATTGATTTCATATTATTAACTCCAAATATAGAATACGACCTAATCGAGGTGATAGTCGTGGGTTTAACACAGAAGAACCTGGCCCTACATTAACCTTGGCCGAAGTTGCCATCTCTCATAATCAACCAAAGTGGAGACACCTGTGTTGCATGGAACATCTTCCCTATAAATCATGCAAAAATTGTGCCTTATTTCCCTTTTAAGTGTTAATCATGTTATTTCAAATAATTAAATTGACTTTCCCCAAAAAGATAGAGGTTCAAGTGTCAAAATTTGGTCACAGATGCCCAATTTTGGTAAGCAAGCCCAGAACGGGTAATGTAGGGAAACGTCAAAGTCGGTGCTAACTGTTTGTATTAGTCGTTTCTGAGACCTTAAAATCCGAAATCCGAATATCGAAACTCGAAACAATATCTAATTTCGAATACCCGCCTGCCATGCAGATTATCGAAGTCTCTGGTTGAGCATTACCACCGATAATGACGGGTGTATATAGGCATTGCGGGCAGGTCAAATGGCAGAAACATTTCAGACAGTTACCCAATATCTGTGGGACTCATCACGTTTAGAATTTAGAATTTTGGTCTTTCGTATTTGTTTCGGATTTCGTGCTTCGTGCTTCGAGTTGATGAAAAATCCCATAAGTAAACAATTCTCGTTAAATCAACAGGTTATTGCTTAAATGACGTGGTCCTGCGGGTAATGTCAGTCTCTTTTTGGTGTCGCTCTAAACTCCCCTCTCAAAAACGCAGAAGGAGCCAACAGCGGACGGAAGCGTTACGAAAATGGCTATAAGATTACGGATTTGTATCTGAACTGGCTATTGCTTTTTCTCAATCACTTTTTCCATTTTTTCTACCATACGATCCAATTTAGGATAAATTTTCTCAGGTATAAAGTCCATTCGTCTCACTCTTTGTGCTGTCAGCACTTTGTTACGCAACGCCTCATCTTTGACCAAAAGCTTGGCTGCCGCAGCCACCGATACAAAGTCATTTTTGGTTGTAAATATGATCCCGGCTTTACCCAGAGTTTCCGGCACAGCCGCTTTCTTGTACGCCAAAACAGGTACGTCGAACCACATGGCCTCAACCATGGGAACACCGAAGCCTTCATGCTCGCTCATGGACCAAAACAGGTGGGCCGTCCTGTAATATGATTGCAGCTTGCTGTCACTGGCTTTTCCAGGGAGAATAATCTGTTTCCCTATCCCTAACTTCTCGATGGTGTCGCCCATATGCGCATAGTAGGGATCGCTGGGACTGTACTCCCCAACCAAAATCAAACGGGCATTGGCGTCCATGGTCAGGTAATGGTAAAAGGCCTCAATCAGCTCATGCTGGCATTTGCTGGGACTCAGCCGCCCTACAAAAAGAAGATTGGACCTACCGTCCTGCAAATTCTCCATCAATTCCAGATCATGTTCCCTGTTCCATTTGCCCGGATCAACGCAAATGGGTAAGACAGCGGGGTTTTGAAATCCAAAGGCCTCCAATTCCTGGGAATTGAAATAGGAATCACCCACGGTCAAGGGGAAATGAAGGCTGAGTTCCTGTAAATCACTACGGCCTCTTTCTAATCGCCTCGCTAAAACAGGGTCAAACGGTTTTACTAACTCGGCTGGCGTAATATTGTGATACATTAGATATTTGGGGCCTGGATGCGCTATCGCATACGGTGTTAGGTCCGATCCGATGGAATGGTGATAAATCAGCCCTGCGTTTTTGGGGATACTTTTGAGCTCAAAGATCTTTGCCGAGCGCTTCAGATTTGGATTTATGAATTGAACGTAGATATTTGATTCATAGCCAAGATTTCGTAAATGATTACGTATGAAAACTGCCTGATTGCTTATGGCATCCCCATATGTAAAACCTGGCGTCATTTGATGAATTGCTTTTAGCTTTCGAGGTCTTTTTCTCTTTTGCTTTTGTTGCCTTGATAAGCCAAGGACTTGTTCGTAACGATCTATGACCTTGTCCCATACCGCATGCTTTTCAGCGTAAACACGCCCCCTTGAACCGGCATCTTCCAATGCCTCTCTTTCCATATTGTCGATGAAAGAGAGCATGTGTGCCCATTCCTGTTCGGTCTCTGCTAACCATCCCCCTTTGGCAGAATTCACCACCATGGCTGTGGCGAGGCAATCGCGATGCGCAACCACGGGTCTACCGTGAAACCAGGACTCCATCACGACACGGGAAAAACTCTCGTTCCTGCTGGGCTGAAACAGCGCCAAACAGTTGACTAATAATGTCTTCTTTTCAGCCTCCGGCACCAAACCTAAATCAATAACACCTGAGATTGGACGATCGTAAAGCCCCCCCCCCGGTCCAGCCAAAACGAGCTTCAAAGTAGAAGATGGATAGTGGTCTTTGAATTGAGCGTAAGCCCGGACCAGTAAATCCACGTTTTTGGTTGGGTCACGCCGACCCAAATAGAGTACAAACCGGGCCTCAGAAACTCGTGAGGGTCGGCATTGATCCGTGCTCTGCCCTATATCCATCTGGTCAGCCTCGATCCCGACGCCCATGACAGCGCTCTTGAGGATCATCCCAGGGCCATATAACGAGGCAGCCAGATGAGCTTCGCCTTCTGAGTTGTAGAGTATTTTTTTTGCCCTTTGGAAGATTCCGGCGACTTCAGGCAGGTATGCATACACTTCATTATGTAAGCAAGGCAATAAAAAGGCTTTTTCTGCCACGAGGGGCAAGCCAATCAGGGTTGGGCCATAAAGATAGGGCAAAAAAATGAAAAACTCGTATTTATTCACATGAGACTTCAGATACTTGAGGAGATTCCTGGAATTTATATTCTCCTGAACGAAAGTGACACTTAATTCCGGGGAAAAGGGATTGGCTCCGGGTTTGAGTTGATTAAGGTCGGTGGCCAACATATGTTCATTAAGCGTGTTAAATTTCCCTTTGTGGCGCTTTTTGACTTTGAACCGGCGGATCAATACACCTCTTTCAAATGATTTCCCACTTTTGAGGTGGTTCGTCCCCCAATCCTCGAGGAAAGAGCGGCAGCAGGTGGTCAGCACTTCGATCTTGTGGCCTCTTGCGGCCAGACGAGTTGATAACTGCCATGCTAATTGCTCAGCCCCACCTTTAAGCTCTCGTCCAAACCACGGAATCACAATTGCAATGGGTTTCATAAATTACCACGATAATGCTGAATCATTTTTTGTTGAAACTAACAAGGGGGCCTAAACCCGACATCCTGAATGCAGCCTGGCCGAGGAAACGCCAGAAAAGCCCTGATACTTTTACCTTTCTTTCCCGGCCTTCTGGCGAAAACCGCAGGCGTCCCAAAATTTCCGCCTTATCCATCATCCCGGAGCGGAGGTATGCCAGGAAATATTCAAATCCATCCAAATCCGGTTTCCGCCACAAAATGCCATCATAGGCCTTTATGAGAAACTCCCGATCCTCATATTTCAGGAATTCATTCATATGAAAATGGAATTTCTTGGTTTCCAGTACGGGTGCGTTAGAAACAGAGTGGTTCGGGGGGGATTTGATTTTGTCAGGGGTCAATCCTTGTGAAAGAGACCCCGTATCAAACGGCTTGTGGGCTTGCCCCTGGCGGACCTCGGCTCGCACCTTTTCCATTAATTGATCTACGTCTATGTCGGGAATATTGGTTTCTATCATGGCTGACATTCCAGAGAAACGAACGGCGAGTCTTAACAGGCCGTTGACTGAAAAAAGCCACCGGCGCAGATTCTGGCCAGGAGCTTTGTTAACCTTCGCGATCTTCGCTCACCTTATTTCAAATAGCGCTCTTTCTGTTGCTTGTCAAACAATTACGTCTGTTTTTCCTTGACACAAGAGCAAATTGCCTATATCCATTCGTCGTTAAGTAGTTGTGCTTATTTAAATATCACCAATGGGAAGTTGAAGTGTCCGAAAATGAAATGCACCGTGCAAAGGAGTCTTTTAAAAGAGTTGGTATGAAGAAAGTTCTGGCCTTTTTGGCAATTCTACTGGGTTGTTTCTGCTGCACCGATTCTTCTGTCAAAAATGATGAGGCGACCCATCTCGCTTTATTTAGGGATCTATCCAGTTACTACGATGTCGCAGAAAGGCTCGAAGATACTCAAGTTATCGATCTTACTACCCAGGATTCCTCTGAATTTCTCATAAGCGGTTGGGCAGAAAGAGGCCCTCACGCTCGAGGAATATGGGCTGTAGGGCTAATAAGCGAATTATACTTTGTTACCCTAAACCCGGACCGTGATCTAAATATAGCCCTTTATTGTTCGCCTTTATCCTTTAAAGACTCCCCCAAGCAAAGCATATCAATATATCTTAACCAAAATTATTTTATAGCGAAAATAGAACTTAAATCAAATCAAGATAAATATAGGGTCACTTTGCCCGGGAAGCTCTTGCGATTTGGCAAAAATTTTCTGTCGTTTGAGTACGCTTACGCAGAAAAACCCTCAAAGGTGTTGGGAAGTAAAGATTCCAGAAACCTTTCTGTCAGGTTTTTTCGTATCGAATTTGATGCGGGGTCTAATAAGAACGCCCGAGTTACCAGGGCAGGCAAAAAGCTCCTTCAGACACCTGGGTCAGTGATAAACTTCTATGTATATCTTCCAGAAAACGCTTTTTTGAAGTTTGGATTTGACAATAAAGTCAGTCCGAATATTGTTGGTGAAGTGAGAGTTGGATTCGATGACGCAGAGGGTCTCGTTTTTCAATACGACAATTCGGGTTTCTATTCGCTGGATCTTCGGGATTTTCAATATCGATATGCGTGTATCTCTATCTCCGCAAAACTTGGTACTCGCTCACCAGCCGAAATGAGTAATCCTGGAGATGATGGAGTGGTTTGGTCGGGTATAGCGCTATACACAAAGCCGGTATCCAAATTTAACATCGACCAGCCATTGAACAGTCCTATAGGCTTTAATGAAGTCAGAAAGCTCAGAGGGTATGATGTTATCTATATTGTTTTTGACGCCTTTTTTGCAGGACATGCCGGTTCCTATGGATATTCGAGAAAGACGTCTCCGTTCTTTGACCAACTCGCTTCAAAGGGGTTTCTATTCGAAAATATGTTCGCACCCGCACCCTACACAATAACATCAACTGCATCCCTTCTGACTTCAACGTATTCGTCGAAACACGGAATGATTAGTTCGCGGTCGGGTCAACTTGATCTGAACACAACCACCTTTATCGACCTCTTGAGTGAGAAAGATATATCGACCTTTTTGATCACAGGCCATGGTTACGTAGCTGGAGAGGCTTGGGGGCTTAGCAGGGCTTTTGAAGAAATCTATTTCGATGAAAAATACAGCAGAGACTCCCAAAGCATATGCGAAGCCCTGGAGAAAATCTACCTATCCAGAAACGGTGATAAAAACAGAAGAAAATTCATTTATATCCACGCTATTCCACCGCATACTCCATATCTGCCTCCTCAGAAATACAGAGTTTTTGTCGACGATTATTCAGACTCTGTAGTGGTCGATGATGATATCCTACGAAGGCCACCCTCTGAGAGCAGGAGATTAACCCCAAAGCAGTTAAAATATGTTAAAGGAATGTATGATGCAAACATCCTTTTTGCGGATCACATGCTGAGTGATATTTATTCGTTCCTTGAAGAGAATAGTATAGTGGAAAAGGCAGCTATCTTTGTGACTTCGGATCACGGCGAGGCCTTTGGTCAGCATGGCAAAATCGGGCATAACACGACCTTGTATGACGAGATGATCCACGTGCCTTTTCTCATAGTCCTTCCTCAAAATATAGTGAATGAAGGTAAAAGGATTAGTGAACTGACGAGCTTAATAGATGTAGGCCCTACGATCATGGACATATTTCGTGTCGGAGATGCTGATTCGTTTACGGGTAGCAGCTTATTGCCTCTGATTTTCGAAGGTAAAAAAATCAGATCCTATGCCTATTCCGAAATCCCTAAGTTTGGTCATAGGGCAATACGCAGTTTAAGATTCAAATTGATCAAAACAAAGAGTAGTTTAGAGTTGTATGATCTTGAAAAGGACCCAGACGAGAAAAGAAATCTCACAAAAGACTATCCAGTAATGGCTGGGTACCTTGTCCAAGAAATGCGTGAACTGGAAGGCTCTACCGATAAGTTTTCTCACCGATTAAGCTCCAATGCTGAAAAGGGGACTTTAGACAAAAGAGTCCTGAGGAGCTTAAAGGATTTGGGGTATATCAAATGAGAGTATTCTTTGAAAATAGCATTCTAGGTCATTGGGCTTGGCTAAGGTTAGTCGAGGCAATCTGTGCCAAAAAGCCATCCCGAAGCCCCCTCCGGATGGCCCGTTTGAAGACGGATCTCTGACGGATTCCTCAGTCCATCAACCACCTGTTCAGTCCCGGTCTTCCTTTTAAACCCCGGCCATGAGGTTTGTTGCCCTTCGCATTTTTCGCTCACTTTTCATTTCAAATACCGCTCTTTCTGTTGTTTGTCAAACAATTACAATTACGCCCCGTTTTGTCGCCAGATATGCGAAGGTTATGGTTGCATGCCAAAATTCTGACATTCAATCCCGCTTTTCGTATGCTCAATAAATCACCCAGGACGCTCAACAGATCCAAATGATAGATAATCCGGCGCCATTCAAGTTCCCCGTATAGGAAGGATGCCATGGCCTGGGGTACCCGTAGATCTGCTCCACGATGCGACAGTCTCCCCGAGGTGGTGGCCGGGAATGCCGCTTTGCTGGTGGGTCCTTATGGCCCGGAGGAATTGTTTTAACGCTATTGACAAGGTAGCCGGCGATAATGTATTTAGAGACGGCTTGGTCCAAAGGGGTTTTGGCAGATCGCTCCAGTTCAACTTGCACTAAAATGCATAAGATAGTGTAGGCATCTTTAGAAAAGTCTCGGGAAAAGAATAGGCATTGATTGAAGTCCAGCACATATCGAAATCCTTCAAGCTGTATCGAAGTCCTGTGGATCGGCTTAAAGAGATCGTCCTGCATAGAAGCTTCCACAGGAGATTCCATGCCCTCAAGGACATCAATTTCAGTGTGGGAGAAGGAGAAACCTTAGGAATTGTTGGCCAAAATGGTGCTGGAAAGACCACGCTGCTTAAGATCCTCACAGGAGTCCTTCTGCCAGATTCAGGCGTCATCCGCCTGAGCGGAAAGATAACAGGCCTTTTGGAACTGGGAACGGGTTTTAATCCCGAATTTACGGGACTTCAGAACATATTTTTCAATGGCACACTGCTTGGCATGACCAAGGATAAAATTCGTGAAAGGCTCGAGGCCATCAAAGCTTTCAGCGAACTCGGGGATTTCATAGAGGAGTCAATCAAGACCTATTCTTCGGGAATGGTCATGCGTCTTGCCTTTTCTGTGGCAATACACGCCGACCCGCAGGCCTTTGTGGTAGACGAGGCGCTTTCTGTAGGGGACACCTATTTTCAACAAAAGTGCATGAGGAAAATTCGAGAATTCAAAGCGCAAGGGGGATCCATCGTCTTTGTTTCTCATGACGTCAATGCGGTCAAGATTTTGTGCGACAGGGCTATGCTATTGGATCAGGGTGTCATCATAGAAGATGCGGATCCGCATAAGGTTACGAATTCCTATAATTTCTTGTTGGCCAGAAAGGCAAAAGGCGAGGAAATTCTACTCAGCGATTCGTCAACAGAGAAAATGGCTTACGGGAATTTTAAAGTCGAAATCCTGGGCACGCGGATGCTGAATGCGCATGGTCAGGAATCCGATGTCTTTGCATCTGGTGAAAAATGTGAAATAGAAATCACCCTCAAAGCCCACAGGAATGTGGACGATGTCACGGTGGGCATTTTGATAAGAGACAAATTTGGACAGGATGTTTTTGGCACGAATACCTTTCATCACAGGATTCCTATCTCCCTGCATGAAAATAAAAATTGTCTCGTAAGATTTATTATAGATGAAATAAACTTCGGGATGGGGAAATATACCTTGAGTCCGGCTGTTCACACAGGAGAGACTCACATCTCTGAATGTTTTCATTGGGTGGATGTAATCAGGTCATTTGAAGTTATCAGGGGAAAAGATCCCCATTTTATCGGTATTGCTCGACTCAAATCTACAATTCAGATGGAGTTGGGATGATGATGGTCAACGGAAAAACGCCTTGACTCCCTGCCAAAAAAATTACAAGAACCTCGCTTGCTATGTTTTTAAAATCGAGCAGATCGCTATAGGGTTGCCAATGAATTTCTTATGATCAACTTGGTGAGGCATTTTGGTGCACAAGGCGCTTCCTTTGAAGTATGATAAAGCCGCAAAAAGGCACAAAATTCACAAAAAGTGAAATTGCAATGTAGTAATATCAGGAGCTTATAGGCAAGAAAAAGTTGAAATTGGACTTTTTACGAGACCATCAAGTATGAGTGAAAGTTTTTATAAGATGGGGTAATGGTCGATATTCGTTTTTGGTCAATATTGTGTGTGACGAATGTTCCCGAAGGGGTATTCTGAGAGGCATCGATCCCTGCTGGACCCGAGGGCAGGAACCAAGAGATGTCTGGGGAAGGAAAAACCGCACAAATCCCCTAATATAATTTTGAGGAAGAGCCGCCTTCATGTGGGCGGTAAACTCGGGTCTCCTGTTGACGATTAGTATGAGAGGGTAGACGTAGGAAGGTCCTTTGAGGTGATGGTTACTTATGACTCTGTATTTCCGGATTTGTTGAGGTAACACCTGAAATGGAAGTGAAATTGAAATGAAAGAAAATTGTGTCCCAGAGATCAATGTTGACGAAGTAATGGGAAAAATTAGAGCTGAGGCCAATCGACATACGCTCGCAAAAGAAAAGTTTCGTCAATCCTCTCCTGGGGCAGATCTCGCCTCTGAAAAAGTCCCCTTATTTAAGATTAACCACCTAAGCCTGGAATTCAGCCGGAAAACGTAATTTCTTGAACTCGGATAAAATGGCTATTATGTGAATCATGTAAGAACCAACCATGCCTATCCGGTTGACGCAGAATGGCGCTTTGGGGTATGCTCCTGCGCATGTCAGATTACCCCCGGACACTGTTAGAGTTTCAGAAACTCTTCCCTGATGAGGCAGCCTGCGCTAGCCATCTGGAGCGTATCAGGTGGCCAGAAGGTTTCAAATGCCCATACTGTGGTCAGGTTGGTGATCCGTATCGTATTCAGGCCAGGCCGCGCGTGCTTGAATGTCGTCAATGCCTCCGGCAAATCAGTCTTACAGCGGGTACCGTTATGCACCAAACACGTCAGCCACTGCCAATTTGGTTCTGGGCTGCGTACTTGGTGACGACACAGACACCTGGTATGAGCGCTCTGCAGTTCCAACGGCAACTCGGCATCAGACGCTACGAGACAGCGTTCCAGATGCTACATAAGCTGCGTGTTGCGATGGTTCGGCCTGAACGAGACCGGATCGGCGCTAAGTGGCCAGTCGAGGTGGACGAGACGTACGTCGGTGGTGCAACACAGGGAGAGGGGCGAGGAAGACACCACAAAACACTTGTTATCGGCATTGTAGAAGTGCTCCCGCGTAAGGAAGCTCTCGGCCCGGACCCTAATCTACCATCTGGCCAGCGTCCTCAGCACATAGGAGGACACGGTCGCGGTTTTATAGCGGGCAGGTGCGCCTCCAAATCATCCCGAACCGCAAGCAGGAAACGCTGGAATCGGTGGTACTGGCTAACGTACAGATGGGCGCGGAAGTGCGAACCGACGGGTGGACTGGCTACGACAATTTGAACAAACTGGGCTACAGACACACAGCCGTGCCAGTCCGAGGTGATCAAGCCAAGACGGATCAGCATCTCCCAATGATCCACATTGTGTTCGGAAACTTGGATGCGTGGCTCTTGGGAACACACCACGGAGTTAGCCCAACACACTTGCAGGGCTATCTCAACGAGTTTGTGTTCCGGTTTAACGGACGATTCTGGCCAATGGTGGCTTTCGATAGTGTGCTAAAGATTGCCACCAGAGTGGAATCGCTGACCTACAGGGCTTTTTACGAAGATGCGAAAACACATACGAATCCCGCAGGATCCGACGATTCTGTGTTAACCGGATAGGCATGGAACCAACAACATAATGTTTTTAATTGCAGATATTCTTTTGCAGGTGAGGAATGGTAGGAATGAATATCCATGAGGTTAATGAAGAAATAATAATAGAAGACATCAAAAATCGCATCCTTCTAACTGGAAATCAAAAACATGAGCAGATTCAAAGAGATAGTATTTCTTTCCAAACCAAAGAGGTTTATGACATCTGTGATTTTACCCAATATCACGACCAAGAGTTTGTAGAAAATGTCTTTCGGGGTGTTTTAAAGCGAGAACCAGATCAAGGAGGGCTGCAGCATTATTTAGGAGTGTTGCGTAGCGGTGAACATACAAAAACAGACATCTTATGTGTTGTCAGATTCTGTAAGGAAGGCCGTAGCAAAAAGGTGAATATTCTTGGAATCAAGAAGCGTTGTTTTTTAGCAGTACTTCACATGATACCTATTATAGGATATGCTCTTAAGTCGCTTTTCACATTATTGACGTTGCCTAAATTGCTAAAGCGAATAGATGAGTTTGAAGCGCATACTCACTCTAAATGGGATGAATTATTAAATAATGATTTGTTGCTCCAAAATGCTACCAAAACTAAGGCAGATATAGTCCAAATGGAAACAAAGGCCGAATACTCCCAGATTGAAGAGTTGCGAACATCGTTTGGGGCGGGACTGGAAACAAAGGTCGAATACTCCCAGATTGAAGAGTTGAGAGCATTGCTTGATAGCAGACTGGAAACAAAGGCCGAATATTCCCAGGTTGAAGAGCTGAAAACATCGTTTGGGGCGGGACTGGAGTCAAAGGCGGAATACTCCCAGATTGAAGAGTTGAGAGCATTGCTTGATAGCAGACTGGAAACAAAGGCCGAATATTCCCAGGTTGAAGAGCTGAAAACATCGTTTGGGGCGGGACTGGAGTCAAAGGCGGAATACT
>Ga0307929_1001591_pt1 | contig 16568 bp, 9 predicted proteins | sample AceLakmetage1330_FD_203160 | JGI IMG/M metagenome (GOLD analysis project Ga0307929, IMG submission 203160) | Saline water microbial communities from Ace Lake, Antarctica - #1330 | ecosystem: Environmental > Aquatic > Non-marine Saline and Alkaline > Saline | place: Antarctica: Ace Lake...
GTCCCTTCACTGTTGTAAATTACGCTGCCATGCAAATAAAAACTATTGGGGAAAGTATAATTTGCTCCCAAGGATCCCACAAAAGAGGCATTTTGCTCCGGATTTTTTTTTAGCTCACCCACAGGTTGGAAATAGGTAAACTCACCTGTGAAGCCTGCACCTTTAATCTGGCCTGACCATCCACCACCTAGAACAAAATCATTGGGCATAACACCAGTCATTACCTGAAAATCGTAATTCCATTTATTAAAGCGGTACATCCCGGCAATGGTGCTTTTGTTATCCGAATCTATTTTCCAGGCCACTTGCACAGATGAAGTCATTCCGGTATAATACTGCATGCTCAAAGCGTCACAGCCAGGCCTTTCTATATAATCAAAATCAAAGTAATTAAAGGTGTTGAAAATATCGTTGGGATTCCATACCATATTTATGCCCCAATTGATACGTTGTCGTCCGGCAATTACTTCAAAGTTTTTGTGGGTGAAATTTATATTGGCCCGGTCGATGTTGGTTATAAAATAATAGGATGAATCATTGGCCAAATCGAAAGTTAAATTCATCAAGCCATAGTCGATGGCGGCGGCATCGCCAAGATATGGGTAATAATCGTAAACCATTTGACCGTAATTGAGGATGTTCCTTCCGCCGAGATTGGCTGAAAACCCACCTTTGTACCATCCAAAATCCAAGCGGTTGTTCATCTGCCCCATGGTTTGCCACTCCTTGCTATCCGGCACAAGCCAAACATTTTCGAGGTATTGGAGGTGTCCCTTGGCGGTGAAGGTGCCCCAGTCGGTTTTGGGGGAATCCTGGGGAAAGGTGGATAGGGGAAATAGGGTACATAGGGTGAATAGGGTAAGGAGGTATAGGGTATAGGGGAATAGGGGGAATAGGGGGAATAGGGTGTATAGAGGAGATTGAGAAGAGGGTTTTATTTTTGATGAGGTGGCCATTTGATTTAAGGTTGTTAATTTTTGATTTGTGAAATAGTTCCTTTTTATTGTTTGGATATTTTCTTGTCATGCATATTCAAAATCTCCAATTGTTGGTTTGATAGTTCAATGATTCTGTAGGGGTACTTTTTCTGGACATCATCCATTTCATCCTCACTAAATAATTCATCATATTTTCTTGAGTACATAGACAGCGAATATTGATCCCTTAATTCGTTCACAGCCTCCTTTGAATATACAAGCACCTTAAAATAGCTTGAGAAATCGACACTATCGTTGACGTAGGATTTAATAGCATAGTTAGAATTTCTTTGCATCTGTGTTTTTAGCATCTTTTTCAGTTTTTCAAGCTCAACTAAGGTATCATTAACAAGGCAGTCATCGGTTTCTAATTGTTTGATTTCTATTGAATTTTCATATTTACTAAAATATTGGTACGCATCATGGATGCTGTATTTTTTGGAATCGATACCTGGAAGTTTCATCTTGAAAGAAAAATGAACATAGTATTTCTGGTCAAATTTTGGGTTAATGGGTGTTACCATGTATCCAATTTGGGAATGTCCTGCTTTCGACAATTCATGCTTCAGTTTATTTACATAACCCATATCAATTCCTTTTTGGATAAATAACTGAAAAGTCATGAATTTTCTATCAACATCATCTCTGTTTAATCGTAATTGATTAATCTTATGATATAAATCAGCAAGTGCCACCTCCTCACTATGTATCACAATTACCGGCCCTGTACTTTTGTCGCCACCCTTTGGCAAAGCAACATAAATGTTTTCGACCAACGAAAGCCTTTCACTTCGGCTATAAGTATCTGATTCCGGCAATTCCAAAATGTAGTTGTGATGGATGTTTTTTTGAAGAATACTTTCATTCAATTTATTATAATCAACAACATTAATCTTCGACATTCCAAATGAAATTGCCGAAACTATCAGGGCTGAAACAATCAACCACTTTAAGCTGGTGCGTTTAAAAGTCTGTCGGATGGTATTCCATGATTGAAGGAATAGCACGATAATGACCAGGACAAAAATGTATTTATAATCGGGATAGAGGCTAAAAGTATAATATCCACCACGAAAGGAAAATCCAAACATAATTCCATAAACGACGGCCAATTTCGAAAACCAACTTAAAAATGCCCACATCAATACACGCTGGTCGTTAACAATAGTATCCCTTCGGAAATTGATGCGGCTAAAAAACTTCTTTGGTTTGTAAATCCAATAAGTAAAACAAAAGGATTGACCGAAGATAACTGAAACAAAGGCAAAAAATAGATTGTAAAAATTTACTTCCGAATCCGTTAGTACCCATAGGTCGTAGTTTTGCTGAATGGAAAGTATCCTAAATACTTCCCGGCCCATATAAAGAAATGCGTAGAGTGAAAACGAATAGAAAAGTCCGATAATTAACCCGGCATAAAACCTAAATCCTGATATTTCAAGATGGTTGATGTTTGGGCGTAGTATCTTTCTATTTTGTATCATCAGGCGCAAATTCAGTTTTGCTTGGGTGAAGTGTCGTTGGGGGTTGACAGAGTGTATATCAATTTTTCTATCCCCACCTAATGGGTCTTTTCAACTTCTCTCTTATTTCATTGGTTCGATGCATATTCTTTTTTCTGTTATCGGAAAAAGCAAATCAAACATCTTGTAAAGTATAATAATTGGCGTTCATACTTTTGACTCTGAATTTTAAAAATAAATCGCTGAGGGTGCAAAGGGCGCAGTTTAGAATCCATCCCTATTTCATATCTTACCCTGAACTCCAAACCCCGCAACGGCAAGATTTCGCTTTGCTCAACTTTAGGCACTTTAGCTCACTTTAGTCACCCTAAGTACTTCCCCTAAACAGTCACATCCGTAATCACCTTTCCATCGTCAAGCGTAATCAATCGCCGGGCTTTGTTCATTACTCGTGAGTCGTGGGTTGAAAACACAAAGGTCATATCTTCTTCTTTATTCAGGCGTTCCATCAACTCAAGTAATTCGTTGGTGGCTTTTGAATCAAGGTTTGCTGTGGGTTCATCAGCCAGGATAAACTGTGGTTTAGATGCCAAGGCTCTTGCCACTGAAACCCTTTGTTGCTGTCCGCCCGAAAGTTGGTTGGGGCGTTGGTTCTTCTTGTCAGTTAATCCGATGGCTGCCAGCATTTCATCTACCCGATCGTTGCATTCCTTTTTAGATCTGCCTTGGAGTTGCATGATAAACTCGATGTTTTCCTTTACGGTAAGCACCGGAATGAGGTTATATGCCTGGAACACAAAGCCGATGTTGTGCAAGCGATAATCGATAAGTTTGGTTGAACTGAGACTTGATAGCTCCACACCATTAACTTTTACGCTGCCTTCAGTTGGTACATCGAGGCCTCCCAACATGTTCATCAAGGTCGTCTTTCCACAACCTGATGGCCCCACGACGGCGGTGAATTCTCCTTTTTCGATTTGAAGATCAATACCATTTACAGCTTTAACAGCCACCTGGGTACTGTTGTAAATCTTGTGCAGGTTTTTTGTTTCTATTACGTTCATGTTTTATACTTATTTAATAATCCAAGTGTTGATATTAAGTTTAGGTTGATTTATGGCCGTGGTGAATTATAAAATGCTCAACATTCACACATTTTATCATTTACTCATTTTATCATCCTATCATCCTATCATCCTATCATTTACTCATTGCATCATGCACTCATTCTATCATTTAATCATTCTATCATTGCCCTCCCTACTCCCTGATGGCATCAGCAGGATTTAGTTTTAATGCTTTTCGTGTAGGCCAGATAGAAGCTATGACTGCAGTTAGAATCACCAATATTGTTACCACCACATAAAATTCATTTGATATTACCGGATACACAAAAGCTGAATAACCCATGGCTTCCATACCTTCGGCCCATGAGGCAAAGTTAATGCCCGTGTTGCCTAAAATGCTGACCATAACATAGCTGATGATTAATCCCACCAACCCACCGGTTAGCGATAGCAATGTAGTTTCGATGAGGATCATTCTGAAAACTCTTTTCTTGTTCATGCCAACAGCCATCAGCATTCCAAGTTCTCGTTTACGTTCCATGATCACCATTAGCATCGTATTGATGATACCGAAGATTAAGGCAAACAAAATGATGATAAGTAGCCAGTAACTGAATTGGTCCATCATCGTCATCATCAATATCAGGGAGGGCTTGATTTCGCGCCACGATTGCACACTTAATTCAGGAAATTCAGGTTTCAGGTTATCTACAACTGCAAAGGCTGCATCTAAATTAGTAGTCCTTATGGCAATCTCGTTGGTCTGATTTGCTTCCATGCCCAGGGTCGGGTTCAGGTTGGATGATCGGACGAAAACATTCAATTCATCGAAGCCAGAATTATTGGTTTTGTAAATGCCGGCAACCCTGAAAAGTGCATAAGTCATCTCCCCACCGAGAGATTGAACAGTCATAACAATTTTGTTGCCCAATTTAGCCTTCAGTTTATGGGCAAGTTTTTGGCCTATTACAATTTGTGCAGTCTTCGATTCCTTTTCGAAATAATGTCCTTCGACCAATTTTGTATGAATGTCAGTAACCAATTTTTCATTCTGCGGGATAATTCCGTTAAGAGTAACACCGGCTCCAGTTGCTGCTGTGCTGGCCATAGCAGTTGCCTTGGTTCGGTAGCACACCTCGGTAACATTTGCTAGCTTTTTTATAGATGCTACTTTTATATCAACATCTTCGATGAGGAATTTCGGGGTCATGTTATCCAGAAATTTTGGATTATGAATCTGAACCTCAGAAATTTCATTGTTGATAGTATTCTCGGTTTGCTGGGCTACTATTCCGTTAGTCAGTCCGGCAATAAATATACCTCCAATTAATCCAATGGCGATAGCAAGAATTACTACCAGGCTCCTTACCTTATTGCGCCATATGTTTCTCCATGACATTGTTATGAGCATTGTTTCTTAATTTTAATAATGATGAAATGATAAGATGAGAGAATGATATAATGTGGCAATGTGACAATGCTTAAAAGTGGAAAGGCTTTCGGGATTACTTCTTGCTTCATTAACTTCTTAATCCGTTTATCAATTTAAACCTTGAAATATTCAGAAAAGGATAAATAGCTATAACCACTGTGATTATTGCCACAACCAGTGCCTGCATGAGGAAAAGATCAGCGGTAAAGGCAAAAGGCATGATGGGCTGAACATTAAATTCTTCGAAAGCGGCTGCCATTTCGCCGGTAAGTGGAATAGGGTTTTCGTGCAAATAATAAATGATGGGCATACTTGCCAGCGACCCGGCAACTACGCCGATCAATCCCATGTAAAGGGTTTCGAAAAATACAATGATGGACAGTTTGTAACGCTGCATCCCAACAGCAATCATCACAGCAAATTCCTTTTTCCTTTCGTGGGTCATCATTAAAATGGTGCCAAAAATCCCAAAAGCAACCACCACATAGAGTATCGCCAGCATAAACATCCCACTTACATTGTCACTCTCAATCTGCTGCCTCAATTCCACCATCATCTCTTTCCAGGTCATTACTTCGTAGGTTTCGGACAATTCTGTATGCAAGGTTTCAAAGGTTCTTTCTAACCTGTCGGGATTGTTGAGCATGAGGGAATAGGAGGTCAGGCGATTATCAGCGGCAAAAAAATACTGTGCAGCATCAAGGGTCATATAAACCAATTGCTTGTTCATTTGAGGCGATGGAAAGTGCATAATCCCAACCACAGGAAATTCACCGGCAGCTGTAACGCCGTGGTATCCCTGCGAAAGCAAAACAAGTGTATCGTTAACTTCCACCTCAAGGTAGCGGGCCAGATCATCACCCAAGAGTATTCCATTTCCCCTGTCACCATCAAAGTACTGTCCTTCGATTAGTCTGTCCTTCAATTTGGTTATTTCGTTCTCGATTTTTGGATCAGTTCCGATAATACCAACCCCTTTGGTGATATTGCCTGTTGAAGCCAGGGCAAAAGATTCGAGGCGGGGAATGACATGTGACACATTTTTATTGGCTTCAATCTCGGCATACAATTCTTTGCTGTTTTCAAAGGTATTGTCGATGATTTTGTCTTCCCAATATCCCGGAGCGTGTACCTGGATAAACCCGGTTGAATTACGGATGGCATCTCTCTCCATCAGGTCGTAGGAACCGTTTTGCATCGAGCGCATGAGCAGTGCCAATAATATGGCAAAGAACACCGAAGAGATGGTGATCATTGTCCTTCGCTTGTTTCGCCATAAGTTGCGCCAGGCTATTTTAAGGTAATTTTTCATTCAACTAATTTTTATTTATCATCGAATTAATCAGATTTAACTAATGTACAATATCCACTTATTTACGTTTAACAATGCAAAGGTTTTTGAAACCTTCTAATCATAATCAGTTATTGCTTGTGCTTCTTTTATCTCCTTCTTATAGTTCTTTACCTTTTGCGCTGTTCATCGTTCGAAGTTTGAACGCCTCTGCTAAAAGTTATTTTTAATATGAAAACCTAATACTTCTAATCAGTTGATAGATAAAACTTCAAACTTGCATTTGTCATAGAAGTTCTTCTGTTCCATTCTCAACTCTGCACTCCCAGCTCTATGCTCTCAGCTCTCAGCTCTCAGCTATTTTATCCTCTTCATATTCTGTTGTGAGAAAAAACTCTCGGGCAAATCCACGTCAAATTCCATGGCTTCGGTATCAAGAATAGTTTTATGCCCCTCCTTATCAGCGGGGATCATTTCCATGTGGGCGGGTATTTTCCGGTCGCCAAATTGAGTGATCTTGCTTGCCGTTTGGGTGTTTACCAATGCCATGTCCTCATCGAAGTATTGCATTTTCATTTCGTAATACTCTGCTTTTGCAATCCACATGATGATTTTGCCCCAAACTACGGCAGCATCTTCTTTGGGCATCAATTCAATTTTGTAACAATCGTAGCTGCTCACTTCTTCTTCTCCTAAAATAGTGTGATTATAATCTTCAACGATCGAATTCATTTTCACCAGGTCATCGTTGGTAAAGTCGGAACCCATCCACGATTGATTCATCATTGAGGGTGGGATCTTTATCATCCTGCTGATAGCAGGCATCCAGTTCCACATATCATTCTCACGTTTCAAAAATACCTGGCCCTTGTCCCTGGCCGGAGCAGTAATAAGGATCATGTAGTAGTCGGTGCCTTTCGACCAGCTTTTCATCGATACCGTCCTAGTCCATGTTGGCCGTTCGATGGTCATAGTTGTTGCTCCCTGGCTGGTTTTGCCCATTACAAGCTCGTTGGCTTTTTGTACAATTTCTTTGGCATCCTGTGCCTTAATAGCAAATCCTGTTATCAGAAATGTGATCAAGAATAATCCAATTTTCAAATTCATAGTTTTCATATTAATCTAAATTATAAAGGCTTAAAAATCTATCACGTACTTTATCAATGGGGAAGTTTTCGGGGTCGAAGGTAAAATTCATGGCAATGCCATCGAGCATGGCAGCAAAAAGCCTGGATTCAGTCATTGGGTCATCATAACCTTCAGATTCAAAATAATTGCCCATGATTGTAAACATTGGCATCGCTTTTTCCATCACCCAATCTTCAACAAGACTATATATTGGAGGTTGGGTTAAAATTGAAAAATAGAGTTTCCAGAACTGTGCATCCATTTTGATAATTTCGAGTAATTCTACAATCAGGTATTTCATTTCCCCGGGAGTAATTACCCCATTATGATTCGGGTCGAAAACAGAAAATAGTTCCTCAAAACCATGTATTGCCAATTCTTTGAGCAGTGCCTCCTTGCTATCAAAATAGTTGTAGAGCAAACCTTTCGAAATACCAGCTTCCTTAGCAATGCTTGCTATCGATGTTGCATGATAGCCCTTCTGTGCAAACAATTCAAGTGCTGCAGTCATTATCTGGTGCTTTCTCACTTCTCTAATTTCCTTGAATTGGTGTGGAGTGCGGGGCATATTCAAATTTGTTTTTGAATGAACGGTCGGTCAAAGTAAAATATTGTTTTTGAGATGGCAAAATGTTTCTTTCATTTTCTAACAAAAAAAAGGACGCCCAATTAAGAAGCTGTCTAAAATTCATCCTTCAGTTTTATTAAGCCTCTTTTTCGCCATCTCATCGTTATTTTTTCAACCCGTAGCTATGGCTATGCGTTTCAAAAATGCCTCGACCTGACGAAAAATAAACTATAATAAATTCTAAAAACGAAATTTAGACAGCTTCTAAGGACGCCCTTTCAAAATCAACTTAATTTTGTTACTCAGCCAATTTCCATTTCTGTATGTTGTACACTTTTTTTGCTGCATATCCTGCACCTAGCGCCACCAAAATCAATAGGCCACCTCCGATGGGAGCCCCACCACCCGGAACATTACCGCTAGAGTTATGATCGGGAGGTGGAGGTGGTGGATCCTGACCGAGAAGGGGAATGCTTAAAAAGTTAATGAATATAAGTGTTAGAGTGATTGCTATTTTGATTTTCCTCATAATTTATTGCGTTTTAGAAACCTGTTAGGTCTGCATTTAGTCTTCTTTAATTTATCACTGACCGGGGTCGAAACCCTGTCAGTGTTTCAGAGGGTTATTTTATAATTATCTTCTTGCTCGTAAATGTTTTTTCGGTTTGAACGTTTATGATGTAAATGCCAGTTGCCTGGTTTATCGAAAACTCCTGATTTTTATTTCCGTCCATTTCTATCCTTGCCAAAACCTGCCCCGAAATATTCACCAGGCTAATGTTACCTTTTTCCTTGTCAGGATTAGTGATCAGGATTTTGCCATCCAAATAACGGAAGGTCATTTTTGTTTCGGGTGCGATTTCCCCAATGGCCGTGGCATCTTTAAAATGCAGATAAAATCTTCCTGTTCCGCTTTCGCTGATGGTGGCAAAATAGGTGTCCCATCTCAGATTGGTGAAGGTGTTTTCCTGGCGGTCTTCCAATGTAATGTTGTAGCCATCCAGAAGCTCCTGGTAAACAGAAAATTCGAAAACGCTACTTTTGCTTACATCCACGCCAATGGGGATTATATAATTTTCAATGCCTTGATTAGGGAGCGCTTGAACCGCATAATCTTTTCCGGTATTCTCGATAAGCTGAGAATAAAGAGCCAGATTTGGGTTTCCCTTAAATTTCACCACATCATAGGATGGATCGAGGGCAAGAGTCATTTCTTCGTTAAAGGCAATGATGGTGGAATTGGAATGATCACTATTTGCAATTCTAAGTTCCAAACCAGGCCAGCTTTTTTTACTTTTGTAATAATCAGCTGTTCCGTGTTTGCGGATATCTGTATTGAAAACAATGTTTCCGGCTTGTTTTACTTTTACCATAAAGGCCTGCCCGGGCTGGATATAATCTTGTTCGATGGACAACGCACTTCCCTGACCAGTAAAATCAGTATTACAAATTACTTTATAATCATTATCACCATAAGAATAGCCTTCAGTCTCATTCCAAATGTACACAGCCTGATAATCATTATCGAGCAAGCTTGCATTATCAGCGAGGAAATTATCGGTGGCCTGCGCATTTTCTGTAATTGCAATGGTAGATGGGTAAGGGTTCCCAAGGAGATTATTTCCGCCAACATCAATCGTTACCGGATAGTTTACTGCTGAAGTTTTGACTGTTCCAACAAATTCCAAGGCATCGCTTGTAGAGCGAACGGCGGCATATCCTCTGGCTTCCAAAAAAGTATCGTCACCAAAATTTTCGGGTTCCGATCCGATGTATCCGTATTGAATCCAATAATCGGTGTCTTCGTCCCAACGGTAAAACTGGTTTGATGGTGTATTTACAATATTGTTATTGTTTAACCAATTACCATCCAGTATTTGTCCTCCAACAGGTGATGAAAGATAATGCCAGTAATCGGCAGTGAGGTATCTTTCGGCTGTGATATTTCCAAAAGATGTTTCGTTAACAATAAGTGAACCGGTGCCAGCACCAGTACTTTGAATTGTAAGGCTTGCCCCACTTTCAATGCTCAGGTTATTACAAGTGGCTGTTCCGTTGTAAGCTATAACCGGATCGTTGGTAACATTGGGTACGACTATATTATCGGAATCATCTGGATAGCCAGGCATATTATCCATATTCCAGTTAAAATTGTCCGCCCAATCACTTCCCGCGTTTCCATCCCAGGTTAGTGTGCGGATAGAGTTTGGATCAGAAAAGGCTTTGTATTCATAAGCACCCATATCAACTATACCTCCAACAAGCATATTTTTATACAGGCCTGTAGTTTTGTTGAGCTTACGATCGTATCCGCTTCCACGAATATCGTAGGCTTCTGTAATTGCGTCGTTATCGCCAACATCAGCGCAAGCTGAATATTGGAAAATTGAATAGGGATGCTCTGCATTTAGTGTACTCCCAACAAATTTGGGATCAGTATCAATATTATTCCCTCCATCAATTCCAAAAAGACCTCCTGCCCAGTTTTCACTAGCTCCACATCCCCAAATATTAGAATACGAAATAGTAATACCAGATCCAGCCGATAAATCCCAAGGTGCTGATGAAGATGTACTGGTATTTCCATAAACTATTGAATTTTTAATTGTTGCGGTTACACTTGACCCAAAAGTTAGTCCACCTCCACCAAAAGACCCTGCTGAGTTATCAACAAAGGTGCAGTTCACGATACTGTTTGGCCCGGCACTACTTGAATAGAGCCCTCCGCCTCCAATACCTCCAGAATTCCCAAAAACAAGGCAATTTGTGAGGTTTAATATTCCAGGACTAGTATGATAGATACCTCCTCCATAAGTAGATGTGGCTTCATTGTTTTTAATAATACAATTGTTATAATTTGCAGTCCCGCTTCTATGTATTGCACCACCACCACTTTGAGCAGAATTATTAGATATCGTACAATTGTTCAATGTCATTGATTTATAGGAATAAATACCACCACCATTTTTAGTTGATGTATTGTTGGATATAATACAATTGTCGAGTATTAAACTATTCCCTGTATGATAAATTCCGCCACCACCATTGGTAGCATCGAAGGATGCATTATTAAAAAAATTACAGTATTCGATGGTAGGAATTGTAGCAGAAGTGGTATTCACATAAATCCCTCCTCCCAACTCTACACAAGAATTATCATAAAATGTTACATAACGTAAAGCTATTCCATTTAGATAGTTTAACATTCCTCCTCCATATTGTGTTGACCAGTCATCACCATTTGCATTCCCTTTGGTAAGTGTTACACCATCCAGGACAGCGGTACTATTAAATGATTCAGCCGTTTTATGACTAAAAACATGATAACAGTTATCTGAAATATCACCCGGGGTACCAATATCGCCACTTAATATGGTTTCATTTGCCCCTCCTACTCCATAGTCTGTTCTTTGAGCAAGTGCTTGTTCTGTCATGGCGAAGCCACCACAAATCTCAACATCATTTTTCATTTGAAAGGATTTATACCTATCTCCTGTTCCGCCAACTTCTACCTCAGGAAAATAAGTGCCAGCTGCAATCCATATTTGGTCGCCCGAACCTGCATTTGTAATAGCATCTTGTAAAGAAACATAGGCATCATTCCAGTTCGAACCGTCATCGTTCCCAGAAGCATCGTCATTTACATAAACAATATTGGCGCCTGACCAGTCCTGGTCAAAGTCATATTCATAAGCACCTATATCAATTGTACCGACAGAACCATCTATTTTGTTTAACTTTCTGCTAAATTCATTTCCACGTATATCGTAGGTCTCGTTATTAGAAGAATTATTCCCCGCATCGGTACAAGCTGAAATACCATATATTAAATAAGGATGGTCGGAATTTACACTACTCCCAACAAATTTAGGGTCTGAATCTATATTGCCTCCTCCATCAATTGTTTCGCTACCAACTGTACTATAAATTCCCGATGCAATTCCACCTTCAATATCAGAATAGGATAATGTTAAATCACTTTCATCGCGATTTCTTATCTGAGGCCCTGTACCTGTTGACACTGTGTTACCATAAACAATTGAGTTTATAATTGTAACATTTGAATTATATTGGTTATAAATTCCTCCTCCATTGGTTGAAGCGTTTTCTGCAATTGTACTATTTATAATTGTTGTATTAGACCCGCCGGTTTCATCACTTGGTCCGTAGTTGTATATTGCGCCTCCTTTATCAGTATTGCCTCTATTGCCAAAAAATAAGCAGTTTGTAATTGTTGGGTCAGAATTATAATTAGCAATTGCACCCCCAGCATCTGTTGCATAATTTAAAGTAAAAGTACAATTGGTAAAATTTACGTTTGCATCGTTAACGCTCACATAAGCTCCGCCATTATCACTAACTCTATTTCCTATGAAGTAGCAATTATTTATTGCTGGGGATTGACCAGCTTGATTATACATTGCCCCTCCATCATTATCCGGATTTGCACTGCCATTTGCATTCCCGCCTTTTAATGTAAAGCCATCAAGTATAGCAGTATTGCTTAGAGTATATCCTGAAGGATGGTCAAAAATATGGTAGGTATTTTCGGTATTACCTGATATTGATAAAGTAGCTCCGCTTCCACTTATTACATCATCGTTATTGAAATCACCACTTAAAATGGTCTCGTTTGTGCCATCATAAGAGTAGTTGCTTCTTTCGGTAATTGCAGTTTCCGTTCCAGCAAACCCTCCGTAAATTTCAACTCCATCAATCATTTGAAATGAATACCTGCGTGTTTCAGTGGTAGTGCCATCAGTTTCTTCAGTTGGGTAATAGGTTCCTTTAGCTACCCAGATCTCATCACCAAAAGCTGCATCATCAAGCGCCGGTTGCAATAAAGTATAGGCATCAGTCCAAGACGAACCATCATTGCTTCCTCCTGTTGCACTTTTATCAACATAAATTGGGTTGGCCGAGAAAATGTATGCGCTTCCGGCCGCGGAAAGAGTATTTGCCCCACCAGCGTCTTCATCTTCTTGATAGGCTCCAACGAGTACGTGATTCCCGCTTATTGATACGCTATATCCAAAATTATCAGATTGAGCTCTATCAGAAGGGACAATTTTTCGATTTTGTTCCCACGTTCCGGAATTATTATAAAAAATATACGCACTTCCGGAATTTTGAAGATAATTTGCCCCACTAGCGTCATGATCTTCGAACCATGCTCCAACAATCGCGTAATCCCCGTTTATTGATACATTAAATCCAAAGTTATCATAACTGTTTCTATCAGACGCAACAATTTTTTGATTTTGTTCCCAGGTTCCGGAATTATTATAAAAAATGTAGGCGCTTCCAGACTTATTAACATAATTGGCTCCGTTGGCGTCTTCATCTTCGTAATACGCTCCAACAATCGCGTAATCCCCGCTAATTGACACACTAATTCCAAAAAAATCACTTGCAGCTCTATCGGAAGCGACTATTTTTTGATTTTGCTCCCATGTTCCGGAATTATTATAGAAAATGTACGCGCTGCCGGCTGCGGCAAGAGTATTTCCACCACTGGCGTCTTCATTTTCGTAATTCGCTCCAACAATCGCGTAATCCCCGCTTATTGATACACTATTTCCAAACCAATCACCTTCAGCTCTATCGGAAGCGACAATTTTTTGTTTTTGTTCCCACGTTTCTGAATTATTATAAAAAATGTATGCGCTTCCGGCTAAGGAAAGAGTATTTCCACCACCTGTGTCTTCATCTTCTTGATACGCTCCAATAATCGCGTAATCACCGTTTATTGATACACTATATCCAAAACGATCACCTGCAGCTCTATCGGAAGCGACAATTTTTTGTTTTTGTTCCCACGTTCCTGAATTATTATAAAAAATGTATGCGCTTCCGGCTAAGGAAAGAAAATTTTCCCCGCCGGCGTCTTCATCATCTTGATACGCTCCTATAATCGCGTAATCACCGCTTATGGCTACACTATATCCAAACCAATCCGCCGCGGCTCTATCGGAAGCGACAATTTTTTGCATTTGTTCCCAGGTTCCAGCATTATTATATAAAATGTAAGCGCTGCCGGCTCTGGATAGGGTATTTCCCCCTCCAGTATCTTCATTTTCTCGATACGCTCCAACTATCGCGTAATCCCCGCTTATGGCTACACTATATCCAAAATAATCACCGGCGGCCCTGTCTGAAGCAGCAACTTTTATTATTTCATTCCAGCCTTGCCCCAAAACAGGTGCCGAAAAAATCAATAAGATTAATGCTAAAATCGATACATTCTTTTTCATCTGCGTAAGTTTTGTAATTAATTGAAATAAAAACAATTCCAATCCCGATAACTATCGGGACCGCCAGATGGAACTGCTTCGTTTCTTGTTAAGAAATTTTTGAATTATGAATTAAAACCTTGAATTAAAACAATAGACATAGTGGCAAACCTATATCTGGAATGTGCGGGAAACAAATTTATGTTCTGAAGGTATTGGGTTTTGTTCTGAGGGTCTTTGATTTTGTTCTGAACCAAAATCAAAGAACAAAGGATTATACGGAAATTGAATGGTTTGGGATGAGCTCTGTTTTTAAAATTTTATGAAGATCACTACAAACATTTACAAGCTTGCCAATGTATTTGTAAATTTTTGTGCTGATGTCGTTATTTCGGGTTCAGCTTACTAACCTGATTAATTCATGAATAAATAATGCTGGCAGATTAATAGCCCCGTCTTTTAAGGCGGGGATTGAAATAAGTGACCTAACGCCCCTTGAAAATTTGAAAAAGTTTATTTTTTTATTTTTAAACTTTTTCAAATTTTCAAGGGAGGGTATCTGGTGTCAATCATAGACCCCGACCTGAAGGACGGGGCTATTGATATTTATACTATCAGTTTTCATGAATAATTCAGGCTAAGAATTAACCCAAATTGATTCGTTTCATCAACTCTTCCCGGTAGTTTTTTCCGATCGGTATTTCGTTCTCATCAATGATTACAAACATACTGTTTATGGCCGTAAGATGATCGAGGTTTACGATAAAACTCCTGTGAGCCCTGAAAAAATTCTGAGGTAGCTTTTCCATAAATCCGGTCAGGCTCCCCCTTGACAAATGTACTTTTCCCGAATTTGTAAAAATCTCAACGTAAACATGTTCGGCTTTAAGGTACAGTATATCCGAAAAACGCACTTTGTGGAACAATTGGTTCTTTTTAATAAAAAAAGAATCTTTCAGGATAATGTCATTATCCCCGGCATCCCCTTTTTGAGATTGTGAAAAGCCTGTTTTGACAGAGTAATTATATAAGGCCATTTCTATGGAGGTGTATAAATCGTCTTTATTGAAAGGCTTTACGAGATATGCCGGTGGGGTAACTTTTTTGGCCCTTTCAACAGTTGCCGGATCTGCATTTGAAGTCAGGAAAATAAATGGCAAATTATAATCTTCTTTTATTTTCCATGCCAGGTCGATGCCATCCTTACTGCCTGCCAACTGAATATCGAGGATCGCCAGGTCGGGTTTGTGTTTTTCAATTGCTTCTATAGCGCTGGAATAATTTATGGCCGGTTCCAGGGTTTCGTATCCCAAAACATTTAAAATATCACAGATATCATCTGCAATAATAATTTCGTCTTCAACTACAAGTATTTTAACTTTATCCATCATGCAACTTCTTTACGACCTAGTGTGTCCATAAAAGTAATAATAAACACTGAACCATTTTCATATTTGTAAACAGAGTCTCCATATAATTGCTGGCTGAGCCTTCGTACTAGGCGTAAGCCTATACTTGATGCAGTCGAAAGGTCGAAGCCCTGAGGTAATCCCGGGCCATTGTCTTTTACTTCTAATGTATAATTATGCTCAATTTTTTTTAGGGAAATAAGAATGGAGCCTTCTCCGTTTTCAAATGCATATTTGAAGGCATTTGTAATGAGTTCGCTCAGAATTAACCCGATTGGTATAGCAGTGTCAATATCCAATTCAATATCACCCATAACAACCTCCCTTTTCACATTAGCGAAACCAGTGTAAAGACCAGCTATCTGGTTCAATAATTGAGAAGTGTATTCCTTAAATTTAATGCTGGATATATCATCGCTTTGATACAATTTTTGATGAATTAAGGCCATTGCCTTTACCCGGTTTTGACCGTCTTTCATTGCTGAAAGCATTGATTCATCTTCAATGTTCTTGGTTTGCAAACTAAGCAGGCTCGAAATAATCTGGAGGTTATTTTTTACCCGGTGGTGGATCTCTTTTAGCAAAATTTCCCGTTCTTCTTTCTGTTTGGAAATAACAGTATTTTGTTCGATCAGTTTGCTGTTTGCTTTTCGTTTCTGTATTAAACTTCGAAATATTACTATTGCCAATAGAAGTATTAAAGTAAACCCACCGATAAAAGAGTTTCTGATAATTTTTTGCTGTTTGGATATTTCGGATTTTATCGCATCCTTTTTTTGCTGTTCAAGTTCGATGGCCTGTTTCTCTTTATCAAACTTGTATTTGTATTCCAGCCCACTTATTTTCTTCACATTTTCTTCATTGAAGAGACTGTCGTTTATTTCTTTATACTGCTTATGGTAGGAAAGTGCTTTTCGAAATTCTTTTTTTGATTCATAAATTTCATACAGCAGTTCGTGAGCATCTAGCTGCTTACCCAAAAGGCTCAATTCATTTGCAA
>Ga0307929_1001593_pt1 | contig 16556 bp, 11 predicted proteins | sample AceLakmetage1330_FD_203160 | JGI IMG/M metagenome (GOLD analysis project Ga0307929, IMG submission 203160) | Saline water microbial communities from Ace Lake, Antarctica - #1330 | ecosystem: Environmental > Aquatic > Non-marine Saline and Alkaline > Saline | place: Antarctica: Ace Lake...
AGCCAAACAGGAACAAGCAGCACACACACAAACTGCACACACTCAAGCCAAACAGGAACAAGCAGCACACACACAAACTGCACACACTCAAGCCAAACAGGAACAAGCAGCACACACACAAACTGCACACACTCAAGCCAAACAGGAACAAGCAGCACACACACAAACTGCAGCCACACAAACAACACAGGAACAAGCAGCACACACACAAACTGCACACACTCAAGCCAAACAGGAACAAGCAGCACACACACAAACTGCAGCCACAGTAACAACACAGGAACAAGCCACGCAAACTGCAGCCACAGCAGCCAAACAGGAACAAGCAGCACACACACAAACTGCACACACTCAAGCCAAACAGGAACAAGCAGCGCACACACAAACTGCAGCCACACAAGCCAAACAGGAACAACAAGCGCACACACAAACTGCAGCCACAGCAGCCAAACAGGAACAAGCAGCACACACACAAACTGCTCACATTCAAGCCAAACAGGAACAAGCAGCACACACACAAACTGCAGCCACAGCAGCAACACAGGAACAAGCAGCGCACACACAAACTGCAGCCACACAAATGAAACAGGAACAAGCAGCACACACACAAACTGCAGCCACACAAACGAAACAGGAACAAGCCACGCAAACTGCAGCCACAGCAGCCAAACAGGAACAAGCAGCAACCACACAAACTGCTCACACTCAAGCGAAACAGGAACAAGCAGCAACCACACAAACTGCAGCCACACAAACGAAACAGGAACAAGCCACGCAAACTGCAGCCACAGCAGCCAAACAGGAACAGGAAGCACACACACAAACTGCAGCCACAACAGCGAAACAGGAAGCGCACACACAAACTGCAGCCATAGTAATTCAGATTTCAATAGCAACCCATCACATAACGATTCAATTACTGTAACAAACACAGAAGATTAGACTTAGAAATAATTTAATTCAAAACGATCTCATTAAGAAATAAATCATATAAACAATGAATTTAGAAATAATTATTTTAATAATATCAATAATCACCTTAGGAATTATAACTAGTTTATCGGATATAACCAATAAAAAAATATCAAATAACATCCTAGGAATATTTTTAATTATCGGAATCATACTTAATTCTACAAATGCAACTAGAGAATTTTTAACAAATTATTACACTAATTTATCCTTCGCACTCTTTGTAGGATTTTTATTATGGTACATAAATTTCTGGAATGCAGGAGATGGAAAACTATTCACAGTTTTTGTATCATTAATTCCAATATCATTAGTTTACAAACAAAACTTTTTCTTATATTCATTTGACGCAATTATTTACACATTCGTACCGATATTTTTCGTATTTCTAGTTATACTGTTGATGCAATCAAAAAAACAAGATTTTATTTTTGCTCTCAAAAACGGGTTCAAACTTAAATTGATATTAAATATATTGCTAGCATTTTTCGCATTTGAATGGATTATTATGTTCATAAATAATACAGGGTTGAAAATTAACATATTCACAGGAGCAGTATTTTTATTCTTAATATTTAATTTTCTAGAACGAGTATTTTCATTAAAATTAATGAGGATATTTTATGTTATTAGCGCACTTAGAATCGTTTTTGATTTTAATAATATAATGAACTGGAGTTTTTTGATAGGATTTATTTATCAAGTAACAATATTTATCATATTTAATTATTTCATACTGTCTTTAGCGTATTTCAAATACGGACAACACATACAAATAAAAGATCTTAAACCAGGAATGAACTTATGCGAAAAAATAATTCAAAAAGGAGATGGATATACTGTAACAGCTGACATAAAAATTAGTTTATTTATGTTCTTAGAAAGTACAAAAGATAAACAAAGCAAAATTAAATTAAAACCTGAAGGATTAACTAATAAAAATATAAAAGATATAAAAGAATGGAATAAAAAAGGATTAATAGATGTTGATTCATTGTTAATACAAAAAAGAATTCCTTATGCACCATTCCAGTTAATAGGAATCATATTATTTCTAATAGCAACATACGCAGGCTTTAATTATATTGGATAAAATAAACTAATAAATTTAATTAAAATAACTTACAGTTGTAGATTAGAAAAACTTAATTAATTCTTAATTCTTTTTTAGAATAAATAAACCATCGCCCTCAAAGATAACACTAAAATCTTTGGAATAGAATAAACTAAATAATGTGTCTTGCGAAGATATAGACATTCCTGTTGTTAAATCAAAAGTTCCTTTTTCAAAATCTCTTGAATCAAAAAAAATATATTCACTAGACCAAGAATCACTAACATGTTGTCGTAGAAGAGTGCTGTCTGAGTTAACAAAATAAGGATAAAAATGATAAGAAGGTTTAACCAAAGTTGTAGAAGGTAAAGATTCAATTACTTTATGCACTTTAGTTATAGAATTAAACTTACTTAATGAATTCAAATTAATTTCTCTAGGAACATAACACTCAGGATAAATAGTTTCATTTGATTCTACAAAAGGTTTTACTGAAAATGAAATAAACATTATGAAAGAAAAAACCAAAAGAAGAATAACTATTTTTTTAGAATCAATATTAAATTTACGTTTCAAGAAATTTATTGAAAATATAAGACTAACAAAAAGAATTGGAATTATTAATGAATTATGATGACCAAAAACGCAACGTTGAAAAGGATCACTACTCAAAAGATTAATAGCCCAAAAAGGCAATGCCACAAAAGAAAATAAACTTAGTAAAGGCAAAAACAAAAGAAACTTTAAAGAAAAAGAACTATATCTAAATATTGAATCAAAACCTATTTGTTCAATAATTAAAGAAGGATTTGTAATTGCGGAGCGTATTATTTCTGATGGAGAATCACCCAAATAAGAATAACGAATTGTATAAGCATAAGAGCCTTCATCTGCAAAAGGAAGCGAACCAATAGAAGGCATAATAACAAGAATTAATAACAAAAATAAAGCAAAAGAAGAAATAAATAATCTCAAGCCATGTTTTTTGCTTATCTTGAAAAATATGTAGATTGAAAGTGGAATTACTACTAAAAATGCAGTCTCTTTAATGATTAAAGTGAAAAAAATGAATGTGTAGAATAAATTGTAATTCTTTTCAAAAAGATAATATATTGAGAATAATAACAAAGGAATTCCAAAAACAACTGCATGAACTTCTTCTAAATTTAAGCCAAAAATAACAGGGTGGAGAAGATAAATTAATGCAATTAAAAAAGCTAATTTATCAGATGCTAATTTCTTTTGTGCAATTCGGAATAATGGGAACGCAGCAATAGCTAAAGCTAAAGTTTGAAGAATGATTAATGTATAAGATGAGCTAAAAAGAAAATAGAACGGCATTAAAAATAGTTGAAATAATACAAAGTGATCCGCAAGCCAATTAATATTGTATTCACGACTATAAAAAAAGTTTCCATTTAGAGTATTATGATGAGCTTCTTGTAAAATTGCTAAATCTCTTCCAGTATTAAAAGAATAATGATTAAGAATGTTAATAGATGAAAATATTAAAATAAATAAGAATATAGATACTAAAAGATACCTTTGATACTTGTTTATATTCTTAAAACAAGAAAAAAAACCTTGTTTAATATTGACCATTTTAAGTAAATTAATTGACATTTATATAAAAATTTCCTAAAAAAAGTTTAAAAAAAGAAGAAATAGACCACAAAACTATAAAAAAGACTAGAATTATTGATTAGTGTAAAAGGTAAAGATAAAAACAAAATTAAGAACAAAAAAGAATAAAAATTTGAATAAAAATATGAATAAAAAAACAAAAAAGTCAAAAATCAAGAATAAAAGCCATTTATTTAAAAAAATCGCAATGTTGATTATTGTAGTATTATTATTTTATTTAATTCTAAAAATCATTATATCCGACCAATATAAAGATATAACTTTTACCTCAGTAGGTGTTTATGCTAAGAGTAATAATCCTATTTTAGGATATGAACTAAGGTCTGGATTAGATACAAGACCTAAAGAATTAAGACAAAATGAATCTATCAAAAAACAAAGTATAGATTGGTATTTGCAAACAAATAAACAGGGAATAAGAGGAGAAGAATTTAATATTGAGAAAGAACAAAATGAAAAAAGAATTGTAGTTGTTGGAGACTCAATAAGCTTAGGATTAGGAGTTGATAATCATGAAACATTTTCATACTATTTAGAACAAAAACTTAATGAAATATCAACTAAGTCAAAAGAACCAAAAAAACATTATAGAGTTATAAATTTTGGACGATCAGGATATAATACCATTCAAGAAGTTGAGTTAATAAAAACAAAAGTTTTAGATTATAAACCTGACCTAATTATATTACAGTTTTTTTATAATGATTTTTCATGGAATGAACCACTACTAAACGCCATGCTTACTCAAAAAGAAGAAAAAGAAGTTAGAAATTTTGTAAAAAGAAATGTCCCACTTACATGTAAAATAAAAATGAAATTAGAAGAACTGGTATTTATTGATATATTTATGAAAACTAAATACCCAGGTAGAATTACAATACAACAATTAATTGATGAAACAAATAAACTATTTGAAAATAAATGTAACTGGGCATTATTTGAAAGTCAAATGGAAAAATTATCAAAAATTGCAAAAAATGAAGATATACCAATTTTATTTGTAACAGCACCCTATATTTTTGAAGTAGAAAATAACCTTTTTGGAGATTTTCGAGAAAGAATAAATGATATTGCCAAAAAAAAAGGATTTATAACAATAGACTTATTAGAAGTATATAATCAAACAACAACAGATAAACTTCATTATGAATCAAATATTGAAGAAATACATCCAGGATCATACGGGCACAAACTAATATCAAATAGAATTTATGATGAACTTTTAAAATCCGCGCTAATTTAAAAAATTAGAACATAAAAAATTAAAATGTTAAGAAAAAATGTGCTTAAGTTTATGAAACAAAACTACCAAGTAATCTTAATCCTATTAGTTTATTTTATGATCTCAGTTTATGCGCAGCACGAAATATACCATTCTATAAATTCCCACAGAGATACAGGAATATATTTAGATGTTATGCATAAAAGTCTAGAAGGAAACTTCTTTTTTACAATAGAAACTGCGATGTCATATTTAGGAGATCACTTTGAATTTGCATTAATATTCTTATTACCATTTTATTTTATATTCAAAAGTCCCATGGTTATATTTGTTGCTCAAACAATCTTGTTTACGATAGGAGGAATACTAGTATATATCTATTCTAAAGAAACAATAAAAACTAAGATTATGAATTATGTTTTTTTAATTACATACTTATTATCGCCAATTGTTTTAACAACAAATCTTAGAGATTTTCATGCAGTAGCAATTGCAGTTCCTTTAGTTCTTGGAATTTTATATACAATAAAAAAAGAAAATTGGAAATGGTATTATTTTCTAACAATATTATTGATGCTTGTAAAAGAAAACATGACTTTAATTGCAATGGTTATAGGAGTATACTTATTCTTTAAAAAAAAAAGAAAACATGCAGTAAATACACTAATAATAGGTGTTGTATCATTCATAATAATTGTCAACATATTGATTCCAGCATTTAATACAGGAGAATATTTTGGTGAAGAAAATACTTATTTATATTTTGAAAGAAACTATGGTTATCTTGGATCAAGCGCGAGTGAAGCTGTTAAAACATTAATCACACAACCTGTTTATGCATTAACTTATTTACCATTTGAAGAAAAGATTACCTACGTATTTAACGCATTAAGATTTAATCATTTTTTACCATTATTAAATCCTCTAACTCTACTTGCAGCACCTACAATAGGTCAAAATGTACTCAACACATTTGTTATATCGACAGAATGTTTTACTTATCACACAAATTCTATGATCATACCATTTTTCATAATATCATCAATATTAGGATTTGCATTCCTTGAAAGAAAAATAAAATATCGATGGTTATTAAGAATCATAATTTTAATTATTCTTGTCAATGTAATTATAAATTCAATTACTGCAATATATCCATTTTTCACAGAAGAAGTAGGAACACAAAAACCAAACATGTTCATACAAAATCCTGAATGTTATAAAAATCATTTTCAAAAGAATGATTTCCACGTACAATTAACAAAAGAAGAGTTAAAAGAATTCTACTCAATAATAGATAACATACAACCGCGAGAAAGTATTAAAGGAACATTTTATATTTATCCAATTGTATATACAAAACAATATTTACCTTTAAGATTAAAAAGCGATACTTGGAATTCGGATTATATCATAGTAGATTTAAAAGATAAAGAATTTCTACTTGGAATCGAGATGAGCGTATTTAAATTTAAAGAAATATTACTTGAGAAAGGTTACACAATAATATGGGAAAAGAAAAACCTAATAGTGTTAAAACGTTAGCATCTAAATCAAAACAAAGTACAAATAGAACTAAAGTTTTGATAATTATAGCTTTAATAATTCTAACAATATTAGTCAAATTACCAATAGTTAATACTCCTTACATGGATGATGCAGCATTTTGGTATGTGTCAAAAGCAATGTTAATTCAAGAACAAAATTTAGATCCGATTTTTAGAGGAAAAGGATTGCCAAGCGCATTAGAAGAAATAGATGCTAGAAAACATCCGTGGCTTCAAAATTATATTTCAGACTTTACACACCCGCCAATGTTTTATGAAATACTGGCAACGAGTTATATGCTATTTGGTTACTCAGTACAAGTATCACACATCATAATAATATTTCTTAGTAGTCTGGGAATAGTTTTTGCATATTTACTTGGAAAAGAACTATATGGAAATAAAGCAGGATTATTTGCTGCAATTGGATTATTATTTACGCCAATTGTATTTACACAAATAGGAAGAATATATCCTGAAATCTTATTGATGAGTTTTAGTTTAATGGCATTTTACTTTATGCTAAAAGAAAATAAACTCATGTATATAATTACAGGTGGAGTCTTAGTATTATTAAAAGAACAAGGAATAATAGCAATATTAGCAATTTTGTTTTATATCTTAATTAAAGAAATAAGTGATGAACAATTATTTGGGAAATGGAATAAAGAGACTAAAAAGAAGATTATTGGAACAATAAGTAAACTATTAACTTATGCAATACCTTTATTCATATTAATTGGATGGTACATTTATCATTATATCAAAACAGGATTATTATTGTACGCGGATAATTATTCAAAACAAGCAATAGGATTTGAAATAATACAAAACATTTTATTTTATGTAAAATTTATATTAATAGATCAATACAGATTCATTCTAACAATAATAATAATTCTAGCAATAGTTTGGAAAAAATACGAAATTAGAAAAATAGAAGTTTCAATGTGGTTAATGGTCTTAGGATATGTATTGCTAATGGCATGGTCAAATCAGGGATATCTAAGACACATAGTTCCAGCAATACCTATCTTGTTTTTAATGGGTGGAGGAATGATACAGAAAATCAGAAAAGAAAAACTAATAATTCTTGGAATTGGAATATTAGTGGTTGTATTGTCGGTTAGTATTTACCATACACCTACGGATTATAATTATGAAGAAAATATGAGATATAAAGATTTAGTTGATTTACAAATTCAAACAGTAGATTTTATTCAAACAGATTATTCAAACAGATTAGTTTGGGTTGACTTATTTACTTATCTAGATATGGGATACCCTTACATGGGATATGTTGAAGAATCAATGAATATAGGCCTTATACCTACAGATTATTTAAAATTTCCAGAAGCAAAGAAAAGCTTTACAGACAATTTTGCTAAAGGAGATTTAGTAGTTGAAAATTCACTTTACACGTATGAAAAAAGAAATGATTATGTGGTAATAAGAAATTTAGATTTAAAACTCATTGAAACATTTGAGAAGAATCAAGATTTCATAAAAATATATGAAGTAAATTAAAACTAATTAGACTATCAAAATCTTATTCAATAATTCTAAAAAAAGGATTTACCTCATTATCTGATTTGAAGTTTTCTAAAGGAACAAGTTCTAAATATGGATATAAATCACTTGGATTGAAATCATTATCGAGAATCACATCATAAGAGTATAAAATCTTACAATCAGAATCAATATCTGGAATAAAGGAAATTGGATAAACATCATAATTTAGAATAAAACGGAAATAATGTTGATTCGCAAAAATAGTACAATCATTATCAACATCAAGATCTGATAAAACTAGGAATTCTTCTTGAAGAGAATCTAAGGTAAACATGTAAGAAGAAAACTTGAAAGGTAAATAAAGTAAAAATATAATCAATACTATAAGGAAAAATAATTGTGCACGTTTATTCTTAATAATTGAAAGTAAGAAATCAAAACCATAAGAAAAGAAAAGAGCCACAGGTATAAAGAAAATAATTGTGTATCTCTCAGCCCAGCCAATATTAAAATGACCCATTCCATGTAATGAATAAACAAAAAAGAACAAAAGGAAAAATCCTGACGAAAACCAAGCAAGAGGTTTATTCTTTTTGAATAAAGACCAAGCACCAATTAAAGACAGAATAGTCACAAATAAAGGATTAATTAAATCTTCAAAAAAGAATTTTAAGTTTCTAGGAACATTATCTTGGAAAAAAGTTAAAGTTTGAGAATCTGAGGAAGTAATACCATTGAAATTATTTGCATTAAAAGTATAAACAATATGAGGTAAATAAAAAGAAGCACAGACAACACCTAGTAAAAGGATTATTATCGAAAGAGATTTTGCCTTTTTATTTTTGGTAATAAGTTTCCATGTTTTTTTGAAATTTTTATCATAAAGGTAAATAAACCACAAAGTCAAAGGTATAAAAAAGACTGCTTCAAATCTGAATTGAACAACAATAATTAAAGTTATAGCTGTTAAAGCTAATAGATTAAAAGAATTTTTCTTAATATAAAGATAAGAGAATATGAATAATAAAAGTATGAAGAAAAGAGATGATATTTCTGAAGTCATACTGCCTGAAAACTTTAAATGAACAGGAATAACTGCTAATAAAAGAGAAGCAATTAATGCTAATGATTCTTTCTTTGAAACTATATATACAAAAATAAACATGAGAAAAATGGATAACGCTCCTAAGACCGAATTAACAAAGAATAGAGCATTATATCCTGGATTAAACAAATAGGTAAAAGAAAGAACAAAAGACCAACCAGGGGCCCATATAGGCGGAATACAATCATCACACACACCCGCTTGAGGATCTAAACACTCGCAAAAAGTTTGTTGCGAGTATAAAGTATTTGAAACTTCTTTATAGGAATACTCATCATTGAAATGTTGATGAATATGATCAATATAAAAAAGCCTAAGAGCTAAAGCCACAATGAAAATCGCAATTAATATGAATAAAGTTTTCTTTGAGACTTTTGGAAAATTAAGTTTTTTTCTAGATAAATAGAGAAAAACAAAAAAGAAAGCAAACACTATAGCCAATAAAAAATAATAATTATTTATTACAAAACTGTAAAAATCCATCACGCCTCAACTAAAATAAAAGAATCACTCAATATATAGTTTTCTATGTTTTATCTTAAGTTTTCAAGAAAAGATATATAAAACCAGGAATTACTTTGAACTATAATGATTAATCTTCCTGCAGAATGGATAGTGAACTTAGCATCAAGTCTTCTGTTTATTATACTAACAGGATATATTATTTGGAAAAAAAAAGAGATAGCAAAACATCTTCCTAAAGTTAAAAGAAAAACAATTCTCTTGCTCACAATTTTAGTTGTTGCAGCAATTATAGTATCTGCAGTATTCATACCACATCATTTTAAATGGTTTACAGATGAACCTGACGCACTTGAAAGAGGGAAAAGAATAATTGTCGCCCAAGAAGAACCAACAAGATTTATTCATCCAGTAGGTTGGTCTGTTGAGTTGAGTTACTTGTTTTTAATGTTTGGACTATCAGCAAACAACGCACTATTTTTTAATAGTATATTATATGGCCTAGGAATAATAGGAGTATTTCTAATTGGATACTGGCTGACAAGAAAAGAAGAAATAGGATTATTTGCAGGATTAATTTATGCAAGCGTGCCAACAATATTAAGCTACTCAGGAACTGCAATAAATAATATCTCATCAAATTTTTGGCTTGTATTTGCAATAGCATTAATCATTTTATCATATAGAACAAAAAGTAAAGAGATAGATATTCTTGCTATCATCTTAATAGGTATTGCAAGTATTTTTAGAACAGAAAACTACTTTTTATTTGCATATTATCTAATAGGAGCATTTATTTTTAAGAAAGATAAAAAAGCAGTATTAAGATTAGTGCAAATTGGATTACTCATATTTATTCTAACAGTTCCAAACTTAGTTAATAATATGGGATTGTATTTGAACAATGATTTGGCGGCAGGAAACACAGGTCATGGAGAACAAACATGGGGATTGGATAACTTTGAAAGAAACAAAGAAACATTTCAAGGATTAGTTACAGGCAGCTTACACCCATATTTAATTACAATTACTTATCTTGTAGGAATAATTATCGGCCTATGGAAAAGAAGAAAAGAAACACTCTTTTTGCTTGCATGGATGATACCTTTATTATTAGCATTCACACAATATTTTCACGCACCACCAAGGTTTCTTATAGGAATATACCCAATTATCGCAGTATTTTCTGCAATTACAATCAATCATGTTCTTGAAGAAATAGGAATAAACAAGAGAAAAAAACAAAGAGGTTTTAGCAGAGGGTTTTTAACAAATTTAATTGTTTTATTAATAATAATTATTGCAGTGCCAGGAATAAAAGCACTTGCAGATAATCCATGGCCAGCACATACATTAGCAACTTATACGCCTGCATATTTAGAAGATAATTATGAAGATTGCATAATAGTTGCACAACATGAAACAAGTATAAGAGCGACAACCAATCTTAAAACAATAAAATCCTCAGAATTTGTTAGAATGCAAAGACAGACAGAAGGGCAGTGTTACTTATACTTTGAAGACATGTACTGCGATGGAACATTTGGACACGCAGAAGAATGTCAAATAATAAAAAAATATTACAAAGCAGAATTAATAGAAACATTCAAAGAAGAAACTGACAAAACAAAAAACGAATTGAAAATCTATAAGTTAGAATCTTGGAAATAATAAAAAATAATAAGATTTGAAAATTAGAAATAATCTTGAATTAAGAATTCTTTAAACAAAAACTCAAAAGCTTCAAAAGATAAATATCTTGAAATAATAATTCTAGGCATAGCAAAACCAGATTCTTTACAAGATTTAAATTCAGTAGTAAGAGCAGATGAATAACCTGCATTTTTTGTCAAATCTGCAATCTCTTGATTAAAACCACCATAAGGATAAACAAAAGAAGAAACATCTGTTTTTAGTTTTGACTCAAGAATCTTTTTTGATTCAGATAATTCAAACTTTATATCTTCATTTGAAAGGGAAGTTAAGTTTTTATGTGAAAATGAATGTGAACCAATAAAATGATTTTCTGCTATTAAAGTTTGGATATTTGACCAAGAAAGAAAATTTGAATAAGTTTCACTTGGAGGTATATTTTCACCATCAATCCAATTAATTGTGATGAAAAAGTTTGCTTTAATATCTAATTTGTTTAGAATTGGAAGAACAACTGAATGCACAGATTCTCTGCCATCATCAAAAGTAATTGCGATTTGTTTATTTTTATTATTGTTTAGTTTCTTAAAATCAAGTTTGTCAATGGTTAAAAATTTGAACTCTAATTTTTTAAGAAAAGATAATTGTTTTTCAAAAGAACTCTTTGAAACACACCACGCAGAGTTTACATCACCAATATCATGATAACAAAGAATAGGAATTTGAACCGATGATATATATTCTTTGATTTTTGATTTTAGAATTTCAGCTGCTAAATTGTTTTTTAGAGCTTCATAAGATTTAATCATAAAATAATAAATCTCAAAAGTATTAAAATCAACAAATTTGGTTTCAATATCAGGATGTCTTTCGATAATTTTTGAATAACGCTTAAGACTAAAAAGAGCAGTGTCAACAGCGCTCGAAGCAAAAACTAAATTGTCATTATTAGTAGCAGCACAGTGTCTCTCAAGTTCAACAGCGCAGTTTAAATTAATAGAGTTATATTCTAGAGACTTAATCATAGAAGCCTGGGCTTGAAGCGGTTGCTTTAATTTGAAATACGAAGAACTCATTTCATAATGCATAGTAGATAATAACTCAGAGTCTTTTGTAAGATTCATGCCTTTTCTTAAAGTTTGAATTGCACGATAATATAATCTAATATTAAGATATTCTCTTGCAAGTTCCAAATAAGCTTTGGCGTTTTTTGGTTCTCTAAGAACTTTTTTTCGAGTAATATTAACGTAAAAAAAACGTTTCTTCCTAGACCGTTTAGGATCAAGTTGAGCATAATGGTGAACTGGAACGGATAGCTTTTCAAGCTTAATAGTTAATTCATTTATTGAAGGCTCAACCATTTCATGAACCGCACCTGTAAATTCAATCTTAGGATTGTTTGGAAACAAACGAGCTTTTTCACTAATCCAATAAAAAGGCATATCCCTCGACATATCACTGTATGTATCACTAGTATCTTCAGAATTTTTGAAACTCTTATATGGATCCTTGGAAAAAACATAGTTTTTTGTCTCAATAAGAAATGCGACATTCTTTTTTTCCATAGCTTGTTTTATTGCCACATGATCCTTTAAAGATAAACATTCATCCGGATCTAAAAATAAAATCCAATCGCCAGTAGCGTTTTTAAGAGAAAGATTTCTAGGTTTACTAAAATCATCATCCCATTCTTGATGAATAACTTTTGCACCAAAATCTTTCGCGATTTGTATAGTATTGTCAGTACTACCAGTATCAACTAAAATTATCTCATCAACCAGACCTTTAACACTATCTAAACAATCTTTTAAGAAAAAATCTTCATCTTTTGCAATCATACAAAGACTTAATTTTTGAGACATAAACACTAAAAAAGGAATTAGCTTTAAAAAGGTAACTAGATAACATAATTATGATAAGTTAATAATATCATTAAAAGCATGTGTTTAAGACGAGAATGGGAGTTAATTTAAGAATAAATTTACCGAAAAGTATTTAATTCTTCAACCATTCTGAAAAAACAAGGGGGATCGTTATAAAATGAGTGAAAATAGCATATTAGACAACATTGAAATTCATAAAGACTTTGCAATAATCTCAGTCAATCCAAAATTATATCCATTAAGCGTAATCTATTCGGCAGCATACTGGTTATTAGATAGAGTTCACATAATAGTTGATGGAGACCCAGAAACAGAAATCCTAATTGAAATAAGACCAAAAAAAGACGAAGAATTAGATTTGAAAGAAATTGGTTATGAATTTAATGACGAGCTAATAAACTATTCAGTGTATACTGTGCAAGCAACAAGAAATCAAAAATTAAGAGAAAGAATAATTGATAATGCGCTTGCAAACATTGAACCAGTTAAAACAGGAAATATGAATCAAGGAAATGTAAGATGCGATGTTCCAAATCAAAATCAAGCACCAGATCCTACAAGATTTAACCGGCCAAATGATGAGCAAGATATTTCTCGAGTTGCAAGCTACAGAAATAGACGAGAAGACTTTCTAAAACAATAAAATGGATTCTCTAACATTTGAGAAGGATAAATGTACAATTAAACTAAATGATAGGTTTTATTCTAAAGAAGTTATAGAAATAGCTATAAACTCAAGTAAAGAAAATATAAAACTAACAAAAGAAGGTATGATTGAAATAAAAGGTAAGAAGAAAGCAGAGTTAGAATTAAAAGCTCGAGACTTTTGCGATAAACTATTATCAATCATACAAGAAAATTAATCAAATATAACATAAAATGGCTTTAACAATATTTAACCAAGAATCAGGAAGAACAATCTCAAATAATGATTATGTTGTAAATTATTATCACACACACAAATATGATAATGAGCACATATTAGTTACAGTCAATCATGGGGGTTGGGTAGTTCTTGACAAAAGAGAATTTGACCTTCTCAGATTTAATAGATTAAATGAAGATAAACAATTAAAAAGCTTACTTGAAGAAAAAGGACTAATTCTAACATCTAATAATAAAAATTTTATTTTGAAAGCAACTAAGAATAAATATCATCATACAAACAGAGGAACAAGCTTACACATATTAGTTCCGACACTTAGATGCAATTTAAAATGTATTTACTGTCATGCCAAATCAGTATCACCAGATAAAAAAGGACATGATATGACAATAGAAACTGCAAAAAAAACAGTTGACTTTATTTTCCAAACAACCTCCAGCGTAATAACAATAGAGTATCAAGGTGGAGAACCAACTCTAAACATGGAAATTGTAAAATACATACGAGAATATGCAGAAGAAATTAATAAAATTCACAAAAAAGAAATCAGGTTTGTAATTGTTACAAACTTCACAACATTAACGCCTGAAATATTAGATTACTTTGTTGAAAAGAAAATTGATTTATGCACTTCATTAGATGGACCAAAAGAATTACATAATCATAATAGAGGGTACGTTGGAAATCCTGCAAGTACTTACGATAAAGTAATTGAGTCAATAAAATACTGTCAATCAAAAGGAGTTGCTATGGGCGCACTTCCAAGCATCACAAGAGAATCATTAAATTATCCGATAGAGATCATAGAAGAATATAGACGTTTGGGATTTGATAGTTTAATGTCAAGAAATCTAAACTTCATGGGATTTGCAAAAGAATTATGGAGTAAGATTGGATATTCACCAGAAGAATACTTGGAATTCTTTGAAAAACAAGTAGACTATATGTTGGAATTAAATAAAAAAGGAACAGTATTTGTAGATATGAAAATAAAGTTTATTCTGCAAAGATTATTATCAGTAGAACCTAGAACATTCACTTGCTTTGGAGCACCATGTGGAGCAATTGTAGGCCAAATAGCTTATGACCAAGAAGGAAATATATTTACTTGCGACGAAGCAAGATCAGATGACATGTTTAAGATTGGAAATGTTCGCACTCACACCTATAAAGATATCATAAAAAATTCTGCTTGTAAAATAGTGGATATCACATCAGGATTATCAACGATGTGCGATAACTGCCACTGGCAACCATACTGTGGAACATGCATTGTAGCAGTAAAAGGAGCACAAGGAAATGTTGTAACAAAACTTGCATGGGACCATGAATGTAAAATCAGAATGGGACAATTAGAATATATCATGAAAAAAATAATCTTTGATAAAGATGCAAGAGAAATATTTCAACATTGGGCATACCCAAAGAAATTTCCATTTCCATTCAAACATAGACAAACAAAAGAAATTGATCCTAATCAACAAAGAATATTAGAATCAGTAAGCCAAACTAAAAGATCATAGATCTTTTTGATCATCGGTTTAAAAAAAAACCTCAGAGACGATTATAAAATTAGAATTATAATATGAAGTTGAAATAAAATGGTAGACATGGTTGATATAAAAGTCGGATACACTTGTAATAATGACTGCTTTCATTGCGTAATTGCAGATAAAAGAAGAGGATTAATACGAGAAGGTAAAAGTACTGATAGAACTATCGAAGAAATAATGGATCACATTAAAGATGCGATCAACCAAAAAGCAGAGACAGTTGTATTAACAGGTGGAGAAATAACCATTAGACGAGAATTCTTTCAAATACTTGATTTTGCAGCAAAAAATGTATCTCACATAAATTTACAAACAAATGGTCGAATGTTTTTCTATGATGAATATGTAAACAAAGTAATATCATATCCAAATGTAAATGCAACAATAGCAATACATTCATGCAAACCAAAAGTTCATGAATGGATAACAGGCGCAAAGGGTAGTTTTGAACAAACAATTCAAGGAATAAAGAATTTGATTAAAGCAGGAATGAAAAACCGTATCGGTGGAAAAATAGTGATTTCAAAATTAAATATGGATCACATATCAGATATAGTTCAAATGTGCAATGACATAGGATTAAAATCAATTAACATCGCATTCCCACATGCAATGGGAAATGCAAAATTAAATTTTTATGATTGTATACCAAAATATTCTGAGATTGCAGACGAAATAATAAAAACAACAAAATTAAGCATTAAATTAGGGATGCATATTGACTGGGAAGCCATACCATTATGTTTTCTAAAAGGATATGAAACATTTGCATCCGAACTTATAATGGTAGAACACGCAGTTCTAAAAGATTTAACTCATACAGATCAAAATTATACAAAAGCCAGACAAACAACTGCAAAAAGAAAAGGACCACAATGTAAAGAATGTAGATGTAATAATATATGCGAAGGTGTATGGGATGATTATGAAGAAGGATATGATGTTTCAGAATTAAAACCATATCCAATGAAGGGACCTAATGATTATATTGCTGATCCAAGAGAATTTGAAAGTTTTAAACTAAGACAAGTACCTTTGTTTAAAAGAAACATAAACACAATAG
>Ga0307929_1001600_pt1 | contig 16461 bp, 18 predicted proteins | sample AceLakmetage1330_FD_203160 | JGI IMG/M metagenome (GOLD analysis project Ga0307929, IMG submission 203160) | Saline water microbial communities from Ace Lake, Antarctica - #1330 | ecosystem: Environmental > Aquatic > Non-marine Saline and Alkaline > Saline | place: Antarctica: Ace Lake...
TGATATCATTTGGCTCCGCGTCTACGACCCAATATTCGTTGTGTCCGGCAGGACATGTGGGTTATTTAAAAAATTGGGTCTTGGAAGTCACTTCGGCCTTAACTTGATTAAGGGTTTCCGTAAGGACGGCAATGACATTTTCCCGGATATCCCCTCCTACCACAATGTACATGACGTCCTCCCCCACCTGAAGTTCTTTTTCTTCGGCAATTTCCACGATGACATCAACGATACCCGGCCTGTTTTTCTGGAAAACCACAATTTCCTTAAGTCTTTCATGATTCACAGTGACTTTCAGTCCTGTGACATCTTCTCCTTCCCTGGATGTGGCGCGAACCACACCATTGTGACATAGAATCATACCTGCTTTATGGTAATCCGGATGGGCTTTGAGTCGGTTGATCATTTCTTGAACATTCATATGCTATTTTCCTCCCTAAATATTTTTTTGGGCTTGGTTCTAACGTCGGCCACTTGTAGTCAGTACTAAACCTCACTTAAAAATATTTATTATATTATTAAATAGTTACATCGCAATAATCTTAAAAAAAATTAGAAGTGGCCGGTCTTAGAACCAACCCCATTTTTTTCATCATCATCATCATCATCATCATCATCATCATCATCATCATCATTGTCATCGTTGTCATTATTATTCCACGATTTTGAATCCATACTACCAAGCGCACTGGCCTGATGCCATTTTTATAAAATTCGTTTTAAAAAAATTGACCATTGAATTTCACAATTAATGGACGAGATTAAAATTTAAACCAAATTAACATAAGAACATTTTTAAGAATAGTAAAGTGACATTGAAATGGATCCCATTTAAGGGCTTGCCCGGGTGATTAAAAAATGATAATTGTTCAATTTGTCGTCGACAAAAATCGTCGGTGGGGAACACATGAACCATGGAACAGGATGTTTTTTATATGAAAAGAGAACGAACCATTTTCACCCAAGAAGATATTGAGCGGGCCATCACCCGGATGTCCTATGAAATAATTGAGGCCCACAAGGGGGTAAAGAACATTGCCCTGGCAGGGATTTTGACCCGGGGAGATTTTCTTGCAAAACGAATTCAGCATAAAATAGAGATGCTGGAAGGCGTACAGGTTCCCATGGGAGTCATGGATATTAATCTCTACCGGGATGACTGGACCCGCATCAGCCATCACCCCATTGTCAGGCCTTCAAAAATGCCTTTTTCCGTGGATGACAAGCAGGTAATCCTTGTGGATGATGTGCTTTTTACCGGACGGACCATCCGGGCCGCCATGGACGCCCTCATGGATTTTGGCCGTCCCCCCCGCATTGAACTTGCCGTGCTTGTGGATCGGGGCCATCGAGAACTGCCCCTCCAGGCCGATTATAAAGGCACCACCGTTGCCACCCTGCACAGTGACACCGTCAATGTGTTTCTGAAGGAATATGATGGTGAGGACAGGGTGTTCATTGAACAGGATAATAAATCATGAGTACATTACTGCATAAAAAAGAGGTGCCCCGGAATATCCGGCTGGCCATTGTATCCGTCTCTACCACCCGGGGAATTGCAGAGGATAAAAGTGGTATCTGGATGAAAAAAGAGATCAAAAAAGAGGGCCATGAAACCGTGGTGCATCATGTGGTCACCGATGAGGTCAATGCCATCCAGGAGATGGTGAACCATGTGGTTAACGACGTGGGTCCCCATGTGATTCTCATGTCCGGCGGTACGGGCTTAAGCCCCCGGGATGTCACTGTGGAGGCGGTGTCTCCACTGTTTGACAAAGAACTCACCGCCTTTGGCCCTTTGTTTGCACAGCTCAGTTTTGAAGAGATTGATTCTGCAGCCATCATGTCCCGGGCCACGGCCGGAATTATTCGTAATACCATCGTATTCTGCATGCCCGGAAGCCTCAACGCCTGCAAACTGGCCTGCCAAAGTCTGATTTTTCCGGAACTTGGGCATCTGGTGAAACATCTGTCCGAGGCTCCCTGAGCGATGAAGTTATAACCTGAAAATATGAGGTGAATCATGGAAGCACTTGAAACATTACTGGATGAATGGGAAGATACAGAAACCCTTACCCGAAAGGCCTTTATTGCCATTAAAGATCACATCATGGCCATGGAGGGAATAACCCTGGAGTTCAACGCCCGGCCCGGTGTGAGCTATTCCCTTCGTCCCCGACACAACAATCAGTCAAATCGAAAATTGTTTGCCATGGCAGATGTCATTGATGATGATCCCACGGAACGGTGGTTGTCTGTCTGTTTTTATGGAGATATGGTCACCGACCCCGATGAGATGGGAGACCTGATCCCCGAAGGACTCATGGGGGATGATGGCTATTGTTTTGACCTTGATGAATATGATGAAGGGGCCGTTGAGTATATCAAGGCACGATTGACAGAAGCATTTGAATTAGCTGCATCAGAGTCCTGAAAAACGTTTACAGTCTTCTGAGCCGCTTGCAGAAATAAGATCCTTCAGGCCTAATCACATCATGTGGTTTCTATATTATTGCTTTGTCAATATATAGTGTTTTTGCGAGTAGAAAAGTTATTTCTGCAAAAACCTCTTCTGGGGTGGGCTTTTCCATACATTAAACGGGGTTGGTTCTAAGACCGGCCACTTCTAATTTTTAAGAAATTCACAGTACTGTAACTATTTAATAATATAATAAATATTTTTAAATGAGATTTAGCACTGACTGCAAGTGGCCGACGTTAGAACCAAGCCCCATTAAACCACTATTCATGGAAAAGTCCCGCCTTGGAGACTTCCAGAAATAAATTAATGTTACGAAAAAGTGTCAACCAGTGAATGAAGGATGCTTTGGTATTATACTTTAAACCGAATATTTAAAATATCTCCATCTTCCACCGTATACTCCTTTCCCTGGACATACATTTTCCCCACTTTTTTAAGTTCTGCTTCAGATCCATGGGTCATGAGTTCATCATACTTGATCACCTCGGCCCGGATAAAACCCCGTTGGAGATCTGAATGAATGACCCCGGCGGCCACGGGGGCTGGAGACCCTTTTCTCACCAGCCACTGCCTGACCTCGTCCTGCCCCACGGTGAGAAAAGAGATAAGTCCCAATGCCTTGAGGCACAGTCGGGTCAGCCCCCCCAGTGCAGTCTCTTCAATGCCAAGATCCTCCAGAAATTCTGCTTTTTCTTCCTCGTCGTCCAAAAGACAGATTTCAGATTCCACCTTGGCAGACACCAGCATGGCTTCCATTGCCTGGGTTTCACAGGAGGTATTGAGCTCTTCAAGCAGGGCCGTATTCCCAAGATCATCCTCAGACACATTCACAGCCAGGATCATCTGTTTTCTGGTGATAAAAGGATAGCTTCTTATCATGAATTCTTCATCATCGGTGAGTTCCATGAGGCGAAGGGGGATTTCCTGCTCCAGGTGGGCCTGCATTATTTTCATGAGTATCAGTTCTTTTTGTTGATCCTCATCTTTTTTCTTTTTAATCAGCTCTTCAATACGTTCAATGCGTTTTTCCACAAAGATCTGATCGTGCATCAACAACTCTCCATTGACCATTTGGGTATCCCGCAGTGGGTCCACAGATCCTTCGGCATGGTAGATGGCATCATCTTCAAAGGCCCGCACCACATGGCAGATGGCGTCCATGTCAGCAATGTCCCGGAAGATATCTCCCCGGGCAATGTTTTCCTGTTCCATCTTGGGTAACAACACAAGATCAATGCGGGCCCGTACCTCTTTTTTGGGGGCGTACATCGCCACCATGTTATCAAACCGACTATCAAGGATATCTGCGGTACCCGGGATGGGTTTTGGGGCACCTCCCTGCTCTTTGAGTTCACTGCCTGTCAATATCTGAAATAAGGTTTTTTTTCCGGTCTGGGCCAGACCGATGATTCCAATTTTCATTGCGTTTTGTCCTTAATCTATTTAAATTAGATGATGCTCAATGATAAGGTTTCCGGGTCAGATTTTCGGGAAATCATGGATATGACAGACATTAAATTTGGGGTTGATCATAAGATGGGGCCACTATACGGGAGAGGAATCAACACCCATCACAAACGCTTGGAATAATAGTTTTTATTTTCAGAGTTTAAAATTCCACCACAAGATGGCCAACGTTATGATCAAGCCCTTAAATTTTATAACTTGAACGAAATAGCTTGCCTTTTGGCCCACCTACTGCGTTACATCAAAGGCCAGATAGGGCCGAGCTTCTAAACCTTTAATGTGTCTTGTAGATGAACCACCAGATTTTATAGATTTGGTCTGCGCTATTTCTGTCCAACTTATTTCATCTACGGTCCTAATCTTTGAATGTCTGTTGGATTTTTTCCACTGATTTTCGCTCCTGAATGAGAACGTCTATGCACGCTTGGTTTAATTTAGTGCCTCCCAATTTTTTCAATTCAACAAATGCATCGTAGTTTGTCCAGGCCTGCTTGTATGAACGCTCACTTGTAAGGGCATCAAAGATATCTGCCACGGACACAATCTGGGTTTCAATTGGAATTTCATCATTTTTTAGTTGGTTAGGATATCCTTTACCGTCAATGGTTTCATGGTGACTCTCTGATATATTACGTAAAAGGGAGATGTGTTCAAAGGATTTTAATCCCATCTGCGTCACAATGGTGTCAATAATGTCACGACCCTTGGTGGAATGGGTTTTCATAATCTGCCACTCTGCCTTGGTGAGTCTTCCCGGCTTCAAAAGAATGTGATCGGGGATTCCAATCTTCCCGATATCATGGAGCGGGGCAAATAAAAACAGGTGCTCAATCATTTCATCATTCAAATGATATTTTTCAGATTTTGCCAATTGCTGGGCAATCAGGCGTGAATATCGAGCCATCCTTTCCAGATGATTTCCTGTTTCCGGATCTTTATAACTCACAAGGTTTAACACACTTTTAAAGGAACCGATCATGGCCCGTATGGCGTTAAGCCTATTCACTATAAGGCAGTTGATGAGCTTGGAAAAAATATTGAGTATTGAAAGAGATACCATGGTGAACATTTTTTTTTCATAGGAATTAAAGAAAACGACCCCCAGAAATTTTTCTCCATCCACCATGGGAACTGCATAACTTGAACCATAGCCCTGGGCAGCAATGTTTTTTGTGTGTTCATTTTCACCATTTTTAAACAGATCCAGATCATTTACCAGTCGGGGACAGTGCAAGTTTCTCAGTTTGTTCAGGGAAGATGCGGTATCAATATCACAGGAGTAAGCGCTTATGGGGTCATCCATACCACTGTGGATAAATGATGACAGACCCTTCATTTCAGGGTCATACAGTATGACAGCAATGCGGTGGACAAACCCAAAATGCGCTTTCACAGCCCTGTGGATAATTTTAATTTTATCATTAAAGGTATTATTGGTATGAAGATTTTCCAACAATCCATCGGTTATAAAAATATCCTTCATGCTTTCTCCCTGATTCCAGTGTACGGGCCTGGGGTTTAAATCGGCTGACGTCCGAAAATTGCGGCTTGATCATAACTTCGGACACTTGCCACAATTGGTGGTCCAATGAACAGATTAAAGTCTGGCCTGGATCACCTTGTGGAGGATATCTTTTACAAAGTCTTTCATGTTTTCCGTGGCATAATTGCCCAGGTAGAATTCTTTTTTGGCAGCAATGGCTTTATCTGTGAGAAGTTTGTCAATGCCTTCGGAGAGCACCTGGGACAGGTAGGCTTCGTCCGTGATATAAAGATCCAGTACAGCAAGGGTTTTAATCCTGAAGTTTCCCAATATGGTTGGGGGCTTATGATAAAAAAAGCCCGATTGCCTTGGTCGGGGATAATCTTTCAGTCCAAAAATTATATTTGGCGATGGCTGGTTCACAACAATCCTCCTTTCCGCGCATGATGGACAACAATTATAGTGTAGACCATTTGAAAAATCAAGTAAGGTAAAAAAACCATCAGCCGCATGGGACCTGGAATGGTTATCATCCACAAGGCCCCCAATCCTTGTAAAATGGCAACAACCCAATAAAAAACAGTGACTTTAAAATGGGTAAAACCCAATCGGTTAAATAGTTGATACAAATGAGTGCGGTGGGCTTGAAATACATTTTCTCCCTTGAAAAGTCGCCTTAAAAAAGTAAAACCGGTGTCATATATAAAATGAAAAAGAAGCAAAGGTATTACCAATAAGGAGGTATGGGCATTGTCATACAGTGATGCAATGATGGGCAATGTGGCAAAGGTAAAACCAAGGAATGTACTGCCGATGTCCCCCATGAAAAGCTTGCCCCGGGGAAAATTAAAAATCAGAAAGCCTGCCACGCCCGCCACAAGGGTATAGGATACCATGTAGGCAAAATCACTGCCCTGAATATAGGTTATGAGGCAGAAAAAACTTCCTGCAATGATGGCATTGCCCCCGGCCATGCCGTTGAGCCCATCCATGAAATTATAAGCATTAATCATGCCCAATATCCACCAGAAGGTGATAAAATATCCCAAAACACCCAATGAACGATTGGTGAAAAAAGGCAAATCAGGAGGAAAATCCACCCGGTGAATGATAATTCCAAATCCAATCGCCACAAGAACGGCAATGACATGGGTAACAAGGCGGATGTAAAATGGGTTTTTTTTGACATCATCATACAGGGACATGCCAGCAATAAGCAGACTGGAAAAGGTGAATCCCAGAAAAAAATGTTCTGAGATCATTGTTTTTCCTGCAAATAAATAGAGTATCAGCATGCTCAAAAAAAAGGTAACCACAATGGCAATCCCCCCGATGGTGGGGGTGGGTTTCTTATGGGAGGAGCGCCCGTTGGGGATATCCATGATTCGGGTGCGTTTGATCAAAAAAAGGCTGATGGCGGCGGATACCAGCAAAAGTGCTAAAGCAAACGAAAGGTGACATGTCAATGAAAAATTTAACATGATTTTTTTTATCTTGAATTGTGCTTTGGGTCAAGATAAAAGTATAGCCTTACCCTCCCCATTCGCTCATTTTAAGGTTTAAATCATTAATTTTGAAGATCAGACATTGTTATCAAATAGAATTTAACAAATTTGTACATTTTAAAATTATGTTTTGCTCTTTTTTGATTTTAAATCATGTTTTTAAATCGACTAACCACAATATATTGTGGTATTAAAATTAATGATTACATAAAAAAAATAAGCGAATAGGGAGTTACCTGTTGGTAAAGCAGGACAAACGCATTAAAATTTCAACATCAATAAATTCAAAGAGCCAAATTTTATAAGGTATAACCGCACCCATACCACAATTTAACCGTTTTAAATGATCAGCCCCACGCATTGACCAAACGGGAAACCTATAAAAAACAATAAAACATCGTTGTAATAAGTATATCGATGTTGATGAATTTTTCAAATTTACCAGATATGTGGTAGAAAATCGCCCATTACCCATCACTACCCTTGGGCTTCTTTATTGACTTTTTGACCGGATACATATATTGATGGGGGCAAGATTGAAAGCTGAAAAGAGTAAAAAACAGTGTACGTTAACCATGGAGTTTATACTGGGGGTGCTGTGAAAATTACGGGAGTTCAAACCGCATCAGGTTCTGGAATTCTGGTGATCCATATCCCTTGGTCTTCAGAAAAAAATTGATAGATTATAAAGTATTCTCACGAGAAGTAACACTGATGAACCCGCTGGGCCTCCATGCCAGGCCAGCGGCCATGATTGCAAAAATTGCCAGAACCGCAGAAAAAAACATCTGGCTGGGAGATGAAAATCACAAGGCGGATGCCGCCAGTGTCATTGATATTCTCTCCATCAGCGGAACAAAGGGAAAGGTTTTTGTCCTGGAGGCTGAATCGGAAAATGACCTCCCCCTGCTGGAAGCCATCGTAGTCGCCTTTAAAAATGGGTTTGGGGAAATGACAAATGGACAAAGCTGAATCAAAAGAGATGGTGCTCAGGGGGATCAGCGGTGCGCCGGGGATCTGCATAGGCAAAGCCTATCTGGTGGACCGGGAGGGTGTGGATCTTATCAAGCGCTACGCCATTGTTGAACGGGATATCCCCGCCGAGGTCAATCGGTTTAAAAATGCCGTTAAAAAAGCCAAGGATGAGCTCAAGGCAGTGGTGGAATCTTTGGGAGAAGATTTCTCCAGCCAGGTGGACATACTGGAAACCCATCTGGTGCTGTTCAAAGACAAACTTCTTTACGGCAAGACCATTGACTCCATTACCCAGGAAAAAATCAATGCCGAATGGGCCTTGAAAAAAGTGACCCGCCAGGTAAAGAACATGTTCCAGCGCATGGAAGATGATTATTTAAAATCCAGGGTGGCGGATATTTCCCAGGTTTCAGAGCAGATTATGCGCCAGCTCATGGGGGCCCAGGATATAAAAATTTCTGACATCCGCATGCGGGTGATCCTGGTGGCCCACGATCTTTCCCCGGCAGATACCAGCCAGATTCAGTTGGAGCACATCAAGGGATTTGTCACCGACCGGGGTGGCCGGGACTCCCACACCAGCATCATTGCAAAATCCTTGAACATTCCTGCCGTGACAGGCCTTGGAACCGCCACGGTCAACGTGCAAAATGATGATATCCTAATTGTGGACGGCTCCACGGGCCAGCTTATCATTAACCCCGAAGAAGACACCCTGTTTCGGTACGAGGAACGCCGGGCACGGTATGAGCAATACCGGGCACTTATTACCCGGGAGAGCCATCTGCCGTCGGTAACCCTGGATGGGCATGCCATGAAACTCATGGCCAACATTGAACTGGTGGAAGAGGTGGTGTCGGTGCGGGACAATGTCGCCCATGGAATAGGCCTGTTCCGCACAGAGTTCATTTACATAGACCAGAAACGTTTTCCCACGGAAGAAGAGCTCTTTGACCGGTATCGGGAGGCTGTGGAGTTGATGACCCCCCAGCCGGTGACCATCCGAACTCTGGACATAAACGGCGACAAGGTCCTGCCTTATTTCAAGAATATCGGTGAAGAAAATCCCGCGCTGGGACTTCGGGCCGTGCGGTTTTCCCTCCAGCGACCGGAAATATTTCTCACCCAGATCCGGGCTATCCTTCGGGCTGCCGCCTTTGGTAATATTCGCCTGCTCATCCCCATGATCACCTGTGTGGAAGAAATTATTGAGGTCCGGAAATTACTGGATCGCGCCATTATGGATCTGACCAACGAGGAGATGGTCTTTAACAAGGATATCCCCCTGGGTATTATGATTGAGGTGCCATCGGCGGCCATCATGGCCGATGAACTGGCCAAACATGTGGATTTTTTCAGCATCGGCACCAATGACCTCATCCAGTACTCCCTGGCCATTGATCGCAACAACCGCCAGGTGGCACACCTCTATCGCCCTTTGAACCCGGCGGTACTCCGGCTCATAAAGATGGTGGTGGATGCAGCCCACAGGCAAAATATTATTGTCACCATCTGTGGAGAAATGGCCGGAGATCCCGTCAATGTGCCGGTACTCATGGGGTTGGGCTTCACCGAACTTTCCATGAACCCTGGCTCCATTCCCGTAATTAAACAGGTGATCCGAAAGCTCAATTACCAGAATGTCTGCAAAACAGCAAAAACAGTGCTGAGCATGGATAACACCGAAGAAATTTACCGATTTGTCCAGGCAACATACAAGGATATCCTTGAATAGTTTGGGGTTGATCATAAGATAGGTCAGTCATCCGGTTGCTGAATCCATACCGTCTTAACTCCTCTGCAATGATAGAATTTATTTTTGTCTTTAAAAAAATTGGTTCAGAGTGGCCGATGTTATGATCAAACCCGATAGTTTCCATTCCCTGATGGACAAGCCATTACTAAATTTGGATCAGAATCCATGAGGGCTCAGAACCACACCGAGAACCAAAATTCAAAATGGATGAGGATGAACACAGGCGCAGGACTTTTAACAAGAAAGTCATTGTAACCCAGCGTCTCAAAACTAATAATAAAATTCAGACAGGTCGTTAATAAATGGAATCTGATCACATAAAAATTATTGCAACCAATCGCAAGGCACGGCATGAATATCATATTTCCGATGAGGTGGAGGCTGGCATTGTACTGGTGGGCACTGAGGTGAAGTCCATCCGGGAGGGCAGAGTCAATATCAAAGATTCCTATGCAGACATTAAAAACGGTGAGATGTTTCTCAGACAACTTCACATTTCCCCTTACGAACGCGCCTATTATGACAACCACGACGCCCTGCGTACCCGAAAACTGTTGCTCCATCGCCGGGAAATCAATAAACTCACCGTTAAGATCAATGAACGTGGATTTACCATTATTCCGCTGAAGATTTACTTCAAAAATGGCAAAATAAAAGTACAACTGGGTCTTGCCAAGGGTAAAAAACTCTACGACAAAAGAAATACAATCAAAGATCGGGACATGCAGCGGGATCTGGATCGGGAAAAGAAAAATTATTAAATTTTGGCTTGTATGGGTTTTTAGGTTTTTTTAAATACGGCAAGGTTTTACAATCTATTTATTTGTTACTTGCGGTGAAATTGTTTTTTAATAGAAGGACGTCAGGCCCTATCAAACAGAATTAAGTCCGAAAATTGAGCATTTAAATTAGGAAATGAATATGCCGTTGTGGGATAAGTCTACAAGTGTTGATCTATAATTTGAGCTATAATCTCCCCATTCGCTCATTTTAAGGTTTGAATCATTAATTTTAAAGATCAGGCATTGTTATCAAATAGAATTTAACAAATTTGTACATTTTGAAATTATGTTTTGGTCTTTTTTGATTTTTAATCATGTTTTTAAATCGACTAACCACAATATATTGTGGTATTTAAATTAATGATTGCATAAAATAAATAAGCGAATAGGGAGATAATTATAATGCTTTAGGCATAAATAAAAAGCCCTTATGCATATTAATAATCTGCATCAGTGGCAGGTCGTACGTTTCTCCGCCAGCCAACATGAACGGACTTTTACCAACATTTTTGGCACCTGACATAAAAGAAACAAAATTTTTGATATTTGCCATTGCTTTGAAAAGGAATTGAGTTTGTGTCTTGTCCCTGAAACTTTCTACCTGCTTTAATTTGCGTTTAACGATTTTTAGAAAATTATCCACGATTGATGTTGTGATGGTAATTCAGCTTCTCTGCTTAGGAGAAGTGTAGTGAACAGCATTTTCACGAAGATTATCAATACGTTTTTTTGCCAAAGGATGCTGAAAAGCCTTATCGTCTAAGTGTTTTAGCTGTGCCTTTAAACTCCCAGCATGTGTAGCAGTCTCCAGAATTTTTTTAATTTTCCTGTATAACTCCACGGGCAGACCGTATTCTGGCCCTGGCCTGCCCACAACGAAGCATGAAAGTCCGTCAGATTTGCCAGGACTTTCTTATAAATTGCATCAAATATTTTTTTGCTGTCCATCCTGATGGTTTTTTCTATTATGCCCATATCGTCTCCTCTTTCATCTTTTTAAAATTTAGGTTCTGTTGATATTTGCTCTAAGATTTTGATTTCACAAAGCCACAAAAGATTTTAAGAAGATGCAATGAGTTGATTTTATTGGAAGCAGTTTTGAAATGTCAATAGAACCTATATATGGAGATAATAATAATTTATTTCAGGATGTTAAGTTAGGTCAACACTTGTAGACTTATCCGATTTGGTCTGTACGGTTCTGGTCTTTTTGAACCCAGTTACCAGCCGCTAATGCCGTCCACAAGCTATCGCTATCAATGTGTCTCCGCCACCGATAATAGCACTTGAGCTGTAAATGGAAGCGACTGCTATTAATAAAAGGCAAAGTATATAAATTTAAAAAGTTTTTTGTGGGTTGTATCCATTAACACTATCTGATAAAAAAATTATTTTAAAAAGTCCTTTATTATCAAAGCAAGGGGGGAAATATGACTATTTTAATTACAGGGGCAGCAGGCTTCATAGGCTTCCATCTCACCCGGGCATTGCTGAGCTCGGGAAAACAGGTGCTGGGGATCGATAATCTTAACGATTACTACGATCCAACGCTGAAACAAGACCGTTTAAAACAATTAGAACACAATGAAAGTTTTCGTTTCAAGCAAGTGGATATTGCCCACCGTGATGCCATGGTTAGCCTGTTTTTAAAGAATAAATTTGACGTGGTGGTAAACCTTGCGGCCCAGGCTGGCGTGAGGTACAGCATTGAAAACCCCAACGCCTATGTGGATTCAAACCTCACAGGGTTTGCCAATATTCTGGAGGGATGCCGTCAGGGTAATGTAGGGCATCTGGTATATGCCTCCAGCAGTTCGGTGTACGGTGCCAATCGTAAAATGCCTTTTTCTGTAAAGGATAATGTGGATCATCCGGTATCACTGTACGCGGCCACCAAAAAATCCAATGAGCTTATGGCCCATGCCTACAGCCATCTGTATCAGCTCCCCGTAACAGGGTTACGGTTTTTCACGGTGTATGGACCCTGGGGACGGCCGGATATGGCATATTTTAAATTTGCCAAGGCCATTATGGCAGAAAAACCCATTGATGTTTATAACCATGGCCAAATGAAACGTGATTTTACCTATATTGATGATATTGTCAAGGGAGTAATCAAAGTTATGGAGATGCCCCCGGTTCCCAATGAAAATATCTATGAGGCCGGCACTTCCGCCCCCTATGGCATCTATAATATCGGCAATAACCACCCCGTGGAACTGAAAACATTCATTGAAATTCTTGAGACGCTTCTGGGAAAGAAAGCCAAAAAAAATATGCTGCCCATGCAGCCTGGAGATGTGCCCGCCACCTATGCTGATATCACCGAGTTGACATCCCGCACTGGATTTACACCTCAAACATCCCTTAAAAAAGGACTTGAGCAGTTTGTGAAGTGGTATCTCTCTTATTATTCATAATTATTCGAATCATCAACAGGTTGTTACGGAAATAAAAAAATTAGTTTTTCCCTAAAAAATTTGGAATCCAAAATGCTTGAAAATAAGGACTTCCTGCTTATCTGGCAATCCAGTTTCAGAAGGAAATCCTTGTTTCCGATAATGTCTATTAAAATAAAATGTGTAAATATTTGACATTTATCCAAATTATCGTTAATTAAGTGACAGGTGGTTTTTAAGATGTAAATAGCTGCCTGTGTTGGGAATCAGGAAGGCACAGATATTGTTTGGCTATGATTTCTGTTTAATTTTTAGTCTGCTCTGGATTGGTGTTTATTTGTTTTGCTCTTCATAAATTAGATTATTCAGAGGTCTTAATTGTTTGAGAATGTTGAGAATCTTAACATTACAGTGACACTTAAATGTTCACATAAAAACGCATGTCATTTTGCCTGTGATGAAGCTAAGGGGTTTCTAAATCATAAGCATACGGTTTTAAGTCAAGGTGCCGCTTTAATGTTCACTTAACTTAATCTGATTTTGGAGGAACTAATTATGATATTTATGAAAAAAATAACAGTTGTGATCATGATGGTAATGTTTCTGATGGTGTCGGGCGCTGGCATGGTTTCGGCCATGGAAAAGGTGAATATCAATACGGCAAGCGCTGAACAACTTACCACGTTAAAAAATGTGGGTCCCAAGACCGCCCAGGCCATCATTGCCTACCGTAAAGCCCATAATGGCTTTAAAACACCGGAAGAAATTACCCAGATTAAGGGGATCGGAGAGAAAACTTTCCAGTCTAACAAAGAGATGATAGTGATTAAAGATAAGTAAATACTGATCATCGAGTGACAAGTGCTTTCCTGATTTGATTTTTGAAGCTTGATCTCACCCTTAGCAACGTTAGGGGTGGGAACAGGCTTTTTTTATTATAGTATTCTTTCCAAATCCATCCCTCTGACCCTTGATAAACCTAAAATTTGTGTTATTATTTGGACTCGGTTCTGATTCCGGCTACCCGAATACTTCATGGCAATTATTGTGACAGATCGCCGACATTGTGATCAAGTCCGAAAAAACACAGGAGAACTCAATAACTTTGGATAAATCAACAAACTTTTCCCGCCGATCCTTTGCAACGATTTTTTTATTCATGATCATGCTGATGGCCTTGTTCAATGCGAGTCTGTACTATGGTCTACAATACTTGGTTACTACCTTATCCTCGGATGGGGGAGGCACGCTAATCCTGCCCTTTGTTAACATTAAGGTGACTGCGGTGCCCCTGTCACAATTGTCGGATTTTCTGCAACTCTTGATTGCCTCTTTTGTTTCCTGGGTGATTCCGGCCATGGCAGTGTTGTTTTTGTTCCTCACTTTGGTAATGTGGTTATTTCTAAAAATTGGTGTGTCGGGTCTTTTCAAGAAATTGCCTGTCCAGCCAACATCTGAAAAGGCCAGTGGAAAAATCAAAAAAGATGCTGCAGAACAGCGCATGGAACAGGAACGGAAGCGACGTATGTTTCTCCATTTTATTTCCGTACTTCAGAGGGAGGGACGGTTGCTGGATTTTTTTGGGGAGGATCTCAGTCTTTATGAAGATGATCAGATTGGCGCAGCGGTGAGGAGTGTTCACGAAGACTGCAAGGCAGCCATGGACAAATATATATCTCCGGTTCCTGTTCTTGAACAGGAAGAGGGAGAGGAGATTGAAATTCAACCCGGGTTTGATCCCAATGCCATAAAGCTCACTGGTAATGTTGCGGGTGAGCCACCCTTTAAGGGTATCTTAAGACATCGGGGATGGAAAGCCGGTAAAAAAGAGGTGCCCCGTTTGGCAGATGTGTTGGATTCCGGTATCATGGTACCCGCAGAAGTTGAAATTGAATAGAACGCATTGGGTTGATGATCAGAGATTAGAACCAAGCCCCCAGAATTTTAAGTAGGGAGTCTTTTGTGGAAAAAGTCCGTTATATAGTCGGTATTGACCTTGGCACCACCAACACCGTGGTGGCCTGGACCGATGCTGAAAAAGATGAAACATCCCGGATCAACGTATTTAAGATTCCCCAGCTAACCGAGGCAGGCGTGTTGGAAACCCGGGAGTCATTGCCATCCTTTCTTTATCTTAAGGAATCCCATGAGGTGGAATCCCCGGCCTTTGCCCTGCCATGGTGCCAGGATGAAACTGCCGCCGTGGGAGAATTTGCCAGGGACAGGGGTGCAGAAGTGCCCGGCAAGCTGGTTTCTTCCGCCAAATCCTGGTTGTGTAATGCAGCCGTGGACAGAGAAGGGGCCATACTTCCCTGGGAGGCCACTGGGCTTGGGGAAAAAATGTCCCCGGTGGAGGCATCCAGCAGAATATTATCCCATATCCGGGGTGCCTGGAATCATGAAATGGCATCAGAAGACCCAACGCTTGCATTGGAAAATCAGCATCTTTACCTGACAGTACCAGCCTCCTTTGATGCCGTTGCCCGGGAACTCACCGTTAAAGCTGCAAAACAGGCCGGGTTAAATGATATTATTCTCATTGAAGAGCCCCAAGCCGCATTTTATTCCTGGCTGGACCAGTCCGGTGATCTCTGGCGTGAGAGTGTTCAAAAAGGGGATTTGGTTTTGGTGTGTGACATCGGCGGTGGCACCAGTGATTTCAGTCTTATTGAGGTTCAGGAGGATGATGGCGGTGCCCTTGCCCTGGAACGGGTGGCAGTGGGGGATCACCTGCTGGTGGGGGGGGATAATATAGACCTTGCTCTTTCATATTATCTTGCCCATCAATTAAAGGAAAAGAAAAAAAAATTGGACGTCTGGCAGATGCGGGGGCTGGTTCATTCCTGCCGTAATGCCAAGGAAAATTTATTTTCCGATCAGGGTGTGGAAAGCCATGCGGTCACTATTCTGGGCAGGGGATCTGGATTAATTAAGGGGACCATTAAAGCCAGTCTGGATTTAAAAGATGTGGAGCAAGTGGTGCTGGATGGGTTTTTCCCCCGGTGTGCCTTGACAGATCAACCAGCGGCAAGCAAGGCCATGGGAATGAAGGAGTTTGGCCTTTCCTATGAAGCAGACCCTGGCATCACCCGTCATCTGGCCCGGTTTGTTTCCTCATATAAAGATGAGTCCGGCAATGTAAAATTACCCACAGTGGTGATCTTTAACGGCGGCGTCATGAAATCCAATCTCATGCGTCAGCGGGTGCTGGAGGTGCTGGCCCAGTGGAAGGAAGATGTAGATCAGGGAACCATCCGGGAAGTGGAGGCCATTGATTTTGACCTGTCCGTGGCCCGGGGGGCCGCCTATTATGGTCAGGCATCCCAGGGGGATGGGGTTCGTATCCGTGCGGGTCTTGGTCAATCATATTACATGGCCATTGAAGCCTCCATGCCTGCGGTTCCAGGTATTCCCATGCCCACAAGGGCCCTTTGTATTGCCCCCTTTGGTATGGAAGAGGGCTCCCAGGCTGAATCCCGGGATCGATTATTCAACCTGGTGTTGGGCGAGACGGTGACCTTTGATATCATGGCTTCATCCACCCGTAAGGAGGATAGGGTGGGGATGGTTATTGATAATTGGGAAGAGATGGACATCCGGGAAATGTCCACC
>Ga0307929_1001602_pt1 | contig 16456 bp, 14 predicted proteins | sample AceLakmetage1330_FD_203160 | JGI IMG/M metagenome (GOLD analysis project Ga0307929, IMG submission 203160) | Saline water microbial communities from Ace Lake, Antarctica - #1330 | ecosystem: Environmental > Aquatic > Non-marine Saline and Alkaline > Saline | place: Antarctica: Ace Lake...
AAACTTTTGCCATTTGTTTTATCCTTATAATCTATTTTACTTTGGTCTTAAGTTTACTGGGTCCGATTTTATGTGGTTTGGGTTTCAACAATCCGGATGGCAACATCCGGGCACATAATACAGCAGATGGTGCAGTGAATACAATCTTCCGGTCTTGCCTGATGGACGGGGAAATGTCCTTTTGCATTTACCTTACGGGTGAGTTCAAGGACATTTTTCGGGCAAAAATTGACACAGAGCCCGCATCCTTTACACCGTTCGGAATCAATAATATGTTCGTAGGCCATACAAAATACTCCTTATTATATCAATTGTTTGTCCAGGGGAATACCAGTTGTCTGTCAATGGTCAGCACCGGGCAATGGAACTGGTTCATATCAAGCGCTGGTATCATCTGGGATGAAGCGGTTATGAATTCAATGGGCAGACCGGTGGTTTTAGATACCGCTTGAATAAAGCGATACCCCTCTATAATGTGTTCCGGTGTGGTTTCATCAATGAGATTGGCATTGGAGACAAGGCTCGTGATCTTAAGCTTTGAAGATGCCTCAATTTCCTCTTTTATTTGAATACAGCCTTCAATGGTTTCTGTGAAGGGTCGAAACGGATTGATTACCTGGATCATGTGAACGTCTCGTTTGCTCAGAAAATCCCCAAGGGCTGCCAGAACCGTTACGCCGACGTCATCCCCGCCAGCATCCAGGATGGTCAGCTCAGCAGGGTCCTGGATCATGTTTGCCACGGCAGGGGTAAGAATCGGCAGGTCGGCGTGCATGTAGCGTTTGTCCGGCAGCACCACTTCAACCCCTAAGTTTTCAAGAAAAACCCTTGCCTCCCGGGTCCTGAAATAGGGGTTTACCAGGTCCAGGTCGGCTATTTTAACCGCCTTTCCCCCTATCCTGGATTTGGCGGCCAGATTTACGGCCGTTTCGGTTTTGCCGCTGCCATAATTTCCGCAAATAATAACAATGCCATTCATATTGAGTTTCAAATTATCATCCTTCACACTGATTACTATACCATATAAACCGTCAATTAAATCAGATTATGACCTATTTTGCAAATATTTTTTATGGTGTGTCACCTGATTTAAGATCTGAGGACAATGGCCTCTATTTCACTCCTTGTCAGGCGTCTTTCCAGAGTAATGCTTTTGGTTTTGATCGCTGCGGTGATTTTTTGCAGCTTTTTTTTGTTATGGGAAATGTTTTTATGGTTCAGGTACTTTTGAACCAGGGCCTGTCCGCACAACAGGTTTAAATAAAATTTTTCTTCGGACAGCGTGCCAAATTCCCCTTGGGCATGGGTACCGGCCACATGGGTTTTGACGGCCTCACCAAATACGGGGGTGTTGCACTGGATAAGGCCTGCGCCTGTCTGTTCCCTGACAATGGCATCCAGGAAGCCATAATATTTTTGGAATAATTTTAGGTTGTCCGTATCAACTCCCAGGGTCATACCCTGGGTCTGTAGCAGTTTGGCTGTGGTGAAAAGATCACCTATTCCGTTTCGCTCTCCTATGCCCAGGGCAGAGACTTCCAGGACACAGGCGCCTGCGATAATACCCATGATGGAATTGGCCGAGGCCATGCCCCTGTCATTGTGGCAGTGAACAGAGAGGTTTGCCTTTAGGGGGAAAGAGGACAGGGCAAGTATCTTGTCATGGATCTGGTTGGGGGCCATGATGCCCGAGGTGTCGGGCAAGGAGAGGATATCAATGCCAAGGTCCTGGCCTAGAAACCGAACCCAGGTGGTGAGCAGTCCGGTGTCGGTTTTGCCGATATCCAGCATGGCAATGGAGATTGCGGCCCCTGGCCTGCGGTTGCGGACAAGACCGATGAGAGTTTCAACCTCCTGGAACAACCGGGTCTGTGCCTCCTTTGAAATGGTGTTTTTTACCTGAAGGTGGAAATGGATATCATCAATATCGGTTTTGCACAGGATGTCGGCATCCGGAGCAAAGGCCCTGCCCAGGGCTGATGTTCGGATGGAAAAATTATTTTTTTTTGCGTGGGCAGCCACTTTGGAGACAATTTCCGCCTCCAGGGGATGGGCAGAGGGGTAACCGGCCTGGCAGACGTCTATCCCCAGGGCTTCCTGGAATTCAAGGATCTTTATTCTTTGTGTAAGGGAAAAAACAAGGCCCTGAAACTGCATGCCCTCCCTCAGGGTCTGGTCAATGACAAGGATTTTTCGACCCCAATTTTTAGCGACCATAATTTTCTTTTGGAGGGTTGAAGTATCCATGGATCAGGCGGGGAAATTCCAGGGATAGGGTTTTGAGCAGCATTGCCATGCCCGTCGGATTCCCGCCATCTTCGGCCATTGCCATGAGGCGGGTGTAGTGGTTGGGATCAAAATTCAAGTTCCGCCACTGAATCATATCAATTCCGTGGGCCCGGATAAATTGGACGAGGGCGTCCACTTCCTTTTGTGAATCCGTAAACCCGGGACAATTTAAATAATTGATGGAAACAAATTTTCCATTTTCCTTTGCAATATCAATACTTTTGAGAACATCACAAAATTCATAGGACTTGGGTCTGAAATAGGCCTGGTAACAGAGCGTTCGCACCGAGTTCATGCTCACCCGCATGGAATCAAGTCCTGCCTTGCAAAGGATTTTTACACAATCGGGCAAACTGGCGTTTGTGTTCAGGTTGATGGTGCCCTTGTCTGTTTCTTTTCGAATGATTTCAATGGCAGGGGCAATGGCCTTTGTTGCGGTTAAGGGCTCTCCTTCGCATCCCTGACCAAAACTGACCACACTCTTTTTGACATGCGAGATATGTTCAAGGGAAACCTGGGCAATTTCCAAGGGTGTCGGGGTGAAATTGATGCGATCCTGGCAGGCACATAAATTATTTTCCGTCTGCAGGGAGATACACCCCAGGCAACTGGCATTGCATACCGTGGAGGTCGGGAGGGGGGCTTCATATCTTGCCAGGAAAAAATTTTTCCCAGCCGGGCATCCGTATTCCAGGGCACAGGTCTCAAGGTGGCGCATGAGACGGTTGTCCGGGTATGCTTCTTTGATGCGGTTAACTCCCTGTACCACACCCTCCCGGGGCATCTGCCTCAGGTCCTGTCTGGGTTCTGTGTCCACAAGGATGGCAGCAGATCTAAAGTCGTTTTTACCAAATCCCACGGCACCATAGGAAAAAAGGGGCAGGGGATTTTCAATTCCGGCATCGTCATAGGCACAGACATGCTGGTTTACATAGCCCGGGGAATTAAAGACGCCCACAGGATAGATTCTTTCCTCCGGGGTGTAGGGGTTAAATTCCATGGTCTCAAATTGGTCCGTTGCCACATTAAATACAATGGGACGGCGATGGGGCAGCATCATGAGCTCGCTGTCATGGGGCATGTCACAGGTATCCGCCTTGGTCAGTATGCTTAACTTTTTTCCGGACATACCAACGGCACCATAGCCCTCCAGTTCAAAAATTTCTCCGTTTTCTGCAGCGACCACCGCCGTGAGGATTTGTTTGTTAATATATGCCATGGAGTTTCACCTTTTTATAAAAATAAAGTCATGATAACAATAAAAATCTCGCATAACAATTGTTTTAAAAAACTAACCATATCAACCCGAAATTTACCAGATTTATATTTAAAAAATAAATTTATTATAAAAACGAAAACTTAATAACCAGGGGAGGCAAAACAAGCCACAATATAGGCATGTCCCGTTTCCAGGTACATTAATCAAAGACTTATCCCTTGTTCTTTGATTTACGTGGAAAAAGCGTTAATCAAAAACAAGATGATTCTCCTTTTTGGGCCATGAGCCGGGCAACAGCATGGCGCCTTATAAAAAAAAAGTTATGGCCGCAGCCGGGATCGATGGACCCCAGGCAACAGCAAAAGGTCTTCGCATTCGTTTGGCGTAAGTATGGTATCAGTCGGCACACCTGTTACTCTGGTTCGTGATCTTTTGGGACACACCGATGTAAAAACAACTGAAATATATTTACAGATTATCGGCACAGAAAAACAGAATCTTGTCATGGCTGCATGGGATAAAACCGATTAAAAACAGCTACCGACCGGTGGTTGCTGTTCGTTCATCCGGGGGCGAATTTTCCATAGGAAAATAGCCCCTTTTGATCCGGTAATTTATGTATAAACCTCCCTGTAGCAGTTTTTCAGACCGGAATGTTATTCTTCAAATAAGTGGACTGTCGTACCTTCGGGTCAAAGAATTTGAGGATACCATATATGGTGGTCTGAAAATTATAAAGAAAGCGGTCAATTACAGGGATAGTCCACAGGATTTTGAAACCTTTGGACACCCAACCCTATATACCAGTAGTCCACTCCAGATATGATTCAATTTTTTATATTAAATAGTTTAATGCGGAAGAATGGTTCCTGACAATGTGTTTGGTTCATATAGTTGAATAAAAAACTCAAGACTGGAAAAGCTCTATATACAATATGTGGGGGTATCCACCGGGGACATTATCATTCCTAAAAAAGAAAGGAAAGAATATTTGGGAGATGGTGTTGTAGAATCAGACTATTAAACAATTAATGGGAATGGGGCTCAATCCAAAATGGATCAAATACGGCTTTGTCGATGCGGGTTTCGTTGATAGAGAATATAAAGGAGTCGGTGTCACGTCTTGAATTGTGAATTAAGGCGTTGAGGAATGGTTGAATTAATGCACAATTCAAGACCTGACACCTTTCATTCCTGTACTCAATACCATCACTCCTGATTGATTCGTTGTAGATTTCTTCCCGAAATGATCGATTTGCTCAGCAGTTGATGAATCGGTGTTTCTGAATATCCGGAGGATAGAACCTTAACTGGCCCTGACCTTTTCTATCCTTAAGGTGCTTACCGCATAATTGTCTTAGGCAGTCATGCCCTTTCTTCTTCTAATGAGGCCGACGATTCCCATCATTCCTGTCCCGAGAAGAATTATTGTTGACGGTACAGGAACGGGGGTACCCGCGCCGAGAAGACTGATTTTACTGCTCCCGTCTCGATCGCTCTCCACGGGACCTACGCTGGTGAACCGGGCGGCAAAGAAGAAACCTAAATCATCAGTTTCACTAATCAGGCTGTTGAGGGTAATAGCGCCCCCCTTGGTATCCATATAAAAAGAGGTGGATTGAATGTCATCTGTGCCAATGCCCGGAGTACCGAACTCGATTCCCACATCGAACAAACCAGCTGGCTCAACCGTATTCCCGGGACCCGCTTTCTTGAGAGAATCATCGGATATCAGCACCTGTGTCAGATTGGTCCCGAAAAAATCCGTTGATACTAACGTGTGAGCGAACGGATCAATATTAAAGAAAAACCCTCTCAAATCACCGATATTCCCGGTTGTGTTGGGATCTGCTATGGCGAGGTCAAAACGGAGAAAACCTTCAAGGCTGGTGTCGTTGATGGTCAGAGTCATTTCCATCGGGTCGCCGGCAAAAGATTCAAGATTATAGGAAATCATAGCCGCCTGAGCAGAATTGCGGAATGTCGCGGCAAAAAGAACCGCACACAGGATTGCAATGTATCTCTTTTTCATATCATAATACCTCCCCTTTTTTCACTCCTTGTAGCCACATCTCATACTTACACACTGAACTCTACTCCACGCTACCACATTTTTCAGGAGGTTCGTCCAATCGCCAGATCCAGAGTCCGTTCTTTTCAAGTTCAATTGTAGAATACAACAAAAATATATTTTCTTATGATACGTGCTAAAAACGAAAAAATCAATACGTAAACAATATGATTTTTATAAAATAATGGAGTTTAAAGGATAAATAAATTCTTTTTTTCCTTTTGTCAAGAAACAGCTAAGATTTTTTATAACTCTAAAAAATATGCCCTACCATAAGAAGGAACAAGCTATTTTGAAAGAAAAATAGACATTGGTTGAAGGGTTGGGTAAGTGCCTTTGCCATGTATAGTGATTGGGAAATACAACGGAAAATATAATTTTTATAAATTGAATTCCATAGAATACCATATCTGGTATCGGCAAATTTTTCATCCTCAGATTTAAAATTCAATTATATGGGAATGGAAAGAATTAAATTCATCAAGAGTCCATTACCTTATATTGGAGATAAAAAGAAGGGGATATCCATTCTGCTATGGTGCAGACTTTGTCTATTATCAAACGCCCAAAGACTTGCCAGTGAAGGCGACCACTACTTCTGCCAGTCCTTCCTATCTGGTATTCATAACTGGTGATCAAGCAAGGCCCCCAGGCATTTATAAATCAAGCACTCCGGCTCTTTTAAACGCTTGTTCTACGGAAAATCCTTTGCAGTCATTATCTATAGCATGTCTTTTAGATTTCGGAAAATTTCGACAATGGTCGGGCTTGGTTTCATGAATCCTACAGATATATTTATCTTTTTTAGGGAGTTTTCTTAACCAAGGGCAGCGATTTACTGGTTCGCCGGTCTTCGGATTGACCCAAATATCATTTAATCCTGCAAATGAAACCACCCAATCCAAAATGTCATATCGATTTTCCCGTTCCCAACGTAGCACATCAGAGTCAGGAACAGACGTCTCATAAGCATCTGCCAAATCAAGACAGCAATGACCGCATTGGATGCATTCGAATTTTTCCATTCCAGTTTCAACCAAAATCCCGGTGCCATCAGTTTTAGGGTGTCCGGCAACTTTTGCAGTTACCCTCTCTATCTTTGAATATACTTCTGCAATTATTTCTGGCGGCTTGGAATTTACCAAATCTATAAAAATTTCCACCAGGTCAACCCCGTAATAGAATTGTTTGCTGCTATCTGATTTTATCCACAACCCATTACGATCGACAAAATCTAATGGATGCACCTTTATTTCGTCTTTTCGAATCTCAAATTTTCCAAAAGCCTCTATTAGTGGTTTGATCTCTTCTTGTTTTTTTAGTTCAGATTGCATCATCAGGGTGTTTTTTAACTCTTTTACGGCTTCAGAAATAGAAACAAATTTTAGATGTTTTTTGCCCATGGCAAATTGGTCCTTAAAAGAGCGGTAATTTTCATAACTCCGGGCGGTTCACTGTCAAAAGATACATGATTTAAGCGGAAACATCAAATGTTCGATTTTTAAGGGTTTGATTTTGTTTGAGTGATATCGGTAAAAAAATACAGGAATAAAGAAAATATTTGCCGGTAAAAGAAATGGGATATGAGATGACTCCATTATGGATCGAAGATATTATCAGGGATCAGTTCCGATTTATATCGGCACTTTAAATATTTTACACTGTGGACTGCTCCAAATCCAGAAGCATCAAAATGTAGAATTTCAGAGGGAAGACTATTATTAAAAGTCTTGAGATTTCCGAATCAAAATCTGACACAATATCTTGTGGTTGGATGAACTTGTATCTGGTCTGCCGAAGATCAGCTTATTACATTGAATACCGTCGTGAAAAGGATTCCCGCAAAATCAGGTAATTAATATAATAACTATCTTTCTGGCGCCCGGTGGTGGCTGTCCGTTCACCAGGGGCGAATTTTCTAAAGGGAAATAGCCCCTTTCCTGATCTGAGTTTATACATATTTTTTTAAAGTATGTATAAACTTTGTTGACACCACCAGGCGATTATGATACTTTGTTTATACGGTCAATTAATAAAAAATGGAGGTACGAAAAATGGAAATGGTTATAAAAAAATGGGGTAACAGTTTAGCCGCCAGGATACCGGCTGTACTTGCCAGAACCTTAAACATTGGTGTTGATCAAAAGGTAAATATGGAAACCAAAGACGGCAAAATCATAATAACGCCGGTTACAAATATTGAATATGATCTTGACGAGCTTTTAGATCAATGTTCACCAGATCAATTTATCTTAAGTACAGAAGATAAAGAATGGATAAACGCTAAACCAGTGGGTAAAGAAATATGGTAAAATCATATATTCCTAAACGTGGTGATATCGTATGGATTAATTTTGATCCGGCAGCAGGGCATGAACAAAAAGGCAAAAGACCGGCCATTATTCTTTCACCATCCAGATTCAATAAAATGGTTTCTTTTGCCCTGGCTGCACCGATCACAAGCCGGGTCAGGGGGCATGTTTTTGAAGTGGCTTTGGATAACCCGAATCTTAAGATAAAAGGGGTAATTCTTTGTCAGCAAATTAAGATGATAGATTTTAAAGAGCGAGGTTTGACTTTCATTGAAAATGTCCCAGGAGAGATATTGAATCAGGCATTAGCAAAGATTAGATCAATTTTAAAATAATAGGGGAGAGAGCATGTTCGATCATCCAAAAGTCGGCCAAGAGCTTGGGATACACATTTGTGAACAGATGTTATCTGAATTAGTTTACAATATGGCAAACTATGAAGGTTCACGGTTAACGCCTATAGAAACAGACCTTATTACAGAGGGTTTTTCTGTCGGGAATGGGAAGACTATAAACGAAGTTAATCAAGCTTATAATATTGCAAAATCTTGGAAAGATTTAATTCATTCTGTAAAAAATCAAAGTTTTAAGGTGGATAAAAATACGTTTATAATTTTAAATTCTTTAGCCGCCAAAGACGAGAGATTACTTGAACCAGGAAGGTTTAGAACTAAAACAAGATTTATAAAAAATACATCCTATATACCACCGTTGCCAATAGCACTAGATAATTTATTTCAAGATATGCTTGCAGCATCCTTAAAAGAAAAAAATTTGGTCAAACAGAGTTATGACCTTTTCTTGGAATCAAGCAGAAATCAGTATTTTGGAGATGGTAATAAAAGAACAGCACAGTTAATAATGAATGGCAATCTATTGATGAATGGCTATTCGCCAATATCGTTCCCACCGGAATATAAAGAAGAGTTTTTCACTAAAATGAAAAGCTATTATGAAACCAATCGAAAGGAGGCTATGTATTCTTTCTTGGGAAAACGGCAAGCTCAGATAGGTATGGAAAAGGGTGGATTTAACCTGTCTGAGCAGTAAGAAAAGAAAAATCCAAAACGTCCAGCAGTTGAAACCTTGAGACTGAAAAGAGAAAAACAAGCCCAAAGCAAGGGCTTGAGTCGACAAATTGAAATAAAATAGGGGGAGTCTGTTTTGATTTTAGTTAAACACAGATTCAAGATTAATGCTCCGTTTTTTTACAGATAGAGCACCGCACAAGATGTAGTGTTTAGAAAAACGCGGCCGATACCCGTATTACCGCCTGGCATGGCGGTGAAGTTTCCCATATTTTAATGCAAAGTGGCGAACTCGACCAGATTTAATCAAATGAAAGCAGTCTCCAGTATAATAAAACGTAAATAAATATTGCCCCATAATTCTCTTATGTTATACTAACTTCTTAATGTAAACTTTTAGTTTATGTGTCACTATATTTAGGATTAATTTTATGTGTTTAGCAGTTCCGTCAAAAATTGTTGAGATCAATGATACCGTAGCAACGGTGGATGTAGATGGGGTGACCCGGGAAACCAGTATTCTGCTTTTGGAGGATGTAAAAATCGGGGATTATGTGATTGTCCATGCCGGCTTTGCCATCAGTAAACTGGATGAAGAATCCGCTCTTCAGACACTTACGGATATGCGCAATATCCTGGCCGCTGATTCAGGTCAGGCCTAGTGCCCTATCTTGATACCCGGTGTCAATTAAAAAAATAATCGTTTCAAAAAGGCTTGAGATCAGCGGTGTGGTTCAAGGCGTTGGTTTCCGTCCTTTTTTGTTTGGTCTGGCCCATACCCATAATCTTGCCGGTCAGGTGTCCAATACTGCCAAGGGGGTGTCGGTCCTGGTGGAGGGAAGTCGTGGGGGTCTGGATAGTTTTGTCCGGGACATCAATGAAAAATCCCCCCTGCTTGCCCTTGTGACCGGGATTGATTCTCAAGAGGTGCCTGTCCAGGGATTTTCTTGTTTTGAGATTGTTAAAAGCCGGGCGAGCAACCTTCGCAATACCCTTATTTCTCCTGATGTCAGCATCTGTGATGCGTGTCTGGCAGAGATGCAGGATCCTGGGAATAGGCGATTTGAATATCCTTTTATCAATTGTACCAATTGCGGCCCCCGGTATACCATTATTGAAGATGTTCCCTATGACCGGCCCAAGACATCCATGAAAGGGTTTATCATGTGCGAGGATTGCCAGCGAGAATACGACAATCCCCTGGATCGAAGGTTCCATGCCCAGCCTAATGCCTGCCCTATTTGCGGCCCCCGGGTTTTTCTGACCGACCCAAAGGGAAACCGGCTGGACAAAGACCCCACGGAAGCACTTGCTAGGGCGGCAGAGGTGTTGAACCAGGGGAAGATTCTGGCCGTCAAGGGACTTGGCGGGTTTCACCTGGCCGTGGATGCTGCCAATACATCGGCTGTGGCAAGGCTGCGCGATAAAAAGAATCGGCCCGATAAACCCTTTGCATTGATGGCGGCATCTGTTTCAGTCTTGTTGGACCATGTGCGTGTGGATGAACAAGAAAGGGCATTATTGCACGCCTACCACCGGCCCATTGTGCTGCTGGCCAAGAAGGATCCGGGGGGAAATATTAAAGGGCCTGATTTTAAATATTCTGGGAGGCTTTCTCCAGATCTGGCGCCGCGTAACAGCTGTCTGGGGGTGATGCTGCCCTATGCGCCCCTGCATTATCTGCTCTTGGAAAAAGGACCTGATATCCTGGTGATGACCTCTGGCAACCGGTCCGGGGAACCCCTTTCCATTGACAATGGGGATGCGTTGGCGGCCTTTGCCCATATTGCTGATTATTTTCTCGTCCATGACCGGGATATTTATTTTCGGGCGGATGATTCTATTGCACGGATTCAGGCAGGCAGACAACGGTTTCTCCGGCGTTCCCGGGGGTATGCCCCCCTGCCCATTGAACTGGATCGTAAGTTGCCGTCTGTTCTGGCCTGCGGGGGAGGCCTTAAAAGTACCATTTGTCTGACCCGGGACAGCAACGCCTTTTTAAGTCAGCACATAGGGGACCTGGACAACCCAAAAGTATATGAGTTTTATACCCGTACCATTGACCACATGAAAAAAATTCTGGGAATCGATCCCGTTTTGGTGGCCCATGATCTTCATCCGGGGTATTACAGCACCGATTATGCCCAATCTCTTGAAGGCCAAGGGGTCACCTGTGTCCCTGTTCAACATCACCACGCCCATGCCGTCTCCTGCATGGGAGAAAACCATATTGACCAAGAGGTGATCGCCCTGACACTGGATGGAACGGGTCTTGGAACCGATGGCCATATCTGGGGGGGTGAGATTTTGGTCTGCACCCACCGCAAGTTTTCACGAAGGGCCCAATTGTCCTATGTTCATATGCCCGGTGGGGATGCAGCTGTTATGGAACCCTGGCGTATGGCTGCGGCGGTTTTGTTCAAGATCCATGGCTCTTCTTTTTTGGATCTGGATTTCCCCTTTATTCGATCCATGGATCCCCAAAAGCTGATGTTTATCTGCCAGATGATGGAAAAAAACTTAAATTCCCCTTTAACCTCCAGTGCCGGCAGATTGTTTGATGCGGTTTCTTCCCTGGTTGGCCTTTGTCACAGGGTCAGCTATGAAGGTCAGGCTGCCATGGTGCTTGAGGCTGCTGCCGTCGCTTCCGGGGGCCTGGAGCGTGACAAAAACGGACGAGTCTATTCCTTTGATATAGTGGAAACTCAAAAGGAAGCGTTGCCCTATTATGAGGTGGATATGATGTCCTGTATCCGGGAAATTGTTCAGGATGTGAAAAAGGGGCATTATCCCGGGGAGATCAGCAATGGGTTTCACAACACCCTGGTCAAGGGGTTTGTGGATGCGGCTTCCAGGGTAAAACAGGATACCGGCATTAAAACAGCCGTTTTGTCCGGCGGGGTATTTAACAACACCCTTGTTTTAGATAAAACCATTTCGGGGCTTGAAAACGAGGGCTTTACCGTATACACCCATACAAAGGTTCCCACTGGAGACGGGGGGATTTGCCTGGGCCAGGCATTGGTGGCGGCTGCCGCAACCATTCCCGAGCAAGGGGATTAACCTGAGGAAAAAACAATGAGCTTAAAATACATAGATGAGTACAGAGATTCGGGTCTGGCGCAGATTTTAGTAAAAAAAATTCAGGCCATAAGTCATCGAAAGTTACGACTGATGGAGGTGTGCGGCACCCATACCATGTCTATTTTCAAGCATGGTATCAGAAGTGTGCTGCCCGACCACATCACCCTTTTATCCGGCCCCGGCTGTCCTGTTTGTGTGACGGCCCAGCGGGATATTGATGCCTTTGTCCAATTTTCAAGAAAAGAAAATGTGATTGTTACCACTTTTGGGGATTTGATGAAGGTGCCGGGGTCCGGTTCCAGCCTGGCAAAGGAAAAAGCGGATGGGGCCGATGTCAGAATGGTTTATTCCGTGTTTGATGCCGTGGCCATTGCACGGGAAAATTTAGACAAAGAGGTGGTTTTTTGCGCCGTGGGGTTTGAGACCACCACTCCCACCATTGCCGCTACTATTTTGTCTGCCAAGGGGGAGGGGGTAAATAATTTTTCCATCTATTCGGCCAATAAGCTGACGCCTCCGGCTCTGGCGGCTCTCATGGAAACAGATGGGGTCGAGATCGACGGATTTATTTTGCCCGGCCATGTGTCGGTGATCACCGGCACCAATGCCTATCAGGACACCTTTGAGCGATATAATATCCCTTCGGTGATTACCGGGTTTGAACCCATTGATATTCTAAATTCCGTTCTGCTTCTCATTGAGCAGAATGAGACCGGGGTAAAGGCGCTGGTAAATGCGTATCCCCGGGCAGTATCCGACAATGGCAACCTCAAGGCCAAGGCCATTTTAAACCAGGTGTTTGAGCTTTGTGATGCCACCTGGCGGGGAATCGGTGAGATTCCTGCCAGTGGGATGAGCCTTAAAAATGAGTTTAAGGCTTTTGATGCGGCCAAAAAATTTAATATGGATATGCCCGATGTGCTGGAACCCCCAGGGTGTGCTTGCGGCCAGATCCTCATGGGCCTGAAAACCCCCGAGGAGTGCAAGCTTTACAAGAAACAGTGCACCCCCATGACCCCGGTGGGGCCTTGCATGGTTTCCAGCGAAGGGTCTTGTGCCGCCTTTTACAGATATAGTTAACGGTTAAGCAATCGTAAAAAAAATATTTAGGAAAAATTATGAAGAACGATAAAGTGTTGTTGGATCACGGGTCCGGGGGTAAAATCTCCCATTCAATGTTTTCAGAGCTGATACTGCCGCTGTTTGATAATCCGGAATTGGCCAAACAAGATGACGGAGCAGTTTTGACGGTGGGGGCGGGGCAACTTGCTTTTTCAACGGATTCCTATGTGGTGGAACCTATTTTTTTCCCCGGGGGTAATATCGGTGATCTGGCGGTCAACGGGACCATCAATGACGTCTCCATGTGTGGGGCCATCCCGCAATATATTTCCGTGGGGCTGATCATTGAAGAGGGGCTGCCCCTGTCAGATTTAAAAACTATCCTGGAAAGCATGGCAGGGGCTGCCAGAAAGGCCGGGGTGAAAATAGTCACCGGCGACACCAAGGTGGTGCCCCGGGGCAAGGCGGATAAAATTTTTATCAATACCTCGGGGATCGGTGTGATTGCCCCGGGGGTCAATGTGTCGGGCAGCAATGCCAGACCCGGGGACAAGATCATTGTCAGCGGGACCATTGCCGACCATGGGATCACCGTTCTCAGCACCCGGGAAGGGTTAAAATTTGATTCTGATATTCAAACAGATTCCGCCCCTTTAAATAAAATGGTCCAGTCAATGATGACTTCGGAGTATGAGATACATGTGTTGCGTGATCCCACCCGGGGCGGGCTTGGCACCACCCTGAACGAGATTGCGGTCCAGTCCCGGGTGGGGATGACAATTTTTGAGTCCAGTCTGCCCATAAAGGGGGCAGTTCGGGGCATCTGTGAACTGTTGGGATTTGATCCCCTTTATATTGCCAACGAGGGAAAACTGATCGCCTTTGTACCGGAAAAAGATGCCCAGAATGTATTGGAGATCATTCGTCAGGACGAATTTGGAAAGGATGCCGTGATCATCGGAGAGGTGACGGACAAGGATCCTGGGCGAGTGTTTCTTACAACCCTTATCGGTGGTTCCAGGATTGTGGATATGCTCACAGGAGAGCAACTCCCCCGAATTTGTTGACCCGGAATAATTAGTTCGTCTGGTCTGAGGTGGCCAAAATCTCGTGAATATGCTTTCGGGCGACCTCTATAAAAGCGGGGAAGGCCTTTGTCAATTCCGGAGTCAGTTCAGTACCCCAGTCTATTTGTTTGGGCTCAATGCCAATCACCCGAAGGTACGGCCTGTGCCCGCGCATCTGGGCCATGCCCAGGGAGTCCAGAAGATCAATGTCATGGAGGGAGAGCATTTGTTTTTTTTCTTTTCTCAAGCTGTCTTCTTCCAGGCTGAAAATGGTACCCGGCTCCTGATCTGCCCTGACAATGTCAAGGACCAGGATGTTTTCAAATTCTTCAAACAAATAAAAAATATCCTGGGTAAAGGTACCGCCGTCAACAAATTCCACCAGGGTTTCATCCCAGTCATCCCGTTCTTTCCAGAATTCATAGATGGCATGAACCCCAATGCCTTCATCCATCATAAGGGTGTTGCCAACGCCTAGAACCAGTAGTTTTTTCATTTTTCGTTTCCTGCTGATAGTTTTTTTTGTAAAAACTCTTGGGGGGATGCGATTCCACATCCCCCCAAGGGTTTACTCTTCTCTTAAGCCTTTAAATTAAAGCGGTACTTCTACTTTAATTTCTTTGCCAGTGTCTGCGTCCAGCACGTGGACGGCACAACCCAGTCAGGGGTCGTAGGAGCGGATAAGCCGCCCCACATTCACCGGATTTTCAACATCGGGAACCAAGACGCCGATCAGGGCTTCCTCAATGGGGCCTCTCACGCCATTATCGTCTCTGGGATTGGCATTCCAGATGGTGGCAGAGGTGATCTGGTAGTTGGAGATGACAGAATCTTTGATGTCCACATAGTGGAGCAATGCGCCACGGGGGGCTTCTGTCATGCCAAGACCTTCTGCGTTTTTGGGGATGGGTGTGGGAACAAATGTTTCCTTGCCCGGCTGGGCCTGGGCGATCCATTCTTCCATCGCCATGGCAACCAATGCTGTTTCTTCAGCCCTTGCCACGTGGCGGCCAAGGGTGGAGAAAGCTGCATCTCCGATATCACGGAAGTTTTTAACACCCAAGGTGTCCTGGCCTTTTTGGGACAACTCAGGATTGGTGGCCCACATTCTTGCCAATGGACCTGCTTCATGGGGTTTGCCATTGTATCTCGGGGCCTTGATAAAACTGTAGGCGCCCTCTTTGTAGGGATCTGGCAGGGTTTTCCCCACGGTGGGGTTCAACTGGGTTGTTGAATCTTTAAACCATGAATGTTTTACATGTTCCTTGATCATGGAAGGATCTACCTTATAATCCTTGCCATCGGTATAAACACCGGATTTGAGAAGGGTGTTGCCCTTGTTGTCCAAGGGAAAAACTCCCCAGGCAACCAGGTTCTTATGGCCCACGCCTTCTTTGAGAAGATCCCCATAGGGACCTGCCAGAAGATACACAATGGGAACATATTTATTGAGGATAAACTCTTTTACCCGTTTAAAGCGGACAAGATAGGCATCCAGGGCTTCCCGGGTGGGAATTTCAGTGGAACCGCCCACAACAATACCCGCGACATGGGGCATTTTGCCGCCCAGAAGAGCTACCATTTCATGGAGGATTTTTCTCATTTCAAGGGCTTCAAGATATTGCCCGACAGCCACGTCATTGATCTCTTTGGAAACCCGGACATCATTGTTCTTGTATCTGGGGATAAAGGGAGCTGTCTCAGGACCATTTACATAGTCCAGGGCTGCCAGATGGTAGAAATGCAGGATATGACTCTGGAGAAAGTTGGCTCCCAGGATCAGGTTTCTGGCGATTCTTCCGTTATCTGTCAATTCAACGCCAAAGGCATCATCAAGGGCCAAGGCCGATGCCGTGGCATGGGCTGTGGGGCAAACACCGCAGATTCTCTGGGTAATCTGGGTGGCATCCCTTGGGTCTCTTCCGGTTAATATTTGTTCAAAACCGCGGTACATGCCGCCGGATACTCGCGCATCAACGACCACACCGCCCTTTACGGTAACTTCTGCTTTAAGATGTCCTTCAATCCTGGAAACAGGATCGATGCTGATCTTAACTTTCTTGCCGGCTCCTGCCGGTTCAGCCTGTGGTTTACAGCCTGCCATAATATAATCTCCTTAGATTGCGAAAATTTGTGGAATTAAGCGGGTTCATAAAAGGGGGATGAGCCGTCGGGAAACCCTGGCTCAACGCAACCGATACAAACGGAATTGTCCACGCACCAGTTCAGGCCGCTATTCCATTTTCTCTTATAGCAGTCCGCATAGGTATCAGGACCCTTGCATCCCAGATCCATCCGGCAGCCTTTGGGGTCAGACAAGGTGG